>OLOC01001460.1_pt1 | contig 13710 bp, 5 predicted proteins | sample 1643111 | NCBI WGS metagenome assembly OLOC01 (sample SAMEA3136633, study PRJEB25190) | human gut metagenome
CTTGGGGACGCATATGACAATCACAAGCCGCTGGAATATTTTCTGAAAAGCAAGCCGAAGCTGTGGTTTGTACATCCCCAGACCAAAAAAGAGTTAGAGGGGCTGCTTCGGATACTCAATGACAAAGGGGAAGAAAAGGCTTTGTGGTATATTAAGCATGTTTATCTGAAAGGGAAGGATAAGTAGTTTCATATTCTGTGTTTATAAAACGCATACTTTCAAAAAAATATATAATATCACTTGCACTTTCATACTCTTCTGTGGTAAAGTATGAAATATGTTATTTTGCTGTCTGGATGATTTGGAGACGGCAGATTTTATAACAGAGGAGGAGAAAAAATTGAGTGGTACAACAGTGATAATTCTGATTGCTTTTGTGTTTTACCTTGCCATGATGATCGTCATCGGCGCGGTTTACATGAAAAAGACCTCCAGCTCAGAGGATTATTTCCTTGGAGGACGAGGACTGAACGGATGGGTGGCAGCCCTTTCTGCACAGGCTTCTGATATGAGCGGATGGCTTCTGATGGGTCTTCCAGGAGCCATTTATTCTTTTGGATCCGGACAGATCTGGATCGCAGTGGGACTTTTTATCGGAACTGTCCTCAACTGGGTATGTATTTCCGGAAGACTTCGTAAATACACCATCGCAGCAAACAATTCCATGACCATCCCGGCATTTTTCGAGAACCGCTACCGTGATAAGAAAAAGATCCTGCTTCTGATTTCATCAGTGGTAATTGTAATCTTTTTCCTGGTGTATACAGCTTCTGCGCTGGCAGCAGGCGGTAAGCTGTTCAATACCGTATTTGGACTTGATTATCATGTAGCTCTGGCTATCGGAGCAGCGGTTATTCTTTGCTACACCTTCATGGGCGGCTTTATGGCGGTCTGTGTAACAGACTTTGTGCAGGGAACCCTGATGCTTATCGGACTTCTTGTAGTTCCGCTGGTGGCATATTTCCTGCTTCCAGGCAATCTTACAGATCTGATCTCCCAGAGTAGCGTGACCGGCGGTGCAGGCGCTTATCTGAACCCGTTTATGAACGGAGACAGACCATATACCTTTATAGAGATCTTTTCCCAGCTGGCATGGGGCTTTGGATACTGTGGAATGCCTCACGTACTGGTAAGATTTATGGCAGTTAAGAATGAGAAGGAACTGAAGAAATCCTGGGCGATTGCTATTGTATGGGATCTTCTTTCCCTGACAGCTGCGTTTGCGATTGCAGTGATCGGAAGAGCTTACCTGCTTCCTGTTATTCTTGGGGAGAACGGAGCCGCTTCTTCTGAGAGCGTATTTATTGAGATGATCCGTAAGGTGTTTACCTCAGAGCTTGCGCTTCCCTTTATCGGCGGACTGTTCCTTTGCGGAATCCTTGCAGCGATCATGTCCACAGCGGATTCCCAGCTTCTGGTAACTGCTTCTGCAGTATCTGAGGATCTGTATCACAGCTTTATCAAGAAGGATGCTGACACAGAGGAAATTCTGAAAGTAAGCCGTATCACGGTTATTGTGATCGCAGTGATCGCATTTGCCATTGCATGGAATCCGGACAGCAGTATTATGGGACTGGTTTCCAATGCATGGGCAGGACTTGGTTCCGCATTTGGACCGATCGTGGTAATGTCCCTGTTCTGGAGAAGAACCAATCTTCCAGGTGCCATTGCAGGTATGGTGACTGGCGGACTTACTGTTATTATCTGGGACTATATTCCGTTAGTCGGAGGACAGACACTGGGAACCTATACAGGACTTTATTCCCTGGCAGTTGGTTTCCTGCTCAGTCTGGTGATGATCGTGATCGTCAGCCTTGTGACGAAGGCTCCATCCAAAGAAATCACAGATGAGTTTGACAGAGTTGCTGCGAAATAATGCAGTTGCATGATCGTTGTGCATCGTGATGCGTGTTATAGGTTGCGATGCGACCATTAAGAAAGTTTTATAAAAAAGGTAGTCCTTATATGGAAAGGGCTACCTTTTTTTCTGAAAATTTGTTATAATAATAACATCTTTATCCGGGAATGAAAGACATTGTATATCAGTGTCTGGCAGAAAACGGACGTAATAAATCTGCATTCCCATAACAGAAAGGGGCAACACAAGATGAAAAAATATGATTATTTAATTGTAGGAGCCGGACTTTTTGGAGCTGTATTTGCTCACGAAGCTACTAAGAAGGGCAAGACCTGCCTGGTGATCGACAAGCGTGATCATATCGGCGGTAATATTTACACAGAGGAAGTAGAAGGCATCCAGGTCCACAAGTATGGCGCACATATTTTCCATACTTCTAAGAAGGAAATCTGGGACTATGTGAATCAGTTTACAGAGTTTAACCACTTTGTAAATTCACCTATTGCTGTGTATAAGGATGAATTGTATAATCTTCCGTTTAATATGAATACATTCCACCAGCTCTGGGGAGTTCGGACTCCGGCAGAGGCGAAGGCGAAGATTCAGGAGCAGATCAGCCGCATGCACATCACACACCCGAAGAACCTGGAAGAGCAGGCACTGGCGCTGGTGGGACAGGATGTGTATGAGAAGCTGGTAGAGGGCTATACCCGCAAGCAGTGGGGAAGAGAGTGTAAGGACCTTCCGTCCTTTATTATCAAGAGACTTCCTCTTCGTTATACCTATGATAATAACTATTTTAAGGATCCCTATCAGGGTATTCCGAAGGGCGGCTATACCCGTATTATCAAGAAGCTTCTGGAGGGTGTCCAGGTTTGCCTGAAGACGGATTTCTTTGCAAACAGAGAAGAGCTCACTGCACAGGCAGATAAGATCCTTTTTACCGGTATGATCGATGAATTTTACGATTACTGCTATGGTGAGCTGGAGTACCGTTCCCTGCGTTTTGAGACAGAAGTGCTTGATATGGGGAATTATCAGGGAAATGCGGTTGTGAACTATACCGATTATGAGGTGCCATATACCCGTATTATTGAGCATAAGCACTTCGAATTTGGGACACAGCCGAAGACTGTTATCACAAGAGAATATCCGGCAGCATGGGAGAAGGGAAAAGAGCCGTATTATCCCATTAATGATCCGAAGAATGACGAGCTCTTTGACAAGTATGAGCGCCGTGCATTAGAAGAGAAGAATGTACTCTTCGGCGGACGACTGGGCATGTACCGCTATATGGATATGGACAAGGTAATTGAGGAAGCTCTTAATATGGCTGAGACCGAGCTGACCTACGAAGAAGTATAAAGGAGAATACTATGGATACCCCGACTATTACACAATACTACAGAGAATCGGACCCGGCCAGACGTCTGGCACTTTTGAATATGTCCATTGAGGCAGGAGAGGAGCCAGAGCTGAATCAGATCCGCAGGGAGCTTTGGGACATCCGTTATCAGGATCCGTCTGAGCTTGGCGGTGATACCAGAGCTGACGGTTTGATCGCACTGTGGATGCTGATGGAGTTTAATAAGGACAGCGGCAAGCGCTTTATGGGAGTCCGCGGCGGACGTAAGGAGATCATGAAACAGCTGAATAAAATGAAATTCCAGGAAATCTGCGCCAAGGGTAAGGATTATGAAGAGCTTCTTTACAGGGAGTGCTGCCATATGGTGAAGACGTATATGGAGCTTAGTGAGTCTGATAAGGCTTATAACAGCACGCTGTTTGGAATTATGAAAATGAGCAGTGAGCGTGCCAAGGACAAGCTGAAAGCGGATATTTATGATACTGCCGTGGTGCTTCCGCAGACATTGAAGATGGAAGAAGAGCTTGGAATCGTCACCCGCGCCGCCCGGGAAATGTACGAACTGCATTTTCCAGGAGAGGGAAGCCTGGGAGCAGACAGATAACATGTCAGGCGAAAAAGCCTGACATGTATAAAAAGATATAAAATTATAAAGTCCTTAATACCGCAGCAGTCTCCGAATCTGGAGCTGGCTGCGGTATTTATTATGCAGCTCCAGTTCCAGCGCCTTCTCACATGCATCCAGAATCACATCATAATAGGTAAACTGATAAATATTACCTGCAATCTGTACACAATTATACCGCTGCAAAGAAATCCCAATCTGTTCCATGGAAAACTGGAAATCAAGCTTCGCCTGCAGCATACGCATTAAGGTAAAGGACACAAACCCAATCACAAAATGGGCATTGATCTTATCCGGTGTCCAGATGAAGGTAGCAGAGGAGTCATACTGGCTTTTGGAATCAAGGAAAATTTTCTCCATATGACGAAGTCCGCTGAAAAGACGATAAGGGGCAAGATTATCCACCTCCAGATTATCAGTAGCAATGGCAGTATATCCGTCCAGCTTCAATCCGGTATGCCTTCCGGAAGACTCCCTGGCAAGGCGCTGCTGTCTGGCCTGAAGCTCATGGTAGTATACAAATTGTTTTTCCCTATCCTCAAAAATCCGCTCTTTATAAAGAAGAGGGATAGTCTGATGCTTTTCATTCAGAATTTTCATTTCCTGATAACCATCCTTCAGTACCCAATCCTTAAATTCTGCATTCGCAGTATGTACAGGCAGACCATAAATATATCCGTCTGCCGGAACTCCATTGCAAATAAAAGGCTCCTCCTCCGGACGTGCAGGTGCAGTATTATAAAAACGGGTTCTGGGATTCTCTCTCTTTAATTGCTTTACGGCATTAAAAACAGACTGGTTCAACACAGTACCACTGGTAGACAGGTCATATGCAATGGGAATTCCATTTCTGTCCGTGAGAAGATCCAGGTGAAGGGTGGAATCTGTACGTTTGGCATTGGGCTGCGTGTCAGAGGGCATGCTTCCCGGAATGGAAAAATTATAGCTGGTGTGATCCAAAAAAGCAGAAGTAGTATCTCTGGAAAGGATGCTGCCGGAATGCTCATAAATCCACTTCTGCAGATCTTTTTGCAGTTTCACAATAACATGAAAGGCAGAATCCAGGTCTTTGTCTGAGATGCTTCCGGATTCTTCGAAGTAGATTCCTTTTTCAATAGCTTCATTCCAGGTGCAATTTGGGTAAAGCGCACGGGAAATGACCATATATCGGAAAAGCTCTTCTATATTATAGGGGAGAGATAGATTCCAGGTCCTGGTACGCCAGAAAATGTCCAGCTGAAGCTCCTTATAAAGGTATTTCAGAATGCCGTAGCCTACATTTTTCAGAGAGTGTTCTCCCGGTGAGAGAGCAGTAGTAAGGTCAACATATACCACAGAGTTCTTTTTAGCTTCTCGTTCCTGGTTCATATCAGCGACAACCTTCTCGAAATGGCTGATGGGATCCGGGTAATCCTTCTTTAAATCTTCCAGATATCCCAACCCCATAATGGTCTTCTGACGAGTGGCTTTCTTCTCTTTATCATAGTAGGATTCGGTGATGGCAAGGTAAGTTCCCTTTGCCTTAGGGGTCTTTTTGAGAAACATAGGGAGTCCTCCTGTATGCTTTATCATTTGAAAATGAAGATGGTGCGTAGTCCTTGTTTGCCAATTGCATAAGTGCATTGGTTTTCTGGCATTTATTATAGCACGAGAAAGGATGTACATCAAGATACACCATGAGAAAATACGAAAATCGGAGCGAATATAGTTTAGAAAACAGGGCGTGAAATTGTGCAAAATGCTGAAATTCAAACAGGGGAAAAGGGAGTAAACATGTAGTTTTTTTGTCCTGTGAAAACAGAAAAAATAAGAAATTGTGTGTTTTTTTCAATAAAAAGTCAAAAATAGCGACAGTACACTAAAATACACACTATAAAAATACGAAAAAGAAGACCGATTCGTGCCAGGTTTCTTAGTGAAACAGCAGAAAACAGGGATTTTTCAGGTGATCATAAATTATTGCTCCTTTAAAATCAGTGTGATATGATGATGAAAATGGGTTTTGGGCTAGTTCTGCCTGCGAAACCACACCGAAAAAAAGGAAAACCCGATCTTAAAAAGGAGGTTGTAACATGAAAAAGAATTCAAGGCTGAAATCGTTTTTTGCCATACTTCTGGCGGGATCTATGATATTCCAGCAGTCCAGTCTGACTGTCCTGGCAACAGACGATACCTACGTTGAGGACGCGACGGCAACGCCGACTCCGTCTGAAAGCGAAGCAGAAGCATACACAACGGAGGGAGCGGAACCGGTTGCTGAGAAACAGGAAGAACCTCAGCAAGTGCAGGAAACTCCTGCTGCGGAACAAGCTCAGGAGCCAACGGAAGCACCTGCCGAGCAGCCCACAGAAGCGCCAGCGGAGCAGCCCACAGAAGCACCAGCAGAGCAGCCAACAGAAGCACCTGCAGCAGCTCCGACAGAAACACCTGCAACAGAGCCTACAGCGGCACCAGCAGCAGAAGTGACGGAAGCGCCTGCAGCACCGGAAGCTACAGCAACACCAGCTGCCGAGGCAACTGCAACTCCGACACCAGAAGTCAGCGCGTCCCCAAGTGAGACACCGACTCCGACAGAAGCACCGAAGACTTCTTTCAGATACGAAGACAGTCGTGTAGTGATTACAGCAACAGCTCCGGAAGATGCAAACCTTCCACAGGATGCAGAGATTAAAGCTGACTATATTGCACCTGGCACCGAACGCTATAATGCAGCAGTAGCAGCATTCAACAGCCAGCTGAGCAGCCAGTTGGGACTGGACGCTGAGAATACGGAAGCTGAGTACGTACTTTACGACGTATATTTCCTGACCGCCGACGGAAGCAGAATTGAACCTGAAAGCGGAAATGTAAAAGTAGATATGAGCTTCAAACAGATTCAGAAAAGCACCATTGACGGTGATGTCGTAAATAAAGATGTTGTCCACCTCGACAATGAAGGTCAGGCAGAAGTCGTAACCGATTATGTAAATACCAATGAAAATGGTGAAGTTACAGGTATGGGGTTTACGCAGGGTAGTTTTTCAATTGTGGGTGGTGTGACAGTATATGATGCAGAAAGTGGTACACCATCTGTGGTTGTTCCTGTAAGTGACAATTTAAATGAGTTTTTAGATACGGCCGAGATTGTTAATGGAGAATACGAGAATGGTAAATTGGTTATTAAACCTGGTAGTATTTATGAATTTAAACTCAGTTTTAAGGAAAAAGGAACAACATTGCAGTATGATGATTCAAAGGAAACTTTGGAATATACTTTTGACAGTGATTTAACTCCAGAGGTTGTTAATGGAAGTGGAACTATAAAGGGAACTGAAAACGGTATACCTTATAGTGTTGGATTTACATATACAATTGAAAATAATAAAGTTAAAATTAAAATAGATAAAACTGATCCAAATTACCAAGAGTTAATCAAGGCTTCGAATGCGAAACTTGAAATAAACTTAAAAGCCAAAGTATCAGAAACAATATCAAAGGTTGATACGACTTTTTGGACTAAAGTTAATAAAGACATTCTCATTGACAAAAGTTCTTCTGTTACAATTGATAAGCAGGGAACTTACGATGAAGAGAATGGAAAGTTTGATTATGTTGTAACTGTAACGGCTAAGGGAAATCCTAAAGACATTACTGTTACAGATACGATTAGTGGTAGTTTGCTGAAATTAACTGGCAATATAGAAGTAGAGTCAAGTAAAACGGGAAAGACAGTTGATGGCAGCTTTGATACAGATAAGAAAACTGAGTCTGGTTTTACTTATAAAATCAAACAAATGACAGATAACGAAAAAATTGCTTTTAAGTATTCTGCTACGGTTGATCGAAGTGGTAAAAAAGATGGTGAGAAATTTACAAAAGACGAAACCTCTAATAAAGTTACCGCTACAGGAAAAGAAATTCCTAATGTTGAAAAGGAACATTCATTTGAGAATACAACTGTATACGATTATCCAATATCAAAATCTGGTGAGCTTACAGGAGAGGTGACTTCAGATGGTAAACAGACAATTACTTGGACTATTATTGTAAATGAAGGTGCTAAGTATAATGTTGGGGGAAGCCTTGTAACGGATAAACTTGGAAACACAGCAAATGTAACATTGGAGTATAGTGGTGATGGACTTACTATACAGCGAATGGATGAAAACAATGTGGATTCGGGAAAGGCGTTTCCTGTTCTATGGAAAGATCTTAAGGAGTATAGTTCAAAAGATCATTGGAAATATGAATTACCTGCTGATGATAAAGCATATGCATACAAAATCACATATACAACAGTTGCCGATGTTTCAAAATTAATTTCGGATGGAAAAACGGTAACAAATGATGTCGATTTTAAAGGAAATCATGAAAAAGGTACAGTACCGGTTGGACCAAAAGATGATTCCTTTAAAGTTGATAAAACGCATGGAGAGTTTGATAAAAATAGTATTCACTACACGGTTACAGTAAATGTACCAAAGGCGGGGTTTGAAAAGTATCTTAAAATTACTGATACTTTGCCAGGATATAACAATAATGGCTGGCAAGCTGATGAATATATCGATAAAACCCTTGAAATAAAACTAGATGGAAAAACGATTCCTTCTGGAAATTATAAGGTGACCTATGTAAAGTCTTCAAATCAGCAGGGCGGAAAACTTGAAGTCCTTTTTGAAGAAGAGGCTGTTAATAAACTGTTTTCAAAATCAGAAACGGAAAAAACTTTAACAATAACTTATAAAACTAAGCCGGGCTGGACTGGATCACAGCCACATTATAATACAGTTAAAGTTGAAGCTGAAAATGGATCAAAAGAAGATACAGATAGTGTTATTGTAGCTGATCGCACTATAGTAAAAGAGTTTGTGAGTGAGGAAAAAGCTAAGGATGGTTTACCTGTATATTGTTTTAGAGTATTTTTAACAGGTGTTGATAAAGAGACTATTGAACTTGAAGATTCATTTGATAAATCGTTATTAGAATTATATGAAGGTAAAGATAAAATTGACCAATGGAATCCAAATGCTGACCAATATGATAAACCTCATTTTGGTGGAGGCGATGAAGATTACACTGCTTTCAATAATGCAAACGGAACAAGTATTAATGGTGAGGTGGTTGAACATACACCAACAGAAAATGGTATTAAATTTAAATTAAAGGCAAGTAAAAAAGAAGGTGGAAATGATTACTACGGATATTATTGCTTAAGATATAAACTAAAAGTTATAGACGAAGATGCATTGGCTAAAATAATTGCTAATGCGAAGAATGATAATAATGGCGTATATACCATGGCGAACACTGCCTCTTGGGGAACTGATAGTGCTAGTGCTACAGTAGACTATAAATATGGGGCAGTGACAAAAAGTGTAGTAAAAGCAACATTGGCGAATGGTTATAAGGCGACTTATTCTATTAAAATTAATGAGGGAAAGCAGCTCCTAAACAACGGAGAAAAGATGCTCCTTGAAGACTTTTTGAATTCAGGTACGGATGATAGTCCAAATTCAATGGTATTTTTGCCGAATAGTTTTAAAATCTTTTTTGATGGAGTAGAACAGTCAAATTATCATATTAATTATGATGAGACCAGTAAAAAGTTAAGTTTTTATGTCCCGGATGCGACAAAAGTTGAAATTCAGTATGATGTTAAAATTGTAGGAACAGGTGATGTAAAGTATAGCAATTATGCTGTGTTAAAGGGACAATATTCATCTGACGTTGTTTCTGAAAGTACAAATATTAGTAGTAGTGGAACTGGATCTGCAGAGCATTTTGGAATTAATATTTACAAATATGGTTCTGATGATATAACGAAAGGTTTAAAGAATGTTAAATTTAAGTTATACGTCAAGGAAAATGATTCTTTTGTACCAGTAACGGAAATTGTAGGAAATAAAAGAGTACAAGTTGAAGTTACTACAAATGATCAGGGCTATGCAGTATTAAATGGAACAGTTGGTGCAAATGGCTGGGAAATGGAGATTGGAAAAACTTATAAACTGGAAGAAAGTAGTACTCCAACAGGATATAAAAAGAGTGAACCAATCATATTTACGACATCTTACAATTCAACTAGTGCAGACATTCAGACTCCAAACAGTACAATTAATGTTGAGAATGAAAAGGTAAAAACTGGAAAGCTGACCGTAAAGAAGAGCGTGGAAGCGCCGGAAGGCTTCAATGCGAAGAGGGAATACGAGTTTACTGTAACTGATACGGCTGGAAACCAGTACAATGCATCCGGAAAACAGGAAGCCGGTGCAGTGATCCGCCTGAAAGACGGAGGCAGCGTGACACTGGAGAACCTGCCGGAAGGAACCTATACCGTAATCGAAAAAACTGCAGGAGAAGAAGGATACCTGTGGAAGTCGGAAGTGACGGTGACAGGAAAGAACACAGAAGAAGCAACGACAGCTTCCGCAGAAGTGACGGATGGAAATGAGACAACGGTAAGCTTTAAGAATACCTACAAGAAATTTACAGAAGTTGAATTACAATTAAATGCAAAGAAGAATCTTACTGGAAGAGCACTTACAGAAGATGAATTTGAATTCTTAGTAACATCTGAAAATAAGGTTGGCTTAACTCTGCCGGGTAAAATTTTTACTAATGACAAAAATGGTAATATTGTAATTACAGGCATTGTCTTTAGTGAAGAAGGTCGCTATATATTGACTGTAGAAGAAAAGAAAGGCGAGAATGCAGGAATTACTTATGATTCTACAAAGTACAATGTAACTGTTAATGTAAAAGCAAACGCGGAAGGCGATTTGAAAACAGAAATTGAGTCTATCAAGAAAAAAGGCGAAGAGAAAAATGAAAATCAAATCGTATTTAATAATATTTATACCGCAACAGCTAATTTTACATTAACTGCTAGCAAGTCCATGAAAGCAGAATCTGAGCAGCTCGGAACCTTCGAATTCGAACTTAGCGGCGACAACATTGAAACGCAGACTGTTACAAACAATGAAGCTGGTGCAATCACATTTGCTCCGATTCATTATAATCTCTCAGATGTTGGTAATACCTATACGTACACGGTAAGAGAGAAAGCTCCATCTACTGAGGCTCAGTATAAAACTGATGGTATTAAATATGTATACGATACCACTGTTTATACTGTAAAAGTCAAAGTAGAAGACAACGGTGACGGAACTCTGAAACTTACTAAGACAGTCAAAATTGGAGAGAAGGATTACACAGATCCGGAAATGAGGTTTGTCAACGATACTACGAAAGCAACGATTACAAAAGTAGATGCTTTAGGAAATCAGCTTTCTGGTGTTGAACTTGAAGTTCGCGACAAGAATAATGAGGTGGTTGATTCCTGGACAACTTCAACTAAGGAGAACCCACACGTAATCACTGGCAAACTGATCCTCGGCGAAACCTACAAGTTAGTCGAGAAATCCGCTCCAGCTGGTTATACCCTGGCAGATCCTGTTGAGTTTACTGTAAGTGAGAATGACATCGACAACAAGGTTGAGATGAAGAACACCTACTCCGCATCCGGAAGCCTGAACCTGACAGCTAAGAAGACTCTGACAACCACAGAGACACCACTCGCAGCAGATCAGTTTACATTCGAGCTTCGCGACAAAGATGGCACTGTTCTTCAGACCAAGACCAACGATGCTGACGGAAACGTAACCTTTGACGAAATCAAGTACAGTCTTGTAAAAGACAACACGGATAAGAAAGTAGATAATACCGGCGAATACCAGTACACTGTAAACGAGGTAAAAGGTGACGCAGCAGGTTACACCTACGACGACACCATCTACACCATCAACGCAACCGTAACAGATGCAGGCAACGGTACCTTAACCGTAACCCCAGTCATCCATTCCTCCAAGGCAACCTCCGAGGATGCCACTGTAACAGGTATGGAATTTACCAACACCTACACCACATCTGGTCAGATTGCTCTTGGTGCAATCAAGACTCTGGAAGGCCAGACACTGGAAGCAGAGCAGTTCAGCTTCCAGGCAACAGAAATGGATGCAGATGGAAAGGCAGTAGAAAATGGTTACAACGAAACTGTGAAGAATGCTGATGGCGGTGCCATCACATTCCCAATCATCACATACAAGGAATCCGGAACCCATTATTATCAGATCACCGAAGTAAAAGATGAGAAACCGGCATACCAGTATGATGAAAGCAAATACGTTGTAAAAGTAGACGTAACAGACGACAATGCAGGCAAGTTAACAGCGAAAGTTACTTCTGTCACAAAGAACGGCGAACCTGTAAAGAGTGAAGACCTCACTGGAGCAGTTACCTTCACGAATACCTACAGTGCTTCCGCTGACCTTGAACTGAAAGCCCAGAAGTCCATGAAGGTAGAAGCTGAACAGCTTGGAACCTTCGAGTTCGAACTGAAAGATGCAGATGGCAAGGTAATTGAGACAGTTAAGAACGACGAGAAAGGTGCGATCAGCTTCAGCAAGCTTTCCTATACAGAGAAAGATGCTGGCAAGACCTTTACCTACACCGTAAACGAAAAGCTCCCATCAGAGGCAGACACCTACGTATACGACAAAACTGTTTATACAGTAACTGTAAATGTAGAAGACAACCGTGACGGAACTCTGAAGCTTACCACCAAGGTAAATGGAGAAGATTACACCGAGACAGCCATGAAATTTGTCAACGATACTACCAAGGTTACCATTTCCAAGGTAGACGACACCACCCTGAAAGCTCTTGCAGGAGCAAAACTTCAGGTAGTAGATGACCAGGATAAGGTTGTGGAAGAGTGGACCTCAGATGGTACACCACATGTGATCACAGCGAAACTTGTTCTTGGCAAGACCTACAAACTGGTTGAGGCAGAAGCACCATCAGGATATGAGATCGCAGAGCCGATCACCTTCACTGTTGATGCAGATGACACCAAAAATGCAGTTGAGATGAAGGATGCCATGACAAAGGGCAAGACTGCTGCAATTGAGATCACCAAGGAACTGAAGCTGAACGATGCACTTGCAGGCGCTAAGGATATGACCTTCTACGCAGCACTTTTCGCAGATGCAGAATGCACAATTCCTGCTTCTGATGTAAAAGCACTTGAGTTTAAGAATGCATCTTCTTCCACAGTTACCTTTACCAATCTGGATCTTGGAAGAACCTACTATGTAAGTGAGACAGATGTAACCGGAAAAGCAATTGATTCAGGCATGACGCCGGATGAAAAGGTTTATGTACCGGTTTATCCACAGGGACAGGCAATCACCGTAACTGAGGATGGCGCAAAGAGCAGCATCACATTCGAGAACCAGTTCAGCGAATGGCCGGATGGATTCTACAAGATCGCGACTCTGAATGTAACCAAGAAGCTTCTTGGTGCAGATGGAAATGCCCTGGAAAGTGATGAGATTTTCTATGCAGGTATCTTTGATGACAAAGAGTGCACAACTCTTTCCACAAGAACGGAGAAGAACATCCTGACACTTGATCTTGCAGGCGGCTCCACAGTATCTGAGAGTACACAGGCAGTTGTAATACCGGATGAAGCCTTTACACTCTATGTTGCAGAGACAGATGCAGAAGGAAATCTGGTAGATGGTACAGACGGATTCAGATACGCAGTAACTGTTGAAAATGGAAATGTACTGTTTGATGAAAATAATCTCAATGCAGAGGTAACCATCATCAACAAGGAACAGCCGGAAGCAACACCTACTGTAACTCCTGAGGAGACAATAACTCCTACACCAACCCCAGGCACCTCCACAGGTGTTAAGACAGGTGATGACACACCAATCGGCTTCTATATGGCATTGCTCTTTGTTGCAGCTCTCGCAATCGAAGAAACAACCAGAAGACGCCGCAAAAAAGAACAGGATTAACGAATCATAATTAAAT
>OLOC01001464.1_pt1 | contig 13690 bp, 10 predicted proteins | sample 1643111 | NCBI WGS metagenome assembly OLOC01 (sample SAMEA3136633, study PRJEB25190) | human gut metagenome
TTGGTGCTTTAGGAGAAGTCATTTATGTTTAAATTACATTTTGCGGAAACTCAAGATTTTATTTATTCTTCACATTTACAATTCGATGTGATTTTAAGATTCTGTCTTCACAAAATGAATTCCCTTTTTGGATGCTCCTGCTGCCACATGATCCCCTTCCTGAATCTCTCCGTTCAGGATCGCATCTGCCAGCTTATCCTCCAGTTCTGTCTGCAATGCACGGCGCAGTGGTCTTGCTCCGTACTTCGCATCCGTTCCTTTCTCCACAATGAGAGCCTTCGCAGATTCACGCAGTTTCAGATGAATATTCATCTGTGATTCCAGACGTTTAGTAAACTGATTGCATAACAAAGAAACGATTTTCTTCATATCTTCTTTGCCGAGTGAATGGAATACAATAATCTCATCAATTCGGTTCAGGAATTCCGGACGGAAGATCTGTTTCACTTCGTCCATCACATTCTGCTTCATCTTCTTATAATCACTCGCCGGATCTTCTTTTGTCGCAAATCCTAGCTTCTTCGGTTCGACAATTGCTTTCGCACCTGCATTTGATGTCATGATAATCACAGTATTAGAAAAGTCAACCTTTCTCCCCTGAGAATCTGTAATATGCCCATCATCCAGCACCTGAAGAAGTACATTGAATACATCCGGATGTGCTTTCTCAATCTCATCAAACAGAATCACGGAATATGGATGTGTACGCACCTGGTCACTAAGTTGTCCACCTTCTTCATGACCGACATATCCCGGAGGAGATCCGATCATCTTGGAAACGGAATGTTTCTCCATATATTCTGACATATCAACACGGATCATTGCATCTTCTTTCCCAAATAATGCTTCTGCCAGTGCTTTTGATAATTCTGTCTTACCAACACCGGTTGGTCCGAGGAACAGGAAGGAACCAATCGGGCGCTTCGGATCTTTCAGTCCGACTCTTCCTCTCTTCACGGCCCTTGCAACTGCGCCGACAGCCTCACCCTGTCCGATCACTCTCTTTTGAAGGACATGCTCCAGATTCTTCAGACGCTGGGCATCACTCTCTGCGAGCTTACTCACCGGTACTTTTGTCCAGGCAGACACCACTTCTGCAACCGCATCTACAGTTACCGGTGGGTTGGCCTTCGCCTGTTTCTTCTCAAAGCGTTTCTTCACTGAGTCTAATTTCTTCTGCGCTGCATCCTGTTCTTTCTGAATCAGGGACGCTTCTGCAAAATCTCCCCGTTCAATGCTCTCTTCCTTCTGCGAAGCAAGTTCTTTCACTGCCTGTTCTAACTGCTTCAGATTCTCTGGAACCTCATATCCCTTCAGACTCACCTTTGAGCATGCTTCATCTAAAACATCAATCGCCTTATCCGGAAGATTCCGGTCTGTGATGTAACGCTCTGACAGCTGTACTGCTGACTCCAGTGCCTGTTCTTCGATCACAACTTTATGATGCGCTTCGTATTTCTCTTTCAGACCTTTTAAGATCTCAATACACTGATCCTGTGTCGGCTCTTCAATCGTCACCGGTTGGAATCTTCGCTCAAGTGCTGCATCTTTCTCAATGTACTTCCGATATTCTGCAATCGTAGTTGCACCGATCAGCTGCATCTCACCTCTCGCCAGTGAAGGTTTCAGAATGCTGGATGCATCAATCGCTCCTTCTGCGCCTCCGGCACCGATCATCGTATGGATCTCATCAAGGAACAGAATCACATTTCCACAGGCCTCTACTTCTGAGATCAGGCCTTTCATACGCTCTTCAAACTCACCACGGTACTTTGAACCAGCGATCAGTCCCGGAAGATCCAGACTGTAAATCTTCTTATCTTTCATCTTCTCCGGAACCACACCGGATGCGATTCTCTGTGCTAAACCTTCAATAATTGCTGTCTTACCAACTCCCGGTTCTCCAACCAGACATGGATTATTCTTTGTTCTTCGGCTTAAAATCTCCATCAGACGGTAAATTTCCTGGTTTCTTCCCACAACCGGATCCATTTTTCCTTCTGCCGCACGTTCTGTCAGATCTGTACAGTACTGCTCCATCATCGCACCGCTTCCGCGATTATCCTCCTGAAGTTCTTCCTGATAGATCTTCGGATCGATCCCTGCTGCATTCATAATGCTCTGGAATAATTTCTGAAGATTCACATTCAATGTGATCAGAATCTTTGCTGCCACACAATCCACATCACGTATCATCGCAAGAAGGAGATGTTCTGTTCCGATTTCCGTTGTACGGAGTCTTTTACACTCCTTCGCGCTGTTCTCTAACAGATACTGGAGTCTCGGACTCTCTTCTAACCTCTTTCCTTTCGCTGCCGGATGTTCTTCTGCCGGAGTGATCAGCTCATCCATCAGCTTCAGAATCTTCTCCGACTCTACTCCACTGTTCGCAAGTACCTGTCCTGCCACTCCTGTATATTCTTCTCTCAATGCCAGAAGCAAATGTTCTGTTCCGATATACGGATGCTTCATCTCTCTGGCAGCTCTAGCCGCATACTTAAGCGCATGCTGCGCCGACTTTGTATATGAAATCTGCATATATATCTCCCTTATGTCTTTCTACTTCTCTGCTACCGGTTCTCGTGCAGCTCATACTCGTCAAATATCTCATCTACCAGCCCATGAACCTCCTGCCGTGAGATATTCTTGCAACGCCCTCGCGCAAGTACGATCCTTAACTGCTCTTTCATCGCTTCGAGCTGCTGAAGTTTATCTACATCAACTGCGATCACTGCACCTCTGCGTTTATCCAGACTGATATATCCTTCCTGCTTCAACACATGATACGCTTTGTTCACAGTATGCATATTCACTCCAACCGTATCCGCAAGCTGCCTGACAGATGGGAGTGAATCCCCTTCCTGAATATCTGACATAGCAATACCAAGAATGATCTGGTTACACAATTGAATGTAAATCGCCTCATCACTGTTGAAATCAACTTCTATCAGCATACGCGTAGCCCCTTTCTCTTTCGTGTAAAACAGATCTCCTGCTGTCTTCTGTAAAATCGTTACTGCTCACACGATGTGCGACCAGCAACGCATCTCGCCATTTTAAATCGCCTTTGGCGATGGGGCGAGATGCATTCAAGTCAAAACACGCATCCTCCGTGTCAATCAGCGGAGTGATTGACACGGGAGTGAACAGTAACGTAAAATCAGCCGCAGGGGATATTTTCCACTTGTTATATCTATACTAGCACAACCTCTTGTTTGATTCAAGCAAAAACGCAGAAGAAAAGGAAGGTTTTCTTCCTCTTCTCCTGCGTAAAACAGCACTATTTTATTTCTCAGGAAATATAATCTCCATTCTTGTTCCTTTTCCGTACTCACTATCCACCTGAACTTTCGCCCCATGTAGAATTGCTCCATGCTTCACGATCGACAGTCCAAGTCCTGTTCCACCCCGTTCTTTCGAATGGCTCTTATCAACTCTGTAGAATCGTTCAAAGATTCTATCCTGATGTTCTTTTGGAATTCCAATCCCTGTATCACTCACGCGGACTTTCGGTCCTTCCAGTGTATTTCCTACCCAAATGGTTACATTTCCATTTTCTTTATTATACTTTACAGCATTTTCTGTAATGTTATAGATCATTTCATCCAGAATCTGACGGATTCCATGTATTTTCACAGATTCTCCTGTCAGTTCCATATGAATATTCCGCTGAGCCGCTGTAAGAGAAAGACGACTGACAATTTCTCTCGTCAGTTCAAATAAATCTACATCTTCTTTCTCAAGCTCAACAGATTCGTCATCTAGCTTTGATATTTTAATAATATCTTCAATCAATGTCAAAAGCCGACGTGCCTCCTTATAAATTGTCTCAGAAAATCTCGGAATATCCTCCGGACGCACGAGTCCATTCATCATGATCTCTGCGTATCCGGAAATCGAAGTGAGCGGAGTTTTCAGCTCATGAGATACATTTGCAGAGAATTCTTTACGCATATTGGCCACAGCTTCTTTTTCTTTATTCTGCTTATCCATAGCTTCCAAAAGCGGGGTCATCTCCTCATATACAACATTATCCAATGGGTTTTCCAAATCCAGATGAATTACAGGTTCCATCAGTCTGTTTGTCTGCCATTTTGCAAGAAACCAGGCAAGTACAAGTCCAATGATTCCAATCCCTATAACCACCGGCAAAATATTTAATGAAGTCCACATCAGACTATCCATTGATTTTGAAACACGGAGAACGTTCCCATCATCCAGAAGAACCGCATAATAATACAATTCTTTGCTTACGGTATCTGACATACGGATCTTCTCGCCTGCCCCATTCTTCAAAGCCTGCTGTACTTCGGCTCTGGTCTTATGATTCTCCATTGTACTTCCATCATTTCTGGAATCATACAGAACATCTCCCGTAGATGCGATCAGCGTCACTCGCGTTCCCTGATCCACATCATCCAGCTGTGCAAGATATTCTGTTCCTGACAGATCGACTGCCCGTTTGATATACGCTGCTTCCTGTTTGATCTCACCCTCAAGGATCTTCAGGTTCCGCTGATACACAACAACAGACATGATCAGATATATCGGAACTAAAATTGCAATCAGTATAAACATCATGCTTTTCTGAATTCGTTTTCTCACTTTCTCATATCCTCCAGACTTGTATTACGCTTCTTCACCGATCCGATATCCAACACCACGAACTGTCTTGACCAGACTGCCCTGCTCACCTAACTTCTGGCGGAGTGTCCGGATATGAACATCAACCGTTCTCGTCTCTCCATCAAAATCATATCCCCAGATCTCTGTCAGTAGCTGGTCTCTTGTCAGCACGATTCCCTGATTGCGCATCAATTTCTCAAGAAGTTCAAATTCCTTCAATGTCAGCACAACTTGCTCGCCATCTACTTTCACTTCATGTTTCTTCGTATCTAAGCTGATTCCTCCAACAGAAAGTTTCGTCTTATCCTGCTGCTTTCCACTTCTGCGAAGCACTGCTTTGATTCTGGAAATCAGCTCCATCATACCGAATGGTTTCGTCACATAATCATCCGCACCGGAATCCAATCCCACTACCTTATCATACTCTGACCCCTTCGCTGTCACCATGATCACAGGGATATCCTTTGTCTTTGATGAATTTTTCAGTTTCTTAAGAATCTCAATTCCATCTTCACCCGGAAGCATAATATCAAGCAAAACAAGCTCTGGCGTGTCAAACGCCAAAGCCTCCATAAATGCCGTCCCGTCTGCAAACCCTCTGGCTTCCAGTCCGGTTGTCTCCAGAGTGTAGATTACAAGTTCGCGAATGTTATCGTCATCTTCTACACAAAAAATCATATATTTCTTTCTCCTTCTAATGCATTACAGCACTATCTTTATGCACTCCGGTAATTGCAAATTCTACCCACTCGGCAATATTTGTCGCATGGTCTCCGATTCGCTCAAGATACTTTGTAACCATGATAAAATCAAAGAGTTTTCTTCCATCACGGCCATCACCCTCACGGATCAGCTGGATGATCTGATCCCGGATCTCATCAAAATAATCATCAATCTCATCATCATCATTCATAACTGTACGGGCAAGTTCAAGATCTTTTTCAACATATGCTGTTACACTGTTGCGTACCATCTTGCTTACTCCAGTTGCCATTGCTGTCAGCTTATCAAGATTCTCATCCATCTTCTCCCACTTGGAGGAAATGATGATCTCTGCGATATCAGAAGTCTGATCTCCGATTCGCTCCATATCTGTGATCATCTTAAGTGCTGCTGAGATTCTTCTGAGGTCTCTTGCGACCGGCTGCTGCTGGAGCAGAAGCTTCAGACAAAGTCTTTCGATATCTTTTTCAATCTGATCGATCTCTTCATCTTCTTTGATCACAATCTTAGCCTGTTCCGTGTTACCTTCCTTTAATGCCTGAGTTACCTTTGCAATTGCTGTTTCACACAACTCGCCCATATGTGTAAGCTGTGTATCCAAAAGATGCAGCTGCATATCATATCTGTACCGCATAAATCAACCAAACCTCCCTGTGATGTAATCCTCAGTTCTCTTATCCTCAGGAATGGAGAACAATTTTTCAGTGTCATTATATTCAATCACTTCTCCTAAGAGGAAAAATGCTGTGTTATCCGATACACGGACAGCTTGCTGCATATTATGCGTTACCATAACGATAGTATAATCTTTTTTCAGTTCCATCGCAAGGTCCTCAATCTTAGATGTTGAGATTGGATCCAGTGCGGATGTCGGCTCATCCATCAGAATTACTTCCGGCTCAACTGCCAGTGTTCTTGCGATACAAAGTCTCTGCTGCTGTCCGCCGGAAAGTCCGAGTGCACTTTTATTCAGACGGTCTTTGAGTTCATCCCAGATTGCTGCCTGACGAAGACTTCTCTCTACGATCTCATCTAACTGAGATTTTTTCTTAATTCCGGCGATTCTTGGTCCATAAGCTACATTATCATACACACTCTTTGGAAATGGGTTTGGCTGCTGGAATACCATTCCAACACGATGACGCAGTGTGATCTCATCCATTTCCTTAAAAATGTCTTTGCCATCCAACAGCACATTTCCGTCAATCTTACAGTTTTCCACCAAGTCATTCATACGGTTCAGTGTCTTCAGAAATGTAGATTTTCCACATCCGGAAGGTCCGATAAATGCAGTGATCTTATTCGCCTCGATCTTCATATTCACATCTTTGAGTGCATGGAAGTCTCCATAATGAAGATTCAGATGGCTGATATCAAATTTATAATCATTTGCTTTTTTTGCTTCCATTTTTATTAATTATCCTTTCCACATGCCAGTCAATAAAATGATTGACATAGAAATTATCTGTTAGCTTCCTCTTTCATTTTCTGTCTTTAGTTTCCCGAATTCTTCTTATTAATGTGTCGGCTCAATGCATTTGCACCAATGCTGAACAGCAGAACAAGAATCATCAGGATTGCTGCTGACAGGTTTGCAAGATTCGGATCCTGTCCATTGATCTGAAGTCCCCAGATCTGCAATGACAATGTCTCTGCCGGACGGAAAATATTCAGCGGGCAGGTTGGGGATGTCAGATTCCAGTTGTTCCAGCGCAGATCTGTTCCTGATCCTGTTGTATACAGAAGTGCTGCCGCCTCACCAAATCCTCTTCCTGCTGCCAGGATGACACCTGTCATGATTCTTGGGATACACGCCGGGATCAACACATGATAAATGGACTGCCATCTTGTTGCTCCAAGTCCAAGACTTGCCTGCAGGTAATGTCCCGGCAGACCATTGATCGCGTCCTCTGTCGTTGTTGTGATAACTGGGATCGCCAGAATGGAAACTGATAATGCTCCCGCGAGAAGACTCTTTCCAAGTCCGAAAAACACAAGAAATACCAGATATCCAAACAATCCAACAACAATGGACGGAAGAGAAGAAAGTGTCTCAATACAGATTCTTAGAAATTTTGTAAGAAATCCTTTCTTCGCATACATTGCCAGATAGATTCCGGCTGTCACTCCAAGCGGAATGGAGAATAACAGCGAAATAAATACTAAATAAATTGTATTGAACAACTGGTTTCCGATGCTTCCTTTTCTCGCAAAGGCAAACATCTCCGGTGTTGCTCCTGTAAATCCTTTGATAATTACATAAGATGCAAATCCAATCAATAATGTAAAGAAGAACACTGCGATCAGATAAAACACGCCGGTCATTATTTGATTTATTCCACGCGCACGTTGTACTCGATTCATCTATTTGCTCCCCCTTACTCTTTGTCTTTCTTCGGTCTTGAAAAATAATGGATCAGCAGGATGAATAACAGAGATAATAAGAACAATAACAATGCCATTGTCCAGAGTGCTGTCTTCATCTCACCACCCTCCGTTGCATTTCCCATCTGTGCTGCGATTTCTGTAGTCAAACTCTTTGTTGTGGAGAATAATCCCTTTGGAAGAGCTGTTGTCTGTCCAATTACCATTGCAACCGCAAGTGCCTCACCGAATGCTCTCGCAAGTCCAAGAATAATTCCTGAAAGAATTCCTGAACCTGCTGCCGGAATGACAACTTTATAAATGGACTGCCATCTTGTAGAACCCAGTCCGTAGGCTGCCATACGGTAATCTTTTGGCACAGAATGAATGGAATCTGCTGCCACATTACTGATGGTTGGGAAGATCATCAGTGCCAAAACAATCCCTGCCGCAAGAACTGAATGTCCAACCTGTAAACGAAATACTTTCTTAATTGCCGGAATCAGGACTGTAAGTCCAACCCATCCATAAACAACTGATGGAATTCCTGCGAAAATTTCAACGATTGGTCTGTAAAACTTTTCTCCGAATTTCGGCGCAATCTCAATCATAAAGATTGCAGAACCTACTGCAAATGGAGTCGCGATCAGAAGTGCCAGACCACATGTACATAGAGAACCCACGATAAAGATCAATGCTCCGACAGTTCCACCACCCTGTGCATTATCTTCCGGGTTCCAGTCTGTCGATCCTAAGAATTCAAATATGGAATGACCAAATATCGTAAATGTACCGGATCCCTTATATATAAGAAAGGCTCCGATACAGATTGTGATGGCAATAACAAGCAAACCGCCTGCTGTCATCAGTCCTCTCCATGCATACTCTTTTGTAAACATGTTTTGTTTCTTCATATTTTCACCTTTTATCAGTGAAATGTACTGCTGTTCTGAATTTTCTCGGAACACACAGTACATTTCATAGCTTTTCACTTTATGCTATTAGTGCTCTGTTGCAGTCATCTTAGATGCAACACCATAACCAAGTTTCTCCATCTGAGCGCCATATTCATCACCTGTGATATAATCAAGGAATGCTTTTGTCACTTCATTTGGTTCACCCTTTGTGTACATATGCTCGAATGTCCATACAGGATATTTTCCGCTATAAGTATTCTCAAGTGTTGGCTCAACATCATCAATTGCTACTGTCTCAACACCTGCATCTCCTGTCAGATAAGAAAGTGCTACATAACCGATTGCTCCGTTTGTACTCTTTACATTTGTAAGAAGAACTCCGGAATCATCTGTTTCCATGGATGTGTTAGAAGCTTCTTCGTTTCCGTCCAGTGCATATTTCTGGAATGTTGCTCTTGTTCCTGAAGACTCAGGACGTGTTACAAGAACGATATCCTCATCCGGTCCTCCAACATCTTTCCAGTTTGTTGTCTTTCCTGTGAAGATGGAGATCAACTGCTCTTTTGTAAGACTCTTAACACCTGCTTCTGCAACATCTTTGTTTACGATCGGTGCCATAGTTACAACACATACCTGATGATCTACAAGCTCTTTTGCTGCTGTCTCATCCAGTTTATCTTCTGCTGCCACATCAGAGTTACCGATATCTACAGTTCCTTCTGATACCTGCTTCAGTCCTTCTCCTGAACCGCCTGCATCGATTGTGATAGATACATCCGGATAATCATTTAGAAACGAATCTGCTGCATCATCAGCAAGTGGTTTCAGTGCTGATGAACCGGCTGCTGTGATTGTTCCGCTTAATGAGCTGTCACTGCTCTCTGTATTTGTATCTGCTGCATTATCTGAAGTTTCGTTTGATGAACTTCCACATCCAACTGCCATTGTTGCTGTCATACCTGCTACTGTAAGTAATGCAATAAACTTTTTCATTTTCATGTCAATTATCTCCTTTACATTTCATACACATTTCTAATCCCACTGCATTTTCTTTTTTTTATTTTCTGCAGTCATTTATGCTTCCCTCAAGCACAGTACATATGTTACGTAAGAAATGTAAAGTCTGAAATCAACCAAATGTTAAGTTTATGTAAAACAACAACGGGTGTTTTTCGGATTTGTACAGATCCTAAACGGAGTATTTTTTGTATATCAGGAAAATACTTTCCTGATATACAAAAAAAGAGAGGCCTCTCAACCTCTCTCACAAATCATCTCTTTATCTGAAGCAAACACATAAGGACTACTCCCAGAATCAGACCACCGAGAAAACAGACAATATATCCAAGAACCACCTTTCGATTTCCCCTTTCACAGCTTGTCTTCCTGATGTCATTATATGAAGCTTTCTGCGAAAATATTCCTTCTAATCTTCAAGTGTTCCCCTTGCCCAACGAATCAGCCATAGAATACTCCAGGTCAGCAACACTCCCATGATTACACCGACAATATTGATTCCTGCTTCATCCCACTGACAGTGTCTTCCTACGATCAGAACCTTGTGTGCCTCATCTGCAATTGCCAGGATCGTACAAAGTCCGAATACCGCACACGCCGCTTTCCAGGCTTTCATCACATTCTTCATTGCCAGAACCAATAATCCTGATTCTATGAAATAAACGATAAAGTGTGCCCATTTTCTCAGATACATATGCACATAATCCACACTGTCCTGCGGAAAAAAGTGCTGTTGGATCCATTCTGCCATCGGCAGACTGGTTGCCGCTGTCTGTGGTCCATTCTGGCTTGACAAAACCAGAAGAAGGATCAGCCAAATGATTGCCGGCAAAAATGAGATCATCGTCAATTTCCTGTTCTTCGCTCTATTCGTTTTCTTATTGCTCTTCAAAAATCTACTCCTAACTGATATACTGCTTTCTTTTTCGCTCATTATACCATGTAGAAATTCTTTGTCAAATTTTCATTTCTTATCTTACTTATACGTTAAACAAGTAATTCGCAATCCCATACATCTACGCCACTGTCCTGGAACACGCCATGCAGACGTTCATGCAGCTGCTCCTTTGTCACATCTTTCTTTAGAATCACCTGAATGAATCCGCCTCCACCGGCTCCTGATATAAACTTCCCATCGATCAGGTCTTCACATACAAGAAGGATCTGATCGATACAGGTATTGGTTGTACCGGCATCCAACATACAGGATAATTCCCAATGTTGGTTTAAAAGCTCAGCAAATTCGTCAATATCTCCCTGCTCCAGTGCAAAACGCATTAACACGGCGACTGCCTTCATCTCCTTTAATGCCTTCAATGATTCTGGTCTGCTTCCGATATAGCCACCAACCACATCACGCAGCAGATTTCTTGCGAGACGCCTCTGACCAGTATAAATCAATGCGAAACGTTCTTTCAGTTCTTTCTTTCCCTCTTCCGGCATTTCTATCTTCTCTACAACAAGATTCTGGGCAATCCCCGGTTTTGTTGAGATCAGTTTAATTCCTTCTGTCAGTCCGCCAACCTGATCCTGCCATCCGCCTCCGGTACTCATGATCTGCTCCATACCAAGGACAACATCATAGATCTCTGCATCTGTACGCTCCTGACCAAGAAATTCAAAGATTCCCTTTACGCACGCTCCTGATAAGATACTGCTTGTTCCAAGTCCTGATCCTTTCGGTACTCCATAAACCTGGGTAGAAAGATAGATTCCTCCTCCCATCCGCTTTAAAATCTCCTGAAGATCTACTTCTTCCCTGACCGGGATAATTCCACAGGCGATCAAAGCTGCTTTATGCAGTGCAAATGAATCATATGGATTATGACAATCCTGGATCTCAGCTGCACTGTCTACAGTTGTATAGACTCCGATATCCTTACTTTCAAATTCCACATGAAGCTCATCTAATCTCTTCACCGTGATCTGTACCGGATAGATTCCTCTTAATTTCATTGCAGCATTAAGAACTACTCCACCCTTTTCATTACAATGTGGTGGTGTATCCGTCCAGCCTCCGCCCCAGTTCACGCGGACCGGAAGGGCGATATCAACCTGATCTTTTACAATTCTATATCCTGCACTATCCGGAAGTTTCTTCTCTGCTTCTTCATAAATTACCTCCTGGATTGTTCCAAAACAGTCATTCTCAAGTGCATCATAATGCAGATCATCATAAATCGTTCTTGTCTTTTTCATATAACAGGAGACTGCATGATAGATTCGAATCTTCAATGAGAAATCTGCTTCTGCCGCATCTTCCATCAGTAACTTAAAAATTTCTTTCGATATTCCACGCTTTCCAAATATCTTGAGTGCATCCGCATAATACATTCCCTGCTCCAGTTTTCTGATGAAACACCTTGCAAGAATACGGTTTTCAAGAAACCTCTCCTGATCACAGGATGCCTCAATATCTGCTGCATTAAAACTGGAATAGAGGCTCATGCGTTCAGTCTCACGCCATCTGGAAATCTCTTCTTTTGTTGCAGTACCATGTGCCATCTTGTAAATGATTTCAGCCATATCAAGTGCATCTTCCCAGTCATCACACACCGGATAAAGATCTGCAAACCACAGATAGGTCTCTTCTCCTTTCCAGAGTTCTTCTTTCGTCACTTTATTCTGAGCCATAAACTGATTCAATGTCGTGCCGAGAAATGAAACCTCTCCCGGATATTTTCCTTTCGGATTATCTGGTACACCATAAATCCTGATTACTTTTTTCCCACCTGTCAGTTCAATTCCGTGCATAACAATCTGTTCCGGAATCTTCCGGTCCATAATGCGCACATGGGAAAGAACGGTTCCGTCGCCGACCTCAGAATTACCAAGAATATAACAATTCTCCAGGTATGCCTCTTTTCCTATCTTCGCACGGCTTCCTACATAAGCATTATGCGCTGCAAATCCTTCTTTTTGCACCGCTGAATTCACCTGCATCTTCCAATCCAGAAACTCGTAATCCTGCACATCTTTTGTTACAAGACTTCTCAATTCCCTTGTTGTCCCGAAATGAATAAATTCCGCCGGTGACAGACACAACAGCTTCATTGAGAAATGATGGATCGCATTCCAGATCTGTGTCCTGCATTCATGCAGTGCCTCATTGAGCTGTCCTTCTGCTGCCTCTTTATAGAAATCTTCTAATGTAGAATCATTTGCAAGCGGATATAAAAAATCCCCATAAAAGCTGATCCTTGCTTCTTCATTACAAAACTGCCTGAATTTCTTCTCGTCTACTTTGCCCCCTGTTGAAATCAGACGGAACAGTGCCTGCAACAGTGCGCTGCCAAACAATACCGCACCTGTATCAAGATCTACATTTCCTGCTTTATTAACAGCTCCCATCTCTCGCAGACGCTCTTCTGTCTGTTTATGAAGAAAACACTTTACATAATCATGTCCGTCGTTCAGAAATACGCCATGATTCTTTCCTGTAGCTACCGGCTCTTTAATAGAAATTGCTGCTGCTCCGTCAAACTGCGCATCGATCTGAAGCGGATTAAACAGGAGTAATACATCCCCTGACAAAACAAGCATTCCTTCCTGAATCCTGGATGGAACCCCTGACATCCCTACAATAAACTCATCAAACAAAGTGGAACTTCTTCCATCCGGCAATTCTCTTGGAACCGGCGAAAAAAGCTTGCCGATTGCAGAATACTGCGGCACTCTCTTGCTGTCACCACCTGAATGAATCACAAGAATTCTACGATTCTTAAAAGGATTCTCTCTCTCAGGCTCCTGGTCTGCAATATAACGCATCACCTGAAATGTAGCACCTCCTGATCCCACACGTTTTCCCTCCGGATCTGGAAGAACCGCATACGTTGTCTCTTCCGGAAGAAGACCTTTTTCCAGACGGTTCTCGATCTGATTCCGATAAGCCGTTGCCTGTGCTTCATTTGATGCTGTCAATATAATATAATCCCATTTGATAAAGCTTTTTTTCTTTAAACTTCTTTCATAATCTTCCCAGGAATCCAGATAGGACTGACGCAGGAAGAGATTGTTCATCTTCTCGTATTTCATTTTCTTAC
>OLOC01001468.1_pt1 | contig 13621 bp, 9 predicted proteins | sample 1643111 | NCBI WGS metagenome assembly OLOC01 (sample SAMEA3136633, study PRJEB25190) | human gut metagenome
TTGTAGGGGGCGGCGTCCTCGACGCCCCGCGGAGGGGTCAAGACCCCTCCCTACAAGGCCACAATAAAAGGGGCGACAAACAAAAAGGGAGAGGCTCTCCCTCTCCCATGAAACGTGATTATACTTTTACTCCGCCACCAGCACCGTCACGCTCGTCGGGGCCAGCTCCAACGCATCCCGGAAGCAGGGGCCGAAGGGTGTCACACCGGCGTGGACGCCGTCGCTTACTTTGCGCCAGGTACCGGCGGGCAGGCTGGCCCACTGGCGGGTGCGCTCGGGGTTGTAGTAGACGGCCAGCTGCCCCGCCGTGGCCGTGCCGTCGTTCTCCGGCACAAAGCCGATGAGCCAGCCCGGCAGCGCCAGAATAAACGGCTCCGGCTCCCCTGCCGCACCGCTCAGCCGCGGATAGGCGCGGCGGATGGCCAGCATGCCGCGGTAAAACGCCGTCAGCGCGGCAAACTCCGGGCGATGGGCGCGGGTCCAGTCCAGCCGGTTCGTGGCCAGCGGCCCCTTGTAGCTGTTGTGGTCGCCGTACTTGGTGCGGCCCCACTCCTCGCCCGCCTGCATAAAGGGCAGACCCTGACAGGTCAGGTAGATGCCCGCCGTCATGCGGTTCTGTGCCAGCAAATCGGCGTCGGGGCAGTCGTAATCGCCGCGGCGGCCCACGGCGGCCAGCTTGTCCCAGAGTGTGTAGTTGTCATGGGCGGAGACGTACTGCACGACCTGCCCGGCGCGCTTGGGCCAGAAGCCGTGTGCGCCGCTGCGCCACGCGCTGATCGAGTGCAGCACATCGTAGCCATGCTGCGGTGCGCCGTTGACATAGCCCGCGTTGGCCGCGTCAAAGACGTTGCCCTTGATGCAGTCCCGCGTGTCATCGCAGAAAAATCCGATGCGTTCATGCAGCGCGTCGAGGGCGCGCTTGTCGGCGGGGCGTGCGCCGCCTTCAAGGTTCGTGCCGCCGCCCATCCAAGGCTCGCCGTACAGTAAAATGCTCTCGCCGCCGGGCAGACTGTCCAGCGCGGCGCGGATGGCGTTCATCGTGTCCACGTCTTCCAGCGCCATCAGGTCAAAGCGGAAACCGTCGATGTGGTAGGCTGTGGCCCAGTACAGCACCGACTCGACCACGTATTTGCGCACCATCGGGCGCTCGCTGGCCAGGTCACAGCCGCAGCCGGAGCCGTTGGTCATCATGCCGTTGGGCCAGCGGCGGTTCCAGTAGCCGGGCACGGTGCGCTCCAGATTGCTCTCGCCGTGGTAGGTGTGGTTGTAGACGACGTCCATCACGACGCCCAGCCCCGCGCGGTGCAGCGCGGCGACCATGGCGCGGCACTCCTTGACGCGCACCTCGCCGTGGAACGGGTCGGTGGCAAAGCTGCCCTCGGGCACGTTGTAGTTCTGCGGGTCGTAGCCCCAGTTGTAGCCGCCGTCGGGGCGGGACTCGTCCACCGTGGCGTAGTCGTAGATAGGCTGTAATTGCACATGGCTGATGCCCAGATTTTTCAGATAATTCAGGCAGGTCGGGTGTTCGCCGTCGTTGTCCAGCGTGGTGTCATCGGGCGTGAAGCCCATGAACTTGCCGCGCCACTCCGGTTTTACACCGCTGTGCTCGTCAGCGGAAAAGTCCGCCACATGCACCTCCCACACGCTGCGGGCGTGGGCCGGGATGACGGGGCGCCGGTCCTGCTCCCAGCCGTCGGGGGCGGCCTGTGTCAGGTCCACCACCATGCCGCGGGTGCCGTTGGCCCCGGCGCTGCGGGCGTAGGGGTCCACGACCTCATGCACGCGGCCATCCGGGAAGTAGATGCGGTAGATGTAATACGTCCCGTGCAGGTTGCCGGGCAGCACAATGGCCCAGACGCCGCCATCGCCGCGGCGCATTTCGTGTACGCCCAGCTCTTTCGCGCCCGGCTCGGCGTCGGTGCCGGTGGCATACAGGCAGACCACGACCCCGCAGGCAGTGGGAGCCCACAGCTTGAAGGTGGTTTCCTCCGCCGTTGGATTTGCGCCGAGGTCGCTGCCGTGGTAATAGGGCAGCTCACAGGCCTGATGCCAGTTCATGGGTGATCGCTCCTTACAAATAGTCTGCATTTATTGTAGCAGGTAGAGCGACAGTTTGCAAGGGAAACGTTTCAACGCCCAGCGGAAACCTTTGCATCCGGTATCCCATGTAAAGAAGCCATACACAAGCAAAAATCCCCTGCCCGTGCGGACAGGGGATGCGGTTGCTTATAGAGGTGGATTACTCGCCCAGATGCCAGATGTCCCTGTTGTACTCGGCAATCGTGCGGTCACTGCTGAACAGGCCGGCCTTGGCAATGTTGATGACGCACTTCTTGCGCCAGCCCAGCGGGTCGCAGGCATAGTCGCTCAGGGCCTGACCCTTGCGCACTACATAGGCGTTGAAGTCGGGCAGCGTCTGGAACCAGTCCTTCCAGACCAGCTCGTCGTGCAGGCGGCGCAGGTTTTCCTCATGCCCGGCGGCCAGCATCTCCGGCCCGACGAGGAAATCGACGGCGCGGCGGATGTTGGGGTCACCCGCCACCCACTGGCTGGCCTGATAGTCGCCCATCTCATAGCGGTGGATGACCTGGTCGGACGTCTGGCCGAAGATATAGATGTTCTCATCGCCGACCTGCTGAGAGATCTCGACGTTCGCGCCGTCCATCGTGCCCAGCGTCAGCGCACCGTTGAGCATGAACTTCATGTTGCCGGTGCCGGATGCCTCCTTGGAGGCCAGCGAGATCTGCTCCGACAGGTCGCAGGCGGGGATGAGCTTCTCAGCGGCGGTGACATTGTAGTTTTCCACAAAGACGACCTGCAGATACTTCGACACAACCGGATCCGCCGCAATGACCTTAGACAGGGTCAGCAGGGCGTGGATGATGTCCTTGGCAATCGTGTACGCCGGGGCGGCCTTGGCACCGAAGATGCTGACCAGCGGCGTGGCGGGCAGATGCCCGGCCTTGATCTCATGATACTGGTGGATCAGGTAGAGCAGGTTCAGCTGCTGGCGCTTGTACTCATGCAGGCGCTTGGACTGGATGTCGAACATTGCATCCGGGTCAACGGTGACACCCTGCGTGCGGTGCAGCCAGTCGGCCAGTGCGCGCTTGTTCTGCGCCTTGACGGCGGAGAACTGCTGCAAAATATCGACATTTTCCGTGTAGGGCAGCAGTTTTTCAAGCTCGGCGGCGTCCTTGCGGAAGCCGGAACCGATGAGCTTTTCGATCTCGGCGGTCAGTGCCGGGTCGCACTCCAGCAGCCAGCGGCGGAAGGTGATGCCGTTGGTCTTATTGTTGAATTTTTCGGGGTAGAGCTGGTAAAAGCCGTGCAGCTCGCTGTTTTTCAGGATCTCGGTGTGCAGATGGGCAACGCCGTTCGTCGAGTGGGTGAAGTGGATGTCCATGTGGGCCATGTGAACGCGGTCGTCCCCGTCGATGATGGCCAGACTCTCGTCGGTGGTGCGGGTGCGGGCCAGCGTGTCGAGCTTTTCAATGATGGGCATGAGCTGCGGCACGACGGCGTCCAGATAGGCGCGGGGCCACTTTTCGAGCGCCTCGGCCAGAATGGTGTGGTTCGTGTAGGCACAGGTCTTTGTGACGATCTCGACGGCCTCGTCAAAGTCGATGCCCTTCTCCCCCAGCAGGCGGATCAACTCGGGGATAACCATGCTGGGGTGGGTGTCGTTGATCTGGATGGCGGCGTAGTCGGCCAGATCGTGGTAATCACAGCCGCGGGCGGCGCACTCGGCCAGAATCAGCTGAGCTCCGGCGGAAACCATCAGGTACTGCTGGTAGACGCGCAGACGGCGTCCGGCCTCGTCGGAGTCATCGGGATACAGGAAAAGCGTCAGGTTTTTGTCGATGTCGGTCTTGTCGAACGTGATGCCGTCGTGGACGATGCTCTCATCAATGGTGTCGAGATCGAACAGATTCAGCGTGTTCGTGCGGCCCTCGTAGCCCGTGACGGCCAGCTTGTACAGACGGGCGCTGTAGGTCTTGCCGGCCAGCTCGACGGGATAGACCGTATCCGTTTTTTCCGCCCAGGAGTGGGCGGTCAGCCACGGGTCGGGCAGCTCGTTCTGGACGCCGTCCTTGAAGGACTGGTGGAACAGGCCGAAGTGATACCGCAGGCCGACACCGTCGCCGGGCAGGTTCAGCGTGGCGAGGGAGTCAAGGAAACAGGCGGCCAGACGGCCCAGCCCGCCGTTGCCAAGGCTTGGCTCCGGCTCGACCTCCTCAATATCGGACAGGTTTTTCCCGGCAGCGGCCAGCGCGGCGCGGGTGTCGTCGTACAGCCCTAAATTGATAAGGTTGTTGGACAGCAGCTTGCCGATCAGAAATTCGGCGCTGATATAGTAGAGCTTGCGGCCCGTGACGGGACGGACGCGGGCGGCGCTCTGTTCGCGGACGATGTCCAGCAGGGCTAGATAGATTTCCTGATCCGTGCAGGCGGTCAGGGGCTTGTTGGTTCTGGCTTCCATCGCAGCAGTCATATTCATAAGAGGTTCCCTCCATTCGTGTATGGGCTTCTTGGGTACAACTTGGTTATACCACACAAAACGTGCATCTGACTTGCAAAATACCCGCAACTTATGGTACAATACTATCATTCGAGGTGAAAATATGGCGAAACAAGAGCGTTTGCGCGAAGCAAAGCAACACGGAGCCGCGTGGTTCCCGTTCAATATCTACCCGTGTACGATCCCGAAGGACTTCCCGCAGGTGGCGCTGCACTGGCAGGACAGTATGGAGCTGGTCTTTGTCAAAAAAGGGCGCGGCATCGTGCAGGCCGGGCTGACGACCTACACGGCACAGGCGGGCGACATTTACGTGTTTGCCCCCGGCGTGTTGCACGCCCTGCGCCAGCTGCCCGGTGAGGCAATGGAATATGAAAACATCATCTTTGAGCTGGAGCTGCTGGGCGGTGCCGGTGACATCTGTGCCGAGAAGTACCTGCTGCCGCTGCAGAGCGGACGTCTGGCTCTGCCCATGCGCCTTGGCCCGGAAGACTGGGGCTACAACTGGGCGGTGCGGTGCCTGCACGCGGCGGAGGAATTCAACAAGATCAAAGACGTGGGATATGAACTCTGTATAAAGGGCGAACTGCTGCTGTTTCTGGCGGCGCTGGTGGGCCGCGCCGGAGACCTGCCCCCTGCCGATACCCCCGATACCCGGCGGCTGAAAACCGTGGTGCAGCTTGTGAATGAGGGCTACGCGGGGGCGCTGCATGTGACCGACGCAGCGGCGGCCTGCGGATGCAGCCCCAGCCATTTTATGCGCTGGTTCAAGAAAATGACCGGCCAGGGCTTTACCGAATACCTGAACGAGCAACGCCTGAACGCCGCCGCCGATGCCCTGCGCAGCGGCAGCGATACTGTGCTGGCGATTGCGGAGCAATGCGGATTTGAGAATTTGTCCTACTTCAACCGTCTGTTCAAAAAGCGGTACGGGATGACGCCGCGGGAATACAGGGGGAGAAAATAAAAAAGCCTTCCCCCGAGGGGGAAGGTGGCCCGAAGGGCCGGATGAGGGGCGAGTCTGCGGCAAAATCCCGTGAACGGGCGGCTGCGGAAGCTTTGCCCTCATCAGTCCGCTTCGCGGACAGCTTCCCCCGAGGGGGAAGCCTGAAATTATGCTTTTTTGCTGTAATCCCGTGCACCGTAAATCGCCGTGCCGACGCGGACGATGGTCGCGCCCTCGGCGATGGCGGCGGCGTAGTCGTGGCTCATGCCCATGGACAGAATGTCCATCTGTGCCCGGTCATAGTGCTGGGCGTCGGCTCTGGCCAAAAGCTCCCGCATCTGTGCAAAAAAACGGCGGGTCTCGGTGTCGTCGGCGTCGGCGGGCGGGATCGCCATCAGGCCGCGCAGACGGATGTGCTCCCTGGCGGCGGCAGCCTCCAAAAGCGGGAACAGGCTGTCGGCGTCCACGCCGCTCTTGCTGGCCTCCTCGCCGATGTTGATCTCGACAAGAATGTCCTGCACCAGCCCCAGACGGGCCGCGGCGGCATCGATCTTATCCAAAAGGCGCGTGCTGTCCACGCTCTGGATCAGCGCGGCGCGGCCTACGACCTTGTTGACCTTGTTCGTCTGTAAATGCCCGATGAAGTGCCCGGGCTTGCCGTTGTAGGCGTTCGCGTCGGTCTTTTCGACCAGCTCCTGCACATGGTTTTCACCGAAAAGGTCAATGGGCAGGTCGGCGCTGTAGCGCACCTCCTCCACCGTGCGGGTCTTGCAGGCGGCGCAAAGGCGCACCTCTGCCGGGTCGCGGCCTGCGGCCTTGGCGGCAGCGGCCATCGTCTCACGGATCTTCGCGACGGCCTCGGCCATCTGCTGCTTCTGGGCTTCGGGAATCATCGCACTTCCTCCTGACTGTAAACGGCGCGGGAACCGCCGATGAACGGCGGACGGGTGCGGGCGCAAAGCAGAATTGCCTGCCCGATGTGGTCCATCGACAAGCGCACCGGCACAGCCACGCGGCGCAGGTGCATACCGATCAGCGTACCGCCGATGTCCATGCCCGCGGCGGCCCTGACCTCCTCCACAAGGACGGGGTCGTTAAAGTGCTGCCAGCAGTTCGTGGCCCAGCTGCCGCCCGCGTGGGGCTGCGGAATGGCCGAGACGATCTGATAGCCGTTGGCCTTCGCGGCCTCGCGCTCAATGACGATAGAACGGTTCAGATGCTCACAGCACTGGGCGGCCAGATAGACGCCCTGCTCCTGCAATGGCGGCAGCACGCCCGCCAGCACGGCAGCGGCAGCCTCCATGCTGGAATCCTTGCCGATGCGCCCGCCCATGATCTCGCTGCTGGAGCAGCCGACCACAAAAATGTCCCCGGTCTCGAGATGCGCAGCCTGCAGCAGTTCTTCCGCAGCCTGCCGCGCCTGCGCCGTAAGTTTTGCATAATCCACAGGTAATGCCCCCTTTGGTTATTATTATAGCAGGGGTGTCAATAAAAGAAAAGCCTTCCCCCGCGGGGGAAGGTGGCCCGTAGGGCCGGATGAGGGCGACCCTGCGGATGCTGCTCATAAATGGGTGGCTGCGGGAGCTTTGCCCTCATCAGTCCGCTTCGCGGACAGCTTCCCCCGCGGGGGAAGCCTTTAGGCATTTTTTACATTAGAACCAACCTGCGTCAATTTGTCAAGCCGTCACATCCTCAAACTGACTGTTGTACAAATCGGCATAGAACCCGCCGGCTTCGATCAGCTCGTCATGCGTTCCCTGCTCGACAATGTCGCCCTCGCGCATGACCAGGATCAAATCGGCATCGCGGATGGTGGAAAGGCGGTGCGCGATGACGAAGCTCGTGCGGCCCTGCATCAGGCGGTCCATAGCCGTCTGGATGCGCTGCTCGGTACGGGTGTCAACGCTCGATGTCGCCTCATCGAGGATCAGGATGCGGTTGTCAGCCAAAATCGTGCGGGCAATCGTCAAAAGCTGCTTCTGGCCCTGGCTGACGTTGGAGGCGTCCTCGTTCAGCTCCATCTGGTAGCCGCCGGGCAGCGTGCGGATAAAGTGGTCGGCGTTTGCAGCCTTCGCGGCGGCAATGACCTCCTCGTCCGTGGCATCCAGACGGCCATAGCGGATGTTCTCCATGATCGTGCCCTTGAACAGCCAGGTGTCCTGCAGCACCATGCCGAAGCCCTCGCGCAGGTCGCTGCGGTCAAAGTCCCTGACGTTGTGGCCGTTCAGCAAAATTTCGCCGGAATCCACATCATAGAACCGCATGAGCAGCTTGACCATTGTGGTCTTGCCCGCGCCGGTGGGGCCGACGATGGCGACCTTCTGGCCGGGCTTGACATTGCAGCTGAAATTGTGGATGACGGTCTTTTCCGGCGTGTAGCCGAACTTTACATGGTCAAACGTGACCTGACCGTCGATGCAGGCGGGGTCGGCGCGGCGGGCGGGGTCGGCCAGCTGGTCCTCCTCGGGCTCGTTCAAAAATTCAAAGACGCGCTCGGCGGCGGCGGTCATGCTTTGCAGCATGTTGGACACCTGCGCCAGCTGCTGGATGGGCTGGGTGAAGTTCTTGACGTACTGGATGAACGCCTGAATATCGCCGATGGTGATGGCGCCCGCAGCGGCAAAAATGCTGCCGACGATGGCAACGGCCACATAGCCCAGGTTGCCCACAAAGTTCATGATGGGCTGCATCAGACCGGACAAAAACTGCGATTTCCACGCGGATTCGTACAGCTTATCGTTCGCGGCGTTGAAGTCGTCCAGCACGGCGGCCTCGCGGTTGAACGCCTTGATGACGTTGTGGCCGGAGTAGACCTCCTCGACCTGACCGTTGACAACGCCCAGCGTCGCCTGCTGCGCCTTGAAATACTTCTGGCTGAACTTGACGACCACCAGCACCAGCGCCAGCGAAACCGGCAGGATCAGCAGGGCAATCAGCGTCATTTTAGGGCTGATGGACAGCATCATGATGAGCACGCCGACCATCGTCGCAACGCTGGTAATCAGCTGGGTCACGCTCTGGTTCAGGCTCTGGCCCAGTGTATCCACGTCGTTTGTAATGCGGGACAGCACCTCACCGACGGTGCGCTTTTCAAAGTAGGCCAGCGGCAGGCGGTTGATCTTTTTGCTGATCTGGTCGCGGAAGTCGTAGCAGACCTTCTGCGACAGGCCGGACATGAGCCAGCCCTGAATGAAGCTGAACGCCGCGGACAGCAGGTACATGCCCAGCAGGAACAGCAGCACCTTGCCGATGTAGGCAAAGTCGATGCCGCCCACGCCGCGCAGCTTGGCGATCCAGCCGGTGGCCAGCGCCGTGGTGGCCTTGGCCAGGATCTTCGGCCCTGCAATGTTGAAAATGGTTGACAGAACAGCAAAAACAATGACGACGACCAGCGACAGCTTATACTTGCTCACGGCGGCCAGCAGCTGGCGCAGCGTGCCCTTGAAGTCCTTGGCGCGCTCCGTCGTCATGCGTCCGGGTCTTGGCATATCACTCACCCTCCTTCTGCAAATTCAGTTCCTTCTGGCTCAGCTGACTGCGCGCAATTTCCTGATACGCGGGGCAGCTTTCCATCAGCTGGGCATGGGTGCCCTTGCCGACGATGCGCCCCTCATCCAGCACCAAAATCTGGTTCGCGTGCAGCACGGTGGAGATGCGCTGCGCCACAATAATGACCGTGGCGTTGTCAGTTTTAGCCTTCAGCGCACGGCGCAGCGCTACGTCGGTCTTGTAGTCCAGTGCCGAGAAGCTGTCGTCAAACAGATAGATCTGCGGGTGCTTGGCAATGGCGCGGGCAATCGAAAGGCGCTGCTTCTGCCCGCCGGAGACGTTGCTGCCGCCCTGGGCAATCGGGCTGCCGAAGCCCTCGGGCTTAGCGGAGATGAACTCCGTGGCCTGGGCAATCTCGGCGGCCTGCTCTGCGTCGGCATCGGTGATGTGGTCGCCGCCGAACTTCAGGTTGGATGTGATCGTGCCGCTGAACAGCACGCCCTTCTGCGGCACATAGCCCAGCTCGTCGTGCAGCTGTGCCTGGGTCATGTCGCGCACGTCAACGCCGTCAATCGTCACGCTGCCCTCGGTCACATCGTAGAAGCGCGGGATCAGGTTGAGCAGCGTAGATTTGCCGCAGCCCGTGGAGCCGATGATGGCCGTTGTCTCGCCGGGTCTGGCCGTGAAGCTGATGTGCTCGAGCGCGTCCTCGTCGGAGCCGGGATAGCGGAAGCTGACGTCATGGAACGCCACAACGCCGTGGGTGCCGTCCGCGGGCAGTGCCTTGGGCGCAGCGGGGTCATGGATGGTCGAGGGGGTCTTGATGACCTCGTCAATGCGGTCCGCAGCCACACCGGCGCGGGGCAGCATGACGGCGACCATCGAGAGCATGAGGAACGACATGACGATCTGCATCGTGTAGGTGATGAACGCGATCATCTCACCCACCTGCATGCTGCCCAGATCCATCGCCTTGCCGCCGAACCAGACGATGAGCAGGCTCGTGCCGTTCATGATGAGCGTCATAAACGGCATCATGGCGACCATCGTGCGGTTGGTGAACAGCTGGGTCTTCATCAGATCGGTGTTGGCCCTGTCAAAGCGCTTTTCCTCAAATGCCTCGCGGCTGAACGCGCGGATGGGCATAATGCCGGTCAGGATTTCGCGGCTGACAAGGTTCAGCCGGTCCACCAAAACTTGCATTTGCTTGAATTTCGGCATGGCTACGTTCATCAAAACGGCGATGAGCGCCAGCAGTGCGGCCACGGCCACAAAGATGATCCATTCCAGCCCCGTGTTGCCGCTGGCAACGTGCATAATGCCGCCAATGCCCAAAATGGGCGCGTAGGCCACCATGCGCAGCAGGATCACACAGACGAACTGCACCTGCTGGATGTCGTTCGTGGTGCGGGTAATCAGCGAAGCAGTGGAAAAATTTTCGATTTCGGCGTTGGAGTAGCCGACGACGGTCCTGAACACGTCGCGGCGCAGGTCACGGCCAATGGCGGCGGAGACGCGGGACGCGATAAAGCCTACGGCGACGGCCACGGCAACCATGAGCAGCGTTAAAGCCAGCATCTGCCCGCCCGTGCGCAGCAGATAGGACATTTGCACGTCATGGGCAATGCCCTGAGCGTCATATTCCAGCGCGACGAGCAGCATGGCCTGGCTGGACAGGCTGTCGGCGACGGTCTCGTCCAGCTGGGCGAGACCGTCCGTCAGCTGGCTCTGCAGCATTTCCCGTGCGCCGGGGGCCTGGGACGCGGCGGCCAGCTGCGTGGCGACGGCGTCGAGGTCATAGGCCGTGGGGACCACGGTGTCGGTGGTACCGGCGGCAGTGGCGGCATTCTTTGCCGCGGCCATGTACAGCACAGCGTCCGGCGTTGTGAACGCATTTTCCAGCGCGGCGGTGTCCGCGTCCGGGTTCAGTGTGCGCATACCGTCCGCGTCGGGGGCGGAGTAGGCTTCGTTCGCCAGGGCGGCGTCGTCCTCGGACATGAGCAGCTCGAGCGCCTGCAGCGTTGTGCTGCGGACGGTGTCGGGCACAGGGCTTTCAATGCCGCCCTGCTGGATGCCGGTGTCCACAATTTTGCTTGTGTAGTCGGGCAGGCTTAAATCGCAGTATGCCTGCACGATGAGCAGCGCAACGACGGCCAGGCAGGCCGCCCAGTGCCGCCCCAACTGCTTAAAAATTTTCGTCATGCGGGGGTTCTCCTTTCAAATCGGTTTTCATAGCGGCGTTCTCGGCCTCGATGGCGGCGAGCAGAGCGTCCTTTACGGCGTTGGCCTGCGCCAGCTGCTCCGGGGTCAGCCGCGCCATGATGCGGGCAAAGTAGTCGTTCATGGCCTGCTCATTGGCTTTGCGGGCGCGCTCCCCTGCCGGGGTGATGCGCACCAGCGTCTTGCGGCGGTCCTTGGGGTCTGTCTCGCGGACGATGTGGCCGTCCTGCTCCATCTGACGCAGCCCGCGGGAAATCGCCGGCATAGGCTGGTGCATCTGCCGCGCAATGTCCGAGACATAGATCGCGCCGTCGCAGCCGTGCTGCTCAATGAGATTGTACAGACTTTGCAGCATGCCATAGCGGCATTTGGGCTGCCCGGCCAGTGCCATGCGCATCCCGCGCTTGGACAGTGTGTGCAGCCGCGCCACAAAGCGGAACACCCCGCTCAGATAAGGGGTTTCAGTGCCCATTGATGAACACCTCCTGTTAATAGTTAGCTTGTGTTAATTATTAAAGCATGATAATAATACACCCTCCTGCACCGCAGTGCAAGAGGGTGTAAGGAAGTTTTAAGATTTGTTCATAAAGTGGGGAGAATGGCCTCCCTTGTCAAAGGGAGGCTTTAGGCTTATTCCTTCACACACGCAAGATTGCTCAGCGTCACACCCTTGCACAGCCCCAGTGGCAGGGCGACGGACGGCTTGGTGATGGTAATATCCTTAAAGACAATGTCCTCGACCTCATAGCCCGGCTTGTCAAAGCCCGCGATCTCGATCGGGGCGGCGTCGTGCCGGCTGCGGTCATGGTCCAGCACCTCGGCGGTCAGAGTCAGCCGCTCAAAGAAGCAGTGCTCGAGCTTCGGCGGGGCACCGGCGGGCAGACCGTCGTCATTGTACGGTACGCTGTGCAGCATGACGCGGGGCGTGATGCAGTCCCGCACGGTCACGCCGCGCACATAGCCGCCGCGCTTGGGCGTGGCCTTGATCTCGATGCCGGACAGCGAGTTTGCCAGATCACAGTCCCAGATCTGCACGTCCTCCACGCCGCCGCTCATCTCGCTGCCGATGCAGATGCCGTGGCCGCAGTCGCTGTGGCAGTCAAACACCCGAATATGCGCGCAGGGACGGTTGATTTCGTTGCCCTCGGGGTTTTTGCCGCTCTTGATGGCGACAGCGTCGTCCCCCGTGGAGAACTCCGACGCAAACAGTGTGCAGTTCGTTGAGGAGTCTGGGTCCCAGCCGTCGCCGTTCCAGACACCCTCGGACACAAAGGTGCAGTGGTCGGTCTGGATGTCGTCGCAGTAGATCATGTGGACGTTCCAGGACGGGCCGTTTTTCAGCGTGATACCGCTGATCCAGACGTTCTCACAGTTGCTTAAATTGATAAGCCGCGGGCGGACGCGGCCCGGGATCGTGTCGCTGTTCTCGCAGCTTTCGACGAGCTCCCGATTGTCGTCCAGAAAACTCTTGATGCGGGCGCGCTCGTCCTCAATGATCTTGCGGGCCAGCTCCTGCCCGCCGCCGCAGATCGTGCCCCTGCCGCGGATGATGATATTGCGGCAGTTCGGGCCGGTCTTGTGGTTCATGTCGCCCGCGTTCAAAAGGCTTGAGTAGCAGCGCATCTCGGTGCCCTCAAACCGGCTGGGGATGCGGGGCGAATAGTCGTGAATGTTCGTTGTGCCCTGCAGGACCGCGCCCTTGGCCAGATAAATTTCCAAATCGCTGTGCAGCCGCAGTGCGCCGGTCAGGAAATCGCCCGCCGGCACGTACAGAATATCGTCCGCGCCGCAGTCGTTGATGGCCCGCTGTAAATTGTCGGTGTTCAGGATATGGCCGTCGCCCTTGCAGAAGTAGGGCGCGGCGGTAATGTCGATTCGGCGTTTTTCCCTGCCGAACTGCAGCGTGGCCGAGCCGATGCAGTAGCTGCCGCTGACCACGTCCACCCGGAAGGCACTGCCGTAGCTCAGCCCTTCTATTGTAAAATGGGTGCGGTCTGTGCGGCCAATGGCCTCACCGTTCAGGGAGACCGTGTATTCCGCCCCGCTGGGTGCGGCGGCGGGTTTATCCCAGTACAGCACCGCGTAATCTTCGGTGCAGCGTATATTCAAATTGCCTTGTTTCATGGTGACGTCCTTTGGTTATGGGGAGTTTGCTCTTTCTTACATATTGTACCACAGTGTGCGCGTTTATCCAAGACTTGGGGGTGACAAAATACGCGGACTGAAACGCTGCAGGTTTTTACACTTTGCAAGGTTGACATTTATAATCACATCTGCATAGTGGGGATATAGAGAAGTAGGGGCCGGGCATGCCCGGCCCGCGGCTTTGCGTGGCCGTCCGATAACGGGCGGCTGCTTTTCTGTTGCGGGCGGGGCATGCCCCGCCCCTACAAAAAGGCTTCCCCCTCGGGGCTGCGCCCGCAGGCGCGTGTCGGAGCGCAACCGCC
>OLOC01001498.1_pt1 | contig 13366 bp, 9 predicted proteins | sample 1643111 | NCBI WGS metagenome assembly OLOC01 (sample SAMEA3136633, study PRJEB25190) | human gut metagenome
GCAGGCACTGCTTCCGGCTGGGTGAGCGAGAAAACCGCCAGTTCCAGCTCAATGCGCTGGTCCGTACCGCGGGCCATCTTTTCCAGCGCGGCGCCAAACGCATTGACGGCGCGTACCGCTTCCGCCTGGGGGAAATCTTTCCGCGCAGCGTAGGCAGCTTCCTCTTCGGGGGAAGTTCCCGTCAGCAGGTCGGTGCCGCCGGGCAGGGCGCTGAGCATCAAATTGCGGTAATGCCCGGCCAGCTCCATACAAAGGCGGCGCATATCCACGCTTTGCTGGCGCAGGGCGGCAATCTCCTGCAAGGCTTTCACAGCGTCCCGCGCGGCAATAGCATCACTGATTTCAAACAGATATTTGCGGTCCGTCACGCCCGCCATGCGGCGCACCAGCGCTTCATCCACAGTGTTGGAAACACCGGCGCAGGTATCCAGGATAGACAGTGCATCACGCATGGCGCCATCGGCCAGGCGGCCGATCAGCTCGGCGGCGTTATGGTCCAACTCAATGTTTTCCTGCCCGGCCACATATTCCAGCCGACCGGCAATTTTATCCGCCGTAATGCGCTGGAAGTCATAGCGCTGGCAGCGGCTGAGGATAGTAGCCGGAACCTTTTGCACTTCCGTTGTGGCAAGGATAAAGATCACATGCTCCGGCGGTTCCTCCATGGTTTTCAGCAGGGCATTGAACGCCGAGGTAGACAGCATGTGCACCTCGTCGATGATATATACCTTATACTTGCACACGGCAGGCAGATAGGCGGTTTCATCGCGCAGGTCACGGATGTCATCCACGCTGTTGTTGGAGGCGGCATCAATTTCCGATACATCCAGAATGGTGCCCTCATCAATGCCTTTGCAGACAGCACATTCACCGCAGGGGTCCGGGCTGGTGGTATCCAGGCAGTTGACCGCTTTGGCAAAAATTTTGGCGCAGGTGGTTTTGCCGGTGCCGCGGGTGCCGGTAAACAGGTAGGCATGGCCAATGCGCCCGGCGGCGATCTGGTTTTGCAGGGCCGTTACGATGGCTTCCTGGCCAACAACATCCGCAAACTTGCGCGGACGCCACTTGCGGTACAGCGCACGGTACAATGCAACCACCCCCTGTAAAATATTTTGCGGCATAGAAAAAGGGACAAGGCCCGCGCGGGGTGTGCCCCGCGGCTGCGCTGCTTTGCATACGAATGCGGACTGACCGCAGCACCAGGAGACCACCGCTTAATGCTGCTCGGTTCCCCGCCTGACATGGTTCACAGGGCTCCTGCGCACGGGGCCCACATCCGTATGCAAAACAGCGCAATATACAGCCCTGTCCGCTTTAAGTATTATACTATACCGTTTGGCAAATTGCAAGTAGCGGTTGGGGGCTGGGGCAGAAAGTTTTTGTTAAAAAGATTTGAATAAAAATCCAATTAAAAAGTTCCCTCTTCATCGTTTTAGGGCCATGCACATCCATGTTTTACACCACCAACACCGAATCCACCTTTTTGCTGCAGAACGTTGCCATTACCAAACCAGCGTGGACACCAGTGCCACCGCCACAGCAGACAGCTGGAGTGATTATGAGGTAGAAAAGGCGTAACTCACTCTTTTATCTTCTTGATTTCTTCTTTCTTCAATTTTTCCAATTTCCTCATTTCTTATTTTCACACTCTTTTCGTTCCTATTTCGCCATTCCCCCTTTCCAAATAAAAACAGCAGCACACCGGCTTCCCTATTTTCCGGGAAACGGTGTGCTGCTGTTTTATTGCGTTATCGTATTTAAGGCAACACCGCACAATTCCCGCCTGACGGCTTAAGCACCGCTCCGGCGGCTGCGGCACGGCATCTGCGTTGCCAAAATGCTCGATAATACACAAAGTATTATCTGCGCTTTTGGCTTAGCAGCTGCCGTGCCTCGCTCGCCGTATCGGCACTTAGAATTGTGCGGTATTGCCTTAATTTTTTCTTATAGCAAAATACCAGCTGAAACGTGAAAGTCAAAACTTGATTCAATCAGCCAAAAATCTGTTTGGCGTAATCGGCGCTGGCTTTGGCGTCCTTGGCATAAAAATCGGCACCGATCTGTTCGGCGTATGCCTTGGTCAGCACAGCGCCGCCCACCATGACCTTGCAGGGCAGGTTGGCCGCGTGCAGGGCTTCGATGGTGGCCTGCATGTTGGGCACGGTGGTGGTCATCAGGGCCGAAAGCCCCACCAGCGGCGCACCGGTCTGGCGCACGGCTTCCACCACGCGCTCCGGCGGCACATCGCGGCCCAGATCCAGCACGTCATAGCCATAGTTTTCCAAAATTACGCGCACAATGTTTTTGCCAATATCGTGTACGTCACCTTTTACGGTGGCGATCACAATACGGCCTTTGCTTTCACCCTGGCTGCCGCTGGCGGCAATGGCGGTTTTGATCACTTCAAAAGCAGCCTGGGTCGCCGTGGCGGATTGCAGCAGCTGCGGCAAAAAGATGGAGCCTTTTTCAAAGGCATCGCCCACCACATCCAGCGCGGGGATCAGCGTTTCGTTCACCACCTGCAAAGGCTCGCGGGTTTTCAGGGCTTCCCCTGCAGCGGCGCGGGCTTCGTTTTTCAGGCCGCGGCGCACGGCTTCAAACAGAGCATCGGCCCCTGCTGCACCGCCCGCCGGGGCGGCGGCATCAGTTTTTGCCACCTGGGAGGTCTGCACCTGTACATTGGCATAGGCGGCAACGTAATCATTGCACTTTTCGTCCTGGCTGGTCAGCACACGGTAGGCGCGCACGGCGGCCATCATTTCCGGCGTGTTGGGGTTCATGATGGCAAGGTCCAGCCCGGCCTGCATGGCCAACGTCAGGAAAGTGGTATTCATGTAGCCGCGGCAGGGCAAACCAAAGCTGATGTTGGAAACACCCAGCACGGTGCGCACGCCCAGTTCCTTTTTGCACATGGTAATGGCTTTCAGGGTTTCGGCAGCGGCGCTCTGCTCGGCAGAAACCGTCAGCGTCAGGCAGTCGATGTAAACATCCCCGCGGGGAATGCCGATAGCATCCGTTGCGGCCACAATGCGCTTGGCAACCTCAAAGCGGCCCTCTGCCGTTTTGGGAATGCCGTGTTCATCCAGTGCCAGACCAACCACGGCGGCGCCGTACTTTTTGCACAGGGGCAGAATGCTGTCCAGCACCTTCTGCTCGCCGTTGACCGAGTTGACGATCGGCTTGCCGTTATAAATGCGCAGCGCGCGGGCTAAAGCATCTTTGTTGGAAGAATCCAGCTGTAATGGCAGGTCGGTGATGGATTGCAGCTCCCGCACCAGCATTTCCAGCGTGGCGGGTTCGTCAATATCCGGCAGACCGGCGTTCACGTCCAACAGCTCGGCACCGGCTTCGGCCTGGGCTACGGCCTGGGCGCAGGCATAGGCGCTGTCGCCCTCCCGCAGGGCCTGCTGCAAGCGCTTTTTGCCGGTGGGGTTGATGCGCTCGCCCACCACAGTAATGCCGTTTACCTCCACGCAGCGCACGGGGGTACACAGGCGGCTGCGCACAATAGGGGTTTTGGCGGCGGGGGTTTTATCCTGGGTCAGCTCTTTCAGCAGGCGGATGGATTCCGGCTCAGAGCCGCAGCAGCCGCCCAGCATGGAAATTCCGGTGGGCAGGTAGGCGGCCATCTCAGCGGCAAACTCCGCCGGGGTGATATCATAGCTGCCGTCCAGGTTCGGCAGGCCCGCATTGGGCTTGACAAACACCGGCATACCGGCGGGCACCACACGGCAGAGCCGCTGAGCAAAGGGCAGGATTTCCTTGGGGCCCAGCGAGCAGTTGATGCCCACGGCGTCCGCACCAAGGCCGGCGGCGGTAATGCCGTAGCTTTCCACTGTGCAGCCGGTAAAGGTACGGCCACGGGCCTCAAAGCTCATCGAGGTAAACACCGGCAGGTCACAGTTTTCCTTTGCGGCCAGGATGGCGGCTTTCAGCTCATACAGGTCGGTCATTGTTTCCAGAAAGACGAGGTCTGCCCCGGCTGCGGCACCGGCGCGCACCATCTCAGCAAACTGAGCGCAGGCATCCTCAAACGGCAGGGTACCGGCCGGGGCCAGCAGCTCGCCGATGGGGCCGATATCCAGTGCCACCAGGGCACCGGTTTCCTGCGCGGCGGTCCGGGCACATGCGATGGACGCTTCGATCACCTGCTGCACAGTATAGCCGGTTCCCTTCAATTTACGAGGGTTGGCGCCAAAGGTGTTTGCCAGCAGGATATCCGCCCCGGCGCGGGCATAGTCCCGGTGGACGGCAGTGAGCACATCCGGCATGATAAAGGCGGCCAGTTCCGGCTTTTGTTCTGTGGTCAGGCCGCGCAGCTGCAGCTGGGTGCCCATGGCGCCATCCAGCATAATAAAGCGGCGGCGGGCAAATACTTCCTCAATTTTCACAGGTGGTTCCCCTCTTTCTGTATTCGCACTTTTCGCGCAGCAGGCAGTGCCCGCACCCGGCGCGGGCCCCCGTTACCGGGTGGTCCGCCACGCCAAGGATGGCTGTTACGCTTTTGCGCGGGGTCAGCAGATTTTCCGGCGTGACCGCCATGCCAAGGCCGCGCACGGTATCCAGCGCAATGGCAAACGGCTGCTGCAAAGTCAGCGGGCAGTCCCCATAGCCGGGGGAAAAACGCCCCGTCAGGTAGTGCCCCTGCGCCTGCACGCTGGTGCGGATCTCGGCTTCCAGCGCGTTGCACAGCTCTTCCATCACAGCGGAAGCCATCGCATCCACCACAGCGGCCAGGGCAATATCCGTCAGCTCCAGGCGGCGCATCAGGGTATCAGCCCCGCTGCCAAGGGTAACGGCCATCAGCACCATGGCATCGCAGCCGCGCAGGTGGCGGGCAATATCATTCCCGGCGTTCTGCAGCGGCAGGGCGGTCAGCGGCAGCTGTTTCCACACGCCGCGCGGGGTGGCGGCGGCGCGCAGGGCGTCCTCGGCTTTTTGCAGCAGCACCTGGGATGCAGCATCCGGCTGCCAGCCCCCTGCCCCAAGGTAGCGAAGGGTTTCGGCGCGGGTATCGTTTTGCGGGTAGGCTAATTGCACAGCGTTTCACTCCCCCTCTATGGGGCCAACAGGCCGATTACAGCAGGTCCTTGATGCCCTCATACACAGCGGCGGCAACCTTGGCGTCATTCATGGCATACAGGTGCACACCGTCCGCGCCGCCCTCGATCAGATCTCGCAGCTGCTGCACGGCATAGTCAATACCGGCTGCATACAGGCTTTCGGGGTCGTCCTGGTAGCGGGAGATCATGCGGGTAAACTCCGAAGGCAGGCTGGCGCTGGAAAGTGCCACCGTGCGCTCGATCTGGCTGCGCTTAACGATGGGCATAACACCGGCAGACACCGGCAAAGTGATGCCTGCGCGGCGGGCCAAGTTCAAAAAGCGATAAAAGTGCATATTATCAAAGAACAGCTGGGTCAGCAGGTGGGTGGCACCGGCCTCCTGCTTAAAGCGCAGGTTGGCAACATCCTGGGCCAGGGTAGCGGCTTCGGGGTGGCCTTCAGGGTAGCAGGCAGCGTGGATATCAAATTCCGGCTGGGTCTGCCACACAAACCGGGCCAGGTCGCTTGCGTGGGCAAAGTCCGGGCTTTCGGGGCGGGTGGGGGTGCGGTCGCCGCGCAGGGTCAGCACGTTGCGCACACCGGCGGCATTCAGCTGGTCCAGCAGCTGGGCGGCCTTTGCCTTATCGCTGCCCATGCAGATCATGTGGGCCAGCGGCTCTACGTTCAGGTCGTTTTTCAGGAATTCGGCCACTTCCACAGTGGAAACGCCGCCCGTGGAGCCGCCTGCACCGTAAGTAACGCTGATAAAATCCGGGTTAAGGGTGCGCATGGTGCGCAGGGTGTCCTTCATTTTACCAAAGTTGGCGGTCTGCTTCGGGGGGAAGCACTCGATGGAAAACACGCAAGGCTTGCGCTTGAACATCTGGGAGATCTGCATAGGATTCATCCTCCTGTATTTTATTACTTTCCTCTATTTCTACCCAATTAAAACTTTTGGGGCGTGCGGGAACACTTACCTGCCGACTTACTGGGGCCAGGCACACAGAGTCAGGCTGCCGGGGGTTACGCGGCGGGAGCCAGCTCTTCGTCCGGCTGTTTTGCCGTCTGCACAGTAAAGCTGCCGTCCGCCTGGGCGGTCACGGTCACCGTGCCGTACAGGTCGGTGCGGTAAAAATCAATGCCCTCATCCTGCATTTCCTGGATGACCTCGCGGTGGGGGTGGCCGTAATCATTGTTCAGGCCGCAGCTGGCAACCACAAGCTGGGGCTGCACCTGCCACAGCAGTGTTTGGGTGTTGGATGTGGACGACCCATGGTGCCCGGCCTTGAACACGGTGGACCGCAAGCGGAACGGATATTGCTCCGCCAGGGCGGCTTCCTCGTTGCGCTCGGCATCGCCGGTATCCAAAAAGGTAAAGTTCCCGGCTTCAAACCGCAGGCAGAGCGACATATCATTTATTGCATCGTCACTGCCCGCCGTATCGGCATCCACACCGGGCAGCAGCACGGTCAATGTGCCGGTGCCGATGGTGTACTGCTGACCGGTATAGGCAGTTTCCACCGGTACGCCGCATTCCTGGGCGGTTTGCAGGGTGCGCTGGGTCTGGCCGGTCACGTCAGTTTCGCTCAGGTCGGGGGTCAGCAGGGTCTGCACATCAAAGTTCTGCAAAACGGCCTGCATGCCGCCCACATGGTCGGCATGGGGGTGGGTCATCACCAACAGGTCCAACTGGCTTACACCATAGCTGCGCAGGTCCTGCACAAGGTCCTGCCGGGCATCCTTGGGGCCTGCATCAATCAGGCAGGCCGCACCGTTCTGCAAAATCAGCACGGCATCCCCCTGCCCCACATCCAGGAACACCACTTCGGTTTCCCCCTCCGGCAGCGGGGCTGTGGTTTCGCTCTGGATGGGTTCCAGGCCAACCCATTGGTAAATCTGGTCCCAGCTGGGCACAAAACCGTTGCCGCCGTAATTTTCGACCACATACAAGGCAACGGCGATGAGAACAGCGGCCACAATGGTCCACACCTGAGGGCGGCGGTAGGAATGGCGGCAATACCTGCGCCGCCGGTATTTACTCACCCTGGCCCAGCTGGCGTTCCTGCCACTGGGCGCGGGTCAGCAAAACGGCACGGGGCTTGGCGCCCTCATAGGGGCCGATAATCTTTTCCTGTTCCATCTGGTCCATGATGCGGGCCGCACGGGCATAGCCCAGCTTGCAGCGGCGCTGCAAAAGGCTGGTGGATGCCTGCCCGGCTTCGATGACGCATTCCACCGCCTGTTCAAACATGGGGTCGCGGCTGCCGCTGTCATCGTCCGGATCGGAGCTGCTGCCCTTGCCGCCCTTTTCGGCCACGGCACGGCGCTCCATCTCGGCAATCATCTCTTCATCATACTGGGCGCTGGAAGTGGATTTGATAAAGTTCAGCACAGCGCTGATCTCTTCATCCGTCACAAAGGTACCCTGCACACGCACGGGCTTGGAAGCACCGACCGGCAGGAACAGCATATCGCCGTTGCCCAGCAGCTTTTCGGCGCCGCCGCTGTCCAGAATGGTGCGGGAGTCGATCTGGCTGGAAACTGCAAATGCAATACGGCTGGGGATGTTGGCTTTGATCAGGCCGGTGATAACGTCCACGCTGGGGCGCTGGGTTGCCACAATCAGGTGGATACCGGCCGCACGGGCTTTCTGGGCAATGCGGCAGATATAATCTTCCACCTCTTTGCCGGCAACCATCATCAGGTCGGCCAACTCGTCAATGATAATGGCGATATAAGGCAGGTGTTCCAACACATCGGGGTGCTGCTTGGCCAGCTTGTTATAGCTCTTGATATCGCGCACATTGTTTTCGGCAAACAGCTTATAGCGGCGCTCCATCTCGGCCACACTGGCCCCCAGGGCACCGGCGGCCTTGCGCGGCTCGGTCACAACGGGCATTAACAGGTGGGGAATGCCGTTGTACTCAGCCAGTTCCACCACCTTGGGGTCGATCAGAATCAGTTTGACATCTTCCGGACCGGAGCGGAACAAAAAGCTGATGATGATCGAGTTGACGCAGACGGATTTACCGCTGCCGGTGGAGCCGGCGATCAGCAGGTGGGGCATTTTACACAGGTCCGCCACCTGGGCTGTACCGGCAATATCTTTGCCCAGCGCCATGGTCAGTGGGCTGCGCATGTTGATGTAGTTCTGGGATTCAAACACCCCGCGGATGCTGACGGTAGACCGGATCTTGTTGGGCACCTCGATACCGACGGCGGGTTTGCCGGGAATGGGGGCTTCGATACGCACACCGGCGGTGGCAAGGTTCAGGGCGATATCATCCGACAGGCTGGTGATACGGCTGACCTTGATGCCCGCCTGGGGCTGCAGCTCATACCGGGTCACGGAAGGGCCGCGGCAGATATCCAGGATATGGGTCTTAACACCAAAGCTGTCCAGCGTATTCACCAGGATATCGGCGTTTTTCTTCATCTCGGCGGCCGCGCCGCGTTCATCTTCCGGCTTGGCCGCATTGAAAAGGTTCAAAGATGGGTAAGTATACGGCGGGAACTCCTCTTTGGCCTGGGCGGCAAAGGCTGCCGTAGCTTCGCTGCCGGCATCCTCGTCCGCTTCGCGGGCTGCGCCGGCGGGTGCGGTGGCTGCAGGGGCGGCAGGGGCTTTCGCCATTGCTTTGGCCACGCTGGGCGGGCTGGAAATGGGAGCCGAAGCCGAATTGCCCATGCTGGAAGATACCCGCAGCCGGTTGGGGCTGCCAGGGCGGCGTTCATCCGTTACGCTGTATACTTTAGGCGCAGCGGCGGCAGGCTGGGCCGTGGGCTGCGGTGCCGGGGCCTGCACGCTGACCCGCCCGGTGAGCAGATCCGATACCGGAATTCCGGCGTTCCAGGCAGCCTTGGCTGCATCGAAACCGCCCTGGTCAAAGCTGCCGCCCAATGTGGGGATGGCTGTAACAGGGGCAGGCGCTGGCTGGGTGGGTTCCGGCACCAGCGGTGTTTCAAAATTATCCGCGCTTTCGCTGCTGCCGACGTCATCCGGTTCCGGCAATTGCTCTACCGGCTCCAGCGGGGTGGAAAAATCTTCCACCGAGGCGGCAGGTGCGTTATCCTCCGGTTCCGGGGTCAGCGGGGTTTCAAAACTTTCCGCTTCTTCCTCATCGGGCAGGCCCACATCGGCACCGGCCACGGGGGTATCCCGCCCGGTCACGGCGCGCTGGATCAGGTCATTCAGGCTGTCTTCCTCCACCGGGGCTTCCTCAGCCTGCTGGGCTTCCGGTTCCAGGTGCAGCTCAAAGCTTTCTTCCTGCGGCTGGGGCTGGGGTTCCGGCTGGGGCGCGGGGTACTTGCGATGATTCAACTGCTCCAGCGGGTCAAGGCCAAAGGTGCCGCCGGGGCCGATATCAATTTTCTGCAGCGGGTCATGCTGCACGGCGTTCTGCAAAGCGCGCTGGGAAGCATCCGGCCCCAGGTCCACATCAAAGTCCGAACGCTGGGCGGGCGGGGCAAAGCTTTGGGTGTGCTGCACGCCTTGGGGCGCAGCCTGGGCACGCTGCATATCGGGGTATGTTGCAGTGCCAGGCTGCGTATACGCCTGCTGGGGCTGGGCCGCCGGCTGGCCGGCCTGCGCTGCGGCGGCTGTCTGGTCGGCAGGGTTTGTCTGGGCCGCATTGCGGCGGGCGGCTTCCTCCTGTTCCAGATAGGGGGCCAGGGGCGGCGGGTGCCAGACTGCGGCGTGGCCGGAGACTCGCCGGCCATGGGCGGCAGGCTGCCGGTCAGGTTTTCAAGGGATTCCTCCTCCGCTTCATGGCCAAACAGCTGGGTATCATAAGCGGTTTCTTCCTCCGCACGGGCGGCGCGGCGGGCTTTGAACTCCTGAATATAATAGCTGATGAACTGCACCACATCCACCGGGGTAACGGCAAAAAATACCATCAGCCCCATCAGGATGACAATAATCATGACGATATTGGCACCGGGACGGCCACAGACGGCCAGCAGCGATGCGCCGATGGGCACGCCCAGCACACCACCGGTCCAGAACTTGCGCTGCCCCCAGGCAAACAGCATCTTGACGGTCTGCCAGGGGGTATCCCCTACCTTAAAGTCCGAGAAGATGACCGCCGTACCGGCCAGCAGTACCGCCAGCAGCAGCACCTTGCCAATGAAAGTGCCCACATGGTAACCGGATGCCAGCAGATAGGCCAGATACAGCAAAAACGGGCCGACAAAATATGTAACCACGCCAAAGGTGCCAAACAGCCAGCTGCGTAGAACATTCCAGAAGCTCTGCCCCGGCACCAGCACCAGCGCAATGGCCAGAATGCCAAGCCCGGCCAGCACCACGCTGCGGATCAGGTTTTGCTGCTGGGCGCGGCGCTGTTCCAGCCTGGACATCCGCTTTTTGCTGCCGGAGGCCGAACTGTTGTGTCTGGCCCCGGAGCTGCTGCTTTTACTGCTTTTGCTGCCGGAGGCGCGGTATGTGTTTTTACTGTTTTTTCCGTTTTTGGCGGAACTTGAACGTGCCATGCTCTCCCTACCTCTTTACTATAATATGCGTATATTCAGGCTGCCCTGTTCAGCGGGCAGCCATTGTTGATTTGCTTTGGCGCGGCGGGCCCTGCCCCCGTTTTGAACGAAAGTTCTTTCGCCTTTTATCTGGCAGCGGGCGGCCATTAAACAGCATCCGGTGGCCCCGCATAAAGAGACTTTCCGCGCAGTGATTTTATCTGCCATCCGCCACGGCGGCTGTGCCGTGCCGTTTTGGGCAGGGGCATACTGCCCCTTATAGCATAAGGTATATTGTAGCATGAAAACGCCCGCTTGTAAAACCCCTTTCTCTTTCTATTTTCATCAAAGCCTTTCCGCCCACTGGCGGGCAGCGCCCCCTCAATATCCGGTTTTCCCGGCGTCGATTTCGGCATACAGGTAGCGCAGCGCATCGCCCAGGTTGCCGATGGCGTCGATCAGCCCCTCTTCCACAGCCTGTTCCCCGCCCAGCACGGTACCCATATCCATCACCAGCTCCCCGGTATTGTGCATCAGCTGGGTAAAGCGCCTGGCGCTGATGCCGGAATGCCCCGCCACAAAGCTGACGATGCGCTCCTGCATCTGCTCAAAATAGCGCAGGGTCTGGGGCACCCCCAGCACCATGCCGGAGTGGCGCACCGGATGCACCGTCATGGTGGCGGTGGGCACAATAAAGCTTTTGCGGGCCGAAACCGCCAGCGGGATACCGATGGAATGCCCGCCGCCCAGCACCAGCGTTGCGCTGGGCTTGCTGACGCCGGAGATCAGCTCCGCCAAAGCGAGCCCGGCTTCCACATCGCCGCCCACGGTATTCAGGATGACCAACAGTCCCTCAATGGCGGGGTCCTCCTCAATATCCACCAGCTGGGGGATCACATGCTCATACTTGGTGCTTTTCTGGTTATCGGGGGCCAGGCTGTGGCCCTCAATGGTGCCGATCACCGTCAGGCAATAAATGGCATGGCGGCCCTTGGTGGCGGGCACAATGCCGCTGTCCGTGATCAGGTCATGTTCCAGCCGCATGCGCTCCACATCCTTGGCGTCCTTGGCAGCATGGGAGGCGGGCTGTTGTTTTGGGGTACGGTTTGGCATGGCGGGGGTCCTTTCCTTCCGACAGAATCGGTGCGCCGGGCAGTGCAAAACCCGGCTATACCCTGACAGTATGCCCCGCTGGTACGCTTTTTTATGCACAGAGGGGCGCGACTGAGCAAAAAAAGCGCGGAAAAACTTAGATAAAAAATTGACAATCGGCACAAGATTGATTATACTTTTACTAGAATTTACATCGGAATCACACAAGAGGCAGGGTGTTCCCTTTACCCCTGCCCGGAGAACGGGAGATTAGTCTTTATGTCATCAACAATGCAAAACAAAGCATCGTTGCCCGTGATCAAGCGGCTGCCCAAATATTACCGCTACTTGAGCAACCTGCAGGCAGATGGGCGTGATAAAATTTCTTCCAGCGAGCTGGCCCGCATGATGGGCACCACCGCCAGCCAGGTGCGGCAGGATTTCAACTGTTTTGGCGGTTTTGGCCAGCAGGGCATCGGCTACAAGGTGGATGTGCTGCTTACCGAGATTGGCAAACTGCTGTTTGGCAACGGCGAGCTGCTGCCTACCGTGCTGATCGGTGCTGGCCGCCTGGGCACGGCGGTCTCCAGCTTTATCAGCCGCGATACCAACGGCTACAAGCTGATTGCCGCGTTTGATATCAACCCCGCCCTGGAGGGCAAGGAGATCAGCGGCGTAACCATCCGCCCGCTGTCCGAGCTGGAAAGCTTCTGTGCGGCGCACAAGCCGGTGGTCGCCGTGCTGTGCGTGCCGCGCCAGAGCGCCATGGACCTTTCGGACGAGCTGGTCCGGCTGGGTATTCAGGGCTTCTGGAACTTCAGCCACTATGATCTTTCGGTCGTTTATCCGCAGGTCACAGTGGAAAACGTCCATTTGGGCGATAGCCTGATGAGCCTTGGCTACCGGCTGCGCAGCCATGATGAATAAAAGCCGGGCACACAGCACATGACTGTTTCCGGCGGGGTGTACCCCAGCGCCTGCCCCGGCATGGGTGCAGGATCCTGTGGTACACCCCGATTTTCATGCTGTTTTTCACTTTATTTTAATAAGGAGCCAAACATGGCAAAGCTATATTACCGTTACGGCGCAATGAACAGCGGCAAAACCACGGCGCTTTTGCAGGTTGCTTTCAATTATAACGAACGCGGCATGCGGGTGCTGATTCTGAAAGCCAGCGTGGACACCAAAGGCGGCGATCATATTGTTTCCCGCCTGGGGGTCAGCCACAAGGTGGATGTGCTGGTCAGCCCAGACATGGACATCCTGGATATCGTCCGGGCCGATACCGCCGCCCATGGCAGCGCCCCTGCCTGTGTGCTGTGTGACGAAAGCCAGTTCTTTACCCCGGCGCAGGCCGAGCAGCTGTTTTTGGTCACGGTGGACCTGAACATTCCGGTCATCTGCTATGGGCTGCGGGCAGACTTTATGAACCGCGGTTTCCCCGGTTCCACCCGCCTTCTGGAGCTGGCCCACACGATCGAGGAGATGAAAACCATCTGCGCCTGCGGCCGCAAAGCCACCTGCAACGGCCGCAAGGTAAACGGCGAGTTCGTGTTTGAGGGTGCCCAGGTTGCGATTGACACAGTGGATGCTGTAGAGTATCAGAGCCTTTGCCCCCAGTGCTGGTACCGGGAATACCGCGCTTTCCTGAAACGCCACCCCGCGCACCAGTGATCCATTCTTTTATTTCAATCTGTGTTTCGCCCTTTTATATAAGGCAACACCGCACAATTCCCGCCTTGCGGCTTAAGCACCGCTCCGGCAG
>OLOC01001508.1_pt1 | contig 13305 bp, 14 predicted proteins | sample 1643111 | NCBI WGS metagenome assembly OLOC01 (sample SAMEA3136633, study PRJEB25190) | human gut metagenome
CAATTACATTTACAAATAAGGCGGCAGGCGAGCTTAGAGAAAGGCTTGTCAGCGCGATGCTGCCGCGGCCCAGCAGGAGATCGCCGCCATGACCTTCGAGGCCTCGGCCGGCGGCGGCATGGTGAAGGCCACGGCCACCGGCGAGATGGCCATCACCGACATCACCATCGACCCCGCTGCCGTGGATCCCGAGGACGTGGAGATGCTGCAGGACATGGTCGTCGCCGCCGTGAACGAGGCGCTGCGCGCCGCCAGCGAGGCGGCCAACGCCCGCATGAACGCCGTCATGGGCGGCATGAAGATCCCCGGCCTGATGTAGCCAGGCCGTCTCCATCTCAAGGCGACATTCGTGCAAGCGGCACCTTCCATTCAAAAGCTCCTCGACGAGCTGGAGCGTCTGCCCGGCGTGGGACCGAAGTCGGCCCAGCGCATGGCCTACTGGATCCTGAACACCGACGCCGCCGAGGCGCTGCGTCTGGCCGATGCTATCCGTGAGGTGAAGGCGGGCGTGCACTTCTGCGCTCGCTGCTTCAACTACGCCGAGGGCGATTTGTGCGAGATCTGCGTCAGCTCCAAGCGCGACGGCGCGGTCATCTGCGTGGTGAGCGAGCCTCGCGACATTCCGCCCATCGAGCGCACGGCCGTGTTCAACGGCGTCTACCATGTGCTCGGCGGCGTGCTGGCACCCATGGAGGGCGTTGGCCCCGGCGACTTGCGCATCGCCGAGCTGATGGCGCGTCTTGGTCGCGAGGACGTGACCGAGGTGGTGCTCGCCATGAACCCCAACATTGAAGGAGAGACCACGGCCGCCTACCTCGCGCGGCTCATCAAGCCCTTGGGCGTGAAGGTGACGCGCCCGGCTAGCGGGCTTCCCGTCGGCGGCGACTTGGAATTCGCCGACGAGGTCACCTTGGGCCGCGCCCTGGAAGGGCGATTGCCGCTGTAGGCTTTCAGGCTGCGAAAAAAGAAGGGCCGTTGCGAAAAGCATCTCGCAACGGCCCTTCTTTATGGGTTGAAAAAGCCAGGTTACTTGCAGCAGGCGGGAACCTCGTGTTTGACGCGGTCGTGCTCCTCGGCGCGCTTGGCGTCGTTGAAGCGGTCGAGCGTGCCCACCAGGTAGCCGGTGATGCGGCGGATGCGGTCGAACTTCACCGGCGCGAGCCCGTAGTGGATGCCCACGTCCTCGCCATCGACATCCAGCGTCAGCGACTCCAGCTGACCATGGGGGTACTTGTCGTAGGCGCGCTTGATGTAGGCCTTGATCTCGTCGTCGGATACGGGGGCATCGCTGGCTTGGGCGTAGTTCACGGCCACCTTCACGCCGTCGATCATCTTGTTCTCCATGATGGGCTCCTTGTCGTTTGCGGTTCGGTTAATGCCTCGCTGGTTCACTATATCTAGTTAGCGAAACGGAATTCTAACACAATATGTGGCCCTTTGGGGTCATGTTCTCGAGATGTAGCAAAAACCTCGCGAAAGACCTTTGCTCAGCGCTCCCAGAAGTCGGCGGCCAGCTCGGCGCGGTTGGCGTGGCCGGTCTTCTTCAGGATGTTGTGCATATGCACCTTCACGGTGCCGGCGGAAAGCGTCAGTGTGCTTGCAATGTTCTGGTTGTCCTTCCCCATGAGCGCGTGGCGCAATACCTCCTCCTCGCGTTTGGAGAGGTCGTAGGTGCGGCTATACAAAGGCAGCAGACGATCGATGGACTCCGCGAGCAAAGGATCGTCGCCTTCGGGCAGCTCGCGGGCTCGCAGCTGCAGGGACACCGACGCGCCCCGCAGAACCGCTAGGCCGTAGCAGATGAACAGGAGGTTCTCCATGGGGCTGCGCTCGGCGAGGACCCACATGCCGCGGGGAATGCTGCCGGGGTCGAAGATCAGCTGGACGTACACGTTCTCCAGAATGATGCCGCAGGTAAGACCGATGGCCCAGAAGAACGCGGTGCGGTGGCTCTTCATGATGGAGCGCCGCTCGGGGTCGGGGGAGTGCGTGTACCACCAGGCGAGCAGGCCGTAGCAGACCAGCTGCAGCACAGCGCGCAGGTTGTAATAGACGAACTCCCTCCATTGCGGGTTCTCGATGAACTGATAGGCGGCCAACGACAGCGCGGCCCACAGTGCCACGGGCGCAAAGCGAACGACGGGGCGTTCTTCCCGGCAGTAGCGGCAGGCGGCCAGCCACAGAAAGAGGAACGCACCGCCGCCGGTGATGATGGAGGTGTAAGGGTGTCCCACATCGTAGAACGAGGCGGCTTCGAACACGGCATCGGGGGTGATGAAATTGTCTTTAAAGACGAGGGAGACATCGAAGAAGTAGAACGTGAATCCGAACGTGGCGTACAGGAACGTGCGACGGTGCGACACGTAAAAGGCCGACAGGCTCGTGGCCGCCACGATGGTGTAGAAGAACATGATGAGAAGCGTGTAGTAGAACAGCAGGGTCATTGGTGCTCCTCGAAAGCAGATGCGGCGGCAGGACTCGCTCGGCGTGGTTTGCCAGCTTGGCGGTAGTGTAGCGAATCGCGGCGGGGGCCGTCGAGCCGCTATGGCGCTTTGTTGACGGATCGGCAACGGCGATGTTCCCACCTGCGGTTTAGTCCGTGTATAGATGGAGGTCTTCGCAATATCTCCAAGTTATACCCGCTGCGCTTGAGGAACATCCCCGGCTTATGCCTTGGCTGCGCGCAGCCCGTGCCCCTACACTCGGATCATCACATCCTCCCATGGCTCGCGGTCGAAAGCAGTGGCTCCGATGGCGATTCCGATGGCGGCCCATGGGAAGGCATCACGGCGTTTCGCCCCGATTCAGACAGGAGATCATCATGGCCGAGACAACCATGGAAGCCGTTCCCATCCCGACCGAAGAGCCCAAGAGGGAGAAAAAGAAGCGCAAGTTCTCTTTTCCCTCGGCGTTCACGATTCTGTTTATCGTGACCATCATTGCCGTCATTTGCACGTGGTTCGTGCCGGCCGGCCAGTACTCGAAGCTGCTCTACGATTCCGAGAGCGGCAAATTGGAGATGACGACACCGACCGGCGAGGTGTCCCAGCTTGATGCGACCCAGCAAACGCTCGATGAGCTGGGCGTGAAAATCGACATCGATCAATTCACGAGCGGCGCCATCACCAAGGCGGTGTCTATTCCCGGCACCTATGAAGGGCTCGATCCGCATCCGGTGTCGCTTGCCGACATTCCCTACTCCATGGTCTGGGGCGTGATCGACGGCATCGACGTCATGGTGTTCATCCTGTGCCTGGGCGGTCTTATCGGCGTCGTGAAAGTGACCGGCGCCTTCGAAAGCGGGCTTTCCGCCCTCACGAAGAAGACCAAGGGTCGCGAGTTTCTGCTCGTGTTCGGCGTGTCGGTGTTCATGATCTTCGGCGGCACCATGTGCGGCCTGGAGGAGGAGGCCGTGGCCTTCTACCCGATTCTCGCGCCGATCTTCATCGCGCTGGGCTACGACTCCATTGTGGTCGTGGGCGCGATCTTCATGGCCGGCTCCATCGGCACCACGTTCTCTACGGTGAACCCCTTCTCGGCCGTTATTGCCTCAAATGCTGCCGGCACGGTGTTCACCGAGGGCATCGCCGTGCGTGCCTTCGCTTTGGTCGTGGGCGCCATTGTGTTTCTGCTGTACTTGCATTGGTATGCCAAGAAGGTGAAGGCCGATCCGAAATTCAGCTACTCCTACGAGGATCGTGAGAAGTTCAATGCCCAGTGGGAGCTGGACGAAAGCGGCGCAGCGGCCCGGGAGTTCAGCCTGCGCAAGAAGATCGTGCTCGTCATCTTCGTGGCCGCCTTCATCATCATGATTGTGGGCGTCATGAACCTCGGTTGGTGGTTCCCGCAGATGGCCGCAGAATTCGTGACGCTGTCCATCCTGGTTATGTTCATCGGCGGCACGGGCAAGGACGGCGTGGGGGAGGCGAAAATGGTGGACGCTTTCGGTGCCGGCGCCTCCAGCCTGGTGCCCGTGGCCCTCATCATCGGCCTGGCCCGCGGCGTGAACCATGTGCTCACCGAGGGCATGATCAGCGACACCATGCTGAATGCGGCCTCCAACCTGGTGGCCGGCATGAGCGGCCCTCTGTTCGTGGTGTGCCTGCTGCTCATCTTCTTCGTGCTGGGCTTCGTGGTGCCTTCTTCCAGCGGCTTGGCGGTGCTGGCGATGCCTATCTTCGCGCCTTTGGCCGACACCGTGGGCATTCCCCGCTGGATCATTGTGGCGGCCTACCAGTTCGGCCAGTACGCCATGCTCTACATCGCGCCGACCGGCCTAGTGATGGCAACGCTGCAGATGCTGGACATGAAGATGTCCCACTGGTTCAGGTTCGTCTGGCCCATGATGGTGTTCACCTTGGTGTTCGGCGCCATCCTTTTGAGCATCTGCTCCGTGGTGTTCGCGGTGTAGCGACTTTTCCCGATAGGTCGGGCGGCCTTGCCGGCGCCGCCTAGGCCCTTCCCGACAGAGGGCGACCTTTTCGCGAGGGCCGCCCTCTGGTTGTTGCGCAGGAGGGGGCGTGCCACGGAGGCTCTGCGCCGGTAGCTACCAAGGCCTAGAATTCGGCTTGGGGGACAGATTCGCGCAGGATCGATCCTGCTGCAAAAAGCGCTGCCCTCGTAAAGGAGCGAGGGCAGCAATCGCGAAGGGCCGATCGGGCGGGAGCTAGGCTTCAACCACTTCGATTTTTATTTCTTCGTCGTAGTCGGGCTCGGGGTTGTCTCCTGGGTTGGACATATGCAGGATCTCTTGCCCCTGGAAGTAGCAGCTCTTGAGGTAGCATCCGTATTCGTAGGCGTCTTCCTCGGTATCGTAGAGGTCGTCTTCCTCGTGCACCTCGCCGTCTTCGGAGATGAGTCTGACCTTGTACTGTGCCATGTTATAGCCTTTCTCTTTGAGCAATTATTTTCTTAAGCCACGGCCAGTGCCTGGCTCGCGGTCTCTTCTTCAGGGAGCGAATCGAGCATGCCGACGAGCTTGAAGCGGAGGGATTTGGCCACGTGGTAGCCTTCGATTTTCTGCTTGATGGTCTCCTTCGTCTCGCCCTGCTTGTACAGCTGCTTGACCACGTTGGACAGGATTGCGTCGAAGCCGAACTCGGATATTCCTCGCACTAAAAGCAACGCGACGCCCAAAGTGGCCACGCCCCCGATCATACCGCCGGGCCCCAGGGAGCCCAAAGCTGTGGTGATCGCAGCTGCACCGGTGAGCCCGGATCCCCCCAGGGCCGTCAGGAGCATTAAGCCGGGCACTCCGAGTGAGGCTACGGTCTCGACGATCTTGTCTAGGGGTACTGTCTTTTTCATTTCTACCTCTCTTTCCGGCGTCGCGTCCGACGGCGCCATTTCTGGATCTGCGTCGGGGGCCGTTCGAGCCTGCGGAGATGGCGCGAAGTGTAAACTACTCGAAAGGAGGTATCAGCCCAAATGAAAGGAGATGGATTGCCTTCTCCGAGGATCGCGGTCTCCCGACGGACTAAATAATATGACGGAGAGGGTCATGAAGCGAGGAGCGGAAACAGCCCATTTTGGGCTCCAATGGATAGCTTTTCTATCCATTATGGGGCATATATAAGGTGGTAGCGAATGGAAAACATCGATTTGGCGAGGGAGATGAGAGCGCGGCTGTATCGGGAATGCCGCGAACGCGGGCAGTTCAGCAGCAGGGACAAGGCGGCGTCGGCCTTCTCTGTGGAGAACGTCAAGATCAGCGCGTCGTCTCTTAAAGATTTCGAGACGGGGAAGAGGACGCCGTCGCCTAATTTGGTGCTTGATATGGCAAGGGTGTACCAGACCCCCGAGCTCAAGTGGCTGCACTGCTCGACGGTCTGCCCGATCGGACTGGAGATCTACAAGAAGGGTGCCGGGCTGGGAACCGAGGACATCTACCGAACTTATTTCGAGCTGGCGGGGGCCTTCGACCGCATCAACGATGTCGAGACGTCACTGCACGAGATCATAGCCGATGACGCCTTCACTCCCGACGAGGAGGAGAAGATGGACGAGATACTGGGAGTTCTCGATAAGATCACCGAGAGCACCGATAGACTCCGAGTGTGGATTGAGAAGAGTCGGAAGGGCGCTCGCTGATAGGCAAATCGTGTCTAATTTGTGACCTCCGATTACCTTTGGGCCGCCAGCAATGAGCTGAACCCCGCTATCGGGGTTCAGCTCAGCTACGGCAGGGCCTTTTTTCATGTTGGCGGATGCTGTACGGGACACTTACAGCCCTGATCAAGCGTTAATCTGTGTCTTATGCAGATAGCAGAAATGCAAGGCAAGGTGATGCATCTATAATAGCTTCTTGGTGGTTTATACCCTCGATCAAAGATTGAAGTTGAAATATGACACAATCAGAGAAGGTAAAGGCTGCGCGGCAGTTTGCCGAAGCGTGGAAGGGCAGAGGCTACGAGAAGGGCGATGCCCAGGTTTTCTGGACGGAGCTTCTGCGCGATCTCATAGGCATGGAGCACGTCTCGTTTAATGCAAAATTCGAGTACTGGACCGTTGATGGCGGTTTCATAGACTACCTCATATCGGATGCGGCGGTGTTCGTTGAGCAGAAGGGCTTGAGCATAGACCTCAGCAGGCCCGAGGAGCCCGGAGGGAGGATGGTCGCGCCGTTCGAGCAGGCGCTTGCCTATGCGGAGAGTTTCGGGCGCAACAAGCAACCGCGCTTCATCGTTATGTGCAATTTCGGAACTTTCTGTGTGTGACCGCAATGCGCATTCCAGGAAAAAGCCGGGTGATAAGAACAAGATGCTTGTGGTAATGCAATGGCAACTCGACTCGGGTATGATACCGAGGGAACGATACTGCCTTTGAGCCTGCGAGCGATTGAGGGAGAGAACGAGAGATACAGAGATGGTTGGACTAGAGCCAGGTGATAGGTGCGTTAATACTTTCATTCTGACGCTTATGGAGCTGCCCGGGGTTGGAGCCCGGACGGTTCAGAAGATCCTCGAGGATAAGCGGTTGATAGTTGAATCGACGGAAGTTCTCGATGGGGAGTTCGCATTGGCCCTGAACGTTGGGGCAGTCAACAAGGCCCTGGCTTACGATCCTATCGATTCGCCGGATGCCAACGCGGAGCGTGCTGACGCCATTTGGATGGAGGCCGAGGGCGTGGCCGATATGATCGTCGAACGCGCGAATGACTGCGGTGCGAGCATCCTGAACCCCTATATGAGCGCATATCCGCGCCGCTTGCTTCTCAACAAGAGGTACCCGCCGATCCTGTTCTGTAGAGGCGATGCCGCCGTGCTCAACGCGGAGAAGGCTGTAGCCATAATCGGCACGCGGGAGCCCACGGATTTCGGGAAGAGAATGGGGACGAGGCTCGCGGAGGTTCTTGCAGCCGACGAGTACGTGATCGTGAGTGGGCTTGCTTTGGGCTGCGACACCGTTGGACACGAGGGCGCGCTTCTGGCCGAGGGGAAGACGATTGCTGTGCTGCCCACGCCGATCGACGCGCCCGTGTACCCCTCGCAGAACCAGGGTCTGGCAGACCGTATCGTGGGAGGTGGTGGCGCGTTGGTTTCGGAGTACGCGCCCGGCGCCATGTTGCACGACAAGCAGCTCGTGAGTAACCTAGTCGCGCGCGATGAGTGGCAGCCCGGACTCTCGGATGGTGTCATCGCTATCGAGACGAGCGTCGCGGGGGGCACCAACCACGCTATGAAGCACGCCCAGGGTACGAACACCCCCATCGCCGTTTTCGACTACAGCAGCCGCATGGGCGAGGACTTTTACGCCGACGAGCGCTTCGGCGGGAATGTAAAATACCTCAAGGACGGTGCGTTTCCCATATTCGAGGCCTCCACCATTGAAGACTTCAAGATCGCCATGGAGTCCTACCGTCAAAGGAATTTCAGAGGAGCCAGCGGTGGCACGGCGCTTGGCAGGGACAGCCAGCTGAATCTGTTCGGTTAGGGTGATCGATGATGGTCGGGGATTCCTGCGACAACCTGCTCGCCAACTATCGGATCTTTTTCGAGGGCATGCCCGATCCGGTGTTCTATAAGTACTTCTATCCCACTGGCGATAATACTGGCGTGCTCTGGGATCTTTACCACTATGTGAGGGGACTGAAGAAGGATAAGGATAGCGACGCCGAATGTTACTACAAGTACAGCGAGATGCCCGCGGGGCCCAATGGAGGGAACCTCAGCTATTACGAGAAGGATCTCCGACAAATGCTGAGGGCTGTTTGGAAAGACACGGGCGGCAAGGCAGTCAAGGGCGCCGTTGCCACGATACCCTCAAGTGACGTACTCAAGATCAACAGAGTGACCGAGATGGTACGCGACGTGCTGAGCAGCTCCGGCGGCGCCTATGTCGACCTGACGCGAATCATCCGGCGTGGGAAGAGCCGCGGAGCCTTCCATTTGGAGGGAGGAAAGCGCAGTGTGGCCGAGAACAAATCGACCCTTTTGATATCTAATCCGGGAATTCTCGCCAGGCTTGATTTGGTCGTCGTCGTTGACGACGTCCTGACCACGGGCAGTTCTTTCAGGGCGATGGGCGAGTTCCTGAGGGAAAACGGGTTCCGGGGGAGGATCGTCAATTTCGCCTATGCTCGGGCTTTTACGGGCGAGGTCGTGAAAGCATACTTGAGGTACGATCGCGGAATCGAGTACGAGTTCTTTCCCGACGCACGGCAGCTGCGGGAGCCGTTTCCCGAGAAGGGCGGGTCGCAGGATCCAGATGGCCCGATCGGCGCGATCGTCTACGACTTAGACCAAACGCTCATCGACAGCGGCATAAGGGATCTGCGCTACGAGGAGAACATGGCCCATGCGGTTATGCCCTACAAGGTCTACGAGGGCGTTAGGGAGCTCACCTCGCTTCCCATTCCGACTGCCCTTCTGAGCAATCGGTCGAAATGGCAGATGGACAAGTTGCTTTCTCCTTCCGAAGCGGTCGACAATATTAAATTCCCGGAGCACCGCGGGCTCATTCCCTTCCCGGTGTTCACCTATCCACAAGATGAGGATGAGGGGGGCTTTCGCAGAAACTACTACAAGCCCTGCCGTCGTGGCGTTTGCGAAGTGGTGGACTATCTCAAGAAATACTACGACGTTGGAGGCTGTCGCATAGTGGGTCTGGGGAATACCTGTGAGGACATGATCGCGTACAAGTCTGCCGGCATCGACGGCGCTCTTGCGCTCTGGGGCGTCCCCGACTACCTCAAGGGGCACGCGCGCAAACATTGGGGTGCGGACTGGGTCTTCGAGAGAGTCGAGGATTTCGCGGCATGGTGTAAAAGCCGCATGAACTTCTACCAGCGCGGAATCGAATGCATGGACACAGACGCTGATCTCGCTAAGAAGCTTTTTGATAAGGCCATTCGGGTGGGAGATAATGTCGGTTCAGCGGCGAGTTGTCTGGGATATTTGATTTCCAAAGAAGATCCCAAGACAGCGATTGAGCTCTATAGAAAGGCCATCGATGCCGGCGAAGTAAAAATGGCCGCCAACAATCTCGCCCTTCTCATCGAAGAAGATTATCCCGAAGAGGCCGAGTCGTTGTATATGAAGGCGATCGAGGCGGGAAGCAATAAGCTAGCACCGAGAAACCTCGCGCTGCTTATCCGAATGAGCGATCCCAAGCGCGCCGTGAGTCTTTTCAGGCAGGCCGCCCTCAATGGCAATAGTCAATATCTCGAAAAAGACCTTCGGCCGCTGATTCGATCGGGTGTGGAATGCGCCGTGCGGTTGTACGAAGCGCTCTTGGTCTCTGCAGATGGAAAGAAAGCCGCAGAGCTGGCCCAGTTGGTCGAGGAATGGGACACCGAGAAGGCCGAGACGCTGTATGCCACCGCGATGTCCTCTGGAGACAACTATGATGCTCCCAGGTGTTTAGGACGACTGCTAAGGGAGAGCCAGCCGCAAAGGGCGCTCGACCTCTTCGCGGTGGCGGCGAGACACGGCAACACTGAGGGGATGTTTGAGGACGTCAAGCCGATGATCAAGAACGGCGTTCTGGAGGCCTTGGAATTCTTCGAGCGTTCAGTGATCACGCAGGACGGGAGAGGAGCGGCCGATCTGGCGCAATTCCTCGAGAAAGAGGATCCGGGCAAGGCGCGCGGGCTTTACGCAGCCGCGGTCGAAGCCGGTGCCGGAGGATTGACTTGCACGAAGTTAGCCGATTTGCTGCGCGACGAGGACCCTGCGAGGGCCCTGGAGTTGTACGAGCGCGCGATTAAGGAGGGGGACGAGTTTAGCGCGCCGATTCGTTGCGCGAAGATGATTATGGACCGCGATCCCGATCGCACCCTCGATTTGCTGCAGCTTGCGGGTAAAGCTGGCAATTACACGGAATTGTCGGATGTCCTCATGCCGCTCATTGCTGACGGCAGCGAGCGGGCGATGCAGCTTTATGAAAAATATGTCATAGCTACGGACGAGCTTGATGGGGATTCTCGTATTCAAGATTTGGCCACTTACCTTCACGATAAGAATCCGCATAAAGCGGTCGAGCTCTATAAACGGTTGTTCCACACCGACCTCAAGGGTGAAGCAATGTACAGTTATGGCATTTTGATACAAAAAGAAAGCCCCGGAAAGGCCAAGGAAGCATTCAGAATGGCGATAGCGGCGGGCAACGAGCAGTATGCAACCTGCGCCCTCGCGCGGCTTATTGAGGACGAGAACCCGGCAATGGCGATCGAGCTGTTTGAGAGATCGCTAGCCGTGAAGTACGACAGCGATGTCGTCAACGAGCTCGGGATCGTGAGGGCGAGTAAGGATCTTGACCTGGCTAAGGACACCTTCGTCGAGGCGATGGAGGCCGGGGACAAGCTGTGCGCCCCGTGCAATTTGGCCCATCTTCTCATTCCCGACGATCCCAACAGGGCAGCGGATCTGTATCTATCTATACTGGAACAAAACGAGCCGGAGGTTGCCCTCGGCCTCTCCTTTTTGGTGCGGGAGAGCGACCCGGCGCTGGCGGCCAACCTGTTGAACAGAGCCATCGTGAATCGAGAAGACAGAGAGCCGCTGCGCTTCTTCCTCACGTTCCTTGCCTTGGCCGACAAGGAAACAGCTCTGAATGCTTGCAAGTACTTTGCCAACCAAGGCTTCAGCGCAGCGCCCGGCATCGCGTCCGAGATCATGTTTGGGAGCGCGTACGACCCCGCTAAGGGCACCGTGTCCCTGAAAAAGGGCACTTGCGAAGACGATGCAGCATGCGAATGGATCGTATTGCGACAGGACGGAGGGAGGGTGCTCCTTCTCGCGCGCGACGTCGTGTCGCACATGCCGTTCGTCCAAGGGGTTGACACTCTGGACTGGTTCAGCTCCGAGGTCAGGCGATGGCTCAACGGGGAATTCCTGGCCGACTCGCTCGACTGGGACGTGGCCGAGTTATTGGTGGCTGGCGACGAGACGGACGATCTCGTCTTCTGCCTGTCCGCGGAGGAGGTCAAGAGGTACATGGACGAGGGGCACCTCCTGGCGGCTCGGGCCTGCAATGACGCGACCGGATTGCGCGCAGCGCGATGGTGGCTCAGGCCGTCAGGCGGCGAGAGCACGTTAAGCGTACCGTGCGTCGATGAGGGTGGCGTCATCGGGTGGTGCATGTCGTTTGCCTCCGCTGGCGTGCGACCGGCGATATGGCTTGCTTTCTGATGAGTCGTTGTGCCTATTCGGCACTGAGGAAAACGTCCTCGGTGCCGAGCGTAGCGCAAGACTGGCTCGTGGCCTTCGAGGAGCAGTTCGATAGGCTGTTTCGCGCAGGTGAGGTCGTCGTAGTAGCTGGCCCGGAGATCGTAGAGCAGCGGCGACAGGGACGCCGTGCTCAGGGCTACGGGATGGCCTAGGGTCTGGGGCGCTATGACGTGGAGGCCCCCATGCTCGGCGCAGGTCTCGCCGATCCACAAGGCTGCCTTCCGAGTGCCGAAGGGGGCGGTGAATCTTCGCCGTGCGACGGGAGGCCTACTCGTCCGAGTCGTCTCTCGGTTTCTCTTCGTGCAGGTAATGTACTTCGACCTTGATTTCTACGGAGTCGTATCCGTTTTCAGCGAGCGATTTTGCGATGGTGTTGCAATCGGCGATGGCCTGAAGGGCCTCGCCGCGGTCGATATCCGGCATCTGGGAATAACGTGCTGCAACCGCATGCATGCTGATATTAATGGCAGCGTCGATAACAGGGGGCTCGACGCTCAGCCAGCCAGAATCGATGGCTTTCGACAGAAGCTCGTCGACGCTATGGGTCTTGCTGGGAACGATTCCATTCTGGATGAATACGTTCTTCACCATCTTTTCTGCTGCTTGCTGCGAATGGAAGGCGATGGCCTCGGTGTAGGGATCGATTTCCTTCGCCAGATTCTCGACAACGAGCACATCGCGGTGGGCGGCGTACATGAAGCCGGTGTATTCCGTATCAGCCATAAATCTTCACCCCTTCACGAGCGACGATGTATTCGGGTGTCGAGAGGTCGTGCGAGCGTTGCACAAAGGTGTCGGCGCTTGAGCAGAGCACGTCCTTGGGACGCTTCATCCAGAGAAGCGCCTTGCGAACCAAAGCGCCGTAGGCCAGGGGTCTCTTAGCGGCGTCTTTTGTGACGACGTAAAGGTCGACGTCGCTATCGGGTGTTTGCTCGCCGCGGGCGTAGGAGCCGAACACATAGATGGCGTCGGTGGGCACGGTGCTTACGATGCTGCCCACAATATCGTCGAGATGATCGATGGGAAGTTGTTTCGCATTGGGGTTCACGGTGCCTCCTTCCGATGGCTAGGTATGCGGCGTCGCCTGATGGGCGTGATTTGCCTGGCTCCGTCTGATTATACCTTCAACGAAAAGTCCCCAGGCATGACAAAGGGCCCTGTCCCCTCCAAAAACAGAGCCCTCATCGTTCGAAGCTTGTGGGCTTCGGCGTAAATCGGTGATTATTATAGCAACCCTCACAGAAAATGCAAAACGTCACCGAAAACTGTTACTTTTGCTCGCGCTTCTTGGCCTTCATGTACTTGGCGCCGAAGGCGCAGATGTCGGTGGCGCCGAAGCCGATGAGTAGCATCGAGAAGCCGGCCTTCAGCACTTGAGCCGAGGTGGCGCCGGCGCTTGCGAAGCCGGCGGAGCCGTTCATCTGGTAGGTGTCGAACAGGGAGCCGACGTCGTCGGGCGTGTAGTAGGCGAGCATGCACAGGCCGAAGACGATAATGACGGCGCCGACGATCATGCCGCAAATGCGGAAGGCCTGCTCGGGATCGATGGTCTTGTGCGTCTTCTGGACGGCGGCCGCGGTGGCGGCTACCGCTGCGTGAGGCGAGGCGGTGGGGGCGGTGCCGGGTGCCGCGGCCG
>OLOC01001518.1_pt1 | contig 13217 bp, 8 predicted proteins | sample 1643111 | NCBI WGS metagenome assembly OLOC01 (sample SAMEA3136633, study PRJEB25190) | human gut metagenome
CTGGCCGCCATGGACGGCCCCGATGTGGTGCTGAACAGTGTGGTGGGCATCGCCGGTCTGGGTGCCAGCCTGACCGCCATTGAGAGCGGCCACGATCTGGCCCTTGCCAACAAGGAGAGCCTTGTCACGGGCGGCCACCTGGTGACCCAGGCCGTGGCAAAGCACGGCGTGAAGCTGCTGCCTGTGGACAGCGAGCACTCCGCCATCTTCCAGTGCCTGCAGGACAAGGAGAGCGCCAAGAGCCTGACCAAGATCCTGCTCACGGCCTCCGGCGGCCCCTTCTTCGGCATGAAGACCGAGGAGCTGCGGGGCAAGACCAAGGCCGATGCCCTCAAGCACCCCAACTGGAACATGGGTGCCAAGATCACCATCGACTCCGCCACCCTGATGAACAAGGGCCTGGAGCTGATCGAGGCAGTCTGGCTGTTCGGCCTGCCCCCCGAGAAGATCCAGATCGTGGTGCAGCGCCAGAGCATTGTCCACTCTGCCGTGCAGTACAGCGATAACTCCATCATCGCCCAGCTGGGCGTGCCCGATATGCGCATCCCCATCCAGTACGCCCTGACCTACCCGGCCCGTGTGCCCGGTGTGGTGCCCGAGCTGGACTTTACCACCCTGAAGCTGCTGACCTTCGATGTGGCCGACGAGGAGACCTTCCGCTGCCTGGCTGCCTGCAAAAAGGCCATCAAGAAGGGTGGTCTGGGTCCCTGCGCCGCCAACGGTGCCAACGAGGAGGCAGTCAAGCTCTTCCTCGAGGATAAGATCGGCTTCCTCGATATCGGCCGACTGGTGGAGGCTGTTGTGGACAGCGACAGCTTTGGCGGCGATTACACCCTGGCCGATGTGTATGAGTGCGACAAGATGGCCCGCGCCTTTGTGAGAGCGCACCTGTAAGGAGAACTGATGTCTTTTATTGTCACCTTTATTGCTGCGGTGTTCGTGTTCAGCGCCGTGATCGCCATCCATGAGTTCGGCCACTTCATGGTGGCAAAGCTCTGCGGTGTGCAGGTCAACGAGTTCTCCATCGGCATGGGGCCGGTGCTGTGCAAGCGGGTGTGCAAGGGCACCCAGTACAGCATCCGCGCCCTGCCCGTGGGCGGCTTTGTGGCGCTGGAAGGGGAGGAAAGCCCCGAGAGCAAGCAGGCGGAGGAACGGTCAAACCCCTCAGCCGCCGATGGCGGCAGCTCCCCTGATAGGGGAGCCCTTGGCATAGCGGAGACTTCCCCCGAGGAGGAAAAGCCTACTGGTATTCCTCTGAATGAGGCCCCTGTCTGGCAGCGGGCCCTCATCATGCTGGCGGGTGCCGGGATGAACTTTGTGCTGGGCTTTGTGGTCATGGCCATCCTCATCACGGCCCAGAGCGAACCCATCACCAGCAAGGTCCTCTATCAGGTGGAGGAGAACGCCCTCTGCGGCCAGACCGGCCTGCAGGCAGGGGATAAGATCCTTGCGGTGAACGGCCGCCGCTGCTTTGTGGCAAACGATATCCTCTATGAGCTGATGCGCACTGAGGATTACACCGCCGATTTCACCGTTCTGCGGGACGGCAAAAAGGTGGAGCTGCCCGGTGTGCAGTTCGACACCTGGCAGGATGACAAGGGCGAGACCCACATGAGCCTGGGCTTTACGGTCTACGGCATCAAAAAAACACCGCTGAACGTGCTGAAAGAGGCGGGCAACAGTGTGCTCTACTACGGGCGCATCATCTTTGCCTCCCTCTCCGACCTGCTGCGGGGGCGGGAGAGCATCAACGACCTCTCCGGCCCGGTGGGCATCGTAACGGCCATCGGGCAGGCCGCCAGCTACGGCTGGCAGGACCTGCTGGAGATGCTGGCGCTCATCACCGTGAATGTGGGCATCTTCAACCTGCTGCCCTTCCCGGCGCTGGACGGCGGCAAGGTGGTGTTCCTGCTCATTGAGGGCGTGACCGGCCATGCCGTGCCCGAAACGATCCAGAGCGGCCTGATCGTGGCAGCCTTTGCGCTGCTGTTCGGGCTGATGATTTTTGCAACATACAACGATATCCTCCGGCTCATTACCGGGGCAATGTGATACGGAAAGGAAAACGACCATGCGGCAGCTGAAACGAGAAGTGAAGATCGGCAATGTGACCATTGGCGGCAACAACCCCATTGCGGTGCAGACCATGCTGAATGTCCCCGTGGAGGACATTGAGGGCAACGTTGCCCAGGCAAAGCGCTGTGAGGCGGCGGGCTGCCAGATCCTGCGTGTGACCTGCCCCAGCGCGGCGGATGCCAAGTGCATCGAGGCCGTGAAGAACGCGGTGAACATCCCCATCGTGGCGGATATCCACTTTGACTACAAGGCAGCGCTGGCCTGCGCCGACGTTGGTGTGGACAAGATCCGCATCAACCCCGGCAACATCGGCGACGACGACCGGGTCAAGGCCGTGGTGCAGGCCTGCCAGCAGAAGAACATCCCCATCCGCATCGGTGTGAACGGCGGCAGCCTGGAAAAGCACATCCTGGCAAAGTACGGCGCACCCGTGCCCGAGGCCATGGTGGAAAGCGCCCTGTACCATGTCCGCCTGCTGGAGAAGTTCGATTTCAACAACATCGTCATCTCCATCAAGAACTCCAACGTGCCCCGCATGATGGAGGCCTACCGCCAGCTGAGCGCCGTGACCGATTACCCCCTGCATGTGGGCGTGACCGAGGCCGGTACTTACCAGATGGGCCTGCTCAAGAGCGGCATGGGCATCGGCGGGATGCTGCTGGAGGGCATCGGCGATACCATCCGCGTCTCGCTGGCCGCCGAGCCCGAGAAGGAAGTGGAAGCAGGCTACAACATCCTGCGCGCCGTGGGCTTCCCCGTGGCTGGCCCCGAGGTCATCACCTGCCCCACCTGCGGCCGCACCCAGTACCCCTGCACCGAGATCGCCAACGAGGTGGAAAAGCGCCTGCAGGGCTATAAGAAATCCATCAAGGTGGCCGTGATGGGCTGCGTGGTCAACGGCCCCGGCGAGGCCCGCGAAGCCGATATCGGCATTGCAGGCGGCAAGGGCGAGGCTGTCCTTTTCATCCACGGCCAGCCCATCAAGAAGCTGACCGGGGATAATATCCTCGACCAGTTTATGGAGGAGATCTATAAGATTTAAGAAAGCCCTCTCAGTCTCGCTGCGCTCGACAGCTCCCCCAAAGGGGGAGCCAACGCATCTGCAAGGGGAAAGGGTGCTGATGGCTAAACCTCTCAGCCTTCGCTGACGGTCAAACCTCTCCGTCATCTTCGCTAACGCTCGATGCCACCTCCCCTAGTAGGGGAGGCCTTGGCATAGGGCTCATTTTTCGCAATGATCGCCTATCGGCTCCAAAATGTACTCCTGCCGCAAGGGTAAGACTTTGCGCCAGCAGGGCAAACAGGAGCGAAGCGCCAGACCACGAAAACGCGACGGCCTGCCAAGGGCTCCCCTACTAGGGGAGCTGCCGAGCGTCAGCGACGGCTGAGAGGTTTAGCCCCGCCAGCACCCCCCAAAGGCCGGGCTGCAATCGCCTCTCCCTTTGGGAGAGGTGGCATCCCGCAGGGATGACGGAGAGGGCGCAGACGCGAAGCGCCTGAGAGGTTCAGAAATAATATCAAAAGGAGTAACCCATCGTGACACCACTTGTATCTCAGCTATGGCCGCAGTTCATGGCGGACCCGGATTTCGCGGCCAGTTTCGGGCGCGTGATCGTGGAGCATGCCCGGATGCTGCGGCAGGAGCGGCAGGTCGTTTTTACCCTGCGCAGTGCCGCCCCGCTGGACAAGGGGCTGTGCGCCCGGCTGCTGGCCTCCCTGCAGCCGGATTATGAGGGCTTTGAACTGAAGATCGACAACCTCTTTGGCTATGCCACGCTGGACGAAGCCGCCCTGCGGGAGCTGATGGAGGAGATGAAGCGGGACGGCATCCCCATCAACGGCTTTCTGGACCGGTGCCGGATCACCATCACCGGCCAGAACATCACGGTGGGGGTCTGCCACGGCACCAAGTTTTTGCAGGAGATGGAGTTTGAGCGCCTGCTGGCGGACCGCGTTGCCGCCCACACCGGCGTCAGGCCCAAAGTCACCCTGACAAGCGCGGTGGGCGAGGCCGAACAGCGCCAGATGGAGGAAAAGCTGGAGCGCAAGATCGCCCCGCCGGTGGTCAAGTTCGAGAAAAAGAACACCGCCCCCTCCATCAAGGTGGAGGGCCTTGACCTGACCGACAAGCCCGTGACCATTTTCCACGGCAAGATGTTCACCCCCAAGAACCTCACCCCCCTCAAGGACCTGGGCGGCGAGGGCGGCAAGTGCGTGATCTGGGGCGACGTGTTCTTTACCGAGGTCAAGGGCAACTACCGCAAGATCTACACGGTGTCCATCACCGATTACACCGGCTCCATCAACCTGAAGATCCGAGCGCAGGAAGGGGAGGACTGCTCCAAGTGGGAGAACATCGCCAAGGGCACCACTCTGCTGGTGCGCGGCGACTGCACCTACGACAAGTACGAGCATGACTACATCGTTTACCCCTACGATGTCCTGTTCGTGGAGCGGAAAAAGCGGGAGGACAACGCCCCGGAAAAGCGGGTGGAGCTTCACCTGCATACCAAGCTGTCCAGCATGGATGCCTTCTGCGACCCGGGCGGCATCGTCAAGCTGGCCCACCGGATGGGCCACCCTGCCATTGCCATCACCGACCACGGTGTCTGTCAGGGCTACCCGGAGGCCATGCTGGCCACCGACGAGATCCACAAGAGCGACCCGGATTTCAAGCTGATCTACGGCTGCGAGGCCTACTTTGTGGATGATATGGTGCCCTGCGTCTACGGCGTGAAGGACCAGCCGCTGGACGGTGAGTTCTGCGTGTTCGACACCGAGACCACCGGCCTGGACCCCGGCGTGGAGTACCTGACCGAGATCGGCGCGGTGATCGTGCGGAACGGGGAAGTGGTGGAGGAGTTCGACACCTTTGTCAAGCCGGGCAAGCCCATCACCCCCAAGATCACCGAGCTGACCGGCATCACCAACGAGATGGTGGCCGATGCCCCCGGGGAAAAGGAAGCGCTGGAAGCCTTTCTCCGGTTCGCGGATGGCCGCATCCTGGTGGCCCACAATGCCCATGCGTTCGATATCCGCTTCCTGAAAGCCGCCGCCAAGCGCAGCGGCATTTCCTTTGAGCCGACCTATATCGACACCCTGACCATGGCGCAGGCCATGTACCCGGGCCTGCACAACTACAAGCAGGGGACCATCAACAAGCATCTGGAGCTGCCCAGCTACGAGGCCCACCGCGCCTGCGAGGACTCCGCCGCGCTGGGCCGCATCTTCTGCGTGATGCTCAGTGACCTTGCCGAGAAAGAGGTCACCACCGTGGAGGGCATCAACACCGGTCTGGGCGGCAACCGGGAGGTGCTGAAAAAGAAGTACTTCCACCTCATCATTCTGGTCAAGAACCAGATGGGCCTGAAGAACCTGTACAAGATCGTGAGCGAGGCCCACGTCAACTACTTCTTCAAGAAGCCCCGTGTGCCCCGCAGCCTGCTGAACAAGTACCGCGACGGCCTGATCCTGACCAGCGCCTGCGAGGCGGGCGAGCTTTACCGTGCCGTTGTGGAGGGACGCTCCTACGAGGAACTGAAGAAGATCGCCTCCTACTACGACGTGCTGGAGATCCAGCCCCTGGGCAACAACGAGTATATGGTGCGGGACGGCAAGGTGGAGAGCGAGGAAGTCATCAAGGACTTCAACCGCACCATCATCCGGCTGGGCGAGGACCTGCACAAACCGGTCATCGCCACCGGCGACGTGCACTTTACCGAGCCGGAGGATGCCATCTACCGCACGGTGCTGCAGGCGGGCAACGGCTTCAAGGATGCGGACACCCAGCCCCCGCTGTTCTACCGCACCACTGAGGATATGCTGAAGCAGTTCAGCTACCTGCCCAAGGAAAAGGCCTACGAGATCGTGGTGACCAACCCCCGTAAGATCGCGGCCACCATCGACAACAACGTGCGGGCCATCCCGCGCGGCACCTACCCGCCCAGCATCGAGGGCGCGGAGCAGCAGCTGCGCGATGCCACCTGGGAACACGCCAGGCGGGATTACGGCGACCCCCTGCCCAAGATCGTGGAGGACCGCCTGAAAAAGGAGCTGGACTCCATCTGCGGCCACGGCTACGCTGTTCTGTACGTCATTGCCGTCAAGCTGGTGGCCTACTCCAACGCGGGCGGCTATCAGGTGGGCAGCCGTGGCTCGGTGGGCTCCTCTGCCGTGGCCCACTTCTCCGGCATTTCGGAGGTCAACAGCCTGCCGCCCCACTACCGCTGCCCCAAGTGCAAGTACAGCGAGTTCATCACCGACGGCAGCGTGGACGACGGCTTTGACCTGCCCGATAAGGACTGCCCCCACTGCGGCACCCGGATGCTGGTGGACGGCCACGACATCCCCTTTGAGACCTTCCTGGGCTTCTACGGCGACAAGGAGCCTGATATCGACCTGAACTTCTCGGGCGAGTATCAGTCCAACGTTCACCGCTACACCGAGGAGCTGTTCGGCAAGGCCAATGTGTTCAAGGCGGGCACGGTGTCCGGCATTCAGGACAAGACCGCCTACGGCTACGTCAAAAAGTATCTGGAGGCCCGCGGCAAAACCGTCAACCACGCCGAGGAGAACCGCCTGACCCTGGGCTGCACCGGTGTCAAGCGCACCACCGGCCAGCACCCCGGCGGCATGGTGGTTGTGCCCGATACCTACGAGATCTACGATTTCTGCCCCATCCAGCACCCGGCGGATGATGTGGCGGGCGGCCTGCTCACAACGCATTTCGAGTTCAAGTACCTCCACGACACCCTGCTCAAGCTGGACGAGCTGGGCCACGATATGCCCACCTTCTACAAGTATTTTGAGGAGTACACCGGCATCCCTGTGGACAGCATCCCCATGAACGACCCCCGGGTGTACAGCCTGCTCACCAGCCCGGAGGAGCTGGGCGTGACCCCGGAACAGATCGACAGCCAGACCGGAACCTTCGGCATCCCGGAAATGGGCACCAACTTCGTGCGCGGAATGCTGGTGGAGGCCCGGCCCCGAAACTTCTCGGAGCTGATCCAGATCTCGGGCCTGTCCCACGGCACCGATGTCTGGACCGGCAACGCCGACGAGCTGATCCGCAGCGGCACCTGCACCATCGCGGAGGTCATCGGCTGCCGTGACAGCATCATGCTCTACCTGCTGCGCAAGGGGCTGGAACCCAAGATGGCCTTTGATATCATGGAGGCGGTCCGTAAGGGCAAGGTGGCCAAGGGCGGCTTCAAGCCCGGCTGGGAAGAAGCCATGCGGGAGCACGAGGTGCCGGACTGGTACATCGAGTCCTGCCGCAAGATCAAGTATATGTTCCCCAAGGCCCACGCTGTGGCCTACCTGATGAGCGCCATCCGGCTGATGTGGTTCAAGCTCTACCACCCGGCAGAGTTCTATGCCGTTTACTTCACCGTGCGCGGCGATGATATCGACTATGAGGCCGCTGTGGGCGGTGCGGCTGTGGCCCGCGCCCACATGGAGGCGGTGAAGCGCCGCCTGAAAGAGGAGAAGAACGCCAAGGACGAGGACGTGCTGGTCAGCCTGCAGCTGGTCAACGAGATGCTGTCCCGCGGGTATGAGTTCCTGCCCATTGAGCTGGGCAAGAGCCGCGGCAACAAATATATCGTTGAGGATGGCAAGGTGCGCCTGCCCTTCTGTGCCCTGAAAGGCGTGGGCGGCACTGCCGCCGCCTCGCTGGAGCGGGCCACCATCGACGGGCAGGAGTATATCTCCGTGGAGGAACTCCAGCAGGCCACCGGCGTGACCAGCGCCGTGCTGGAAAGCCTGCGCACCGCCGGTGTGCTGGCAGACCTGCCCGAAAGCAGCCAGGTGAGCTTCTTCTGACCCCTTGACTTTTTGGGGAAGGCGGCATATAATAAAGATGTGAATGAGAATGTGAACTCTTCACGGGTTCACCAAATGCAACAAGAAGCCCCTCCGGTATCCCTCAATACCGAAGGGGCTTCTTTTATAGTTAAGCTTCGTCTTTGGATAATCTCTCACCCACTGGCGGTTAAACCTCTCCGTCATCATCGCTTCGCTCGATGCCACCTCCCCTAGTAGGGGAGGCCTTGGCATAAGGTTCATTTTTCGCAATGATCGCTGACGCTCCAAAACCAGCATCTGCCGCAAGGATAAGACTTTGCGCCAGCAGGGCAAACAGGAGCGAAGCGTCAGACCACGAAAACGCGACGGCCTGCCAAGGGCTCCCCTACTAGGGGAGCTGGCGCGGAGCGCCTGAGAGGTTTAGCTGCAAGCAGCACCGCTTTCCTTGCAGATGCAATGGCCCCCTTTACGCTTCCTTTTCCATAGCGGCCAGCGGGGTCAGGTACTCCTTGCAGCACTCCTCGTACATGAGGGAGTATTCCTTGCTGGGGTTGTGGTGCATCAGGCTCTTGAGGGTGTGGGAATCGTAGTCGTCGCCCTCGCTGGTGCCCACCAGACGGGCCGCCACGTTGGAGCAGTGGTCGGAGATGCGCTCCACATTGTTCAGCACATCCAGGAACACCACGCCGGTATCAATGGAGCAGATGCCATCCTTCAGGCGCTTGATGTGGCCGTCGCGGAGCTTCTCCACCAGAATGTCGATGACCTCTTCCAGCGGCTCCACCTGACGGGCCAGCGCAATGTCATCGTTCTCAAAGGCATCGTTGGTACGGGTCAGGATCTGCTCCAGCGCGGAATCCAGCAGCTTCAGTTCGTTCTTGGCAATGTCGCTGAAGGAGGCCTCTTTCTCGTAGAGCTCCACAGCCTTTTCCTGAATGTTCACGGCGTAGTCGCCGATGCGCTCGAACTCGGTGACAAAGTTCAGCAGCTCGGTCACGGCGTGGCTCTCGTCGTCGCCCAGCTCCTGGTCGGTCATCTTGATGAGGTAGTTGGAGATCTCCACCTCCATCCGGTCGATGAGGTTCTCCCGCACGTTGATGGCGCTCACCACGTCCTCATCCATCTTGAGCAGCAGGGGAGTGGAGAGGCTGACATTGCGGGCGGCACGGCGGGACATCTTGACCACGGCGCTCTTGGCCTGCTGCAGGGCCACGGCCGGGCTCTTGAACAGACGCTCATCCAGCACGGGCATACTCATCTCCTGTGCTTCCTCGGCACTGTTGGGCACGGTGAGCATGGCCAGCTTGGAGAGCACACTACTGAAAGGCAGGAACAACAGCATGGCCGCCACACTGGAAAGGGTGTGGATGTTTGCAATGGTGCTCTTGTTCATCACATCGCCCCACACCGGGATGCCGATGGTGTACCGCACGGCGTAAATGGCACCCAGCAGCACAAAGCTGCCGATGATGTTGAAATACAGGTGGATCAGGGCGGCGCGCTTGCCGTCCTTGGAGGAGCCGCCGATGGTCAGCAGCGGGGTAAAGGCGGTGCCGATGTGGGCACCCAGAATGATGGGAATGGCGCTGCCAAAGGTGACAAGGCCGGTGCTGGACAAAGCCTGCAGGATACCCACCGAGGCCGAGGAGGACTGGATGATGACGGTGACGACCATGCCCACCAGCACGCCCAGCACAGGGTTGGTCATGCTGACGAACAGCTCCTGAAAGGCTGCGCTCTCCCGCAGGGGGGACACGCCGGTGTCCATCAGGCTCATGCCCGTGAACAGGATGCCGAAGCCCAGCATGATCTGGCCGACGTTCTTCTTTTTGGCGTTGCGCAGGAATACATAAAAAATGCAGCCGACAAATGCCACCACCGGCGCAAACGTCTTGGGCTGGATGAGGGTCAGCAGAAGGCTTTCACCCGAGATATCCGCCATGCGGATGAGCTGACCGGTGACCGTGGTACCAATGTTTGCACCCATGATGACACCCACCGACTGCGTCAGGGTCATAATGCCAGAGTTGACAAGGCCGACACAGATGACGACTGTGCCTGCGGAGGACTGGATCACGCCGGTGATGAGGGTGCCGAAAATGACACCCTTGATGGTGGAGGAGGTCAGCTTTTGCAGCACGCCCTGCATCTTGCCGCCCGCCAGCTTTTCCAGGCCGGCACCCATGATCGACATACCATAGAGGAACAGCGCAATACCGCCCAACAATGAGGTGATGTGTGTGATATCCATCTCGATACTCCTAAAAACTTCCTTTTGCTCTTACAACAAACCAAGGACGGCCGCCCGGGGCTTCCTGCCCTGAACGCCGTCCTTTTTATTATAGCATTGAACTCCCCCGGACAACAAGCGTTATTTTACATGTTTTTTGCATTTTTACTGCATTTCCGCGCCGTTTTGTCCTTTTATCAACTGTTCTTTTCTTATATTTTACAGGTATTTTACATTTGAACTTTCCCCGCACGCTCCTGACATGCTTCCGGGAACTGCCGGGAATATGTCATGCGGCCTCGTCCAGCTCCTCCATGGCCTCCCGTACCGTGTCCGCCGAGAAGAGGAACACCCCGCCCCGGGTATAAACCTCCACATGGCCGCCTACAGATCGGATCTCGTACTCACTCATGGTGTTCCCTCCTGTTCCTGCGGCCCGCCTCCGGGCCGCTCCTGTTTTGTTCGACAAGAGAAGTATACCAGATGCGGGGTACGATAAGGGGGACTTTCAAGCAGTTCGCTTGACTTTTTTCATAAGCCAGCATATAATGAATATGACACCACATACGACACCACAAAGACGAGGGAATAAAAGATGTCTCAATGGGATAAGCTGCTGGCACGCATTTGTGCGCTTTCCAAAGACCTGCGGTTTGATGAGCTGCGCAAGGTGCTGGAAAGCTACGGCTATCAGATGACTGCCCCCCGGAGCGGGAGCAGCCACTATACCTTCCGCAAAGCGGGCTGTATGCCCATTACGATACCCAAGCACGAACCGATCAAGAAAGTATATGTGGAAATGGTGCGTCAGATCGTAGAGAGTGAGGCGAAAAACGATGAAAACGCTGAATGAATATCTGGCTCTTCCGTATCGGATGGAGATTGTAGAGGACAGGGAAGAGGGCGGCTATGTTGTCTCCTATCCCGATCTGCCGGGGTGCCTGACCTGCGGCGAGACCATTGAAAGCGCTGTGGAGAATGCACGGGATGCTAAGAGGGTCTGGCTGGAGGCCGCACTGGAAGAGGGCGTATCCATTCCGATGCCGGACAGTCTGGAGGATTACTCCGGGCAGTTCAAGCTCCGCCTGCCCCGCAGCCTGCACCGCGCTCTGGCGGAGCACTCCCAGCGGGAAGGCATCAGCATGAATCAGTACTGCGTTTACCTGCTGGCAAAAAATGATGCCCTGCACGCAGGGTAAAAGGAAAGCTTTCCGGCCCTTCGCTCTGATGAGCGGGGGCTTTTCTTATTTTCTCCCTCTTTTTTCACATTTTTCGCGCGAAAAATCGCCGGAACATACTCGTTGACGACACAACCAAAAGGTGTTACACTTTTGGCAACAAAACAACGCTGTGTAATGCAAAAGAAAGAGGTGTTTCCATGAACGAAATGAAGGAAGCAGTGGGGAACTGGCGGGAGGCAAAGCAGTTCAGCCCGGCGGACGAGAACGATTTCCTGCGGTGGCTGGACAAGGCCGACACCGAGGAGAAGCTCTTTTCCCGGCTGACCTTCTGGTTTACCTTCCGGGGCCTGCCTGCGGACCAGAACCAGCGGTATCATCTGGTGCAGGAGCGGGCCCGGGAACTGCGGCTCTGGAACGGGCTGGAGCTCAAGCTCCGGCGCTGGCAGGACCGTGTGGCCGACGAGTACGAGCAGATCGGAAAGGAGGCGTTCGCGGCCCGCATCGGCGAGGATTACGCCGATTACATCAACAGCCTGACCGACCCGGAGGCTGCCCCGGAGCCGGAGACCGCAAAGCCTGCCGGGGTGCAGGCGTGGTCGGCCCGGGAGCTGTCTGAGATGGTGCTGCCGCCCATCCGCCATGTGGTGGAGGGCCTGCTGCCCATGGGCATGGGGGTGCTGGTGGCAAAGCCCAAGCTGGGCAAGAGCTGGATGGTGCTGGACCTCTGCCTTGCCGTGGCACAGGGGGAGCCGTTTTTGGGGTTCCCCACCCGGCAGCACGGCACGCTCTACCTCGCCCTGGAGGACGGCAAGAGCCGGATGCAGACCCGCCTGCGCCGCTTGCTGGAGGGCAGGCCCGCCCCCGCCAACATGCACGTTATGTTTCAGGCCCAGCGGCTGGGCGAGGGCCTGCTGGAAACGCTGGGGGAGTATCTGGATGCCAACCCGGACATCCATCTGGTCTGCATCGATACCTTATCCAAGATCAAGCCCAAGGCAAAGCCCTTTGAGAATGCCTACGATGCCGACTACGACTACATGGGCAGGCTGAAGGCCTTTGCCGACAGCCGGGGCATCTGCGTGCTGCTGGTGCACCACACCCGCAAGAGCAAGAACCCCGAGGACAGCTTCGACAACATCAACGGCTCCACCGGCATCCTGGGCGCGGCGGATTTCACCATCGTGCTGGACAAGCAGAGCCGGATGGACGATGAAGCAAGCTTTCTGCTCACCGGCCGCGACATCGAGCAGTGCGAGCGGGTCATCCGCTTTGATAAGGCCCGCTGCCGCTGGGTCATGCAGGGCACGGCGGCCCAGCTGGCCGCGCAGCGCCGGGTGGCCGAGTATGAGGCAGAGCCCATCGTCAAGACCCTGCGGGTGCTCCTGCAGCAGGGGGATGGAACATGGAGCGGCTACTCCAAGAACCTGATGGAGATGGGCCAGCGGTACGCCCATACCGAGCTGGCACCCACCTCGCAGGCATTGGCCAAGCGCATCACCGAGCTTGAGCCGATGCTGTGGGAGAGGGATGCGGTGAAGTATTGGCGCAACCGACGTGAAAATGGAGGAATGCGGCATTGCTTCAAGCAGGAACGGCTGGAAAATCCCCAACCCTGCCGTTCCGAACAAATAACTGTTAAGACTTAATTTTCGGCCTTTCCGGCTTTTTCGTCAATCAAGAATGCTGCCTTATGACGATTTGGCCGGTTTTGACGAAAATAATGAGTATAACGAGAACCCCCTCCGGTATGGTGTGTACCGAAGGGGGTTCGTTGGGGTTTGATGGCGTGCCCTCTCAGTCTCGCTGCGCTCGACAGCTCTCCCGAAGGGAGAGCCAACGCATCTGCAAGGGCAGCTGCTGCTTACGGTTAAACCTCTCAGCCGTCGCTGACGCTCGGCAGCTCCCCTAGTAGGGGAGCCCTT
>OLOC01001520.1_pt1 | contig 13213 bp, 11 predicted proteins | sample 1643111 | NCBI WGS metagenome assembly OLOC01 (sample SAMEA3136633, study PRJEB25190) | human gut metagenome
TTGGCAGCCAGTATCAGCGCGTTGACCACGCGGCGGCGCACGACCATGCAGTCGAACGGGCGGCTGATATAGTCGGTAACGCCGAGGTCGTACGCGCGCTCGATGTGCTCGATGCCGTTCTCCGCCGAGATCATCACCACCGGGATATCCTCGATCTGGCGGTTGTTGTTCATTGCGGTCAGTACGTCAAAGCCGTTCATCTCCGGCATGACCATATCCAGCAGGATAAGGTCGATATCGGTGTGCGTCCGCAGCAGCTCGATCGCGCGTGCGCCGTTTTCCGCCTCGATAAAATTGTATTCGTCACCCAGAATATCGGCTAAGACCGTGCGATTCAGTTCAGAATCATCTACGATCAAAATCGTGCTTTTCTCTTTCATTCGTGCTAAAACCTCCTGCCGGTCAAGCAATAGATGCCGTGATTGATTGATCACAGGCCACATAAAACAAATTGTGTTCCTGCATGCATCTGCATGCATAAAAGCCGAGGTCTGCAGGGCAGAAAACCGGCAGGGATAACGCTAAAAGAATCCATTAGTATGATAACATTCTTTGCAGGTTGATGCAAGCTGTTTTGTTTTAAAAATGCAGATTTTTCAACTTTTATATGGTTTACCCTAAAAAAAAAAAAAAAAAAAACGCACTTTCTGCCTGCTTTTCAGCCTGTCGGTGTAAACATGCAGTGTATCAGTATGCAAAGGGCAAGCCCGACTCCCACAGGAATCAGCACCGCCGCCAGTGTCCACTTTGCGCTGCGCGTCTCCCGCAGGATGGTAAGGCAGGTTGTCGAGCACGGCGCGTGCGCCACGGTGAGCACCAGTGTGCAGAGCGCGGTCTGCACCGTCCAGCCGTTTGCCAGCAGCAGCGCGCGGAAGGAGGCAAAGTCCACGCCGGAGGCGATCGTGCCGGATGAAAGGTAGCCCATCACGATGAGCGGCATGACCAGCTCGTTCGCCGGAAAGCCGAGGATGAACGCAAGCAGGATCACGCCGTCTATCCCGAACACCCGCGCTGCCGGGTCTAAAAATGCCGTGATGTGCGACAGGATAGCTGTATTCCCTATCTGCACATTGGCGAGCAGCCAGATGAGCACGCCCGCCGGAGCCGCCACGGCGGCGGCTCTCGCAAGGACGAACAGCGTCCGGTCGCGCACGCTGCGCACGATAACGCGCCCGATCTGCGGCATGCGGTAGGGCGGCAGCTCGAGCGCAAACGACACCGCCTCTCCGCGCAAAACCGTTGCCGAGAGAATGCGCGACACGAGCAGCGTCAAGCCCACGCTTGCCGCGATGACGCCGGTCAGCAGCAGCGCGCCGCCTGCCGCGCTGCCCGCAAAGAACACCGAGCACAGAAAAATAAGCAGCGGAAACCGTCCGTTGCACGGCGTAAAGCTGTTGGTGAGGATGGCAATCAGCCTCTCCCGCGGCGAGTCGATGATGCGGCAGCCTGTCACGCCGCAGGCGTTGCACCCGAAGCCCATGCACATGGTCAGGCTCTGCTTGCCGCTCGCTCTCGCGCACTGGAAGGCGTGGTCAAGCTGAAACGCCACGCGCGGCAGGTAGCCTGCGTCCTCGAGCAGCGTGAACAGCGGGAAGAAAATCGCCATCGGCGGCATGACCGAGACAACAGTTGCCAGTACGCGCCACAGTCCGTCGGTCAGCATCGAGACGAAAAACGGCGGCAGTCCCAGCTTCGCAAGCGCACCCGCAAACGGCGTGCCGAGTGCCAGAAGATGCGTGTTCAGCCACTCGCTCGGCACGTTTGCGCCGAATAAAGTGAGGTAAAACACGCCTGCGAGCAGCAAAAGCATGAGCGGCACGCCGAGCCTCCGGCTGAGGATCACATCGTCCGCTCGGTCATCCCGCGCGCAGGCGCATTCCGGCTGTCTGACGCACGTCAGCGCGATCTCCTCCGCGCGGAGTGCCGCCGCTGCGGTTGCAATATCATCCCTCTGTTCCTCCGTCAAATCCTCGTCCATCGCCGGATAGCGGATGGCGGTCGGGTGCGTTTCATTTTCGCCTGCCGCCGCTCGGCGTATCGCGGCTTCGAGCTTGTGCAGACCCTTTCCCTGCCGTGCGGCGCACGGTATCACCGGTATGCCAAGCTCCCGCTCGAGCGCGGCAACATCAATCTCAATGCCCTTTTTCGCGGCTTCATCCATGAGATTCAGGCACAGAATGGCGTTTTTCTGTACCTCCAGTACCTGCAAAGCGAGGATGAGGCTGCGCTCCAGACAGCCCGCGTCCGCCACGAGCACCACCGCGCACGCCTGACCCGAAACCAGAAATTCCCGCGCGGCACGCTCCTCCTCCGAGTGCGCCCGCAGCGAATAAGTACCCGGCAGGTCGGTCAGCGTCAGACCGCCGCCGCGCAGCCTGCCCTCGGCGCACGCGACTGTTTTTCCGCTCCAGTTGCCGGTGTGCTGACGGCTGCCGGTCAGGGCATTGAACACGGTCGATTTGCCGACGTTCGGGTTGCCCGCCAGCGCCACGGTGCGCCTCATGGCTGCACCTCGATTTGAGCGGCATCGCATTTACGCAGGGCAACCACCGCGCCGCGTATCCGGTACGCGATCGGGTCGCCCGAGAGCGCACGCCGCACACAGGTTACGCGCGTGCCCGGCACTAACCCTAAATCCTGCACGCGCCGCCGCATTCCGCCGCTGAGATGCAGCGCCGCGACCCGCGCCTGCTGTCCGTCCCGCAGCGCCGACAGCGAAATATTTGCCGAATCTGCCATCCAATCAGCCCCTTATCCATAGATTCTGGTTACAATCTATGCCGATACGGACAATTCGGTGCTAATCCGTCACCGCACCTCATATAGTAAGGCAGACCCCAAAGGAGGCTCGGCTGCATATGAAAACAAGCGAATCCTATCTGCCCGAGGGCAGCTACATGGTACAGCCTGCGGTCCGGCAGGCATTTTCGACACTCGGCGCGCTGCGGCAAGCGCAGGACGAGGGACGCATTCTGGAAGCTGTCGCACAGCGGTGCACCGCCGCGCACGACCTGCTGTTCGACCTCGGCATCGCGCAGGGCATCCTGCCGCGCGTGTCCTGCGCGCTCGGCGTGGCGGAGGGCGACACGCGCGAGATTGCCATCCTGTCGCGTGTAGGCAAGCCCACCTGCTTCGTCGTCACCGATATCGACGAGAGCACGGACCCGCCCACGGCGTGGCTGTCGCGCACCATCGTTCAGCAGAAGGCGCAGGACCGGCTGCTCGATTCCCTCCGTCCGGGTGACGTGATTCCGGCGCGTGTAACGCATCTGGAGCCGTTCGGCGCGTTCGTGGACGCAGGCTGCGGCGTGCCGTCGCTCATCGGCATCGAAAATCTGTCCGTGTCGCGCATCTGCCATCCGGGCGACCGATTGACCGTCGGGCAGTCCATTCTGGCGGCTGTCCGCACCGTGGAACCGGAAAACCGAAGAATTTCGCTCACCCACCGCGAGCTGCTCGGCACCTGGGCGCAGAACGCGGCGCTGTTCTCCGTCGGTGAGACCGTGCGCGGCGTTGTCCGCTCCATCGAGCCGTACGGCGTGTTCATCGAGCTTACGCCCAACCTGTCCGGCCTCGCGGAGCCGCGCGCGGACCTGCGGCCCGGCATGGCGGTATCCGTGTACATCAAGTCCATCCTGCCGCAGCGGATGAAGGTAAAGCTGACCGTCATCGACGTTCTCGCGCCGTATGACGCACCGACACCGCCACGGTATTTCATCACCGAAGGACATATCGACGAGTGGGTCTATACACCGGCGTGCTGCGATAAAAAAATTGTTAAAACTATATTTGGATAACCCTTACCGTAGGGCGCGACGACTCGGCGCGCCGTTCGTGACGGTGTGCAGACGGTTTATGCGGCGCGCCGAGGTCGTCCTCCAGAGGACCATCTCTTGCCCTGCAGGGCAATTCACCTTGTCGCGCCCTACGAAAAACGTACCAAAGGCAATCAACGCAAATGAAAAAATGGAGAATGGAAAATCTACACATTCATTCTCCATTTTCAATTCTCAATTATTTCGAGCCCTTGACCTTATTCCAGTACGCTTTCGCGGCCTGTTCGGTCTTATTCGGACCGTACTCGTAGTATTGTGCGCCGCGCAGCTCCTCGGGCAGATACTCCTGCTGCACCCAGTGATTCGGATACATATGCGGATACTGATACGTCAATCCGCGGCCTAATTTCTTTGCGCCGCCGTAATGCGCATCCTTAAGGTGCGCCGGAATATCGCCTGCCCTGCCCGCCCGAATGTCGGCAATGGCGGCATCAATGCCGTTGATGGCACTGTTGGACTTGGGCGCGGTCGCCATTAAAATGATCGCCTCCGCGAGCGGAATCCGCGCCTCGGGCAATCCCAGCTGGAACGCGCTGTCCACGCACGCCTTGACAATGGCGGCGCACTGCGGGTACGCCAAACCGATATCCTCACTCGCAATGACAAGCATGCGCCGCGCCGCGGAGATCATATCGCCTGCCTCGAGCAGCCGCGCGAGATAATGCAGCGCCGCGTCCGGGTCGGAGCCGCGCACGGACTTCTGCAGCGCCGAGAGAATGTCATAATGGCTGTCACCGTCGCGGTCGTAGCGCATATTCGAGCGCTGCGCCGCCTGCTGCGCGTCCGCGAGCGTGATGCCGTCCGCCCCCGCACCGGAGACGAGCAGCTCGACCGCGCCGAGCGCCTTTCGCACGTCGCCGCCGACCGCCTGCGCGATGTAATCCACCACACCATCCTCGACCGGCTTTGCGTCCTCGCCCATCGCAAGTTTCAACGCACGTTCCACTGCCCGGCGCATATCGGCAGCCTCGACCGGCTTGAACTCGAATACCGTGCAGCGGCTTAAAATCGCGTTGTAGATGTAAAAATACGGGTTTTCAGTCGTCGATGCGATCAGCGTGATCTTGCCGGTTTCGATGAACTCCAGCAGGCTCTGCTGCTGCTTTTTGTTGAAATACTGGATCTCATCGAGGTACACAAGCGCACCGTTCGGCGCAAGGAAGGTGTCCAGCTCGTCAATGATCGCCTTGATGTCGGCAATGCCCGCCGTGGTGGCGTTTAAGTGGTATAACTTGCGGTCGGTCTGCTGTGCGATGATGGACGCGACCGTGGTCTTGCCCACGCCGGACGGCCCGTAAAATATCAGGTTCGGGATGTTGCCGCTTTCAATGACGCGGCGCAAAAGGCCGTTTTCGCCCAGTAAATGCCGCTGCCCGACCACGTCGTCCAAAGTCTTCGGACGGATTTTGTCTGCTAAAGGTTGGTACATAATTTAACCCTTCATTAGTCGTTTAATGTCTATCAGAGTGGAGAGTGAGGAGTGAAGAGTGAAGATTTACTCACCGAGAACACGGAACCCGCCGTATCTCACGTTCTCTCCACTCTTCAATCTCCACTCTCCACTCTATTATAAGGATTATACCACATCTCACAGTTATCGACAAACCCTCTTGACTTTATCGCTTTATTATGATAAACTATCCCCATCAAAGAAAACGAACACAGGAGGTCTCCCCATGGACAAGCCTTTTCTCGATAAGCTGCGCAAGATCGACCCGTATGTGCCGGGCGAGCAGCCGAAAACCGACAACATCATCAAGCTGAACGCCAACGAGAACCCGTACCCGCCCGCGCCGGGCGTGACCGAGGTTCTGCGCACGTTTGATGCCGCAAAACTCGCGATTTACCCGGATGCGAACGCGAAAGCACTCAAAACCGCTATCGCAGAGCGGTTTGACCTGCAGCCGTCGCAGGTATTCCTCGGCAACGGCTCGGATGATGTGCTTGCGCTGGCGTTCCAGTCGTTCTTCTGCTCGGACAAGCCCATTCTCTATCCGGACATCACCTACTCGTTCTATCCGGTCTGGTGCGATCTGTTCCGCATTCCGTACGAAAACATGCCGCTCGACGAGGATTTCTGCGTCAATGTGCGTGATTATGACAAGCCGAACGGCGGTATCGTGCTGCCGAACCCGAACGCGCCGACCGGACGCGGCGTAACGCTCGAGTTCCTCGAGGACCTGCTGCAGCACAATCAGGACTGCGTTGTCATCATCGACGAGGCGTATGTGGACTTCGGCGCACAGAGCGCGGTTCCGCTGCTCGGCAAGTACGAAAACCTGCTCATCGTGCAGACGACCAGCAAGTCGCGCTCGCTCGCGGGCATGCGCATCGGCTACGCGCTCGGCTCGGAGACGCTGATTTCCACGCTCGAAGCGGTTAAAAACTCGTACAACTCGTACACGATGGACGCCATCGCACTCGCTGTCGGTGAGGCATCCATCCGCGACGAGGACTATTTCCAGCAGACCTGCCGCAAGGTCAGCACCACCCGTGACCGCTCGGCGGAGGCGCTGCGGGCGCTCGGCTTTACCGTGCTGCCGTCGCTGACAAACTTCCTGTTTGTCACCCATCCGAACAAGAAAGCGCCGGATATCTCCGCCGCCCTGCGCGAAAAGGGTATCTTTATCCGCTATTTCAAGCTGCCGCGCATTGATAATTACCTGCGTATCACCGTCGGCACAGATGAGCAGATGGATAAGCTAATTGCAGCATTGAAAGAAATCCTCTAAATAATTGAGAATTGAAAATGGAGAATGGAGAATGAACCTTAGATGGAGCATTCTCCATTTTTTCATTTATATTGTGCAAATTTGTTGGAATTTGGACACGCATTGCGCGCCCCTACAAGGATTTGCCATGTGCAGGAAGATACACCAACCTGCAATCGTTATCGACCGTAGGGGCGCGCATTGCGCGTCCTTTGTTTACGGTATGCACCGGCTTTCATACCAACCTGCACTATCCTTTCATTTTCCATTCTCCATTCTCAATTTTCCATTCTGCACAACGAAAAATCCCTCTCGTTTCCGAGAGGGATTTTCCTTTACCTGCTTGGCGTATCATAACTTCTTGCCCGTTCGCTGTCTGCGACGCCCTTAGTTGTCGGGTCATTGACGGCGTTCCACACGCTCGACAGCACAAGGAACAGGCAATACGGATTGCGCACCGCATTGCAGAGCAGCGCGCCGACGCTCTCCCAGGTGGTGAGGTCAGCGGCAGTCAGACCGGCATACGCCAGCACCGCAGCGAACGCGCTCACAACAATCTGCACCCAGAACACCGGATTCCTAAGCCGCACCTTCCAGTTCACTCGACTTCCTCCTTTTCCAAATCGGAAATGCGGTGGTTTGCCACGCGGACACGCTCGTCCAGCAGCGCGACTGCCTGCTCCAGCCTGAAGGTTCGGGTGATGAGGTTATTGTGCTTTTCGACCTTCTTTTCAAGCTGCTCGATGCGGTAATTGACCAGCTTGCCGGAGACGATAATGCCGCCGGCCGTGCCCGCCAGCGTCCCCAGCAGGCTCAGTCCCGCAATGATGATCTCAGCTGACACGTTTTCACCTCCTTGCTTCGCATAAGTGCCTGCACCCATACGCCGTTCGGCGGCGAAAATTGACCACGAATGGTCAACTCGGTCGAAATTTTTTATTTTTCTTTGAGCGCACCCTTTTTGATGTTCGCCTGCAGAATGTTATCTGTCAGCTCATACAGGTACGCCGAGCCTTTCTCCGTGCGGCTCTGGCGGCCGTAGACCTGCTTGGCGGTCACATCGTGGTCAGCCCAGTCGCTGCCGCCGTTGCTGTTGTTGAGCAGGAGCGGCTGCAGATTGTCCATCGCGTGGGCAAAGTGCGCTTCGGCGGTCTCGTCGGCCTCAAATTCGTCAAAAACAGCCATCAGCCCGCGTTTCTGGTCGTCCGGCAGGAGCGAATAAATGCGCTGCTTTGCCGCGTCCTCGCGTGCCTTCTGCGTCTTCAGACCGTCGGCGTCGTAGGCGTAGGTGTCGCCTGCGTCAATCTCCACCACATCGTGCAGCAGGCACATGAGCATGACGCGCGCTACATCCACCGGCTCGTTGGAATATTCCTGCAGCAGGTACGCCATGACAGCCATGTGCCATGCGTGCTCGGCGTCGTTCTCGCGGCGGCCGTGGCCGGAGAGATGCGTCTGCCGGAAAATGTTCTTCTCCTTGTCGATCTCGAGAATGAAATTCAACTGTTTCTGCAGCCGTTCGTCCATAAATCCATCTTCCTTTCGATATGAAAAAACGGGTACAGCCTGCGCCATACCCGCCGAATTATTTATCTTTAAGGAGCGTATTCAGCTCTTCCATAAAGGTGTTGATGTCCTTAAACTGGCGGTAGACCGAGGCAAACCGCACATACGCGACCTCATCAACCTTACGCAGCTGCTCCATGACAAGCTCACCGATGACCTTGCTGGAGACCTCGCTTTCGAGCGAGCCGAACAGCTTCTGCTCGACGTGATCGACGATCTGTTCCAGCTGCATCAGCGAAACCGGGCGTTTCTCGCACGCCTTCACCAGACCGTTGAGCAGCTTCTGGCGGTCGTACGCCTGCCGGGTGCCATCGCGCTTGATCAGCATAAGCGGCATGCGCTCCACCGTCTCGTAGGTGGTAAAGCGTTTTCCGCAGTGGAGACATTCACGCCGGCGGCGGATGCTGGTACCCTCGTCCGTCGGACGGGAGTCCACGACCTTGCTGTCTTCAAAGCTGCAAAATGGGCACTTCATCGTACTTCCCCCTTGTGAACACCGCTTCACGCGCGTGGTTTGTTATCTGTCTGCTGTTATTATACTACGCGGGGTGCTGTTAAGTCAATTTTTTATTGTGATAAAGCGGCACCTTTTCCTGCACTGCCCTCCGGGCGGCTCCTTTTCTGCACCGCTCCCCCTGCGCCGATAAACGGACGCAAAAAAGGCACCCGAACGGGTGCCTTTTCGATAGTCGTTAGATCTTGCGGCGGCGGCGGAACTTCTTACGGAAGAAGCCCCACAGACCGGTAGACAGCATAACGGACGACCAGCCGCCGGCCAAAATACCGACGATCAGCGGCAGGGTGAACTGCTTGAGCGACGGAACACCGAGGATGTATACCATGCCGATGGTGAACAGCGTGGTAAGCGTGGTGTTGATGGTACGGCCCATGGTCTGCCAGATGCTCTTCTCGCCGATGACCTCAAACGGCTCCTTGCGCGCGGTGCGCAGGTTCTCACGAACGCGGTCGAATACGATGATGGACGCGTTGATGGAGTAGCCGAGGATGGTCAGTGCAGCAGCAATGAAGTTGCTGTCGAGCGGAATCTGCAGCAGAACGTAAACGCTCAGCATAACGAGCAGGTCGTGAACCAGGCAGCAGATCGCAGCCAGACCACTGGTCAGCTCGAAGCGGAAGGTGATGTACACCAGCATCAGCAGGATTGCAAGGATCGAGCAGATGAATGCCGAACGCTGCAGGTCGCTGCCGACAGAAGCGGATACGTCGTTGTTGTTGAGGATATCGGTATCGGCAAGGCTGTACTTCTTCAGCATCTTGTCGATCACGGCAGCACGCTGCTCGGAATCGATCGAGGTGGAGCGGATCAGCACGTCCTCGTTGCCGTCACCGGAAGAGGTTACAGAGGATGCGTCCACACCGGTTGCGTCCTTGAACAGATCGCTGACCTCGGTCTGGATATCCTGCGTAACTGCGGTATGCATGTTGAACTCCATCTCGGTACCGCCGGCAAAGTCAATGCTCAGGTTGAACAGGTTCTTGCCGAACGGCAGCAGGATCAGCGCGATCAGGCCGGTTACGATCAGTACGACAGAGATACCGCTGAAGATCTTGAAGTTCTTGAGGATCGGGAAATGCTTCTTCTCTTCCTTGCGCTCGCGCAGGCCGTAAGCCTTCGGATTGCGGATGTGGAAATCCACCATGCGTCTGAGCAGGAAGTGCGTGATGGTCAGCGCGGTGAACATGGACACGATAACACCGATGCCCAGCGTGGTAGCGAAGCCGACGATCGTGCCGGTGCCAAGGAAGAACAGCACGCCGCACGCGATCAGGGTGGTGATGTTGGAGTCCAGAATTGCGGTGAACGCACGCTTGAAGCCGGAGTCAATGGCGCTCTTGACGGTCTTGCCGGCAGCCATTTCCTCCTTGATGCGCTCGAAGATAATGACGTTTGCGTCAACCGCCATACCGATGGACAGGATGATACCTGCAATGCCCGGCAGGGACAGGTTTACGCGGATCAGGCTGAACAGCAGCGCCTCGATAACCATGTAGAAGCACAGAGCGAAGCAGGAAACAACGCCCGGAATGCGGTACATGATGATCATGAACAGCATAACGAGTACCAGACCGATCAGGCCTGCCTTCAGGCTGGAGCTCATCGCGTCAGCGCCGAGCTGCGGGCCGACAGAGCGAAGCTCTACCTGCTTGAGCGAGAACGGGATCTGACCTGCGTTGATGAGGTTTGCCAGCTCGGTCGCGCTGTCGCGGGTGAAGTTGCCAGTGATAACACAGCTGTCGTTGTCGATCTTCTCGGAAACAGACGGATACGAGATGATCTGGTTATCCATCATGATGTACAGAATGTTGGTGCCGTCCGTGCGGGCAGCAACGGAGCCGGTCGCCTCAGCGAACTTCTTCTGGCCCTCGGAGGTGAACTGCACTTCAACGTAGTGCTGGTCGGACATGCCGTTCGTCGGGTTGCCGTAGCCGTAGGACGCCTTCTTGATGTCCGAGCCGGACAGCCACTCCTTGCCGTCGGCATCGAGGAAGGTCAGCTGAGCGGTGGTGCCCAGGGTCTGAACCGCTTCCTCCGGGTTGGTGATCTGCGGGATCTCAACCGTTACGCGGTTCTCGCCGCTGAGGGATACGGTAGCCTCGGTAAAGCCCTTGTCGGTCAGACGCTGACGAATGACCTTCTGTACCGAGTTCATGTCGTCGGACAGGTTGTTGGTGTCGTAGCCGTCCGGGATTTCGGCCTCGTATACGATACGGGAGCCGCCGACCAGATCCAGACCCAGACGGATACCGTTGTCGGTATCGAGTACGCTCGGGATGATGGCCTTCAGACCGGAGTCTTTCGTGTCTGCGGAATCGGTCGAAGCCGAGTCAGCAGAGGTGTCAGCAGACGCATTCGTGCTGTCTGCCGTGTTGTCCGCCTTGTCTGCGCTGCTGTCGGTAGACGAGGTATCGCTCGTATCCGTCGCAGACGTGTCGGACGTTGCCGTGTTCCGGAACGGCATGGTCCAGCCGCCCGGAATGTACACTCCTGTTACCGCCGTCACGCCGAAGAAAATGATGATCAGCATGACCGCGATAAAGGAAGTTACACTCTTTTTCACTTGCAAGTGCCTCCTTTAATTTTTTTGTTACACAACTGATTTAGTATACAGCATAATAGCCAAAAAGTCAATCATTCTGCATGAATTGTGCAACATTTATGCGCCATTGACGCATAAGCGGCAGAATATCCCGCGTGAGCGGGATATCTGTCAATTTCAGGGATAAACTTTCCGGTTTACAGGTTGATCTCTACCTTTACGTCCTCACCGGTGAGGTACGGCGCGATCGCCGGACGAACACACTCGCTCAGGAACTCGTCTACCTGAGACGGGCAGCGGCCGATGTAAGCGGACGGGTCGAGGTGCTCGAGGATCTGCTCACGGGTCATGCCGAACATCGGGTCGCCGGCAATGCGGTCAACCATATCGTTCTCGAGGCCCTCCTCCTTGATGCGCTTGCCCGCAGCCATGGAGTGCTCGCGGATGCGCTCGTGCAGGTCCTGACGGTTGCCGCCGCGCTTTACGGCGTCCATCATGATGTTCTCGGTTGCCATGAACGGCAGCTCGTTCATAACGTGCGCCTCGATGACCTTCGGGTAAACGACCAGACCGGAAACGACGTTGATCATGATGTTGAGGATTGCGTCAACGGCAAGGAATGCCTCCGGCACGGAAATGCGCTTGTTCGCAGAGTCGTCGAGCGTGCGCTCGAACCACTGGGTAGCCGAGGTGAACGCCGGGTTCAGGCTGTCGCAGATGACGTAGCGCGCCAGTGCGCAGATACGCTCGGAGCGCATCGGATTGCGCTTGTACGGCATAGCGGACGAGCCGATCTGGTTCTTCTCGAACGGCTCCTCTACTTCCTTCAGGTGCTGCAGCAGACGCAGGTCGGTTGCGAACTTGGAAGCGGATTCTGCGATACCGGCGAGCGTTGCGAGCGTCTGCGCGTCGATCTTGCGGGAGTAGGTCTGGCCGGAGACCGGAACCACGCCTGCAAAGCCGAAATCATCGGCAATGCGCTTCTCCAGCTCCTTAACCTTGCTCTCGTCGCCGTCAAACAGCTCCATGAAGGACGCCTGCGTGCCGGTCGTGCCCTTGCTGCCGAGCATGCGCAGGTTTTCGATGCGGTATTCTACCTCATTCAAATCCATCAGCAGCTCGTTCATCCACAGGGTAGCGCGCTTGCCGACGGTGGTCAGCTGTGCGGGCTGGAAGTGGGTGAAGCCGAGGGTCGGCTGGGACTTGTGCGCATCCGCGAACTGCGCCAGCTTGTCCAGTACGGTCGCCAGCTTTTTGCGAACCAGCAGCAGACCCTCGCGGATCTGGATGATGTCGGTATTGTCGCCGACATACGCGCTGGTAGCGCCGAGGTGGATAATGCCGGCCGCTTTGGGAGCCGCCTTGCCGAAGGTATAAACGTGCGCCATAACGTCATGGCGTACCTCCTTCTCGCGCTGACGGGCCACATCGTAGTCGATGTCGGTCAGGTGCGCGGCCATCTCGTCCACCTGCTCCTGCGTGATCGGCAGACCGAGCGCCCGCTCCGCCTTAGCCAGCGACAGCCACAGCCGACGCCAGGTGGAGAACTTCATATCCGAGGAGAAGGTGTAGAGCATCTCCTTGGAAGCGTAGCGCGAAGAAAGCGGGCTTTCGTACACGTTGTTCATGTTATTCGTCCTTTCCGGTGTGTATTTTATCCAAATTATAACGAAATAACGGACTTGGATGGTGTCTAATCTTCCATAACAGTCCGATTTTAGTTTAACACTTTGCACCGGTCATTTCAAGCAAAACCGACCGGTTTTGCGCTATCTTGTAGCAATAAACAAAGTTTGCAGCGGTTTCGCCGTTAGATTTTGCGTCCTCCCCTTTTTCCTGCACCGACTGACCGGGGTGCGCGAACTGCGTTAGCGGGTTCGCCCTGACGGGGCGGCTCTTTTTTTCCTGCACCGGCTGACCGGGGTGCGCGAACTGCGTTAGCGTGTTCGCCCTAACGGGGCGGCTCTTTTTCCTGCACCGGCTGACCGGGGCGCGCGAACTGCGTGAGCGTGTTCGCCCCTAACGGGCGGGGAGGTTTTCG
>OLOC01001522.1_pt1 | contig 13205 bp, 8 predicted proteins | sample 1643111 | NCBI WGS metagenome assembly OLOC01 (sample SAMEA3136633, study PRJEB25190) | human gut metagenome
TTTCTGAACTCCCATTGAGTCCAGGCCAAGTTCTTTTTTTGTTTTAGCCATTTTTGTCCCTCTCTTATTTTTTCCTTATCCCGTTATTCTCAGCTTACTGTGAATAACAACTCTTTGTTACAATCTCATCCTATAATTGATTCAACGCATTTACCATTTGCTCAAGCATCTCTCTCTTAATTCCCGGAACAAAGCTTAGAAGCTGACGAAGCGGCATACCTTCCATCATCGCTGCCATCATTTCCTGATTCACAACTCCTGACTGATCATTTTCATTTGCTTCTGCCATATCCATTGCCGCATCATTCTGTGCCATTCCTTGCATAAATGGTGCCATTACAGTCTGTGCTTTTGGATCACGCATCAATTCTCCAAGACAAGTATTTAATGAATATGTTTTTGGAAGTTCTTTTGTAGGATGTACTGTGATTTCTTCACCTGTACACATCTGATCTGCATTTTCACCGATCATCACTTTATAAGTTCCTTCCTCTGCATACCAGTCATGGATTAATGTATTCCAGTAAGCAAATGCTCTCTCATCCAGTGTAAATGTGACTGTCTTCTCTTCTCCTGCTTCTAAGAAAATCTTTTCGAATCCTCTCAGTTCTCTGACTGGACGGACAACTTCTGTCTCAGGTGCTTCTACATAAAGCTGAACGACTGTCTTACCTGCACGATCTCCGGTATTCTTTACTTTAACACTTACTTCTACAGTATCTTTGTCAGACATTTCTTTCTTGTCAACCTGAAGATTACTGTACTCAAATGTCGTATAAGACAAACCATATCCAAATGGGAACGCTGTCTCCATTTTTCTGGATGTATAATAACGATATCCTACAAACACGCCTTCCTGATACTTTGCGTTATCATATCCTTTTCCATAAGTTAGATAGCAAGGTGTATCTTCCAGACGAAGTGGAAATGTTTCTGCCAGACGTCCACAAGGATTTTTTCTTCCTGCAAGTACTTCAGCAACAGCCTTTCCGACTGCCTCGCCTCCAAGATAAGCTTCTAAGATACCTTCCACCTGATCTTTCCAAGGCATAACAACTGCAGAACCGTTGTGAAGAACAACGACTACATGCTTCTGTACTTCAAGCACTTTTTCTACAAGCTCGTTCTGACAATTTGGAAGGTTCATATGCTTTCTGTCATATCCTTCTGATTCAAAGTTATCCGGAAGTCCGAGGAAAAGAACTGCCACATCCGCTTCGTTTGCTACCTTTACAGCCTCATTCTGAAGCTCTTCGATAACTTCATCTTTCTCATCCTGATATCCTTCTGCAAAAGTTACATTTGCAAGCTCTGGAATTTTTTTTGCAGCTTCCAGTGCAGATTCCACCTTCCAACTGTTGATATGAGAACTTCCGCCGCCCTGATATCTTGGTGTCTTTGCGTATTTTCCGATAAACGCAATCTTCTTATCAGAAGTTAATGGAAGGATTTCATTTTCATTTTTTAATAATACCATACATTCTGCTTCGATTTCAGCTGCTGCTGCGTGATCTTTTTCATAATCAAATACAGCATCTGTGTCGCGGTTCTCTGCATAACGGAAAATCACATCAAGAACTCTCTCGCAAGCCTGATTAACAACGCTTTCGTCGAGTTTTCCTTCCTGAACTGCCTTCACGATCAGTCGGTCATTCTCATAATCTCCAGGTGGCATCTCAAGGTCAAGCCCTGCTGCAAGTGAAGATACTCTGTCATTTACTGCACCCCAGTCTGAAACAACATATCCGTCAAATCCCCATTCTTCTCTTAGGATCTCTGTCAGATACTCTTTTTTGTCTCCTACAAATTCACCATTAATACGGTTGTAGGAACTCATAACTGTCCATGGTTTTGCTTTCTTTACTGCGCCCTCGAAGGATGCAAGATAGATTTCTCTCAGGGTTCTTTCATCCATATCAGATGAGTTTGTCATACGGCGTTTTTCCTGATTGTTTGCAACGAAATGCTTTGCACTTGTTCCAACATTCTTGCTCTGGACTCCTTTGATCAGTGCTGCTGCCATCTCTGTAGATACGAGTGGATCCTCTGAATAATATTCAAAGTTTCTTCCACAAAGTGGAGAACGTTTGATGTTCATTGCAGGTCCGAGGATTGTACTGACATCCATTGCCTGACATTCCTGACCGAGCAGTTCTCCCTGTCTGCGAATCAGCTCACGGTCAAAACTGGATGCTGTCGCACATCCTGCCGGGAAGCAGATTGCCTTCTCACTCTCGTTGATTCCAAGATGGTCAGCTCCCTGTGCCTGCTTTCTCAGTCCATGCGGTCCGTCTGTTACCATAACGGATGGAATTCCAAGACGTTCCACTCCTTTCAGATGCCAGAAGTCTGCTCCGGAACACATTCCGGCTTTTTCTTCCAGTGTCATCTGTGAAATCAGACTCTGAATCTTCTCTTTCTCCATGCTATTACCTCCATTTTTTATGATTTCTTACTTCTTGCTTGTTCTATCGGTTTTTCATCATGGCTTTATAATAACTGGAAAACGGTTGTATTTATTTCATTTTTAAACTTTTATTTATATATTTACACTTTTATTATCTATTTTTCTATTGACTTGGAAAATATTTTCGATTACGCTGATAGAATGTAACGTACATAGCATTTTCACACATAGAACAGAGGCAGAAACTTATGGAAAAAATATATTCCCTGATTAATTTCATAAAAGCTTATTACCCAGACTCGAATATCCCCATGTATCTTTTTTCGGATGAAAAATGTATTTTCTGCATGCCGGAGCAAAACGAACTGACTCATCCTCCATTCCAATATCTTCGGGAACTTTTTTCCGGTTCTGACCGTATCACTTACTGTACGACTGAATATGGAATCATGTTTTGCTCTCTTAGATTAAATCACTGGAAAAACAGTTACATTGTTTTTGGTCCGATCACAACTGTACCTTATTCTGATTCCGACTTGCAACATTTATACAAAGACTACATGGTATCAAACGACAGCCGCCTTGATTTCAATTCCTTTCTTCGTCAGATTCCATGTCTATCCTTGCCTTCTCTGTTGAAAAAATGTATCTTTTTAAATTATTGTCTGCACGAAGAAACCATTTCACTCGACCAGCTTACTTCTGTTGGGCAGACATTTTCTGAAAATGATGTTACGACCGATGCCTCTCTTCTTTTGGAAGAAACTTATCATAAAAAGGAAAATGAGCAACACAACCAGACATATATTCTTGAAGAACAGCTTTTGAAACTTGTCCGCACAGGTAACTGCGAAGGATTTAAGGAATTTATGTATAGCGAAAGTAACTTTCATATCGGTGTCACAGGCTCTACTGCTCTACGTCAGTTAAAAAATAATATTATCATCACAACGACCTTATGTACCCGTGCTGCAATTGAAGGAGGACTGGATTATGACACTGCATATCAGCTCTCTGATTATTTCATCCAATCTTCTGAACGACTGACAAGTGCGGACCGGTTAACTGATCTTCTCGGAAAAGTCAGTTATACTTTTGCAGAAAAGGTGGCACAATCAAAAACGCCCATCTCAACAGACGAGCGCATGCAGAAAGCAATTCGTTATATTCAGCAGAACGTGAATCAGCACCTCACCGTTGGAGATGTTGCTGATTACGTCGGATTCAGCAAATCCTACTTCTCTGCCTATTTTAAAAAAACACTTGGATTCTCTGTCAGTGCATTTATCCTACGTTGCAAACTGGAAGAAGGTAGAGAATTACTGCAGTATACAGATAAATCTATCAGTACGATCAGCGAATTTCTGTGCTTTTCCAGCCAGAGTCATTTTCATACTGCATTCAAAAAACAATTTGGGATAACACCGTCAGAATACAGAAAGCAGCAGAATGATTGATCCTGCTGCTTTCTCTGTATCATACGGTACGATAACCGTTTCCTTATTCATTTCCCTCAACCATATCAAGGTAATCACCTTTATCAATGTGCATCATAGATACCTGATTCTGATGTCTTCGGAATCCATAGACACAGTCTACATTTCGTATCAGCGACTGTAGACGTTCATCCGGTACACATACGATCAACTGAAGCTCCAGCTCTCTCGCATAATGAAGACACACTTCGCTTCGCTCCTTATCCATCTTGGAAAATGCTTCATCAAGAAGCACCAGACGGATCTTAGAATCACGGTTTGTCTGCTGCATATAGAGCATCGCAAATCCTGCAAGCAGTGCGACATATTTCGGGTTCTGTCCCTCTCCTCCGGAGTCACGGCCTGCCATATCATCGACTGCATTTTTGCGGATATTTCCATTCTCATCTTCCACCTTTTCATACATACTGAAAGTCAGATAATTACGATAATCCACATACTGCTCCATCTGCTGACGATACTGGCTTAAGGATCTTGCATCTTCCTCCTTCGGAGGCATGAACTTTTCAGTCAGACGCTTGATATCTTCTTCATACTTCTGATAGAACTCATCCTCACCAAGACTTAACTGACCTTCAAATCCGTAGTCATCGAACACTTTACTGTCTAGTTCAGGTGCTGTAAGCATCTCATAGAACTGTCCGTTTTCATTCTGAGCCGGTATGATATCAATCTGGTAAATACTATCTGAGAACTTGATCTTCGCAAGCAGACGGTTGATCTCTTTTTTATGTCTGTAAGCTGCCTTGATTTCACCATGAATGGAAGCAATCACATTTTCACGCAATGTATAGTAAACCAGATTATACTGCTTATCGAATTCTTCCTTGTACTTCGGTTCGAAATCTTTCCTGCACTGATTCAGCACTTTGTCATACACATCATTTTCATGTTCTATTCCTGTAAAACCATAGGCCGGATAAGCATTATTGAACTTATTTCTACTTCTTTGCAGTTCTTCTTTCTCCGTCTCTTCCAACGTTTCCAAAGCATCCTTTTCTTTTGTCTTGTCTCTCTTATAAGCTGCTTCGCTCTGTACTTTTAACGCATCTGTTACTTCATTCTGGAGCTGTTCGTTGACAACAAATCCCTCTGTCAGTAAGTTTATCTTTTCTGAAAATGATTTGATATTACTCTCAATTTGTCCCTGTGTCTTCGCATACTGTACTACTTCACTTTGAATGCTATCAAGAATCTCTGCATTTTTCTTAAGCAACTCCAGTAATTCCTGCTTTTTCTTCTTCAGTTCGACTGTCCGGTCGCCTCGTTTCAATTCTTCTACTTCCAGACGTAATTTTTCCTGTTTCTCGTAATAATCCTGAAGCTGTTCCGCTGCTTTTGAAAGATGTAAGATCTGTTCTGTGCTCTGATTCAGACACTCGAATTTCTGTGCTGCACGCAGTGCCATCTCAACACGGCAGTCCTCTTCCACTTCCTGTTTCAGCTTCGCTGCTTCTTCTTCCAACTCAAGAAGTTTCGCCTTTGAAACTTTCGTTCCGATGCAGGCATATTTCTCATAATCATTCTTTCTTAAATGTCTGAAAATGTAATTGCTGTAGGAATAACAGTCCTTTGTGACACCATCTCTCGTCTCATGAAGTTCTTCCACCGTCTCACATTTCTTAATGCGGCCTAAGTATCGCTTCAGACAAGTATCTACATAAGCTTCCTCTGCGCGCACACACTCGTACAGTGTATTCTCATCTGCCTTCGGCTTGTCTCTCACGATTGCCGCAGTATCCATGAGTTCGACATCCTCGATCCCCTTCATCTGCTTCATTTTGCGAAATGCTTTCGCAGCATCTAACGTATATTCAGGTGCTGTCACCAGACTGTGTTTCACACGTCCCATACGTCCTTCGATTGCATTTTTCCACTCTTCATCCGTAATATCAAACAAGTCCGCAAAGATATTTACATGGATCGTTCTTCCATACTGAGTACTAAGTATATTCTGCAATTCCTGTCTTGCACGCTTCAATTCCGCACGATATGGTTTTCTGTCATTTTTGAGGTCTTCTACCATCTCCCGCTTCTCTTGAAGTTCTTTCTGATTCTCACGGATTCTTTCGCGAACATCGCCTAATTCTGTATTGATGTTGTCGAGTGCATCACTTAAATATTGCTTTAGCTTTTCAATCGAATCTTCACTCACAACACCATCTCGGATATCATCAATTCTATGCAGCGCCTGATTGCTCACATAAGCACTGACTTCATCGTCTTCCTCCCAGGCTGAAAGACCTTTTACGATATCTCTCCATTGTTCTGAATTCGTTGCCAGGAGCTGGATCGTATTTTCAATCTCCTTTAGCTCCTTCTCTTTCTGTCCATAATCGCTGGCTTTGAGTTCTGCCTCGACTTCTACCTGTTCTTTCGTATAAGCATCTTTCTCTGCCAAATAATATTTTCTCTTTTCTTCTTTTTCCTCGATCTTCTTGAGAATATCCTGCAGATCATCCTCTTTCGATTGCAAATGTGCCTTACAATTTTCTATTTCAATATATTTTAAAATCTGTTCCACATAGATCTTATCAGCTCTTGCTTTCTGCAAGGCTAGATTATGCTGACTGATCTCGTCAAGCATTTTAATTCTCTGCTCCAGATCTTCTACGCGTTCCTTGATCTCACGGTAAGCGCCAAGCTGATCACTGATTGTTGCAACTGTGTCTTCCTTGCTCTTTGGGAACATATAATCTTTGATAAACTGTCCCGTTCCGTTCGTCATACGAAGTGCAATCGCGCTTTTCTCCATTGTCATCATACGGCCCGGCTCTACATAACCAAAGATTGCATCATAAACCGTTTTCAAATATGCTTCTTTCGATGGATATACACGGTTCACATCTCCGCGACCTCTGTTGTCAGCCGATTCTATCCTTGCTTCTACCAATTTTTTAAGTTTCGCGATTGTATACGGGACACCTTCTTCTGTCAAATATTCATCCTCCGGAATCTTTCCAGAATGACTGAAGAAACAATGTTTCCTGATGTCTGTATCTGCCTTTCCAACCTCAAATGAAACACCAATACAAGTATGTGTATTCTTTCCTGTATCCTTAATCTCCAAGACGATCTGAGAACAGAAGTCCTGGTCTTCTCGGTTAAAGGAACCGTCTTTCTGCGCTCCTCTAAGATAACTTAGAACACTACGCCTGTTCTTCGCGTCATCTGCCGCTTTATTCAAGAATGTGGAAGATATACTTCCATATAAAACAACCTGGATCGCATCCATAACAGTAGACTTACCAGATCCACTTTTCCCACTGAAAAGATTCACATACTCATGGAACTCCATCACTTTGTGACTGATACCGCCCCAGTTATTCATTAACATTCTAGTAAATATTTTCTTCGACTGTTTCTCTTTCATCTTCCACACCTCCCTCTGCTTCTTCCTGGATTTCCTGTTCAGAAACTTCTTCTGTAATCTCTTCCTCTGCGTACTGATCTTCCTGATATTCTTTGATCAACGCAGTAATATCCATACTTCCACAATATAGATTGATCGTGCTGTAGATATAAATCGGAGTCTCATCCTCAACATTCTGGATTGCTCCCGGCACTTCAATGATCTGATGCTTACTCATCACATATAAAGCTTCTTTCCACTCACCCATCGTAAGCTTATAATTAATCAGATTCGTATTCTTTCCATATTCACGAATCTCCGCCAGATTCGTCACTGTAGCTTTCAAGCCTTCTCCTAAAATCTTATCTCTGTAAATTAATTTAACCAGTAAGATTACTTTTGTAACGGTGGCATTTATCTTTTCTATCGCGATTCCATCTCCATGTAAACGGTAAATGTGTTCCTGTGGGTCATGCACTAATTCACAGCTTAAAACAGACAGATAGTCTTCAATAAACTTTCTGTGTCTTGTACAGATCTCATAATGCAGATTGTCTCTTGGGACAAGTGTTACAGGATCATATTTCATCTGTAAAATACATGTCTGTCTGAATAATGCAGCAATTGTTTTCTTCAGGTTATCAGCTTCTGTCACTGACAATTCTTCCATATAATTAACCATCTGATTCTACTCCCTCTATCGTAAGTTTTGAAAATCGGAAACCAGCCTCATTCTCCATCTCCTGCGCCACTTCAATCTGTGCCTTACTGTCCGCAGATTCTGTTGCATGCTGCCATACCATAAATAACTTCTCCAAATCTTCTATTGATTTTACAGTATCTTTTGTCACTGTGAATTTTCCATTCTGTTCATTTTTCTTTCGGAAATCTCTGATTTCTTTCTGCGTATACAGTGGTTCCAGGACAAATTCTGTCATATTCTCTTCCTGTGATTTCTCAGGTGTTACCGCCTGTGGAGTGAACTTTTCCTTCTGATTTTCACGTCTTTGATACAGACTCTTCTCTGTCATAATCTTATATGGCTCCGAAAGCCTAAGTTTTGAAGACAACTTATCCAGAATCTCTTCCGACTTGCCACTTTCATTGATCAGATTAATCAGTGCGACTGTCTGATCTTCTTCCATTACACCTTCCATCATAATGTACCGGATTCTTGCTGCGGCACGGCTTGCAAATACTGTCTTTTGTTCAATCAGCTTATTATATCTGCGCTCAATCGCATCAAACTCTCTCGAAATCTTATAGAGCATATCTGTCGCCTCTTCACAGATCTCGATCATTCTTCGCAGACGGTAAGATTTTCTCGTATTTTCTTCTTCACTTAAGAGTTCTGTTTCAAATGAGTATTTTCTTGTTTCTGTCTTTTCCAGATTTTCTTCGATCAACTCTTTTACAGCTTCTTTGTATCGATAAAAGCTGTCTGTTGTAGTCAATATCGCGTATTTTTTACTGTCACTGTTATTGATCTCTTTCACAAGAACTTCCTGAATTCCAAGAAAACTTCGCTGCTTTGACAGTTCATCGAAATAACCTCGCATTCCCTCCTGCATGTTCGCGAGCATCTGCAGAAGTGCTCTTGATGTATGAAGCGCACTTTTTAAGATCTCATTATTCTTCTCTTTGTCTAAACTGTAGGTATAGAGATGACTGTATACCGTAAGCACACTTTCTCGTTCCTTACCGTCATTTTCACTGTATAATTTCTGAAATAATTCTACAAACAGCTGACTGTATTCCGGAAATGAAACGACATAACTATTCAACGTTTCATCATAATCCCTTCTAAGCCATCCCCAGTCTTCAAAATGCTTCAGACTGACTGATGCCATGTTGGCTCTGGTGATCAGTTCTCCTTCTTCATCGACTCTTGCCTCACTCCAGTCCAGTGCCATCTTCGCCAATCGTTCATTCATGATCATCTGACACTCTCGTTCCGTAAGCCCGAGAAGAGAATAAGACTGACTGCTCTCCTCATAAAGCGCTACCAGAAACTGCATATAGAATTCCATATATTTACTTCCAAATATTTTATATAGATCCTTTGGAACTTTTTCGACCAGTTTCATGTTTTTTCTTATGTCTCCTTTTTATTTCTATTAAAGTTTCTTTTACATCTTTTTCATTTCTTATAACATCTTCTCTGCTTCAAAAAACTGAGAAAAATGTGCAATGACCGGACATTTTCCCTTCTCTGTCTGAAGCCACTCGATCTCATTCACATTTTCCTTCGGCCGATACAAGATCACCGGCATTCCTATATTCTGTGCTCCTGTCACATCATGTGCGATGCTGTCTCCGATAAAGATACTTTCTTCCACCATCACTCCTGCTTTTTCAACACATAATTCAAACAGATGCGGTGTTGGTTTCTCCACTCCTGCTTCTTCACTGGTAACAATAAAATCAATATATGGCGAAAGATTTAAAAATTCCAGTCGTCGGTATTGAATATGTGCAGTCATATCCGTTCCAATCCCAATACGAATACCACGTTCTTTCAATTTCTGCATAAACCTGATGATTCCTGGCGAAATCAATGAATGCTCGATTGATGCATTCCAGTACCTGTCATACATATTCACCGTATGCGGAAATAATGGCTTGTCCCACAATTCCAACATACACTGCATCCGCATCAGACGATTGTGCATGGCTGCTGTCTCACTGCCAATTCTGCCCATCATGATCTTGTTAGCTCTTTTATAACATTCTTCTGTTTCTTCTTCCGATACTCCAAACACGCGATTGCAATAAGCCGCTAATGATCTCATGCCGTATTCATGACTGTGTTCGTAGCTATATAACGTATTATCAATATCAAAAATTACAGCTTTTATCATGTGTACTCCTCTTCTATGTAACACCTCGGATTGCTCCACGCTTCGCGCTCTCTCAATCCTCAAAACATTCGGATTCCGCCCTATCGGGCTTCTTCCTCATGTTTTGGCGGGTATAAAGGACAAGCCGTTTCATGCGAGCATGAACGGCTTGTCTTTTATACCCTGGTATTACATATTTTTCAAAAATGCCTTATATCCTTTATATGCTTCGTAGATATCGGCTTTGCTTGCGATTTCCCATGGAGCATGCATGCACAGAATAGCTACACCGCTGTCGATGACTTCCATTCCGTAGTTTGCCATGATGTATGCGATGGTTCCACCGCCACCGACATCAACTTTACCAAGCTCTGCGAACTGGTATGCTACTCCATCCGTATCTAATGCATTGCGGATCTGTGCAAGATATTCTGCATTGGCATCGTTGGATCCGCTCTTTCCGCGGCTTCCTGTGAACTTATTGAATACAAGTCCTTTTCCGAAAAATGCTGAACTTCTCTTCTCAAAGGCTTCTGCAAACATCGGATCGTAAGCTGCGCTTACATCTGAAGAAAGCATCTTAGAGTTCTGCAGTGCTCTTCTTACTTTAATACCAGCAGTCTCACCCATTAATGCAAGAATCTCTGCTACTGCATTTTCGAAGAATCTTGAATGCATACCTGTTGCACCAACGCTTCCGATTTCTTCTTTATCTACTAAGATACAACATGTTGTTCTGTCTCCTGCTTCAACATCCAGCATAGCAAAGAGAGATGTAAATCCACATACTCTGTCGTCCTGTCCGTATCCCATTACCATACTTCTGTCAAATCCCATGTCTCTGGACTTTCCAGCCGGAACGATCTCTAACTCTGCTGAAACAAAATCTTCTTCTGTCATTCCATAACGCTCTTCCAGAATAGCAAGCATATTCTTCTTTACTGCTTCTTTCTCATCTTCCGATACTCCTTCGAGCGGACGGTTACCAATGATCACGTCAAGTTTCTCGCCTTCAATGATCGCATTGGCTTTCTGCTCCATCTGCTTGGCAGCCAGATGTGGCAACAGGTCTGTTACTGCAAATACCGGATCTTCCTCGCTCTCACCGATGCATACGTCTACGACTTCTCCGTTCGTCTTAGCAACCACACCATGGATTGCGAGCGGCATTGTCAACCACTGATATTTCTTAATTCCACCATAATAGTGCGTATCCAGATATGCAAATTCTTCACTTTCATATAATGGATTCTGCTTTACATCAATACGTGGTGAATCGATGTGTGCTCCCAGAATATTCATACCTTCTTCCAGTGGCTTCTTACCAATCTGGAACAGAGATACACTCTTGTCCATGCATACTGCATAAATCTTATCTCCTGCCTTTACAGGTGTCTGATTCTTAATCAGATCACGGATATCCTGATATCCTTTTTCCTTTGCCATACGAACTGCGACTTTCACACATTCACGCTCTGTCTTACCTTCGTCCAGGCAATGTTTATACAATGCATTTGTAGCTTCTAACTCAGCAATCTGATCCTGATTATATGTGGACCATACATTTGCTCTCTCCATTTTTCACTACCTCCTAAATTATACTATTGGATCAGACATTTACTTATATAGTCTGTCCTTTCTGCGTAATTCTTAGTATAACACATCCCTATCTTAGATGCCATATCATTTCCCTGTTATTCTGACAATAACATCACAGAATTCCTCTACTGGAGTTTTCTATATTATTTCGTTTCTCCAAGAGGGTCCACACCGTCATCAAAGCACCGTAGAGTACACCTGCGACTGCCCAGATAAACCAGCTATACTGTGGCTGGCCATTTCCCTGCGGTCCAAATGTATAATAAAGAAAAATTGCTGTTACTATCAGCCAGTATACAACGCTGACCGTTCCGCGCACGCTTTTCTCTTCCTTACTTTTTCGTGAATAATCTCCCTCTTCCAACAGTTTATCCATGGCATTCTGTATCGTACCTGCATAAACAAATGCATAGCATCCTAAGCCGACAATGATCAATAGCAGACTTACCATGCCAACATATAGGATATCCGGTCCCTCCACGCAAACTGACATGAATAACGGCAATACTGACAGGATGCACAGCACCACTCCTGTGATATTCATACGGCTGTACGCCGGTCGAAACTCTTCTTTCTGTTTCTTTACCATCTCTGCTGCTCCGGTCTCCAGTTGAATTGCTTCATTCTCCAGATAATCATACTGTTTCACTTTATGATAACAGGACATAAACTCTACCACCGCAATCGTAACCAGAAGCAACAGCACGCACAGTCCGATTCCAGCAGCCATATTTTCCGACAAAGAGAACTCAGGGCGTTCACTGAGTGCACTGAGCATAAGAAGTGCTATCGGAGACAGTACGCATAACAATGTGGCACCGGCCATCTTCGGTGCCGCTTCCCTGCGGAGTCTGAGATATTCTGATGCCTCATTCATTGTAAGTACCCGCAATTCTTCCGGATTATCTTCTGATTCTTTTCTATTAATGATCTCTTTATCTTCTGTCTTCGTATCTTCTATCTCATCTTTTAATAGATAGTCTGTCGTAACTCCAAATATCTCACTCATTTGTATAATTTTCTGAATATCCGGTACTGACTGTGCTCCTTCCCATTTTAATACAGACTGTCTCGTCACACCGAGCTGTTCTGCAAGTTCTTCCTGTGACCACCCTTTTCTTTTTCGCAATAATATGATTTTATCTGCTAAGATCATATCTATCCTCCTGACTAAAACTCACATTTCTTTTCTTGTGAACACAGCATAACATTTTCCTCTTTTGCTTACCATAAAGTATACCATACAATTTGTCAACTGACAGTTGCAACCGTGTATTTACGCTTATTAACAGCATATAAAAAGACAGCGCATGACTTTGTAAAAAGCCACACGCATCCTGCTTCAATCCTAACGTCCTCCCGGCATCATATACAGCAACGCATTGCAAATGCAGGCTGCGATATTACTGCCACCTTTTCTTCCTCTTGCCACGATATACGGAACATCATCCAATGTCAATATCAGTTCCTTAGATGGAACGACATTCACAAATCCTACCGGCACACCGATA
>OLOC01001523.1_pt1 | contig 13201 bp, 9 predicted proteins | sample 1643111 | NCBI WGS metagenome assembly OLOC01 (sample SAMEA3136633, study PRJEB25190) | human gut metagenome
CGGACCAGCCGGAATCCAGGCATCTTATGATAAAGATACAACAGATGAGTTTGTTCTGCCAACAGTTGTTGAAAAAGATGGAGCTGCGCTTGCAACAGTCAAAGAGAATGATTCCATCATCTTCTTTAACTTCCGTCCAGACCGTGCGAGAGAAATTACAAGAACATTTTGCGATGATAAATTTGAAGGCTTTGACAGAGGCGAGAGAATTAAGACAACATTCGTATGCTTTACAGAGTACGATGTGACAATTGAAAATAAACTTGTGGCATTTGTAAAAGAAAAGATTACTAATACATTTGGTGAATTCCTTGCAAAGAATGGACTTAAACAGGCACGTATCGCCGAGACAGAGAAATATGCACATGTGACATTCTTCTTTAACGGTGGAGTTGAGGAGCCGAATGAGGGCGAGGATAGAATCCTTGTGAAATCTCCGAAGGTGGCAACTTATGATCTGAAACCGGAAATGAGTGCTTATGAAGTATGTGACAAATTAGTTGAAGCAATTGAAACTGATAAATATGATGTGATTATCATCAACTTTGCAAACCCGGATATGGTCGGACATACTGGCGTAGAAGGAGCTGCAATCAAGGCTATTGAGGCGGTTGATGAGTGTGTAGGAAAAACAGTTGAAGCAATTAAGAAGGTAGATGGACAGATGTTTATCTGTGCAGACCATGGAAATGCAGAACAGTTGATCGACTATGAGTCAGGCGAACCATTCACTGCTCATACAACAAATCCGGTTCCATTTATTCTTGTAAATGCAGATCCTGCATATAAATTAAGAGAAGGCGGATGCCTTGCAGATATTGCTCCGACATTGATTGAATTAATGGGAATGAAACAGCCAGCAGAGATGACCGGAAAGAGCCTTTTAGTGAAATAGTCGGTGAAAAATTGTAAGGGGCTGAACATGAATCGAGATCAAATTAAATTTCTTGCAATCATTACCATGACATGCAACCATATTGCAAATATATTTCTGACACCGGGAACGTTACTATTTGAGGTTATGATCGACATTGGGTATTTTACTGCAATTACGATGTGCTACTTTCTGGTGGAAGGTTACGGTTATACCCATGATAAGAAAAAATATGGGGAGCGGCTGCTGCTGTTCGGTGCGATATCATTCATACCATTTTGTCTGGCATTTGGCATGGTCCAGATGAATATGCTGTGTACCTTATTTTTGTGTTTCCTGATTCTTAAGGTTATGGAAATGTCCACTTTAAAATGGGAAAAATGGATTGTAATATTAATTTTGATCTTTGTATCCCTGTATTCAGACTGGGCATTACTGGCTCCTGTTTTTACAATTTTATTTGCAAAAAGTAAAGGAAATCGAATAAAAACAGCAATATCATTTGGAATAGGAGCATGTTTATTTGCAGGATTTAATTATTTGTCAAATTTAGAGAGTATGAGTACGGGCAGTGCGCTGATTCATGCATTGTGTTCAGGTATCGGACCGGTTGTGGCAGGAATCATCATTTTATTCTGCTACAATGGAAAGAAATCTAATCATGCAGGGAAAGCGTCAAAATGGTTCTTTTACATATACTATCCGGCGCATCTTCTTTTCTTGTGGGCAGTACATCAGCTTTGCATGTTGTAGAGAAGTATAAATAACAGGAGTACAGGAATATGAGCAAAAAATATGAGATATTTTTATTTGATCTGGACGGAACTCTCACCGATTCCGGGGAGGGAATCACCAAATCCGTACAATATGCTCTGGAGAAGGTAGGAAAACCAGAACCAGATCTTCAGAAGTTGCGCATTTTTGTGGGACCGCCCCTTTTGGAGCAGTTTCAGGAATATGCGGGAATTGACGAAGAAACAGCAAGAAAGGCAGTTGAGATTTACAGAGTCCTTTGAGAAATTTTACGGTTTTACAAAAGAGCAGAGTCTGGATGGAGTAAAGTATTACCGGGAATATTATCATGATAAAGGCATCTATGAGAATCGTGTTTATGATGGATTAGAAGAAGTTTTAAAGAAGATAAATGAAGCCGGAAAGCAGGCAATTGTTGCAACATCAAAACCGGAGAAATATGCAAAGATTATTATTGATCATTTTCATCTGACTCAATACTTTGCATGCGTTGCAGGTATGGAGATGGACGGTGGAAGAGGAACAAAAGCGCAGGTCATTACCTATGCTCTTGAGAAAAATGATATTACAGACAAGTCTAAAGTACTTATGATCGGTGACCGCGAACACGATGTCATCGGCGCCCATGAAAATGGACTTGACTGTCTCAGCATTCTCTACGGATTTGGAAGCCGCAAAGAATTTGAAGAAGCCGGAGCGGATTACATTCGTGAAAATGTAGAAGACATTTTACAATTCGTATAAAAATTTATTCGCCAATATTAATCCAGAGAAAATTATTATTTGTCAAAGGCACGCTCGCGCTACCTTCCGCTGGTAGCGGTACATAAGGCGCTAAAAAACACCGCCTAAGTACCGACCGCTCCAGAGTACCTTTCTCCAAATAATAATTTTCCTGGATTTTCTATATTTTGAACAGAATTATAAGGTGATTTTCGCTTTTCGAAGGAATTATAAAGTGTAGTGATATTAGTGAATAAAAAGAATCCAGCAAGGTGATGTTATCTGACGGTAGAGTGATTTCTGATACATCTGCGAGTATAGTCTCATATATTTTACATTGTCTGAGTCCATACGGACGAGTTTGTAAAATATATGAGAAATAAACGACGCAGCAGATGTCAGAAATCATTCGTGTCAGGAACACATCTAGCTGGATTCTTTTTTATGTATCACTACAAATTATAAATTACGCCTCTAAATTCTTGTTTGCTGTGGAAAGCATCAGTTTAATTCGATTCAACTGATTTACTTCACTTGCGCCCGGATCAAAGTCGATCGCTACGATATTTGACTGTGGGTAGCGTCTTCGTAACTCTTTAATAACACCCTTGCCTACTACATGGTTTGGCAGGCAGGCAAATGGCTGTGTACACACGATATTTGGTGCACCGCTGTGGATCAGCTCTAACATTTCGCCGGTCAGGAACCAGCCTTCACCAGTCTGATTTCCAAGAGATACAATGTCAGAAGCCATCTTTCCGAGATCACGGATATCTGCCGGCGGGTTAAAATGTTTGCTCTTCTTAAATGCTTCGGTAGCCGGAGCGCGGAACCAGTCTATGACCTTGATGCCCCAGTTTGCAGCAGTTGCTTTTGATTTTGCAAATCCAAGCTTTTCTACTTTGAAGTTCTGATTGTAGAAACAGTACTGCAGGAAGTCCAGAAGATCTGGGACAACAGCTTCAGCCCCTTCACTTTCCAGCAGATCAACCAGATGATTATTAGCTGCCGGAAGGAATTTGACAAGAATCTCACCGACAACGCCGACACGTGGTTTTTTAACATCTAAAAGTTCGATATTATTGTCAAAGTCTTCGATGATCTGCCGGCATAACTTCTTGAATTTTCGTCTGGAAGGATAGCCGGAAGAGACAAACTCTTTACATACTTCCACCCATTTTCTATGCATTGCATTCACAGATCCCGCAACAGCTTCGTATGGTCTTAACCGATACACACATTTCATAAAGATATCACCAAATACTACGCTGTAAATACCACGAAGTACGAGAGCGGGTGTGATCTTAAATCCAGGATTTTCTTCCAGTCCGCTTAAGTTAATGGAAATAACCGGAATATATTCGTAACCGGCTTTTTTTAGGGCACGGCGGATAAATCCGATATAATTGGAAGCACGGCAGCCACCACCGGTCTGGCTGATGATGACAGCAATCTTGTGTGTATCATATTTGCCGGAAAGGATGGCCTCCATGATCTGTCCGACAACCATAAGGGACGGGTAACATGCATCATTGTTAACGTATTTAAGCCCCACATCTACTGCCTGTTTGTTGTCATTTGGAAGGACTTCGATGTTGTATCCGGAAGCTTTAAATGCAGACTCCATCAGTTCAAAGTGGATCGGTGACATCTGTGGGCAGAGAATCGTGTAATTCTCGCGCATTTCCTTTGTGAAAGATACTTTTTCAATAGCTGCGGAATGAATCGTACGTTTGTCATTTCGCTGTTCTCTGACGCGGATAGCAGCCAGAAGAGAGCGGACACGGATCCTTGCAGCACCTAAGTTGTTGACTTCATCAATCTTCAGAGATGTATAGATCTTATCTGAATTATTTAAAATATCCGCAACCTGATCGGTTGTGACCGCATCCAGTCCGCAACCGAAAGAGTTGAGCTGGATCAGATCCAGATTGTCTTTTGTTTTTACATAGTTTGCCGCTGCATACAGACGGGAATGGTACATCCACTGATCCATCACGTTGAGTGGGTGCTCAGCTGGGTTTAAGTGGGAGATGGAATCCTCAGTCAGCACAGCAATATTATAAGAATTGATCAGTTCTGGAATGCCATGGTTAACCTCCGGGTCAATGTGATATGGACGTCCTGCCAGTACAATACCTCTGTTTCCGGTCTCATCCAGGAATTTGATAACTTCCTCCCCTTTTCGACGCATATCTTCACGGCATGCTGCAAGTTCTTCCCATGCGGCATGGACGGCAGACTGGATCTCCTGATTGGAAATATCAAATTTCTTTCCAAGTTCTTCCACCAGGCGATAGGAGATAGTATCCTCGCTGGCAAAAGAGAGGAATGGGTGCATAAAATCAACTTCTCCATTTACAATGGCATCAATGTTATTCTTGATATTTTCCGGATAAGAAGTAACAATCGGGCAGTTGTAATGGTTGTCAGAGTCTGCAAATTCATTGCGCTCGTAAGGAATGCTTGGGTAGAAAATGTGTTTCACACCTTCGTTGATCAGCCATTGTACATGTCCGTGAGCCAGTTTTGCCGGGTAGCATTCAGATTCACTTGGAATGGACTCAATACCGAGTTCATAAATGCTTCTTGTAGAAGCAGGAGAGAGTTTGACAGAGAATCCAAGCTGATTGAAAAATGTGAACCAGAACGGATAGTTTTCGTATATATTTAATACACGGGGGATTCCGATTACACCGCGTTTTGCAGATCCTTCCGGCAATGGTTCATAGTCAAAATAACGTTTTAATTTGTATTCAAATAAATTTGGCAGCTTATTCTCGGATTTTGCTTTTCCGAGTCCGCGTTCGCATCTATTTCCGGTAATGAACTTACGTCCGCCGCTGAAATGATTAATCGTCAGACGACAGTTATTTGTACAGCCTTTACATTTTGTCATAGTTGTAGAATATTCCATTGCCTCAATGTCCTCAATAGAGAGCATAGTCGTGCCTTCGCATTCTACATAACGTTCACGTGCAATGAGAGCTGCACCAAATGCGCCCATAATTCCGGCAATATCTGGACGGATAGCCTCACATCCTGCGATTTTCTCAAAACTTCGAAGGACAGCATTGTTGTAGAATGTTCCACCTTGAACTACGATATGTTTTCCAAGTTCCGATGCATCAGAAACTTTGATGACCTTGAATAACGCATTCTTAATAACAGAATATGCAAGTCCTGCGGAGATATCAGCAACCTCAGCACCTTCTTTTTGTGCCTGTTTAACCTTGGAGTTCATAAATACAGTACAACGTGTTCCAAGGTCGATTGGATTTCTTGCAAATAAAGCTTCGTGGGCAAAATCTTCAACAGAATAATTCAGTGATTTTGCAAATGTCTCAATAAATGAACCACAGCCGGAGGAGCAGGCCTCATTGAGCTGTACACTGTCAACGGTCTGATTCTTGATCTTGATACACTTCATATCCTGACCGCCGATGTCCAGAATACAATCAACATCCGGCTCAAAGAAAGAAGCAGCATAGTAATGAGAGACAGTTTCTACTTCACCTTCGTCAAGGAGAAGGGCTGCTTTGATCAGAGCTTCTCCATATCCGGTAGAGCAGGAGTGTACAATCTGTACATCCTCTGGTAATTTGCTGTAAATATCTTTGATCGCAGTAATTGTTGTACCAAGCGGATCTCCGTCATTGTTGTGATAGAAGGAATATAAAAGTGTTCCGTCTTCGCCGACAAGAGCTGCCTTTGTAGTGGTAGATCCGGCATCAATACCAAGGAAAGCCTTTCCTTTATAGGTAGCCAGATCTCTGATGGGAACCTGATCCTTGTCGTGCCGCTTTTTAAACTCTTGAAAGTCAGCTTCACTTGCAAACAAAGGTTCCATACGGTCAACTTCAAATTCCATCTTAATCTTGCCTTCCAGGCGCTTTTGCATCTCCTGGATTGGTACGTCCAGATCCTTTTTTGAGTTCAGGGCAGAACCAATGGCTGCAAACAGATGGGAATGATTCGGGGCAATGATGTGCTCATCATCCAGATTCAATGTACGGATAAATGCCTTGCGCAGTTCGGAGAGAAAATGCAGAGGTCCGCCAAGGAATGCAACGTGTCCGCGAATAGGTTTACCGCATGCAAGACCACTGATAGTCTGGTTGACAACTGCCTGGAAAATGGAGGCAGCCAGATCTTCTCTTGCAGCACCGTCGTTGATGAGTGGCTGGATATCTGTCTTTGCAAATACACCACATCTTGCAGCAATCGTGTAAAGTGCTTTGTAATTCTTTGCGTATTCGTTAAGACCGGAAGCGTCTGTCTGAAGAAGAGATGCCATCTGGTCAATAAAAGAACCTGTACCACCGGCACAGACACCATTCATACGTTGTTCAATATTCCCGCCTTCAAAATAAATGATTTTAGCATCTTCACCGCCGAGCTCAATAGCTACATCGGTCTGAGGAGCGTAGTCCTGAAGAGCCGTGGATACGGCTATAACTTCCTGAACGAAAGGTACCCCCAGATGCTTGGCAAGTGTCAGTCCGCCAGATCCGGTGATGACCGGAGAGACGTGAATGGCACCAAGTTTATGAATGGCACGACCAAGAAGATCAGATAAAGTCTCCTGGATATTGGCAAAATGTCTTTCATAATCGGAGAACAGTACTTCATTGTCCTGATCTAATACAGCAATCTTGACTGTAGTGGAACCGATGTCAATACCGAGAGTGTAAATGTCGTTTTGAACCATAATTTATGTACTCCTTATTCAATGTTTATTATTAAAAAAAGATATGATTAAAATTCATTTGGCAGATATCTCTTCCTATTACAATGTAATCTGCCAATATAACTAAAATATTATACGACAGTTTGCGCCAAATTACAATTAAGAAATCGTGTTCTTAACATAAAAGAAACATAAAAGAAATATGAAATGCGAATAAAAAAATTGTAAAAAATGTAAAATTACAGAAAGCTGGGGAGCGTATGATTGACAAAATAATAGCAAGACGATAGAATGGCTATGTGTGAAAATAATTTTAACAGGAGTTAGGACAATATGAATTGGATGGACAAACTGGAACGAAAGATCGGAAGATATGCAGTTCCGAATCTGATGTTGTACATTATCATCATGTATGGAGCCGGATATGTGCTCTACTTGATAAATCCGGCATTTTATGCACAGTATCTCTGCCTGAATGCACAGGCAATTCTACACGGACAGGTCTGGAGGATTATTACATTTATCATTCAGCCTCCGTCATACAGTCTGATCTGGATGCTGGTGGCATTATCTCTTTATTATTTTATCGGGAAAGAACTGGAACGGGCATGGGGGACTTTCCGTTTTAACCTCTACTTCTTTGCCGGAGTTCTGTTTCATGTGATCGCTGCCATTTTGGTCTATGTACTGACAGGGCTTGTATTGCCGCTTGGAACAGGATATCTGAACATGTCGTTATTCCTTGTATACGCAGCTATGAATCCGAATGCACAGTTCATGTTATATTTCATCATTCCGGTGAAAGCCAAATGGCTGGCGTGGCTGGACGGAGCATATTTTATCTGGGCAGTTATCCAGGCATTTCTCCCGGCGTATGGAGGAAGTGCCTATGGAATATACTATAAAGCAAATGCACTGGCGGCAGTTGTCTCAATCTTGAATTTCCTGATATTTTTCCTGAATTCAAGAAATGTAAGACCATACCGTCCTTCACAGGTGAAGCGCAAAAATGATTTTTACAGACAGATTCATAAGGCACGCCCGGTCAATTACTATAAGGACGGTGCAAGACATAGATGCGCAGTCTGCGGAAGAACCGAACTGGATGACCCAAAACTGGAGTTTAGATATTGTTCCAAGTGCAATGGAAATTATGAATATTGCCAGGAGCATTTATTCACTCATAAACATGTAATTTAGAAATTGAACAACAAAAGGAGAACAGGAATGAAGAAAACAAAGATTGTCTGCACAATGGGACCGAATTCAAACGATGAGAATATCATGAGACAGCTTGTAAAAGAAGGCATGGATATTGCAAGATTTAACTTTTCACATGGCTCACATGAAGAACAAAAAGGCCGTATGGACATGTTGAAGAAGATTCGCGAAGAAGAGAAGAAACCAGTGGCAATCCTTCTGGATACAAAGGGACCGGAAATCCGTACAGGTGTTTTGAAAGACGGAAAAAAGGTATTGTTAAAAGAAGGCGAGACAATCACTCTGACGAATGAAGAAATCGAAGGAGATGAAACAAAAGTTTCTCTGACATACAAAGGTCTGGTCGATGATGTGCAGATCGGGAACATGATTCTGATCGATGATGGTCTGATCGGACTTAAAGTAAAAGAAAAGACGGAGACAGATATTATCTGTACAATCGTTAATGGTGGTGAACTTGGCGAGAGAAAGGGAGTCAATGTCCCGAATGTTCCAGTCAGACTTCCGGCAATTACAGAAAAGGATAAAGAAGACCTGAAATTCGGTGTTGAGCAGAAAATTGACTTTATTGCAGCATCATTTGTAAGAAATGCTGAGTGTATTCTGGAAATCCGTTCTTACTTAAATAAATGCGGAGCACCATATATTCCGATCATTGCAAAGATTGAGAACTCGGAGGGAATTGATAATATTGATGAGATTATCCGCTGTGCAGACGGTATCATGGTTGCCAGAGGAGATCTCGGTGTAGAAATCCCGGCAGAAGAAGTTCCATATCTCCAGAAATTGATCATTCAGAAATGTAATGATAATTACAAACCGGTCATTACAGCAACTCAGATGCTGGATTCTATGATCCGTAATCCACGTCCGACAAGAGCAGAGGTTGGAGATGTGGCAAACGCAGTTTACGACGGAACAGACGCTGTCATGCTTTCAGGTGAGACTGCACAGGGAAAATATCCGGTTGAAGCACTGAAGATGATGGTACACATTGTAGAAAGTACGGAGCAACATTTGGATTATAAGGAGATGCTGGAAAAAGCAGGTGCACACAGAATGAGAAATGCTTCCAGTGCTCTGGCATATGCAACTGTAACAACTGCAAGAAATCTGAAAGCAGCGTGTATTATTACACCAACTGTATCAGGAGCAACTGCAAGAGTTGTGTCCAAATTTAAACCGAAGACAGAGATTATCGGTATATCACCAAACGAAGATACACTTCGCAGAATGCAGATTTACTGGGGAGTACGTCCGTATTGCTCTATTAATGCAAATTCTACAGATGAAATCTGTAGCAGCGCGTTAGATCTTGTAAGAGCAAAACAGATTGCAGAGACTGGAGACACTGTAGTCCTGACAGCAGGAATTCCTTCCCCGAATATTTCCGGAAATGTTGCCGGAGTCAGCAATATTATGAAAATAGCAGTGATAGATTAAGAACTACTGAAAACGAACAACAGATGAGAGATTTCTTTCATCTGTTGTTCGTTTTTTGAATATATTTCTCATTTAAGCACTTGACTGATAGCGAGAAATATACTATAGTGTTCCGTAAGAGAACTACTACAAAAGAATAAAAATGAGAACAGGTGAAAAAATGGAAGATAAATCATATATCGAACGCCTGATGGAATTTGGGCTTACAAGGCAGGAAGCAGGAATTTACGGCTGCCTGATCAGTGAAGGAAAGACGACAGGCTATGAAGTCGCAAAGCAGCTTGGAATATCTAGATCCAATGCGTATAATTCGCTTGCAAGTATGACTGAAAAAGGCGCGGCTTATCTGGTGGAAGAAGGAACAACAAAAAAATATGTATCTGTGCCATTGGACGAATTTTGCCGGAATCCGGAGGCTGGAAGAGTCCCAAAGATGGCTAAAGAAGCATATGCCATCTGAAAAAGATCATGTAGAAGGGTACATTACAATAGAAGGTTCTTCTAATATTTTGGATAAGATTCGTAATCTTCTGGCAAAAGCCGAAGAGAGAGTATACATTTCCTGTACAAGAAATTACCTGTTATTGTTCGTGGATGAGCTGGAAAGTCTGATCCGGGCTAAAAAGAAAGTCGTAATTGTGACAGATCAACCTGTGAATTTTAGAAATGCCAGAGTCTATATGGGAAACAATCGTGGAATGCAGATTGGTGTGATTACAGATTCCAGATATGTGCTGACCGGAGAGTATGGAGAAGGAAGTATTAATACATGTCTTTATTCCGGACAGAAAAATTTTGTAGAGTTATATAAAAGTGCTCTTAGTAATGAAATAAAACTTCTGGCAATACGAGAGGAGAACATGCAATGAAGAAAAAACCATTTGTAACAAAAGAACAACTGGATGAAATTATTAAAAAATATCCAACTCCATTTCATCTTTATGATGAGAAGGGAATCCGCAAGAATATGCAGGCACTAAAAGAAGCATTTGCATGGAATCCGGGGTATAAAGAGTATTTTGCAGTTAAAGCAACGCCGAATCCGTTCCTGATTGATATTTTGAGAGAGTATGGATGCGGATGTGACTGTTCTTCTTATACAGAACTTCTCCTTTCAGATGCAATGGGAGTAAAGGGAGAGGACATTATGTTTTCTTCCAATGACACACCGAGAGAAGAATATGAACTTGCACACAAGTTAGGAGCAATTATTAATCTGGATGATATTACGCATATTGATTTCCTTGAAGAGACAATTGGCGAGATTCCAGAAACGATCAGTTGCCGGTATAATCCGGGCGGACTGTTTAAGATTAGTAATGATATTATGGATAACCCGGGAGATGCCAAGTTTGGTATGACAACGGAGCAGCTTTTTGAAGCATTTAAGATTTTAAAAAGCAAAGGTGCGAAGGAATTTGGAATTCATGCCTTCCTTGCAAGTAATACTGTAACAAATGAATATTATCCGATGCTTGCAAAAGTATTATTTGAAGTGGCTGTAAAGCTTCAGAAAGAGGTAGGCATTCATATCAAATTTATTAATTTGTCAGGCGGTATCGGAATTCCGTATACACCAGATCAGGAGCCAAATGATATCCGTGCGATTGGAGACGGTGTGCGGGAAGTTTATAATGAGGTTCTTGTGCCTGCAGGCATGGGAGATGTAGCTCTTTATACAGAACTTGGAAGATTTATGTTGGGACCTTATGGCTGCCTTGTAACAAAAGCAATTCATGAGAAACACACCCATAAGGAATATATTGGGGTAGATGCATGCGCAGTAAATTTGATGCGTCCGGCTATGTATGGTGCATATCACCATATTACAGTCATGGGAAAAGAAGATGTGCCGTGTGATCACAAATATGATGTAACAGGTTCCCTTTGTGAGAATAATGACAAATTTGCAATTGACCGTATGCTTCCGAAGATTGATATGGGAGATGTTCTTGTGATTCATGATACAGGGGCACATGGATTTTCTATGGGATACAATTATAATGGAAAATTAAAATCCGCAGAGGTGCTCTTAAAAGAAGATGGAAGCACACAGCTTATCCGAAGAGCTGAAACACCAGCAGATTATTTCGCAACCTTTGATTGTTTTGATATTGGAAAAAAATTAATAAAATAAATGTTGTATTTCACGCAGTTGTGTGTTACAATTAATCTCGGCTTGAAAAAGCTGGGATATGCGGATGTGGCGGAATGGCAGACGCATCAGACTCAAAATCTGACGTAGGTGACTATGTACGGGTTCAAGTCCCGTCATCCGCAGTTGATTTATGAAAGAGCATCGAAGACTTAAAGTTTTCGGTGCTTTTTTGCTCTTGCACATTTATTAGATATTCATTATAATAAAATCGATGTTTTTAGAGGAACAAAAGAAGAAAGAATGAAATGACGAAAGGAAGAAGATTATGGGATTTACAGTACAGGATATGCTTGATATGAAATTATTTCAGAAAGCGAATCTGCTCTGGGGCAAAGGTGGTATTGGCCAGGAAATCCGTGGTGTTACGATTATTGAATCTCCAGATATTGTTCGTTTTATCAGTGGTGGAGAGGTCCTTTTGACAGGATTGAATGCATTTCAGAATTGTTCCCCGGAAGAGTTCCGCAGTTATATCGCGGAGCTTGCAAAGAAAAAAGTAAGTGCACTTGTGATTAAGCAAGGAAGAACCGTTGACTTCATGGAGGAAAAGATGGCGGTCATACAGGAGTATGCTCAAAAGACAGAAATTCCTGTCATTGAGATTCCGTTTGAAATGCCATTTCGAGAAATTCTTAATACGATCATGGAGCATATTTTTAGTGAAGAAGTTATCAGACTTAAGTATTTTAAGACAACTCATGATAATTTCACGGCACTGTCACTTTCCTTTCATTCCATGGAAAATGGAGTGCAGCGTATTGTAGACATTTTGTCAAAACTGATTGGAAACCCGGTGGCATTGTTTGATCAGAATCTGGAATGCCAGGCGACAACAGATACGAGAATCCGTGAATTTGAAATTCAGCCGGACGCAAAAGAATATTCTTTAGACTTCTATTCAAATTATAAATACCGGAGACAGGAAATTACATTGGAGGAAAAACCGGAAGAAAAGATCGGGCAGTATCTTGTGCGATTGAATGTTATGTATAATGCGAGAATGTATCTGGTTGTTACTGAAACAGAACATCCGGTCAACGGTATGGATTTTATTGCAGTTGAGAATGCAGTAACAGCGTTGAAGCAGGAATTGTTCCGTCAAAGTTCACTGGCAGATCTTGAGAAAAAGTTCCAGAGTGATATTATGAACAATATTTTGAATGGAAAGGTTCACTCAATTCAGGAACTTCGAAGGGACAGTTCCCTGCTTGGGATTTCTATGGATGCGTCCTACCGTATTATTGCGTTCAATCTCGGATATAGCTCAAATCAGGTCGATCTGAATGACACGGTGAAATACACGAATATATTGAACAATGCGATCGCTATTGAATTTCCG
>OLOC01001555.1_pt1 | contig 12990 bp, 9 predicted proteins | sample 1643111 | NCBI WGS metagenome assembly OLOC01 (sample SAMEA3136633, study PRJEB25190) | human gut metagenome
CACCGTAGTAAAACAAAAGCAAATGTCAGGAGGAGCAGATCATGGCAATTTTAGTAACAGGCGGAGCTGGCTTTATCGGAAGCCATACCGTAGTAGAGCTTCAGAACGCAGGATATGACGTAGTAGTACTGGATAACTTAAGCAACTCCAGCGAGAAGAGCCTTGAACGTGTAGAAAAGATCACAGGAAAACCGGTTAAATTTTATAAAGTAGATATTCTTGACAGAGAAGGACTGAACGAAGTTTTTGAGAAAGAGGATATCGATTCCTGTATCCATTTCGCAGGTCTTAAAGCAGTTGGAGAATCTGTTGTTAAACCATGGGAATATTATGAGAATAACATTGCAGGTACACTTACACTGGTTGATGTGATGAGAAAACATAATGTCAAAAATATTATTTTCTCCTCTTCGGCAACTGTATATGGCGATCCGGCAATCATTCCGATCACAGAAGAATGCCCGAAAGGACAGTGCACCAATCCTTATGGCTGGACCAAATCCATGCTGGAACAGATTCTTACAGATATCCAGAAAGCAGATCCGGAATGGAATGTAGTACTTCTTCGTTACTTCAACCCGATCGGTGCTCACAAGAGCGGTCTTATCGGTGAGAACCCGAATGGTATCCCGAACAACCTGATGCCTTACATCACACAGGTTGCAGTAGGCAAGCTCAAAGAACTCGGCGTATTCGGAAATGACTATGACACACCGGACGGAACTGGTGTCAGAGATTACATCCACGTAGTTGACCTTGCCAAAGGACATGTAAAGGCTGTCCAGAAACTGGAAGACAATTCCGGACTCAGCATCTACAACCTTGGTACAGGTAAAGGATACAGTGTTCTTGACATTGTTAAGAACTTTGAAGCTGCAACAGGCGTTAAGATCCCATACTCTATCAAACCTCGTCGTGCCGGTGATGTTGCAACATGCTATTCCGATGCAACCAAGGCTAAGAAGGAACTTGGATGGGAAGCAGAGTACGATATCAAAGATATGTGTGCAGATTCCTGGAATTTCCAGCAGAAGAATCCGAACGGATACGAAGACTAAATCTCAGAAGCATATATATAAAGATCCCCGATACCATTACGGTACCGGGGATTTTTTGGAATCTGATGAAAGTTGATTGAATTAATGATATATTTTTTCTTTTTCAAATTTTGGCTCGCAGGTCAGTTCAATGCCAAGTTTGCGGAACTCCCAGATATCAACAGAAGACAGCATGACAGAAGTATGCGCCTGGCAGCCACGAAGAGATGGTAACTGTTCCAGTGCCTTGCGTGCTTCCGGATTATTTGCTGCGCTGACGGAAAGTGCGATCAGTGTCTCGTCAGTATGAAGACGTGGGTTTTTGCTTCCGAGATACTGCGTCTTTAATTCCTGAATCGGTCGTATTGCTTCTGGCGAGATTACGTGGTTCTCATGAGGAATACCAGCCAGCTCTTTCAATGCATTCAGAAGAAGGGCAGAGGAGGCACCGAGCAGTTCAGAAGTTTTGCCGAAGATCATACGTCCGTCAGGCAGCTCCAGAGCGGCAGCAGGACCTTCGGTTTCTTTTTCTTTCTGAAGGCTTGCCGGAACAACTTTACGGTCTTCCAGAGAGGCATGAGCCTGTTTCAGAAGCAGTTCGATCTTACGGATTTCCTCTTCTGTACCTGTACCGGTGAGAAGCGCTGCACAGCTCTTATAGTAGCGGCGGATAATCTCCTGGCGTGATGCTTCACAGCAGGCTTCATCATCTACGATACAGTTTCCGGCCATATTTACACCCATGTCAGTAGGTGATTTGTAAGGGCACTCGCCCATGATCTTTTCGAACATTGCCTGGAGAACCGGGAAAATCTCCACATCACGGTTATAGTTGACCGTTGTTTCGCCGTAAGCTTCCAGATGGAACGGGTCGATCATATTTACATCATTCAGGTCAGCAGTTGCTGCTTCGTATGCCAGATTGACCGGATGTTTCAGCGGAATGTTCCAGATGGGGAATGTTTCAAATTTGGCATAACCGGCAGCTACTCCGCGTTTGTATTCGTGATACAGCTGGGAAAGACAGGTTGCCATTTTTCCGCTTCCCGGTCCTGGTGCAGTGATAACTACCAGCGGTCTTGTGGTCTCGATATATTCGTTCTTTCCATATCCTTCATCACTTACGATAAGAGGGATATTGCTTGGATATCCGGGAATACTGTAGTGGAAATATACTTTGATGCCGAGTTTTTCAAGACGTTTCTTGAAATGATCAGCACTTTCCTGACCGGCATAACGTGTAATGCATACACTGCCTACATAGAGACCACGTTCTGTAAAGGCATCGATCAGACGCAGAACATCTTCATCGTAAGTAATACCAAGGTCTCCTCGCATTTTGTTTTTGTCAATATCTGCAGCACTGATAACGATAACGATCTCTGCCTGATCGCTCAGTTGCATGAGCATACGTAGCTTACTGTCAGGTTCGAAGCCTGGAAGAACACGGGAAGCATGATAATCATCAAAAAGTTTTCCGCCGAATTCCAGATAAAGTTTGTTGTCAAATTTGCTGATGCGGTCACGAATATGTTCGGACTGCATGGTCAGATACTTGTCATTATCAAATCCAATTTTCATTTATCGTTTTCCTTTCCCATCACATTTAGCCGGAACAAACTTCCGGCTACCACGTTGATAGTATACTACACTTACTGTTCACAGGCAAGTAATGTACGACAAACATTCACAGTTTTCCAGTTGATTTATACAGGAAATCTCTTTATAATAGAGAAGATAACAAGAGGAGGACAAGAATGAACAATCAGATGGACAATCGGCCGGATCGAAACCGTCCGAATCGAAACAATCCTGGTAATCAGGGACCGAATAAAAACCGCCAGTCTGTTCTGGCTTTTTTGATTTGTCTGCTGATTTCACTGGTATGCCTGAGCTTTGTAACAGACATGATGAGTGACAAGTCCAGTGAGATCACATATGATAAATTTATCGAAATGGTAGAGAAGGATCAGATAAAAGAAGTTACCCTTCAGTCAGGTGTGCTGACTGTTGTACCTAAGATCCAGAAATCCTACTACCAGAATGTAAGTTATAAAGTAAATCAGATGGAGGATGCAGACGCCCTTACAAAACGTCTGGAGGGAACGGATATCGTATTTCATTATGAACAGCCGGATGCTATGGGAGAATTTGTTTCGACCATGATCAGTGTTCTGCTGCCGACAGTAGTTCTGTTTTTCATGCTGATGTTCTTTATGCGGCGGATGAACAAAGGTGGAAACGGCATCATGGGTGTCGGTAAGAGCAGGGCAAAAGCTTATATTCAAAAAGAAACCGGAGTGACATTTAAAGATGTTGCAGGACAGGAAGAAGCAAAAGAATCTTTGCAGGAAGTTGTGGATTTTCTGCATAATCCGGGCAAATATACTGAAATTGGTGCAAAACTTCCGAAAGGAGCACTTCTTGTAGGACCTCCGGGAACAGGTAAGACACTTCTTGCCAAGGCAGTAGCAGGCGAAGCGAATGTACCGTTCTTTTCACTTTCTGGTTCGGAATTTGTAGAGATGTTTGTTGGTGTAGGTGCATCCCGAGTAAGGGACCTGTTTGAAGAAGCGAAGAAAAATGCACCATGTATCGTATTTATCGATGAAATCGATGCAATCGGTAAAAGCCGTGATTCACGTTACGGTGGAGGCAATGATGAACGTGAGCAGACACTGAATCAGCTGCTTGCGGAAATGGATGGATTTGATACTTCAAAAGGTCTTCTGATCCTCGCGGCAACCAATCGTCCGGAAGTACTGGATCCGGCACTTCTGCGTCCTGGCCGTTTTGACAGACGTATCATTGTTGACCGCCCGGATCTGAAAGGACGTGTGGAAATTCTCAAAGTCCATGCCAAAAACGTCATGCTGGATGAAACGGTCAATCTGGAAGCAATTGCGCTTGCTACATCAGGGGCTGTGGGATCGGATCTTGCCAATATGATCAATGAAGCTGCAATCCTTGCTGTCAAAAATGGCCGCAGAGCTGTTTCGCAGAAAGATCTTCAGGAATCTGTTGAAGTTGTACTTGTTGGTAAAGAGAAGAAAGATCGTATCTTAAGCCCGCAGGAAAGAAAAATAGTTTCCTATCATGAAGTTGGCCATGCGCTTGTCAATGCATTACAGAAAGATGCAGAACCTGTGCAGAAAATAACGATCGTGCCGAGAACTATGGGAGCACTTGGTTACGTTATGCAGGTACCTGAGGAAGAAAAATATCTTAATACCCAGAAAGAACTGGAAGCAATGCTGGTCGGATATCTGGGCGGACGTGCAGCAGAAGAAATTGTGTTTGATACGGTCACTACCGGTGCTGCCAATGATATTGAACAGGCAACTAAAGTCGCACGGGCAATGATCACACAGTATGGTATGTCTCAGAAATTTGGACTGATGGGACTGGCATCTCAGGAAAATCAGTATTTGTCAGGACGTGCGGTGCTGAACTGTGGTGATGATACTGCAACAGAGATTGATCATGAGGTTATGCAGCTTCTACATTATTCTTATGAAGAAGCCAAGAGACTTCTGAATGAGCACAGAGAGGCACTGGATAAGATTGCCGGATATCTCATCAGCAGAGAGACGATCACTGGTAAGGAATTTATGAAGATCTTCCGTGCGGTTGAGAAAGGACTGGAGATTCCGGAGAATCTGGATGACCTTCCGGATGAAGTACAGACGACTGCCGACAGGACAGCAGTGGAAAATACAGAAGGGTTGACAGTGGAAGAAACACCGGCAGAACCTGTACATGAAATTTCTGCTGTTGATGTGACTGAAACAGACAACGACGAATCTGATTCTGAGGAGTAATATGTTTCAGATTGAAGAAGAACTAAAAAAACTTCCCGCGAAACCGGGTGTCTATCTGATGCACGATGAACGGGATGAGATCATTTATGTAGGAAAAGCGATCAGCCTTAAAAACCGTGTGCGGCAGTATTTTCAGAGTAGCCGTAACAAAGGTGCCAAGATTGAGCAGATGGTCACCCACATAGCCAGATTTGAATATATCATTACAGATTCTGAATTGGAGGCCCTGGTCCTTGAAAGCAATCTGATCAAGGAACATCGACCGAAATACAATACCATGCTGAAAGATGACAAGAGTTACCCGTTTATTAAGGTGACTGTTCAGGAGGCTTATCCAAGGGTATTGTTCGCCAGAAGAATGAAAAAAGACAAGAACCGTTATTTTGGTCCATATACCAGTGGTGGCGCTGTAAAAGATGTCATAGAACTGGTACGTAAATTGTATCAGGTACGTTCTTGTAATCGGAACCTTCCGAGAGACTGTGGAAAGGACCGTCCATGCCTGTATTATCACATGAAACAGTGCATGGGCCCGTGTACCGGCCATGCGGATCAGCGTGCCTATAAAGAAAATATCCAGAAGGTCATTCGTTTTCTAAACGGAGATTTTCAGGAAACGATCGATCAACTCACTGAAAAAATGCAGAAAGCATCTGAAGAAATGCGCTTTGAGGATGCTGCAGAAGCTCGAGATCTGATACGAAGTATCCAGAAGATCGGCGAGCGGCAGAAGATTACAGCATATGGAGAAGAAGACAGAGATATCATAGCGTGTGATATGGATGAAAGCCTTGATCTGCGAGAACAGGATGCAGTTGTTCAGGTGTTTTTTATGCGTGATGGCAAGCTGATTGGAAGGGATCATTTTTATCTGAGAGTGGCCAGAGGAGATACCCGGTCACAAGTATTGTCCAGTTTTGTAAAGCAGTTTTATGCCGGTACACCATTTATTCCGGGAGAGATTACACTGCAGACAGAGATAGAAGATGCGGATGTTATTGAGGAATGGCTGACATCCAGAAGAAAACAGAAAGTTCGTATTGTTGTGCCCAAAAAAGGAACCAAGGAAAAGCTTGTTGAACTTGCATGGGAGAACGCGCGAATGGTTCTGGAGAAGGACCGTGAGCGTATTCGAAGGGAAGAAGGCAGAACGATCGGAGCGGTTCATGAAGTGGAAGATTGGCTTGGCCTTAAAGATCTTAATCGAATGGAAGCTTTTGATATCTCTAATATCAGTGGATTTGAATCCGTAGGTTCCATGGTTGTTTATGAGAAAGGAAAGCCAAAGCGCAGCGATTACCGTAAGTTTCGCATTAAATCTGTGCAGGGTCCGAACGATTATGCAAGTATGGAAGAGGTTTTGACAAGGCGGTTTACACATGAAAGCAACGGAGAATTTGACAGCTTTTCCAGAATGCCGGATCTGCTTCTGATGGATGGTGGAAGAGGCCAGGTAAATATAGCACTGGGTGTTCTTGATAAACTTGGAATACGGATCCCGGTCTGTGGTATGGTAAAAGATGATCATCATCGAACGAGAGGACTTTATTTTGATAATATTGAAATACCAATCGACACCAACAGTGAAGGATTTCGCCTGATTACAAGAATACAGGATGAGGCTCACCGTTTCGCAATAGAATATCATCGATCGCTTCGAAGTAAAGAACAGGTTCATTCTGTCCTGGATGATATTCCGGGAATCGGCGAACGGAGACGAAAAGCTCTGATGCGACGTTACCGTTCGATAGAAGGGATCCGTGATGCAACGGTAGAAGAACTTGCAGAGACGGAGTCAATGAATATAGGAAGTGCAAAACAGGTGTATGAATTTTTTCACCCGAATAAATAAACATTAAAGGAGAACACATTATGAAAGGTGTATTGATGACAAAGATGGTACAGGAGCTTAACCTTACAAATCTGACTCCTGAAATTGATCTGTCCGAGATGCGGATCATGACGGCGGAAATCAACCGTCCGGCACTGCAGCTGACCGGTTATCTGGAGCATTTTGCAAATGAACGTGTTCAGATCATTGGTTATGTAGAGTACACATATCTGATGCAGCTCAGTGATGAAAAGAGAATGATGAAATATGAACGTTTTATTTCAAGTAAGATTCCATGCGTTATCTTCAGTACGATGACCAAGCCCTCACAGGACATGATCGATATGGCAATCAAATACAATGTGCCGACATTTGTTACAGAGAGAACCACTTCCAGTCTGATGGCAGAGATTATCCGCTGGCTTGGTGTTCAGCTGGCTCCATGTATTTCCATTCATGGTGTGCTTGTAGATGTTTATGGCGAAGGAATTCTGATCACAGGAGAGAGCGGTATTGGTAAGAGTGAAGCTGCACTGGAGCTGATCAAACGAGGACATCGTCTTGTAAGTGATGATGTTGTAGAGCTGCGTAAAGTCAGTGATGTTACTCTGGTAGGCTCGGCACCGGATATTACCCGTCATTTTATCGAACTTCGCGGCATCGGTATTATTGATGTCAAGACACTGTTTGGTGTAGAAAGTGTTAAAGATACGCAGTCTGTTGATCTTGTCATCAAACTTGAAGAGTGGGACCGCGATAAAGAATACGATCGTCTCGGACTTCATGAAGAATATACAGAGTATCTTGGAAACAAGATTGTCTGCCATTCTCTGCCGATCAGACCAGGACGTAATCTGGCGGTTATTGTAGAATCAGCGGCTGTCAACCACCGACAGAAGAAGATGGGATACAATGCGGCAGAAGAACTGTACAAACGTGTACAGGCTAATATTGCACGTAAGCGTGAAAGCTGATAAAATATTTTTTTATAAAACGACTGGCAAACAGGGAAAGGTGGATGAAAATGGGTTCATATTGTTTTGGGATTGATGTAGGGGGGACAACCGTAAAATGTGGTCTTTTCCAGACAGACGGTAATCTTGTTGACAAATGGGAGATTCCAACAAGAACAGAAAATAAAGGCGAAAACATTCTTCCGGATGTGGCAAAGGCTATTCAAGACAAAATGGCAGAAAAAGGTATTGAGAAAGCTGATGTGGAAGGCGTTGGAATCGGAATTCCGGGACCGATCAATTCTAAAGGGGAAGCTGCATGTGCGGTAAATCTTTACTGGGGATTTACACCGGTAGCACAGATCCTTCATGATCTGACAGGACTTAAAGCATGTGCAGGAAATGATGCCAATGTTGCTGCTCTGGGAGAAGCGTGGAAAGGTGCAGCTGCCGGCTCTGATAATGTCATCATGGTGACACTTGGTACAGGTGTGGGTGGCGGAATCATTGTAGATGGCAAAATCGTTGCCGGAACACATGGTGCCGGTGGTGAAATCGGCCATGTGCTGGTTGTACGTGGCGAAGCAGAAAAATGTAACTGCGGCAATCATGGATGTCTGGAACAGTATGCATCTGCTACCGGAATCGTACGTGTGGCAGGAAGAATGCTTGCTGCATCTGAAGAAGACAGTACTCTTCGCGGACTCCAGAACATCACAGCAAAAGATGTCCTTGATGCATTCAAGGAAGGTGATGCACTTGCAGTGCGTACCATGGAATATGTAGGAGATCTTCTTGGTGGAGCACTTGCTGGCTTTGCAGCAGTTGTTGATCCGGAAGCAATCGTAATCGGTGGAGGGGTATCCAAGGCCGGACAGCCACTGATTGACTGCATTCAGAAATATTATATGAAATATGCATTTCCATCCTGCAAAGATACACAGATTGTTCTTGCAACACTTGGAAATGACGCTGGGATCTGCGGCGCAGCTAAAATGGTTCTTTAAGAATAACATTCTGAGAATAAAAGATCGTAAAATAAGAGATAAATACATAGAAGAAGCTTTCTATAAAAGGGAAGCTTCTTTTTTAATGTCAAAAATGTGAAGTTTTTATTTAGGGCTTTATTTACGAATTCTTATTTGTTATAATAAAACGGACTATTAAGGAGGAAAACCATGAATTACGGAAAAAAATCAGTCTCAAAGAAGCGAAATTCGCTGATTTCCCGTACTGCCATGATGGGAAAAAGAGCGCATGTTTCGTTGATCAGAGTCCTGTTTGTTGCTTTGATCACAATTTGCGTGGTTATAGGATGTACAGGAATCGGGGCTTTTCGAGGAATAATAGACAATGCACCGGATGCGAATGATATTGATATATCACCTCTGGGATATGCGACTTTTTTGTACGACGGGGACGGCAATCAGCTTCGTAAACTGACAGCACCAAGTTCCAACCGACTTCCGGTTTCCATAGACCAGATCCCGCTGGATCTTCAGCATGCAGTCGTGGCAATTGAAGATGAGCGTTTTTATGAGCATAATGGAATTGACGTAAGAGGTATTCTCCGTGCGTTTGTAAAGAATATCACATCTGGAGACCTTTCAGAAGGTGCCAGTACTATTACACAGCAGCTGCTTAAAAATAATGTATTTACGAACTGGACACAGGAATCAACCTGGCTGGAGCGTTTTACGCGTAAGATCCAGGAACAGTATCTTGCTGTTGAGGTCGAGAAGAACATCAATAACAAAAATGTAATTCTTGAAAACTATCTGAATACAATCAACCTGGGAGCCGGCACTTATGGCGTTCAGGCAGCGGCACACAAATATTTTGACAAAGATGTCTGGGATCTGAATCTTTCAGAATGTGCGACTCTGGCAGGAATCACACAGAATCCGACACAGTATAATCCAATTGAGCATCCAGAAGCAAACGCCAAAAGACGTAAAGAAGTTCTGGACCATATGCTGGATCAGGGATACATTACACAGGAACAGTATGATCAGGTGATCAATGATGACGTATATTCGGGTATTCAGGCAGCACAGGTTTTGAACTCCGAAACAGAAAATACGGTTTATTCTTACTTCGAGGATGAACTGATCGATCAGGTGGTCAATGACCTGATGAATATTAAAGGTTATACCCGCACACAGGCACAGAATCTTGTGTACAGCGGTGGATTGAGTATTTATACAACACAGGATGCACGAATCCAGAGCATCCTCGATGAAGAATATGCAGATCCATCCAATTATCCGGATTATGTACAGTATGCACTGGATTATGCACTGACAGTCAAGAATCCACAGGGTGAAGAAGTAAACTACAGTAAAGAAATGCTGAAACTTTATTTTCAGAATGAGGATCCGGAATTTGACCTTCTGTTTGATTCGCAGGAAGAAGGACAGGAATATGTGGATCGTTATAAAGCAAGTATTCTTGCGGATGGCAGCACGGTTGTAGCTGAGCGTGTAAGCTTTGCACCACAGCCGCAGTCTTCAATGAGTGTTATTGATCAGCATACTGGTTATGTTAAGGCCATTATTGGTGGTCGTGGAGAAAAGACAGCCAGTCTGACTCTGAACCGAGCGACAGATACGACCAGACAGCCTGGTTCTACATTTAAGATTCTTTCCACGTATGCACCAGCTCTCAATGAGAAGGGAATGACACTTGCAACAACGTTTGAAGATGAACCTTACAACTATCCGGATGGATCTCCGGTCAATAATGCTTCCAAGAGTTATGGTGGAACAACGACGATCCGAAAGGCAATTCAGAATTCTGTTAACGTTGTGGCAGTAAAATGTCTGGAAGAGGTTACTCCACAGCTTGGTCTGCAGTATCTGGATAATTTTGGATTTACAACACTGGCTCATGGAACAGAAGCGGACAGAGATGCCAATGGAACGGTCTGGACAGATGCGAACCTTCCGCTTGCACTCGGCGGTCTGACACATGGTGTAACGAACGTAGAGCTTTGTGCAGCATATGCGGCAATTGCCAACAGTGGTAATTATATTGAACCAATCTATTATACAAAGATTTTGGATCATAATGGAAATGTCCTGATTGAAAAGAACTCTGCAGGAAGATCTGTGATAAAAGAGAGTACAGCATGGCTGTTGACGAGTGCTATGGAAGATGTTGTAACACAGGGTACAGGTACAGCCTGCCAGCTTGATAATATGACAGTTGCAGGAAAGACAGGTACAACAGATGCGTACAATGACCTCTGGTTTGTAGGATATACACCATATTATACATGTGCAGTTTGGTCAGGATATGACAATAATGAAAAACTTCCGGAGGACGCCCGAAACTTCCATAAGAACCTTTGGAAGAAAGTAATGACACGAATTCATGAAGGCCTTGAGGACAGAGATTTTGATATGCCTGCAAGTGTTGACAAGATAAGTGTTTGTGAAGAGACGGGACTTCTTCCAAGAGCTGGCTGTCCGGTTATTACAGAATACTTTGATATTGGTGATATACCGACTGATTATTGTGATCAGCATTTCTACGGAGATGACGAAAGCGGTATGCAGGAATACACAACGGAAGAAGAAATATACAATCCAGAACCGACACCGGATCCGAATAATCCGAATGGTGATAATACCGGTGATAATACGGGCGACAATACCGGAGATAACACGGGTGATAATACGGGAGATAATACCGGAGATAACACCGGTGGTAATACGGGAGATAATACGGGAGATAATACCGGAGATAACACCGGAGATACCGGCGGTGGAGATGCCGGTGGCGGAGATACTGGTGGAGGAGATACCGGTGGCGATACTGGCGGCGGAGATGCCGGTTATACAGAAGAATAGTATCTGAATATAGGCTGTGATCGTCCTGGACGGTTGCAGCCTGTGTTTTAGGAAGGAGTACTTATGCTGGAACAGTACAGAACAGTATATGAAGGTGGAGAAGGCGAGATCACTGAAAAAAAATCACGCTTCATCGCGACAGTTCATCCAGTGGAAAGTGAAGAAGAAGCGTTGACTTTTCTGGAAGAGATGAAAAAAAAATACTGGGATGCAAGACACAATTGCTATGTGTATTCGATTGGGATGAACCGTGAATTTACCAGATGCAGTGATGATGGAGAACCTTCCGGAACTGCTGGAAGGCCAATGCTTGATGTGATCCTTGGAGAAGATATTTACAATGTGGCGGTTGTAGTAACAAGATATTTTGGAGGCGTGCTGCTTGGAACAGGTGGACTTGTAAGAGCGTATTCCAAAGCAGTGCAGGAAGGCCTTGCTGCAAGCAAGGTGATTCTTAAACAAAAGGGAATCGCACTTAAGATTACGACAGATTATACAGGGCTCGGCAAGATACAGTACATTGCAGGAGAAAGAAACATTCCAGTGCTGGATAGTGAATATACGGACAAAGTGGTCATGAAACTGCTGGTTCCAGTGCAGGATGTAGGAAGCGTACAGAAGGCAATTACAGAAGGAACGAATGGAAGAGCCGGAATCGAAAAAGATCAGGAACTGTATTATGCAGTGATCGACGGAAAAGTTATAACATTTGATCATTAGAATATGGGAATAAAAAAGAAGCCGGAAGGTAACGGGTTCTATCTGAAAAAGATAGATATCGCACCATCAGGCTTCTCCTCATTTACTTGAAGAGCTTGCTGAATCAGCACTTCTCTGGTTCTGGATAATCTACACCAAAGGTTTCGACAGTCATAGATTTGATCTGCTGATCATCCAACGGTCTGTCTCTGAAATCTGTTTCGGTTTCAGCAATTTTGTTTACAACATCCATGCCCTCGATCACTTTGCCAAATGCAGCATAGCTTCCGTCCAGATGTGGAGCAGCTTTGTGCATAATGAAGAACTGGCTTCCACCGGAATTTGGATGCATGGCTCTTGCCATGGAAAGAACTCCTGGGGTATGAGCAAGATTATTTGCAATGCCATTTTGAGCAAATTCTCCTTTGATGCTATATCCCGGACCACCCATTCCGGTTCCGTCCGGGCATCCGCCCTGAATCATAAATCCATTGATGACACGATGAAAGATAAGTCCGTCGTAGAAACCTTTTTTGACAAGACTGATAAAATTATTTACTGTATTTGGTGCGATTTCCGGATAAAGCTCTGCTTTCATTACATCACCGTTCTCCATAGTGATAGTTACAACAGGATTTGTATTTGCCATAATCATAGTCTCCTTTTGCAAAAAGTATTGTTTTTCTCTGTGCGCTCTATTATAATATGCAAAGAACAATTCTGCAAGGAAAAAGGTGATTCAACAGATGGTAACAGAGACAAGAAGCCCTGAAGAAACATATGCTCTGGGTGAGA
>OLOC01001564.1_pt1 | contig 12909 bp, 9 predicted proteins | sample 1643111 | NCBI WGS metagenome assembly OLOC01 (sample SAMEA3136633, study PRJEB25190) | human gut metagenome
ATGAAATTAGGAATCGTCGGATTACCCAATGTTGGAAAAAGTACATTATTTAATTCATTGACAAAGGCAGGCGCAGAATCTGCAAATTATCCGTTCTGTACCATTGACCCTAATGTAGGTGTTGTTACAGTGCCGGATGAGAGACTGAAGCTTCTCGGAGACTTTTATCATTCTAAGAAAGTGACACCTGCTGTAATTGAATTCGTAGATATTGCAGGACTTGTAAAGGGAGCATCCAAAGGAGAAGGCCTTGGAAACCAGTTCCTTGCAAATATCCGTGAGGTAGATGCAATCGTTCATGTAGTCCGCTGCTTTGAAGATTCCAATGTTATCCATGTAGATGGAAGTATTGATCCTATCCGTGATATTGAAACTATTAATCTGGAGCTGATCTTCTCAGACCTTGAGATCCTTGAGAGAAGAATTGCAAAAGTTACAAAAACAGCACGCATGGACAAAGAGGCTGCCAAGGAGCTTGATTTCCTTCAGAAGGTAAAAACACATCTGGAAGATGGCAAGATGGCAATCACTATGGAAATGGAAAATGAAGATGAAGAAGCCTGGATGTCTACTTATAATCTGCTTACCTGGAAGCCTGTGATCTATGCAGCAAACGTAGCAGAAGGAGATCTGGCTGATGACGGTGAAAGCAACAGCCATGTACAGGCAGTGCGCAAATATGCGGCAGAGCAGAACAGTGAGATTTTCGTTATCTGTGCAGAAATCGAAGAAGAGATCTCTGAACTGGATGATGATGAGAAGAAAATGTTCCTGGAGGATCTGGGACTGACAGAATCAGGACTTGAGAAACTTGTAAAAGCAAGCTATCATCTCCTTGGACTGATGAGTTTCCTTACTTCAGGTGAGGATGAGACAAGAGCATGGACGATTAAAATCGGAACAAAGGCTCCGCAGGCAGCAGGTAAGATCCATACAGATTTTGAGCGAGGATTTATTAAAGCTGAGGTTGTAAATTATCAGGATCTTCTGGACTGTGGTTCCTATGCAGGTGCCAGAGAGAAAGGTCTTGTAAGAATGGAAGGTAAAGAATACGTTGTACAGGATGGAGATGTGATCTTATTCCGATTCAATGTATGATGAACAGGTGATTTATGGAAATGTCGATACGTTTTCCGGGACTTGGCCTGGTCTTTGATTATGTGCCACGCTCATTTCAGATATTTGGAATGGAATTTACCATATATGGAGTACTGATTGCTGTGGGTGCTCTTCTTGGAATGGGACTTGTGACACTTGAAGCGAAACGAAATGGGGAAGATCAGAACAGGTATCTCGATATGATACTTATCTCCCTGCTGGTTTCAGTGGCAGGTTCCAGATTATTTTATGTGGCTTTTTCATGGGGATTTTATAAAGAAAATCTGAATGCCATACTGGACTTTCGAAATGGCGGTTACGCTTTATATGGTGGTCTGCTCTTTGGATTTCTTGCGGCAGCGGTATTTTGCAGGATTACCCAAACGTCATTCTGGCAGAGTGCCGATATTGCGTGTCCCGGAATACTTCTGGGACAGGCTATAGGACGCTGGGGTAACTTTTTTAACAGAGAGTCTTTCGGAGAATATACAGATCTGCCATGGGCAATGCAGATACCGGTTTCAGCTGTGCGGTCAGGAGAAGTTTCGGGAGCAATGAGAGATAATCTGCTGACCATAAATGGGATTTCATATATTCAGGTTCAGCCGATTTTTCTTTATGAAAGTCTGTGGTGTCTGCTGTTATTTCTGCTGTTGATGGCCATGCGCCGAAAAAAGAAATATGAAGGCGAATTGTTTATGATCTATCTGGCAGGTTATGGTCTGGGAAGGTTTTTCTTTGAATGGTTCAGAACAGATAAGCTTTATATTCCGGGGACAAAAGTGGGGATTTCGCTGGTAATTTCCGCTATATTATTTGCTGTTTTTATGCCTGTAGTGATCATACGCAGAGTGATGGCACAGAAAAGAGATACTATACGCCGGCAGAGGAAAAAAAGATTTCTGGATGAGTCAGTGAAAGAAAAACAGATGTTTCCTGAGACTTCTGAAATGAAACCGGAACCGGAAATCCGGCCGGAGATGGATGAACAGGTAAAGCCAGATGTGGGAACTTCTCCCACAAATTCAAAAGAAGAACAGTAAAAAAACATATATCTGAAAGATAAGTGGGTTGAAAGTGGAAATTCAACCCACTTTTTGTGTATAAAAGCCCATTTTTCTCGTAAAAATAAGGTTGTTTCATAAATGTTAACAGAGTTCTAAATTTTAAAAATCTTTTTCTCCCCCTTGTTTTTTCAGCCTAAATAGTTTAGAATAAGCACATAAGTGGTAGAAAGTGGTGAATAGTGGTGGTGAGTGGGGAATAACGGCAGAGTCCATTACCACCTGAGAAATCTGAAGGGGAGATTCAGATTTTGCGAGAGTAGGTGAGTAACATGTTCATGGGAGAGTATAACCACACGATCGACGCGAAGGGGCGTCTGATCATTCCTTCTAAATTCAGGGAGCTCTTAGGGGAAGAGTTTGTTCTGACAAGAGGGCTTGATGGCTGTCTTTACATTTATCCGATGGATGAATGGGAATCCTTTGAAATGAAGCTCAGATCTTTACCACTTACAAATAAAAATGCCAGAACTTTTTCACGATTCTTTGTAGCTGGAGCAACTACATGTGAACTGGACAGGCAGGGACGAATCCTTGTACCGCAGACACTGCGCGAATTTGCCGGTCTGGAGAAAGATGTGGTTCTGACAGGTAATCTGAACAGAATTGAAGTTTGGAGCAAAGAAAAATGGAATGAGATCTGTGATTATGATGACATGGACAGCATTGCAGAGAGCATGCAGGACATGGGAATCACAATCTGACAGGTCTCGTTTGAAGTATCTTGCAAAGTAAATCCAGACAGGAGACGGAGATGGAATTTAAACACAAATCTGTATTACTGGAAGAGACCATTGAAGGTTTAGATATCAAACCGGACGGAATCTACGTGGATGGTACTTTAGGAGGTGCAGGGCATGCCGGTGAGGTATGCAGGAAACTTTCTGCCAAGGGGAGATTTATTGGCATAGATCAAGACCAGGATGCGATAATTGCTGCGAGTGAGAGGTTAGCCCCCTATAAACAGGCGACGATCATTCGCAGCAATTATTGTTACATGGTACAGGAACTGGCAGCAAGAGGCATCTATAAAGTCGACGGGATTCTCCTTGATCTTGGAGTATCTTCCTATCAGCTTGACAATGAAGAACGTGGTTTTACCTACAGGGTAGATGCACCGCTCGATATGCGCATGGACCAGCGCCAGACGCAGACAGCCGGCGATATTGTCAATGGCTATGAAGAAAAAGAATTATACCGTATTATTCGTGATTACGGTGAAGATAAATTTGCAAAAAATATTGCAAAACATATTGTTGCCGCCAGACAGGTGAAACCGATCACAACCACCGGAGAACTGACAGAGATTATCAGAGAATCCATTCCCATGAAGATGCAGGTGAAGTCAGGACATCCGGCCAAGAGAACTTTTCAGGCAATCCGTATTGAGCTTAACAGAGAGCTCGATGTGTTGCGGGATTCTCTGGATGGAATGATCGATATCCTTGATGATGGCGGAAGACTTTGCATTATCACTTTTCATTCTCTGGAGGACAGAATTGTAAAGACGATTTTCAGAAAAAATGAGAATCCGTGTACCTGCCCTTCAGATTTTCCTGTATGCGTATGCGGGAAGAAATCCAAAGGAAAAGTGATCACAAGAAAGCCGATTCTTCCGGGGGAGACAGAGATGGAAGAGAATCCGCGTTCCAAAAGTGCAAAGCTTCGGATTTTTGAGAGAGTATTATAATTAGAGAGGCATGAAATGGCGAGAACGACCAGGAGTGAAACAGCAAGAAGAAGCAGAACCAGTGCCAGAACAAACAGAGGAATGTATGTTGACGGAAATACGGTCAGACGTCTTGCAGAAGTTCCGGAGAGAAAGAGGCAGCCGGGAAGACAGAATCCGGGAAGGCAGCAGACCAATCGAAACCGAAGAGTGCAGGCGAGTCCTGCGCAGGTACCAAGGCAGAAACATCAGTTGAGTAAAGAAGCACAGAAGAACAGGCAGAAGGCGACTGCAATGAACTGGGGGTTTGTAGCGTTTCTGGCAGTTGTATGTGTGGCGATATTATTCTGCTCTGTGAAATATCTTCGTTACAAATCAGAGATTACCGCAAAGATGAGTACAGTTGCATCTCTTGAGGAGGAACTGGCAGATTTAAAAGAAGACAATGATGCATATTACAGCCAGGTGACATCAAATGTGGATCTGAATAAGATTAAGCAGACTGCATTGGGGAGACTGGGGATGAAATATCCGTCAGATGATCAGACAGTAACCTATTCTACATCGGGTAACAGCTATGTAAGACAGTATCAGGATATACCAGATTCAAAGTAGGTGATTAATTGAGCAATACGGGAAGAAAGAGTCGAAGAAGACCACAGAGAAAAATAAATCAAAACATGAAAGAAAAGCTGCTGATATTGTTTGGAATTGTGTTACTGCTTCTGGTAATATTAGTGCTGAGAATTACTTATATTAATGCTACCAGTGGAAGCAAATACAAAAAACAGGTGTTAAGTCAGGCACAGCAGAAATATGAGAGCCAGGTACTGCCGGCAAAGAGAGGCGATATTTATGACAAGAATGGAAATATACTGGCTACCAGCAATAAAGTTTATAATGTGATCCTGGACTGTAAAACTGTAAATTCAGATGAGGACTATGTAGAGCCAACAACACGTGCCTTAAATGAGGTGCTGGGGATTGATGAAGAAACAGTGCGTTCTCTTTTGGCCGATTCAAGAACCAGCCAGAGTCAGTATCAGGTACTGACAAAACAGCTGTCTATGGACAAAAAGAAAGAATTTGAAAAATATAAGGCAGAGGATGAAGATTCCGGTCTTACTAAAGCGCAGGCAAAGGAACGGGCAAATATCAAAGGCGTCTGGTTTGAAGAGGATTATCTGAGAAGTTACCCGTTTAATGAAACAGCATGCGATACAATTGGTTTTGCACTGGACAGAGATGTGGCAGATATCGGACTGGAAGGGTACTATAACAGCACACTGACAGGCGTAGACGGAAGACAGTATGGGTATATCAATGATGATTCAGATGTGGAGCAGACCATTATTGCTGCGGTGAATGGAAAAAGCATTCAGACCAGCATTGACATCGGTGCACAGCAGATTGTTGAGAAATATGTTAATGGATTTAAAGAGGCAATGGGGGCCAAGAATATAGGTGTCATTGTTGAAAATCCGTCCACCGGTGAGATTATTGCCATGGATGGTGGTGACCGTTATGATCTGAATAATCCGAGAGATCTTTCCGCTGTATATACAGAAGATGAAATCAAAGCGATGAATGATGTGGAAACAGTGGAGGCTCTGAATGGTATGTGGAGTAATTTCTGCGTCACAGATGCCTATGAGCCGGGATCTGTTGTAAAGCCGATCGTCATGGCTTCTGCATTGGAAAAGGGTGCGATACAGGAAACAGATACATTTGTATGCGATGGATCGCAGACTTTTGGAGATACTATGATCAAGTGTGCGGTTTATCCGAGCGCACATGGCACAGAGACACTGGGAGAGGTAATTGCAAACTCCTGTAATGATGCAATGATGCAGATTGGTGCCAAGATGGGAGCTACTCAGTTTATCAAAGCACAGAGTCTGTTTAATTTCGGAACAAGGACAGGGATTGATCTGCCGAATGAAGGCGCAGGTATTATCCATACTAAGGACAGTATGGGGGAAACAGAACTTGCATGTTCTGCTTTTGGACAGGGTTTTACCTGTACCATGATCCAGGAAATCAATGCGATGAGTTCCGTTATCAATGGCGGATATTATTATCAGCCGCATCTTGTGACAAAGGTTCTTGACAGTAATGGCGGAACTATAAAAACAATCTCGCCGATACTTCTGAAGCAGACGATTTCCTCCAGGATTTCCAGTGATATCAGAAGCTATATGGCATTGAGTGTACAGCAGGGTACCAGCCGTCATTCCAAAGTGCAGGGTTACAGTTCAGGCGGTAAAACAGGTACAGCGGAGAAATACCCGCGAGGAAACGGAAAATATCTGGTTTCTTTTATTGGATTTGCTCCTGTAGATGACCCGGCTGTGGTAATTTATGTAGTTGTAGATGAACCGAATGTAGAGGATCAGGCAAACAGTACTTATCCGCAGTATATTGCACAGGGAATCCTTTCGGAGCTTCTTCCGTATCTGAATGTAGTGCCGGATGAATCTGAAGATGGAACAGTGCCGGAGACAGAATTGTGGGAAGGGTTTAAGGGACATTTAAAGAGTACTTCCATATCGGACAGTGAACTTGACAGTGACGGTAATCTGGTGGATGCAGATGGCAATCTGATAGACTGGGATGGAAACCGGATTGATGAAAACGGATATCTGCTGGATGCCAATGGAGATCACATATTGGATGAGGAAGGCAATTATAAGATGTCTACAAATCTTGTCAGTGCTTCGGGAAGTACGGATGCAGATTCTTCAGGAGATGCAGTATCCAATCCTGATGCACCTGCACCTCTGGAGGATGATGAAGCTGAGACGACTGAGGACAATGACGAAGAGACAGACGGTATTACCAATGAAGAAGCAGGCCTGGAATAAAAACGTATAGTTATAGCTCCGCAGAGAATGGTCATATATTGTTATGACAATCTCTGCGGAGCTTTTTTTATGAAAAAAAATATGACGTTTCACAAGAGAAAAATATGGGTGGTATTACTCTGCTGTATTTTAATGATGACAGGCCTTATCGGAAGACTGGTATATCTTATGTGTTTCAGATCAGACTATTATTATAAGAAAGCAAAAGAACTTCACGAAAGAGAGAGAGAGATCAAAGCGGCCAGAGGGGAGATTCTGGATGCAAGGGGAAAAGTTCTGGCATCAAACAGGACGGTATGTACAATCTCTGTGATCCACAGTCAGATTAAAGAACCTGAAAAAGTAATCGCCCTGTTGTCTGAAAAACTGAAAATAGATGAGGCAGAAGTGAGAAAAAGAGTGGAGAAAATCTCTTCCATAGAAATAGTAAAGACAAATGTGGAAAAAAGTACAGGTGATGAGATAAGAGAGTGCAGTCTGGCAGGGGTGAAAGTTGATGAGGATTATAAGCGTTACTATCCATGTGGAAGTCTGGCTTCAAAAGTCATTGGCTTTACGGGAGGTGATAATCAGGGAATTATTGGTCTGGAAGTGAAATATGAAGAAATCCTGAGGGGACAGCCGGGTAAAATCCTGACAACAACAGATGCCAGGGGTGTGGAAATTGATAAATTGGGTGAGACAAGGGAAAAACCGATAGAGGGGAAAAGCCTGATAATCAGCCTTGATGTAAATATTCAGGAATTTGCGCAGCAGTCAGCTTTGAAAGTAATGGAGGAAAAGCAGGCAGAACGTGTATCTATCCTGCTGATGAATCCACAGAACGGCGAAATATATGCATGTGTCAATGTGCCGGAATTTGACCTGAATGATCCTTTTACCCTGACAGATGATCTGAATATGCAGTTAAATGAATCCGGGATAACAATACCGTCGGAAGATCACAATGAACAAAGTGAACTGGCAGTGCAGACAGCATCAGGAAAAACAAATACAGAAAGAAAGCAGGAATTACTGAATCAGATGTGGAGAAATCCCTGCCTGAATGATACTTATGAACCGGGTTCCACATTTAAAATCATCACCATGGCAGCCGGACTGGAGGCTGGTGTTGTTTCACCTGGGGACCGTTTTTATTGTCCCGGATATAAAGTGGTGGAGGATCGCAGAATCCACTGTGCAAAAAGAACAGGACATGGATCCCAGAATTTTGTGGAAGGTGCACAGAATTCCTGTAACCCTGTGTTTATAGAGGTGGGGCTTCGCCTTGGGGTAGAACGTTATTATAAGTATTTCAGACAGTTTGGACTTCTGGATAAAACCGGGACAGATCTTCCGGGAGAGGCAGGAACTATTATGCATCAGAAGAAAAATATGGGAGAAGTGGAACTGGCAACGGTTTCTTTTGGACAGTCTTTTCAGATTACGCCTGTTCAGCTGGCTGCAACAGTAAGTTCACTTATAAACGGAGGCAGACGGGTGACACCGCATTTTGGAGTCGCAGTGTTAAATCCTGACAGAACAGAGGGTGAGAAACTGATTTTTCCGGTAAAGGAAGGAATTGTCTCTGAAGAGACTTCGAAGGAAATAAGAGAAATCCTGGAAACAGTAGTATCTCAGGGCTCCGGAAAAAATGCAAAAATTGAAGGATATGCCATCGGTGGGAAAACTGCCACTTCTCAGACACTGCCAAGAAGTGCAAATCGTTATATTTCCTCTTTTTTGGGATTTGCACCTGCAGAAGATCCGCAGATACTGGGACTGTGTATTATTCATGATCCGAAAGGAATCTATTATGGAGGGACAGTAGCTGCACCTGTGATACGTGGTATTTTTGAGAATATCCTGCCATATCTTGGAATTGAAAAAAGTGATGTTTCTGATTTTTCTACAGAAGGCAATTAGGGAAATTCCGCAGGCAGGGTTGATAAATAAGCAAAAAAGCCTTATACTAAAAGAAATCTGGAAGTAAAAAACTTTCAGGAAAAAACGAAAGAATGAACGAGGTGTAAGATGGAATTTCAAGTTGTAATCCCTGTGCTGATTTCTTTTGCAATCAGCGTTGTATTAGGACCGGTCATCATTCCTTTTCTCCGGAGACTGAAGATGGGCCAGACAGAAAGAACAGAGGGCGTACAGTCCCATTTAAAGAAAGCAGGAACACCTACAATGGGTGGAGTGATCTTTCTGATCGCCACAGCGATAACTGCATTATTTTATGTAGGGGATTATCCGAAGATCATTCCGGTACTGTTCCTGACTCTTGGATTTGGAATTATCGGATTTCTGGATGATTATCTGAAGGTTGTGCTGAAACGCTCAGACGGACTGCTGCCATGGCAGAAATTTTTACTTCAGGTAGTTCTGACTGCGATTTTTGTATTTTATATTGTTAAGTATACAGATATCTCACTGACTATGAGAATCCCATTCTGGAGCGGACATTTCCTGAATCTTGGATGGCTGGCAGTTCCGGTTCTTTTCTTTGCTGTGATCGGTACTGTGAATGGAGTTAATTTTACGGATGGTCTGGATGGTCTTGCTTCCAGTGTGACTCTGATCGTTGCAGTATTTTTTACAGTAGTTTCTATTGGAATGAAATCGGGGATCGAGCCGATCACAGGTGCAGTTGTGGGAGGTCTGATGGGATTTCTGTTGTTTAATGTATATCCGGCAAAAGTGTTTATGGGAGACACAGGTTCTCTGGCACTGGGTGGTTTTGTTGCAGGTACGGCTTATGTGATGCAGATGCCGTTATTTATCCTGATCGTGGGTCTGATCTATCTGATCGAAGTACTTTCCGTTATCATTCAGGTAACTTATTTCAAGGCAACACATGGAAAGCGTATTTTTAAGATGGCACCGATCCATCATCATTTTGAGTTATGCGGATGGTCTGAAACACGTGTAGTTGCGGTATTCTCAGTTATTACAGCGGTTATGTGTATGGTCGCACTGCTGGCACTGTAAGATTTTGGCTAAGCAGATTTCAGCGTTATGCTGATAAAAGGGAGGAAAATTATTATGGAATTACAGGGAAAAAAGGTACTTGTATTCGGTTCCGGAAAAAGCGGAATCGGAGCATCTGACCTTCTGGCAAAGGTAGGAGCATTTCCGGTTATCTATGACGGAAATGCCGAAACAGATAAAGACGCAGTTGTACATAAAACAGATGGGACATATCCGGTCACTGTATATGCAGGAGAACTTCCGAAAGAAGTACAGGACAGTCTTGATCTGGTAGTTTTAAGCCCCGGAGTGCCGACAGATCTTCCACTTGTAAAGAGTTTTTATGAGCAGGGGCTTCCGGTATGGGGAGAGGTGGAACTGGCATACAGAGTAGGTGACGGTGAAGTGCTTGCCATCACAGGAACAAACGGAAAAACTACTACAACAGCACTTCTTGGAAAAATTATGCAGGATGCACGTGAGTCTGTTTTTGTAGTCGGCAATATCGGAACCCCATATACTTCCAAAGCACTGGAGATGAAGCCAAACTCTGTAACTGTTGCAGAAATCAGCAGTTTTCAGCTAGAAACGATTGATGAGTTTGCACCAAAGGTATCTGCAATCCTGAATATTACAGAGGACCATCTGAACCGTCATCATACAATGGAAGAGTATATACGTGTGAAAGAACTGATCACTGAGAATCAGGGTACAGAAGATGTATGCGTGCTGAATTATGAAGATGAGGTTCTGCGTGAGTTTGGAAAACATCTGACTCCACGAGTGGTATATTTCTCCAGCGGACGTAAACTGGATGAGGGAATTTATCTGGATGGAAATAAAATCATCCTGAAGGACGGAGAAAAAGAAATCGAAGTAGTTAAGACAGAAGATCTGAAGCTTCTTGGAAAACACAATTTTGAGAATGTTATGGCCGCAGTTGCAATGGCTTACTACGATGGAGTATCCTTGGACAGCATCCGTAAGAGCATCTGTGAATTTACAGCTGTTGCACACAGAATCGAATATGTGACAGAGAAAAAAGGCGTTGTATATTATAATGATTCCAAAGGAACTAACCCGGATGCGGCAATTAAAGGAATCCAGGCAATGAACCGTCCGACACTTCTGATCGGCGGCGGTTATGATAAACAGTCCGGTTATGATGAATGGATTGAGGCATTTGACGGAAAGGTACGTTATCTGGTGCTAATCGGTCAGACAAAGGAGAAAATCAAAGAAGCTGCCGAGAAACATGGTTTCCATGACATCATCCTCTGCGAAGATCTGAAAGAGGCAGTAAAGGTATGTGAGGAGAAAGCACAGCCTGGAGATGCTGTTTTGCTTTCTCCCGCATGTGCAAGCTGGGGACAGTTTGATAACTATGAACAGCGTGGAGATATGTTCAAGGAATATGTAAGAAATCTGTAGAATATCTATAAGTAAGAATTATAGCTGTCCGGCAGAGAAAGACGAAGCTGCAGTGACCGGCTATAGATAATTTTGCGGAGAAACAGATGGCGCGAAAAAGAGCGACAGATTTATCAAAAACAGATATGACGATGCTGGTACTGATAGTACTGCTTGTGATTTTTGGCCTGGCAGTATTATTCAGCTCCAGTGAATATAATGGCAGAGTACGTTTCGGCGACTCTGCCTGTTATTTTAAGAAACAGTTATTTGCCACAGCATTGGGTATGGGAGTGATGTATATGGTTTCTTCCATTGATTATCATTTTTTTCTGAGGCTGGGACCAGTGGCATATCTGATTTCAATGTTTTTGTCCGGCGCAGTACTTTTTGTAGGTCAGGAGATCAACGGCTCAAAAAGATGGCTGAATCTTGGACCTTTATCTTTTCAGCCTTCAGAGTTTGCGAAAGTTGCTGTAATCCTTTTTCTTGCATGGCAGATCGAGCGTACCAAAAAAGCAACCAGGGGCTTTGGATTTATGTGCAGGACAATATTGACCCTGCTGCCGATCATTGGTCTTGTAGGTTCAAATAATCTGAGTACAGCGATCATTATTCTGGGTATCGGTGGAATTCTGATTTTTGTATCCAATCCGGGATATCTGGAATTTATCGGGCTTGGCAGCGCAGGTGCAGGTTTCATAGCTGTTTTTCTTGCTGCAGAGAGTTATCGTCTGGAACGTCTTGCAATCTGGAGAAATCCGGAGAAATATGAAAAAGGATTTCAGACGATTCAGGGACTGTATGCCATCGGCAGCGGCGGAATATTCGGCAGAGGATTTGGAAACAGTCTGCAGAAACTTGGATTTGTTCCGGAAGCGCAGAATGATATGATTTTTTCGATTATATGTGAGGAAATGGGAGCAGCCGGAGCTATCTTTCTGATTTTTCTGTTTGCAATGCTTCTGTGGCGGCTGGGTGTGGCTGCCATGCATGCAAAAGATCTGGCCGGAGCTCTTATCTGTTGCGGGATTATGGGGCATCTGGCTCTTCAGGTTATTTTGAATATTGCAGTGGTGACCAATACAATCCCCAATACAGGCATTACGCTGCCTTTTATCAGCTATGGAGGAACTTCGGCAGTGTTTCTTCTTGGGGAAATGGGACTTGCGATGAATGTTGGGAAATGTGACAGGATAAATTGAATTACAGGTTTCAGAATGACGTAACATATAATAGAAAAAGCCATAAACTGTAAAGTAAGAGACTCTTTGGGAGCAAAAGGTTGGATGAAATCCATGTGACAGGTAAAGCTTCTCTCAGCGGAGAGATTTTTATACAGGGATCTAAAAATGCAGCACTTCCAATGATAGCCGCATCTCTGATGCACAGAGGACTAAGCATTCTGAGGGGATGCCCCAGAATTTCAGATGTTTTCTGTATGGAAGAGATTTTGAAAAGTCTTGGTGCAGTGACCTGGTGGGACGATCATGATCTTTATCTGGATTGTTCCTGCGCAGACGGAACAGAAATTCCTGCAGTCTATACAGGCAGAATGCGTTCTTCGATCATTCTGGCAGGTGCGGTGCTTGCAAGAAACAGAAAATGCAGGATAGGGTATCCGGGCGGATGTACGATCGGGAAAAGACCAATAGATCTCCATCTTATGGCACTGAGAGCACTTGGCGCGGATGTCCGGGAAAATGCATCAGGCCTGGATGGAGAATGTGTCAGATTTGAAGGGCAGGATATTGTGTTTCCGAAATCGAGTGTGGGAGCTGCTCAACAGGCAATACTGGCAGCAGTTCTTGCAAAAGGTGTAACACATCTTTATAATTGTGCGAAAGAACCGGAG
>OLOC01001567.1_pt1 | contig 12892 bp, 10 predicted proteins | sample 1643111 | NCBI WGS metagenome assembly OLOC01 (sample SAMEA3136633, study PRJEB25190) | human gut metagenome
TGCACTTTTCTTCAATAAATTTGTACATCTCCTATATCTTTTTGTGCATTTTCCCTATATATTGTATTTTTGCCTGTACATTGTCAAAATTCTGACAATATTTTATCATTTTTGTTGTTTCTTTTTGTTATATTTTTAACATTTAATTTATTTTTTGCATAATTATGAGCGCAAAAAAAAGCAGCTTCTTTATTTCGCTGCTTTTTTGTCCTTTTTAATAATCACTGCTCGACCCGGAAAAGCTCTCTCCGCCACTGGAAAAGCTGCCGGAATCATTGTTATTATCATTGTCTTTTGGTTTGGCTGTCTGGCTGACTGTGCTGTACAGGAAAATATCCCTCTTCTCACTGAGATCCAGTCCGCCCTGTGCGGTATAGGCATTTGCATTTGCCTGTTGCACTCTTGTCTTCATCTTGCGCATCTGCATCCAGGTCATAAATCCCGTTGGGATCGCCATCACCAGGAAACATAGCAGCAGATCGACTGCAAATGTTCCCGCAAAAGAACCTTCTCTGATATCCATCGGGCGTACTTTCTTACCCTCGCAGATCCGGTCAAGGCCGGTCCGAAGGTCTGTGATCAGCGACTGATAGCCGCTCACCGGATCATCTGCCTTGAGATATTTCTTGCACTTGTCGAGCATTTCTTCCTGGACATTTGGAGGAAAATCATCCTGCGTGTCCCCGCGGAAGACGATCGTGATATTTCTGGCATCCGGCTGATGGAAAACACACATTCCCTCATAAGTGTCGCCGTATCCGATATCATTTTCCTGCATAAATTCTGCCGCATATTTCCGGTAATCCTGGTCTTCCCCGATATCCGGTGAGATCAGAAGTACGGCATCATAACCATACTCCTCATAAATATCCCCCAGTTCCTGATCCAGCTGTGCCTGCTCTGTCTCATCCAGGAGTCCATAATCGTCAAATACCCAGGAGATCTCTTCCGTGCCTGCCGCATCGTTCTCAGAGGATGCCGGCACAGAAAGCGGCATCAGAAGTCCCAGTCCAAGACACAGCATCGTTCCTTTTAATATCCACCCTGATCTGTTCATCTATATCACCCCCAGAAGACGCAGAGCCGTAACTACTGCTGTCGCTGCAATGGTCAGCGGGATATGACGTTTGAACCAGTATTTGACTGCCAGATCCTTCGCCATAGGAAGATCCCCGATCAGATGTCCCGTCTGTCCATTCATCGCAAAAGAATAATTTTTGCCATTCCATTTCGTATTCAGGAACCAGACCGGAAACAAGGCGTATCTGACCTTGCCTTTCCCGGTCACTGTGACCTTCTCCTGCTTTGGAGTTACCGTTGCATATCCATGGACAGTCCTCTCAAAACTGTCCTTCACACTCCTCTCCATGCGCTCATAAACACGTTCTGTGAGGGCATCCGGCTCCTGGTCGTATTTGTCTGCCATATAACCGGAAAGATAGGAAAAGTTAAATTCTGTCAGATCCTTGTAATCATACGGCTCAATTGCCTCCATCGTGGTATCATCAATAGCTTTCGAGCCATCGACAGGGATCTTTTCAAATTTCATGCTGCCTGAGCGCACAACATGATAAAATTTCGTCTCTGTATACCGGTAATCAGAATCTTCCCAGAAACGGTTTCTGGTGGCCTCATAGCGGAAACGCCCTGCCGCATCCAGGTCAAATAACCAGAACGGGACATAAACCGCCTTGATCTCTTCGAGATGGTTCTGGTCTTTGAACACCTTTGGAAGCAGTGGTTTCCCTTCGTAGTGTTTCTTAAGTGCCTCAACTGCTTCTTTTTTGGATTTCTGAAACGGAATGATATAATCCGGCCTCAATTCTCCTTCAAACTGGCCTTTTAGAACAACACGATTTCCACAGAACGGACATGTCGTAGCTCCTGTTGTTTTGTCTGCTGTAATTTCACCGCCACAGGACTGACAAGAATAAACTGCCATGCCAGAAATTTCATCTTCTTTCCATTGTGCTCCATTACCAGCTTCCCAGCGTGTTTCCTCTGGATTTTTCTTCTGTTCCTGTTCGAATTCTTCAATAGATACTTCTGTGTCGCAAAATGGACATTTCATCTTTTGAGATCCGCTATCAAACTCCATAGCTCCTCCACATGCAGGGCATTTATATTCTCTTAAATCAGACATCCTCTCAACTCCTTTCCTTAATTAGTTATAAAACCTTCTGCTTACTGCATGTCATTCTCATCAAATGGATCTCCGCACTCTGGACAGAATCTTGGCGGATTCTTTGGATCTTCAGGCTCCCAGCCACATTTATCACAGCGATATAACGGTTCTCCTGCCGGTTTTGGTTTTCCACACTCCATACAGAATTTCCCCTTATTCACAGTTCCACAACTACAAGTCCAGCCATCTGCCGGTTTTTGTTTTCCGCACTCTATGCAAAATTTTCCGGTATTTACTTTTCCACAAGCGCACGTCCAGCCAGCCGCTGTTTCTGTCGTCTGTGTGTTCTGTGCCATTTCCTGCTGTTTTATCTGTTGTTGCTGCATCTGTTGTTCACACATCTGCTGTTCCTGCATCTGTTGTTGCTGCATCTGTTGTTGTGCTGCTCCCTGGTTATAGAGTCCTTGAAGATTCATGCCACCCATACCGCCTCCGGCCATGTTCATACCCATAAATCCCATCATCGCACCATTAGGATTACCGGCAGCAGTCTTCATTGCCTCTGCCTGAGCCATTCCAAGAGTAGCTGCCATCATATTCGGATCGCGATACATCGATGCATTCTGTGCCTGTTTGATTGCCTCTGCATCTTCTTCTTTCAATGTAACTGGATTAAATGCTACAGATACAATTGAAATTCCTCTAAGTTCTGACCATTTTTTCGTCAGCACCTCATTCATCGCATCTCCAATTTCCATAGAATGTGCCGGAATCTGGCTTGGACGTATCTCCAGTTCAGCTATCTTCGCAAATGCCGGTTGAAGAGCATTGATAAATTCTGTGCGAAGCTGTGTGTCAATCTCACTTCTTTCAAATCGGTCTGATACATTTCCGCCTAAATTCGTATAGAACAAAAGTGGATTTGTGATACGATAGGAATAAATTCCATTACAGCGTATTTCAACATCTTTATCCAGGTTGATTTTTTGATCGACTACACGGAACCAGACTGGATTTGCTGTACCAAATTTATTGTCTGTAATTTCTTTCGTATTAAAATAATAGACTCTCTGATCTTTACCCGTGTCACCACCGTATGTAAATCTTTTTCCAATTGTCATAAATGTTGATTTAATACTGTCACTTAAATTTCCGGCAAAAATACTTGGTTCGGAAGATGTATCATATGTATACTCTCCTGGCTCTGCACAAACTTCCACAACTTTACCCTGTTCTACAATCATCATACACTGTCCATTTGCTACTGCAATTCCGGAACCGTTACTAATAATGTTGTCACTTCCTTTTGTATTGGAAGATCTTGCTCCTGTACGTTTCTGACCTTTGATCATCAATGTATCCTGATCCAACGCATCACAATAGAAAAATTCTTTCCATTGATCCGCCATAACACCGCCTGCTGCTCCCATTGCCGCTTTAATAAGTCCCATATTTTTAACTCCTTTCGCATCTGATATCACACTCAGGCGGAACCCACCACAAGATGTGCTCCACCTGACTTATTTTCCCCTATTTCACCTTATTCAAGAATGCTTTCGGCATACTTTCTTTCTTGATTAATCTCTGGCAAAATGAACTGTGACTCCACTGACTTCATAGGTCAACGTATTGTCATCTAATTTCTGGAATTCCATCTCATCTTCTATTGAAATACCATTCTCTGTTTCATCCCATTTACCAGTTGTTTCATCACCATTTACATTTAATTTTACTTTTCCGTTATCCTGTAGTGTAAAATGAAATTCATCAAATACGGTGTCTACTCCAACTTCTATTCCGGCATATTCAGCCTTTGTTGCTTTCCACTTTCCGAGATATTCACTTCCGGACATATCTTTTCCGCCACATCCGAAAAGCATCATAGCGGCTGTGATCACAGCAATTAAGACCGCCAATTTTTTTCTCATAATAAATTCACCCTTTCCTCTTATGTGTTCTTAGATTACTTATTTATTTTTTTCCGTCTGCAAAAAATGGCTGGAGCAGCGCTGCAACATTTGCGATCGGCATTGTCTGAAGAATAATCTTACCTGGTCCTCTCACTACAGTATTAAATAATCCTTCACCACCAAGGAACATATTTTTCATTCCTTCGACTTTAACAATGTCCATTGTACAAGTCTCTTCCATTGCAGCCAGGTAACCTGTATCAACAATCATTTCCTGTCCTGGAGCAAGATTATATTCTACTCCGTAACCATCAATTTCAATAAATGCTGTTCCTTGTCCGGTTAATTTCTGCATGATGAATCCTTCACCACCAAACAATCCTTTTCCAAGTTTTTTCTGCATGTAAACAGAAAGTTCTACGCCCTCCTCCGCTGCAAGAAATGCTTTTTTCTGAACGATCATGCTCTTTCCTGGTCCAATCTCTAATGCATTGACAGAACCTGGAAAGCTGGAAGCAAATGCAATCATTCCATCGCCGCCCTGCGCACTGTAACGATTCTGAAATGCATTTTCTCCTGAAAATGCTCTTCCAAGCATCTTCTTCATTCCTCCGCCGACTGTCTCCATTTTCATATTCGGGCTCATCCAGCTCATACTTCCGGATTCTGTGATCATACCTTCTCCTGACTGTAAATAACAAATAACGACTGGTAAATTTCCTCCTGTGATTTCATACCTCATATAATTTTCCTCCTTATAAAATATTTCTAATTAATTTTGCTCTAATTTAAAATCCGCTCAATCTGTAAAGTAATAATTCAGTAGCTGAATCATCATCTCGATCTTGTGTCAATGCAACCAATATACTTCCATCGTCCTGTTTAGCTGCACCTGCAATCCATGCATATCTAGCTCCAAACAGATCCGGTGCTTCTACTGAGCCAAGTACACTTGCATCCGGTCCCCAGATATAGAGATCTCGCATATTCGCATCAATTCCAAAGAAACCTTCTGGAATTTCCATGATCTGTGATACATATGCAAGCCAATCATCACCATCTTTTCCCTTTTCTCCGAAGGTCAGTAAGTGATTTCCTTCCATATCATATGCTTTTAAAATATAGGCATCTAATTCCTCACTGCGTCCTCCGATATATGCATAGTTCTCACTGATCAGTGCTGTGCTTATAATATCGTGCTCCTGCGGCATCCAGTCCTGTGCTGTTGCTGTTCCATCTGCTACTACAATCTTTTTTATATCAAAGAGAGCAGATATACCAACATTTCCACTTCTTTGCATTTTTACAGGTCCAATGTCCTTTGCCAGCTCTTCTATGTTTCCGTCCTTAATTCTCAAGAATGCATTATTGCTAAGCTTACTGGAAACATATAAGTTCCCTGTTTCATCTGCTGTGATCTCTGAATATCCATCACCAATTGAAATATCTTTTACAAATGTAACTGCATCATTTGCATACTGATATTCTTTTAACTTGCCATCTGCGAGTATCCATACCCGGTCACCTGCTGCAGCTACACGTCCACTGAAAATATCATCTACAATATATGGACTTTCAAATGGAATCCACTGACAATGTACTGTAACCGGTCCCATTGTCACATCACGTACGGCTTCTGTCGTAAATGGTGTTCCTTCTTCTGGTGAAAGTTTTACTTCCTCTTCTTCATCTTCTTTTTCTTCCGACTCTTCTTTTTCAACTTTCACCTTGGCTTCATCAGATTTCTTTTTTTCTTTCTTATCTTTTCCGCCACACGCACTAAATAATAAAAGTACACATAAGACAGAAAGAATAATTCCTAATGCTCTCTTTTTCATTTTGATCATCTCCTTTTTCTTCTTTTCAAATCTTTGAGCTATGTGATTTTCTGGTTTTATCTTATATGTTTTTTTTATTATTTTCTATTCACCCACGGTTACTTAATGGCCTGTTTTCGTTAATGGTATACCTGGTATACCATCATTTTCCCCTATAATACAAGCTTTCTCTTCATGTCGATCGCAGCATAGTGCATCCTGCCGGAGGCTTTTTGTATAATAAAACCGAGCAAAAGGCTTTCGCCCTCTGCTCGGTTCCCATCACTTAATCCTGTAATCATCTTATCGTTCCAGCTCACTGATCCGTCCGCATCTCTCAAACAGATCCAGATATAACATCAGTTCATTGTAAGATGAAACTTTTAATTTTTCATAGATATTTCTATTATGTTTTTTTACCGTACTCATACTAATAAATGCAATTTCAGGAATCTGTGCAATCTCGTATCCTTCCATATAGTAATGAAAAATTATATACTCTGTTTTTGTCAAAGTACATACTCCCAGTGCAAATCTAGTAAACAATTCTTCAATATTCGGTGGCAGTGACTGTGTATGGATCTTTTCATTTTTCTTCTGTTCACCAGTGAATCGCAATAATTCTTCTAACTCTTCAATACCCGATTCATTTCTTAAAAGTTCTTTATTTCCAACAATGTCAGAAAATCCCCGAAGTATAGGCTTAACAAACCTCTGTGACAAATGATTTGCAAGGAAAAACATCACAACTAAAAAACCTATTCCGGCTAACATCATATAATTTCGGTTCCGCCAGACAGAAGCTTGCCATTTATCTTTCGGAAGAAGTACTGCAACTACCCACCGATTTTCTTTTTCTCCCGGAATCTGTATTTCCTTCTGCAGACCTATAAACTCTCCTTGACCGGAAAAATATTCATTGTAATATTTCTTATGATTGATTTTTAAATCTTCAACTGACTGAAGCCAGGTTCCATCGGTAGAACCTGTCATACCTTTCTGCACTTCCAATATCTGATCGCTGACTGGTGCAAGTATCGTAACCATAGAGCCATATTTGCTGTCTACAGCTGTGTAATTCTGATTAAAATACATGGAATTCAGTTCCACTCCACATTGTCCATATATGTCTCCTGAATTTCCAATGATCGGGACACACAAGAACATGACATCTTCCCACGTTCCGGTCAATGACGTCTTCTCACTCCAGAAATATGACATTCCTTTTCGTTTTTTTTCATCTACCAATGTGTGATATCCCGGCATTACATCCGTATTAAACTCCAAATTCCATCGATTATGTAATTCCAGTTCTTTTTCGCGTGCAATATCCGGACTGCCACGGAACAAAATGGTCTCCGCCATTAAATTTCCAGTATTGGTAACATTTTTTAATCTTAGATAAAGTCCGCTTCTTGACTTTTCACTCCCGGATATTTTCGTATTGACTGTAGCATCCAATACTGCATATACACCGCTCGGACGACAGATTTGAATTGTCGTATTCATTTCCGGATATATCTGTCTCTGTAATTCAATCAGTGCTTCCTGGTCATCATTATAATCTGTAAGTTTCTTTGCATTATTTTTCAATTGATTATCTATATTCTGACTGATCTGTCCGGAAAGAGAAAGTCCATATCCTGTATATTGTTCAAGATCTTCCTGCATCTGTGCTGTACTGGAATCCAACTGCATCTGTAATACATCTTGTATCTGTTTATGCGTTCCAAACAGATTTCTTGTCAGGACAAGCAGCAAACACACTATTCCAAGACCTGCCATGACCATGGTGCATAAGTACAGCATCAGTTTTTTTCGCATTGGAATATTCTTTTTTCTTGCCAGATAGATAATCTGGCCAAGTTCTTTTATTTTCTTTATCATTTCTTACCCATACTCTATCTTATTATTCCATCGAATCACTAAATTCCTGAAATGTATCCCATACTAATGTTTCTATATCTGCCTCGTTGTTCATATATCTTTTTCTTGCAGATGTTAATTTCATTCTGATATTTTTTTCGAATTTCATTTCCGAGTCAAGATAACTATCCATTTGAGGTGCGCAATAAAATGTATATTCATTTTGTGTATCTATGAATGCCTGATACAGACTTTTATATTTTTCATTTGTAAGATTATTTATTGCTTCCGGTAATAATTCGAATGCCTTTTCCGTCACTGGCATATATCCCACGCTTGTAACAAATTGAACATTCTTTTCTGGTTCAGTCAGCCATTTTACAAATTTTGCTGCTGCTTCTTCTCTTTCTGGATCAGACTTTGTAAGGCAGATTCCTGCACCTCTTTGCATAACAAGCTTGCCTCCATTTTTGAAGACCGGAACTGGTCTGGCAATAATTTCAATTGGCTCAGAACGATTATCGGAGTAAGTTACAATATCTTCATAATATAATACACTGGCTGAAGATGCTACACTGACAATGGACTCACCTGTTCTAAGAGGCTCTGTTGCATACCCTTCATTTAACCAGATTCCACCTTCTATAGCCGCCCTTGCATAAGGCTCCCATACTTGCCCAAACTCGCTGGTATCATAGACGATTTTGTCCCCATTAAAAAAATCTGTCCCCAGTGACTCTACTCCTAATTGAAAATAATTAAAATGATAATCATGAACAAACATGCTCTTTCCATCACCTTCTACATCAGGAGTCTGAGCATCTGACCATTCATAATAGGTATCTGCCAAGTCAAAAAGATCTTCCCAAGTGGTAAGCTGTTCCATAGAAGCTCCGGTATCTGCTGAAAAACGATCAAATATCGTCTTGTTAACAAATAAGATTTCTGTCGATTTAGCAACCGGAAATACGAGGAGGCGACCGTCAATTTCACCTTCTTTAAGAAACTCCGGTATAAAATCTTTCAACTCGTTTTCTGAAAAATAATCATGATAATCTGCCAATATACCGGAATCATTCATAGCTAGCACTGTTTTGGGATATGAGATAAAAAGATCTGGTAATTTTGCCGCTCCCGGATCTTTATTCGCTGCTTTTAGTACTTCTTCATGAATCGTATTTGTATTAGATACCATCCCTACCTGGATTTTTATACCTTCTTTTTTCCCTTCCGTCCCATTAAATTCATCGATCAGATCATTTAACGGAGAATCTGTCTGTCCTCCATATACATGCCAAATAGTCAATGTGATTGGTTCTTTGCGGCTCTGACTTTTTCCACACCCGGCCATCATTGACAGAATTGCTACAATAATAACCACACTGATAACTTTTCTTTTGATTTTTTCTTCTGTAGATCTCATTCTCGTCCCCCCCTTTTAAGCGAAAACTCTCTCTTAAATATCATATCAATTAATCAAAAGAAAGACATGAACCAAAAGATCTATTTTTATATCTTTATTGCAATTCCACTAATTCTTGCTTCTATTGCAAGCTCTGTGCGGCTTTCACAGCCTGTCTTTTCCAACATTCGATGGATGTGATTTTTCACAGTACTTTCCGAAATCACCAGTTTTTCAGCAATCGCAGCATTCGAAGCACCAGTGGTCATCAATCGCAGTACTTCCATTTCCCGTTCTGTAAATTCATGACTTGTGGCCATCCCTACCTTAACTTGTGGTACCTTATCCGGATAAACAGATTCTCCACTCATCGTTCTGTCCATTACCTGCAGGATAGTTTCTTTCGATGCTTCTTTATACCAGAAGCTATCGATTCCAATCTCTCTTGCCCTTGTAAGCCAAGATGTTTCCGGCATAGATGTTACAGCAATAATCTTCACTTCTGGTCTGAATTTTTTTATCTCACAGGCGGCTGACAGTCCATTCGAACCATCTGACATAAGAATGTCCATCAGAATTAAATCAACTGGATTTCCTTTCAGTGCTTTTGTGGCCAATGCTGCTGAATCTACCTGCATTACAAGTTTATATTTTTCACTGGATTTTATGTACATTTCAAATAACTGCCTGGCTATATACTGATCATCTACGATCATTACTTTTACTTTCTCCATACTTTCTCCTTTTTTAAGGTCACATAAATTGCAAAAATCGGGAAACTTTCAATGCGAAACTCTCCATCTATTGATTCTACCATCATCCTGAGATTGCGAAGTCCGCCCTTTTCTTCTATTTTCTGTTTAGGTATCTCTCCATCATTGTGCAGACATATCTGCACATCTTCTCCGGAATTGTCTATTTCAATGTAAAGATAATGTCCTCCGGCATGCTTGATCATATTATTCAGGCTTTCTCTTAAAAGTGCATATATAACCCGCTGTTCTTTTTCTGTCTGTGGAAGCTCTCCTTCAAAAATAATTTCCACATCCATTAAATCTGCAATTTTTTTCAATTCCTCAAATGACTTCTTGTTTTCTTTTTCTCCTGCCTCATAAGTCATCGAATTTACAACATATTTCCACATTGCAAGAAGTTCCTTGCGCCTCTTGGAATTCTCAGGTTCTTCCAGATAAGTCCGAAGTGCAAGAAGAACGCGTCCGAGATCATCATGTACTTTCATCTTTGCTTCCAACATTTCTTTCTGCCGCGTAACGGTTTCTACTTCTTCATTAAATTTCATGAGCCTTCTATTGATATCATTCAACTTAGTATTTCTATCCTTCAGCTCCCGATTCAGCTGGTACTGCTCTGCGATATCGTATGCTATAATTTCCTGATACGAAGTATCTTTCATGGACACTTCTTTTTTCAAAAAGTTCCATACTTTTGTGTCTGAAAATCGAAGAATCAAAGACGGCTCATTCCTTATGACTTCTGCTTTCTCTGAAGTTTGAATGTTCTGTAAATCTTCCCAGAAATCATTCGCATTCATAATCTCTGTTTGAAATAAATATCCGCAAATCTCATTCATTTGTATGTTTACCAGAATTGGCTGTCCCTCCATAGATGCATAGCAGATTCCATCCATTCTTGCATCGAGTGTTTCCTTTACAGACCGAGCCGTCAGATATTCCGGAGTATTTTTTTCTTTTTTCCATAGTAAATATTCTACTCCATACAAAAGTGCAAGTAGTAAAACACCATATGAAAATGGTATCTTTTCAAGAATTCTACCTGGCACAGATTCAGTCATATGTCCACCTCTTGCAAGATCAGCAAGTCCTTGCATTAATATTGTTGAAAAAATAAGTATACCGACTGCCAGTGACAACAAGTACCATCTTCTTTTTCTTTCAATCATATTCAAAAAGGCAGAAATTTCCCAAATTGTAATTATAGTAATAATGATTCCCAATATAATCTGACTTTCTTTTGACAATTCAGTAAATGAACGTTTCATGATATCCATGATTACTGTTTTCATGAAACACCACCTCCTAAAATCGGTAATGTTCCCCGGATATATAACGTATCTTCTTCCGAAAATGTCTCAAAGGTTCCATTACATTTTTCAAATTTTTTCTGTATTTCCAATAAATTCCGGGTACTTTTTACCCGGTCAAGTTCTATTTTTATTGAAAGAACATCTTTCATATCCAGCAGAACCATTACTGCTCTTGTTTTTTGAAGGACACTCTCTATAATCTTTTCAAAAGACTCATATACCAAAATTGCATCTTTTCCGTAAAGGAATCCTTCTCCTTTTTTCTCTCCATAAGCCTTGATTCCATATAACCGCATATATTCCAATGATTCAGATAATGCAAGCCATAATTCTCCAACATTCAAGACTCCTGACTGCCTGGACATAATCAACAGATTTGAACACCGTTTTATATATACATTCAAAACTCCTCCATAGCAAAGTTTCTCTCTAATATCCTGATCATTCTGCTCTAAGGAATCCAAAAGCTCATTTAATTCCTTTAGCTGCGGTGACACCTCTCTGGCAATTTCATTATATAACTGATTCTTTTCTTCCACCTTGATTTTCTTTTCAGATAATCTGATTGCTCCCTCCAGCATGGCATTTTCTTCAACCAGAACATCTCCAACGTCTTCAAGATTTCTATTTAATTTCAAAATATCCGAAATATCTTTGTACCAAAATCCCCACCCTCCGCTGACTTCATGACTTCTTAATATTGTCTGTTCGTCAGATAAAAGAACGGTTTTTCTTTTTGCAGTTATAATCTGCTCCTTCTTTACTGGCAGACATTTCTCTGAAGAATAAAAGATATTCCCTTCAAAATCCATAAGCCCACCGCCAGCCGACGAAACTTGCCACAAATCCATGTAGCTATCATTAGACGGAAGAAGTCGGGCTAAGATCAGACATTCCATAAACGCCGGAAAAATAAAACAAATTACTTCTGCCATTTTGTATAATGAAGGAAATAGCCCCTTGGGACTTAATATATATATAATTGTGTACACTCCCCCGATTCCTAATGGAATCATCGGAATCCAGATTTTTCGGCGATTTTGTGAAAACGCACATCTGGAAAATGTAATCACCAGGATCATGGCACAGAATATCACGATCCAGCCAATTGCCAGAATATATAAAAATCCCCTTGTGTATTCCATTCCCCAATTCTGTATTCCATCTGGAAAACGAAAAGCAAGCTGATGAAAATCATTAGTCATAATTCCGCCTATCAAAATGAACGCCGGAATGTAAAGTATTCTCCACTTTCGCTCTAATTGATAATGATACGGTTTTCCAATATATAAAACTGCAAAAAACATCCATAGTACCGCAAGTGTCTGCGGAACATAATATAAATACCAGGCATATCGTGCATATACACTTCCACTTGGTAAAAAATCAAATTTAATCGTCCTTACTGCCATCAAAAATAACATCAAAGCAGCGACTCCACTTAAAAATTTGCATTCCTCATTCTGCAAAAGTCTGCGTTTCACCTGACTGATCCAAATAAATAAAGCTGATGTATAAAGCAAAAAAATAATAATATTACAGGAATATCCCGGAATTACATTGAACAAAACACGAACCGGTCCACTCATAATAATCAAAAATATACATACCCAGTCCAAGAAAATTGTCTTTTTTATTTTCCTCAAATACCTCTCCTCCACCTGCAGACATAACCTTTTTTTCATTGTATCGAAGATAGTATGAATT
>OLOC01001568.1_pt1 | contig 12891 bp, 9 predicted proteins | sample 1643111 | NCBI WGS metagenome assembly OLOC01 (sample SAMEA3136633, study PRJEB25190) | human gut metagenome
CACTGATCATCTCTGGGCAGCCAACAAGAAGATTTTGTTTTGAAGCATTTCTTCCATCAGATAAAAAAGAAAGAAAACAGATTCTTGATTCTCTGGAAAATGAGACAAGATCTATTATCATTTATGAAGCACCACATCGTTTAGTAAGGACTTTGGAAGAACTACATGAAGTGCTCGGAGACAGATCCATGACATTATGCAGAGAACTCACAAAGAAGTATGAGAGCGTTTTTAAATCAACGCTTGGGGAAATCCTTGCCTATCATAGAGAAAATCCGCCAAAAGGCGAATGTGTGATGATCATAGAAGGAAAATCATTTCAAGAATTAAAAGAACAGAGTCAGGAAGAATTTCTAAAGATTCCATTGTCAGAGCATATGAACCGTTATATGGATCAGGGATATTCAAAGAAAGAAGCGATGAAACTGGTAGCCAAAGATCGAGGTGTTGGTAAGAGAGAGATTTATCAGCAGTTGTTGGAAGAGGAATAAAAATATATCAACAAAAAAGGTATGGGAAAATAATATCAATTCCCATACCTTTTGTTTGTCTTTATTGAAATGATCCAAAAAATTACGCTTCAGTAATTTCGAATCCAGCAAGTTTAGCTAATTCAATGATAGATTTTCTTGAGACTTTCTTTCCTTTGTAGTCAATCAGATCATCCATATCTTCTCCAGTAAAAATATCTGCAGGATTATATTTCTTTAAAATAATCTTATCGTCATCTACAAATATTTCAAGAGGATCGCGTTCGTTCACATCAAAGTTACGACGTAATTCGATCGGTAAAGTAATTCTTCCAAGTTCGTCAAGCCTTCTTACAATGCCTGTACTTTTCATGTGTAAACCTCCTTAATGTCTTACAATCATTTTATATCTTAAACCATAGCATACCAAAATCTGGTTGTCAATTCATTTGTTTACTTATAAACTGGAGAATAAATAAGTATAATTAACAGATTTCAGCACCTGCTGGCATATCTTTATCTGGTGTTACAAGAGCTAATTCACCCTTATCATTTTCAGCACAAAGTAACATTCCTTCAGAGAGAACTCCTGCTAATTTGGCTGGTTTTAAGTTCACAAGTACCATAACTTTCTTACCGACCATATCTTCTGGTTTATAATAAGCTTTGATACCAGAAACAATCTGTTTTACCTGGCTTCCAATCTTAACCTGAGAGCAAAGAAGTTTCTTGGATTTCTTCACTTCTTCACAGGCAATGATCTCACCAACTTGGAACTGCATCTTAGTGAAATCATCAAAAGTGATCTCATCTTTTGGTTCAATGTCGATGACAGTATCTTCTTCTACAGCAGCGTTTGCAGCTTTGACAGAAGCAGCCTGTTTCTCCATTAAGACTTTGGCTTTTTCCATAACTTCTTTCTCATCTAATCTTGCAAATAAGATCTGAGGTTTTTCAGTTACTTTTGTACCACTCTTGTAGTTTCCGAATGTTGTAAGGTTATCAAATTCAACCATAGATGTATTTAACTGAGCAAAGATCTTCTCAGATGTCTCAGGCATATATGGTGATAATAAAGATGCACCAATTGTGATTCCTTCAACAAGGTTGTATAAAACAGTAGCCAGACGGTCTTTTGAAGCTTCGTCTTTTGCTAATACCCAAGGCATAGTCTCATCAATATAACGGTTGCAGCGACGGAATAAGTTAAAGATCTCAGTCATTGAATCTGCAACACGAAGGTCAGCCATCTTCTCAGCAACTTTATCTCTTGTACCTGTCACAACGGCTTTCAGATCATCATCATAATCTCCTACAACACCCTTGTCTTCTACGATTCCTCCAAAATATTTGTTGGACATAGAAATCGTACGGTTTACAAGGTTACCAAGAATATTTGCAAGGTCAGAGTTCATACGCTCGATCATCAATTCCCATGAGATCACACCATCACGTTCGAAAGGCATTTCATGAAGAACGAAATAACGCACTGCGTCAACTCCGAAGAAGTCAACCAGATCATCTGCGTATAAAACGTTACCTTTGGATTTACTCATCTTACCATCGCCCTGAAGCAGCCAAGGATGTCCAAATACCTGTTTAGGAAGTGGAAGATCTAGTGCCATCAGGATGATTGGCCAGTAAATTGTATGAAAACGGATGATATCTTTACCGATCAGGTGAAGATCTGCAGGCCAGAACTTGTTAAATTTGTCTGAAATGTTTCCATCACAGTCATAACCGATACCTGTGATATAGTTTGTCAATGCATCTAACCATACATAAACGATGTGTCCTTCATCAAAGTCAACTGGGATTCCCCATGAAAATGATGTTCTTGAAACACACAGATCCTGAAGTCCAGGAAGAAGGAAGTTGTTCATCATCTCATTCTTACGGGATTCTGGCTGAATAAATTCAGGATGTGTATTGATGTGTTCGATCAGACGGTCTGCATATTTGCTTAATTTTAAGAAATAAGCTTCTTCTTTTGCAGGTTGTACTGGACGTCCGCAGTCAGGACATTTACCATCTACTAACTGGCTCTCTGTGAAGAAAGATTCACAAGGTGTACAGTATAAACCTTCGTATTCACCTTTGTAGATATCTCCCTGTTCATATAATTTCTTAAAAATCTTCTGAACCTGTTTCTCGTGATCTTCATCAGTTGTTCTGATAAAACGGTCATAAGAAGTGTTCATAAGATCCCAGATTCTCTTGATTTCTCCGGCAACATCATCAACGAATTCTTTTGGTGTTACCCCTTTTTCTTCTGCTTTTAATTCTACTTTCTGGCCATGTTCGTCAGTTCCTGTCTGGAAAAATACGTCATAGCCTTCCATTCTTTTATATCGAGCAATACTGTCTGCCAGGATGATCTCATATGTGTTACCAATATGAGGTTTTCCGGAAGTATAAGTAATTGCAGTCGTAATATAATATGGTTTCTTACTCATAATGATCCTCCGATTTTCTGTTTCTATCCTTATAATTATAGTACATCTTGTGCGGATAGTCTATTTTTTTTCTTTAAAAAATAAGATATTAACAAGTGTTTATTTGGAGGTAGAAATGGAATTTACAGGGAGATTGAAAAAGATCAGAATAAAGTTGATCATGATTGGAATTTGTCTGATATTTCTAGGAGGATATAGTCTGATCCAAGAATGGAAAGATCAAAAAAAGAATACAACAAAAAAAGTATTTGATCAGTATACGGATGCGTTTTTTAAAGAAAATATATCAACAAATGAGATCACGATGCATTTCTTTTTAGAAAATCCAGAAAAATATAGATTAGAACAACCGAAAAATCTTTATCCATCCATGAATCAGGGAAGTATCTTGAATGAAAAAATTAAAATTTCAAAAGAAATTGAGAAGTTAAAAAAATTTAAACAAAAGGAATTGACGAAAAAACAGCAAAATACATATATGGTTTTGATGGATTATTTAAGAAGACAGAAAAATCTTTCGATGTATCCGTATTATGAAAGAATCCTTGGGAAAACATCTGGGCAGCAGGCACAGATTCTTCTGACATTAAGTGAATATCGTCTGAAAAATGAGAAAGATATCAAAAGCTATTTTCAATTATTGAAGGGACTGGATGGATATTTTGATTCACTGATCGAATACAGCAAGGAACAGGTAAAGAGAAATTTATTCCTATCTGATCAGTCTTTAAAAGAAGTATTGCAGCAGATTCAGAATGTCATAAAGCAAAAAGAAAACAATATGTTGGTTGCAACATTTAATTTAAGAATTGCAGATATTAAAGGAATTAATGCAGCTCAGAAAAAGAAATACTGCAGAGAAAATAAGAAATTGATCGGTACAAAGGTGCTGTCTGCTTATGAAAAATTATATTCCCATTTGCAGGCATTAAATGGAAATGGGAAAAATGAAAATGGTCTGTATTATTATAAAAATGGAAAAGAATATTATAAAGTATTGGTTGCACAGAAAACAGGATCAGATAAAACGATAGAAGAAATGATCGAAATCAGTGATCGATCCATTGAAAAATGCCTTCGAAAACTTATAAAATTGCAAAAAAAGTATCCAAATATCATAAATGAATATAGAAATCATAAAAAAAATATAAAAATTGTGCAAAATCCACAAAATATACTTAACAAACTAAGGCAAAAGATGGTAAAATATTATCCAAAGGCACCAAAAGTTAGCTGTAAAATAAAATATGTGCACAAAACCATGGAAGAATATACCAGTCCTGCGTTCTATATGGTACCAGAGATTGATTCTTACAAGGAGAATGTAATTTACATTAATAAGGCACAGACTGCAGAGTTATATCCAACTTTGGCACATGAAGGATACCCAGGACATTTATACCAGAATGTATATTATGCGGCAAGGAACGATGATCCAGTGCGCTATCTGCTTGATTATCCTGGATATTCAGAAGGATATGCAACGTATGTAGAAGTTTTTAGTTACAGTATGATGGATGCTGAAGGATATGGCGATATTTATCAACAGATGAATATGGAGATGTACGAGTACAATCTGGCACTTTGTTCAAGAGTTGATCTTGGAGTTCATTATGAAGGATGGAAGAAGAAAGATGTCAGGGCGTATTTAAGATCATTTGGAATGGATGATTCTCAGGCAGATGAATTATTTCAGATGATTATCGAGAATCCTGCAAATTATTTATCTTATTATATCGGTTATCAGGAGTTTCATGAGCTTTTGACTGATTATAAGAAAATGGCAGGGAATAAATACAGCTTAAAAGCGTACCACACAGAGATTTTAGATGCAGGCCCATGTAGTTTTGACATTTTGAGAAGACGCATCGAAAGCAACCTATGAATGGAGGAGTAACTTATGTCAACAAAAGCTTATTACACACATGAAGAAATCGGAAAAGGAAAGCCTGGATTTTCAAAAACAAGATCCATTATTGAAGCAGCATTCTATGGAAATAACGTTGTAGAAGTAAAAGATTTAAAGCAGGCTTATGAATTAGCAAAGAATTCGCCTGGAACGATCGTTACAGATATGCCAGTATATAAACCAGAAGCGATTGGTTTAGATGAGGGGGCCAAAGTTCTATTATTTAATGATGGATCAGTGACTGGACGCTGTGCAGCCGCAAGAAGAATTTCCAGTGAACCTGGTGTCGATATAAATGATCTGGATTTAAAATTAATGGATGCGATCTATGATACAAGATGGACAACAATGTACCATGCACAGGTATATATCGGATTAGATCCTGAATTTATGGTAAAAGCACATCTTTTAATTCCAGAAGGTGAAGAAAATATTTTATATTCCTGGATGTTAAATTTCCAGTATATGAATCCTGAATACAATGAAATGTATAAGAATTCACAGCCAGTTGCAGATGAGACAGATATCTATATTTTCTCAGATCCACAGTGGACACATGAAGAACATCCATTAGGATTAACATATTTTAATACAGACACAAACTGTGCTGCACTTCTTGGTATGAAATACTTTGGGGAACATAAGAAAGGTACATTAACAATTGCATGGGCGATTGCAAATCGTAACGGATATGCTTCCTGCCATGGTGGACAGAAAGAATTCAGATTAGATAATGGAGAGAAATTCGTAGCATCTTTCTTCGGATTATCAGGATCAGGAAAATCCACATTAACACATGCAACACATAATAATAAATACGAAGAGATTCAGGTTCTGCATGACGATGCATTTATCATCAATACAGAAACAGGTGCATCTATTGCAATGGAACCAACATATTTTGATAAAACAGCGGACTATCCAACAGGATGCCCAGATAATAAATACTTATTAACAGCACAGAATTGCTCTGCAACAAGAGATAGCGAAGGAAAAGTCGTTCTTGTCACAGAAGATATCCGTAACGGAAATGGTCGTGCAATCAAGTCCAAATTATGGTCACCGAACCGTGTAGATAAGATCAATGACCCAGTAAATGCAATCTTCTGGATCATGAAAGACCCAACAATCCCACCAATTGTTAAGATCAAAGGAGCTTCTTTAGCATCTGTTATGGGAGCAACACTTGCAACAAAACGAAGCAGTGCGGAACGTCTGGCACCTGGAGTAGATCCAAACCGTCTGGTTGTAGAACCATATGCAAATCCATTTAGAACATATCCTCTTGTAAATGACTACAAGAAGTTTAGAAAACTTGTAAAAGAAAGAAATGTAGACTGCTATATCATTAATACAGGAGACTTCATGGGTAAAGATATCAAACCTGCAACAACAATTTCCGCAATCGAGCAGGTTGTAGAAGGAACTGGAGAATTCAAACAGTGGGGACCATTTACAGATATCGAAGTGCTTGAGATGGAAGGATATGTTTCAGATTTCAATGATATGAATTATGTGGAAACATTAAAAGCAAGAATGACAGACAGACTAAACTTTGTCTTCGAAAAAGACGTAGAAGATGGTGGATACAATGCACTTCCTACACAGGCAAAAGAAGCTTTAGCAAAGGTTATTGGAGAAGCACACAATTTAGAAGTGGAAAATTCCAATAATTAAAGGTATAATACTCTTAAATCGTTGTTTAGGAGGTAAATTGATTGGATAAAGATCGTTTAAATAATATGGTGGTAGACTTATTCCACGGAATTTCATATGAAGAAGAGAAAGCCGTGATCACAGATGAGTTTAAGGATATTTCGAACAAAGATCTGCATATTATTGATGCGATCGGGATCAAGAAACCGAAGAATATGTCAACGATTGCAGGAGATTTAAACATTACGGTTGGTACACTTACAACCGCTATCAATAACCTCTTGAAGAAAGGATATGTAAATCGCAAACGCGGAGAGAAAGATCGCAGAGTTGTTTATATATCTCTTTCTGAGAAGGGGAGGAAAGCATACAGTCATCACAGAGAATTTCATAAACGTATGATCCAGGGATTGCTTGATACGCTTAATGAGCAGGAACAGGATCTGTTGGTGAAGGTTATGCAGTATTTTCATGATTACTTTCGTGAACATATGTAAAATTTATTTGTTGGTTTGATAGCTGTAGTCTTTGTGTATCTGAGAAAAACGAAATAAAAGAATAAAAGATCCAGACCAGAAATTTTGCTCGCCGTTTTGAACGGTCGCTTATACGCAAATTTTCCTTGCATAACTCATAGTATGTATATTTTACGGTATTTGTTTATATTTTTAGATAATCAATGACTGAAAAATCTCTTATCAGATTCAGAAGATTAAAGTTTGTGATTCAGTGAAAGGTTTGAGCAGTGAAAATAAAAAATGGAGAAATAATAATGCTCAAAGTCAGTTAAGAAAAATTACAGACAAGAAAGGAAAACTTGAGTCATATCAAAGAAAGACAATTATTTACGGAGACGGATTCCATGCTCCAGAGCAGAGAATTGGAAAATATGAGTTTGAATTTTTATGGAAGTGGTAAGAATCATAGTGTTTTAAAATGCTTTGAATAAAATTATAAGAAAAAAGATCCAGATAATGCGCTTTTCTGGATCTTTTTTCTGTGTCACTTGGACATTATCTCATTTTTTCGAAGATAATATAACATATATTTATAAATATTTCAAGTATGCATAACTTAATGAATCAAAGTATGTGTGTTATCTAAAAAAATAAAGCAAAAATTCTTTATTTTCCTAAAATGATATCGTATCATAAAGATATTCATACAAACCAAGGAGGGGAAGGAATATGCTGCAATTAAATTACAAATTAACAGATGAAGACTACATAGAATTCAACGAATTTCATCAGTTAATTCATTCAGAAATAGGAAAAAGAAACCTGTTTTTTTTAAGATTAATCGGTCCAATGATCAGTATTCTAGCTATGATCATTTTCATACTAGCAAGAGTAGAAGTAATGTTAATTATTGGTGAAGCAATTGTATTATTCATTTTTTCTGTGGTGGAGATATTACTAGCTAAAAAGATTATGAAAAGAGGGATTCGTAAGACAATTCTAAAAATGAAAGAAAAAGAAGGACTACCATTTGCAGAAGAAACAACATTAAATTTTACAGAAGATCAGATCATAGAGATAACAAAAGGTCAGGAAGTGAAAGTAGATTATAAAAAGGTAGAAGATGTTTGCGAAACAGAGAAAGCTTTTTATATTTACATGAGCTCTGTACAAGCGATTATTATTCCGAAGAGAGTATTGGATCAGGATAAGGAAAAGAAATTGAGACAGATCTTAAGTAAAAAGTAAAAGAAAATCATAAACTGGCACCATTAAAAATAAAAAAACTGGCTATTTTAAAAATACCAATAACACGATAAATTATAACACAATAAAGGAACGCAGCGTACTTGAAAAACTATATATCATACAAGAAATCAGGAAGTGAGGAAAATAAAATGAAAGAAAATAAAGTACAGTTTATTGCAATAACAGCAATGGCAGTTGCATTAACTTATGTGTTTACAGCGTTTGTTAACGTAAGATTACCGATCGCAGCTAATGGAGGTCTGATTCATTTAGGAAATGTTCCTCTATTTATTATGGCAATTTTATTCGGTAAGAAAACAGGAGCTATCGCTGGTGGAGTTGGAATGGGATTATTTGATCTGTTGTCAGGATGGACAGCGTGGGCACCATTTACATTTATTATCGTAGGAATCATGGGATATGTTGTTGGAGCTATGACAGAGAAGCATGACCAGTATGGATGGAAAGTTGCAGCAATCTTTGCAGCATTTGTAATTAAGATCGTTGGATATTATATTGCAGAGATCATTCTTTATGGAAACTTTATTGCACCAATCAGTTCTGTTCCAGGAAATGTCGTACAGATTGCTGTAGCAGCAGTTGTTGTACTGATCGTGATCGAACCAATTGAGATTGCAGTTAAGAAAATTGGAATTACACAGTTCGCATAATAAAATGATATAATGATACCGGGATTGCCAAAGCATTTTCTATGCAGTGATCCCGGTATATTAGATTATAAAAATAAAAAAGAAAGTGAGTGACGGATATGAGTAAATACAAGATTATGACACCAGGACCTGTTCAGGTGCCAGAAAATGTAAGACTGGCGAGAAGCCTTTCTACAACGAATGCAGATTTGGATCCGCAATTCTATGATGAATACAAGGAAACCTGTGAGCTGATCAGTGAGCTGCTTCATACGAAGAATGAAACACTGATCCTAAGCGGAGAAGGAATCCTTGGTTTAGAGGCAGCATGTGCATCTATGACAGAGCCGGGAGATAGAGTTTTAATTCTTGATAATGGAATTTATGGAGCAGGATTTGCAGATTTTGTATCTATGTATGGTGGAATTCCTGTTATGTATACAAAAGATTATAAAAATGCATTTGATGTTGATGAATTAGATGCATATCTGAAGGAAGATCACGATTTTAAATATGCAACAGTTGTTCATTGTGATACTCCAAGTGGAATGTTAAATGACATTCATAAAATCTGTCCATTATTGAAATCCTATGGAATCATGACAGTTACAGATTCTGTTTCAGGAATGTTTGGAAATGAAGTCAATGTTGATAAAGCACAGATCGATATCTTATGTGGAGGATCTCAAAAAGCAGTTTCAGCGCCTCCAGGACTTACTTTCGTAACGATCAGTGATGAAGCTAAAAAAGCTATGGAAAATCGAAAAACACCAATCGCATCATTTTATTGTAATCTGACGATTTTCAAAGATTACTATAAAAATTTATGGTTCCCATATACAATGCCGATCAGTGATATCTATGGATTGAAAGCAGCGATGGATAATATTGCAGCGGATAAAGATCTGATCAAACGTCACGCCAGAATCGCCAATGCGACAAGAAAAGCCATTGAAGCATTTGGTCTAAAATTACATTTGGAAAGTGGATTTTCAGATACGGTTACAGTATTTGATGTACCAGAAGGAATGACAGCGGATGATATTCTGGAAAGAATGAGAGAAAAACATGGAATCATGCTGGCAGGTTCTTTCGGAGAATTGGCAGGAAAAGTCATTCGAATCGGGCATATGGGTGCAAGTGCAAATGTAGGAGATATGTTAGAAGTGATGTCTGGATTGGAAGAAACATTGAGATATCTTGGATGGAAATCAGAGAATAGTTTGTTGGGAGTGTTTCATACAGAATTATGATATTAGGACATACAATAAAAGATTATAAAAGAGAAAATCTGTTGCATGATGTGATCACAGGAATCATCATCATGGCAGTATCGATTCCAATTTCTATGGGATATTCCCAGATTGCCGGATTACCTGCGGTTTATGGGCTATATGGGTCTGTATTTCCGATCATTTTATTTGCATTATTTTCTACATCTCCGCAGTTCATCTTTGGAGTGGATGCGGCACCAGCAGCGTTGGTTGGATCAGCACTTCTTGGGATGAATATACAAAGTGGTTCCAAAGAAGCACTTGCAGTTGTGCCAGTGATCACATTTTTTGTGGCATTGTGGCTGCTCGCATTTTATCTGATGCATGCAGGAAAACTTGTAAATTATATTTCAGCACCAGTTATGGGTGGATTTATTACAGGAATCTGTTCGACGATTATTTTGATGCAAGTGCCGAAATTAATGGGAGGAACAGCAGGAACTGGAGAATTATTAGAACTGTTAGAGCATATAGAAAAAACAGCAGAACAGATCAATCTTCCATCATTGATCTTAGGAATCCTATCATTAGTCATCTTGTTGGCAGCGAAAAAGATCATGCCGAAATTCCCAATGGCAGTTGTGATGATGGCAGCAGGAGCTGTTTTGACGCAGGTTCTGCCAATGAAAGAATGGGGAATTAAGACATTAGATGCCGTAGCACTAGGACTTCCAAAATGGAGTTTTCCAAATCTTATGTTAATTCCAATGGATGAAGTGGTGACGATCAGTTTGTCGGTAGCGGTCGTTATTATGGCGGAAACACTTCTTGCAGAGAATAATTTTGCACAGAAAAATGGATATCGTATCAATGATAATCAAGAATTACTAGCATTTGCAGTTGGAAATCTTGTGGCAGCATTGACTGGATGCTGTCCGATCAACGGATCTGTTTCAAGAACGGCGATGGGAGAACAATATCAGGGAAAAACACAGTTAATGAGTATTGTTGCAGGATTATCTATGATCCTATTACTGTTATTTGGAACAGGATTTATTGGATATCTGCCAGTTCCGGTATTGACGGCGATCGTAATTTCCGCACTTCTGGGAGCGACAGAATTTGAACTGGCGGTAAAACTGTGGAAAGTCAGCCGCACAGAATGTTTTATTTTCTGGGGTGCATTTATTGGGGTATTGTTACTTGGAACGATCAATGGTGTATTGATCGGAATTATCTTATCTTTTGCAGAAATGGTGATACGATCATCAAAACCAGCAAGTTGTTTTCTGGGAATTCAGCCAGGACATAAGCATTTTCGTGATTTAGCTGAGAGTCGTCAGATTCACGAGATTGAAGGTGTGTTGATCTATCGTTTCAGCAGCAATTTGTTTTTTGCCAATGCAGGAGTGTTGCAGCAGGATATTGAGCAGGAACTTGAACGCAGAGGAAATATCAAAGCAGTGATTCTTGATGCCAGCGGAATTGGAAGTATGGATATCACGGCAGCAGACCGCATTGAGATTCTTTATAAGTCATTGAAAGAGCAAGGAATAAGATTTTATATCACAGAACATATCGCAGATTTAAATGAGCAGATGAGAAAGCTTGGAATCGGATATCTGATCGAAGAAGGATGTGTCAGAAGGACGATTTATATTGCGTTGAAAGATATGGGGATCAAACGTCCGTATCCATTAGAAGGCGGAGTTGATAATGAAGAACGCAGTGCATCAAGAAAGCGTGTAGATAACCGTATGCAGGAATTTGTCTGGGCATTTGGTTCTGACACGGAAGATCAGATTGAGAGGCAGATTACAAATCAGATTAAGCAGTTAAAGCAAAATGGAGATGTAGAAAAGCTGTTACATGGAAGCTGGTCACATATGGAAGCTTTTGACGAAGATGAATGGTTAGAACATCTGGAAGAACATCTAAAAGAGATCGTAAATATTTCTGGAAAAGATGAAAGAACTCTGGCGGCACGTTTTGAGGAACATCGAAGGGAAATTCATGAACGTATTATGAAAGAACATCCAGAACTTGCACAGAGATTTAAAGAGCGAAGACATCGTTTGGATGAACATTTGAAAGAACGACGGCCGGAAGTTTATGATCTGGTTGTCAGTTTGAGAGAATTAGAGAAACGAAAAGATATGGAATAAAAAAGATGAGTGCTATCAGTAGTAGATGCTGATAACACTCGTTTTTTGTATATGCTGATTTTTATAATGCAATCTAAATTTATTTATGTCAAAATTATATCATAAATATATCGGGAAAAGTTAAAAATAAGAGATGAATACAGAAATAAAAGTACCAACAAAAACGGCAAGCAATGCCCCAGTCAATGTATATCGAATCTTTTCTATTCCAACCACAGAATAATACACGGATAATGTGTAAAAACAAGTTTCTGTTGAACTAAGGATCACAGAAGACATAAACCCAGCCAAAGAATCCGGCCCGGAAGTTTTATAAATATCAAGCAGGAATCCAGTTGCAGCGGAAGAAGAAAAAAGTTTTGCAAAGATCACGGGTAAAACTTCTTTAGGAATCTTTAATAGTTTTCCCATAGGAGTCAGAAAACGAACGATCAGATCCAAGGCTCCAGAAGAACGAAAGATCTGAATCGCAAAAAACAAAGCGATCAGAGTTGGGGCAATCTCAAGAACAATTTTAAATCCATCCATGACACCTTCAAGAAAAGGGGTATAGATATCCTTACGCTTTAGGGTTCCATATAAAACAAGTGTAAATATGAATAAAGGAATGACAAGATTTGCAAGAAATGTGATCATCGTTTTCGGTCCTTCCATTTGATATAGAT
>OLOC01001569.1_pt1 | contig 12883 bp, 7 predicted proteins | sample 1643111 | NCBI WGS metagenome assembly OLOC01 (sample SAMEA3136633, study PRJEB25190) | human gut metagenome
CCGCCTACATTTTGCTTATTAAGGTCAAACATTGTAATATCAGGATCGTCTTTGAAAATCATACAAGTAACAACCTTATCACCGATGTTTAAAGGCTTACCTGCGCTGTCTTTCTTAACGTTTTTACCCATCTTTACGATTTCACCCGTACCCTCGTGTCCAAGAACAACAGGGATAAGTGAGAATGGGTCATTCTTATATTCGTGAGCATCTGTACCGCAAACACCGCAGCCTTCAACTCTTACAAGAATATCGTCATCACCCAACTCAGGGATTGGGTATTCCTGAATTTCAAAGTGCTTTAATTCTGTCATCATAGCAACTTTTGCAGTCTTTGGAATGTCACCGCTCGGAGCTGCTTGTGCTTTTGGAGCTGATGCAGGAGCACCGCTTGTCATTTCTTGCAAAACCTGTTGTACAAGCTTTGCTACATCATTTTCGTTTATATTCAAGGTTTTCACTCCTTTTTATATGATATTAAGCGCGTCTGAAAGTACGCATCTTCTCTGACGTGTAAAACTTCTCGGAGAAGTGATACCCTCACCTGTCGGGCCGGCAATAGTAAAGGTTGTCCAACCTTCAGCATTAAAGCCGATACCTGCATATGACGGAGCATTCTTAACAAATATTGTTGTACAGATTGCTTTTGCATATTGCGTCATATGGTCAACATTCTTTGAATGAAGATGAGCGCTGTGACGATTGCCGTGTTCAGCCTTAACAGCCATTTCAACAGCCTCGTCGAATGTATCTACTCTGACGATAGGAAGTATCGGCATCATAAGTTCTGTCTGAACAAATGCCTGTGAAAACTCTGTTTCACAAATGATACATCTAATATCGTCACCGACATTGATACCGATTTGAGCAAGAATCTTCTTTGCGTCACGTCCAACCCAATCCTTATTGATAACACGTTTTGGCTGTTCGCCCTCTTTTTTAGGCTTTGACCAAACAAGGACAACATCCTCAAGTTGTTTAACTTGTGCCGCATTGATTAGGTAAGCACCGTTCTTCAACATATTCTGAATAAGCTCGTCCGCAACATTTTTCATTACGAAACATTCTTTTTCAGCGATACAAGGAAGATTGTTATCAAATGTACATCCGTCGATAATATCTTTAGCCGCCTTTGGAATGTCGGCAGTATCATCAACAACAACAGGAGGGTTACCTGCGCCTGCGCCGATAGCTTTCTTTCCGCTTGAAAGCAGCATTTTAACAACGCCCGGACCGCCTGTTGCAACAAGCATTCTTACTGATGGGTCATTAACCATCTTAGCAGAAGTTTCTCTTGTCGGTTCTTTTACTGTACATACGATATTTTCCGGACCGCCTGCCGCAAGAATAGCTCTGTTGACAAGGTCAACAGCATATGCTGAAATTCTCTTTGCGTGCGGGTGCGGATTGAATATAACACCATTACCGCCTGCAAGCATACAGATACTGTTACAAATAACTGTACAGCTTGGGTTTGTTGACGGTGTGATTGCACCGATAATTCCGAACGGAGCCATCTCAACAAGTGTAAGACCTCTGTCACCGGATAGTGCACGGGTTTCAAGGTCAGATGTACCAAGAGTTTTATCGGCAACAAGGTGATGCTTTAAAATCTTGTGATAAACATTACCCATTTTAGTATCCTCAACAGCCAACTTAGCCATTGGTTCAGCCTCTTCATGAGTAAGACGTCTGATTTCCTTTATAATATTTTCTCTTTGTTCTTTATTATAATGTCTAAAGGTCGTGTAAGCTTTGTTACAAGCTGCAATGGCCTCTTCCATTGTATCGAATACACCAAGCTGCTTTCTTGCAGGCTTGTTATCGAATGATGAAATATCCATTCCGGCAATAACGTTTTTAACGATTTCGCTTACTTGCTTTTCATCTACCATTAACTTTTCCAACCTCCTCAAGCAAATCGGGCTTTAAAATACGCGTCGGCAACCATTGCAAGAGTTGTATCTTGTTCTTTTGTGCCACCCGAAACTCCGATTCCGCCGTATATTTTTTGGTCTGTTCTAAGCGGATAACCTCCGCCCAACAGCAATATTCCGTTTCCGTTTGTAAGTCCGTCAAGCGAACCGCTTCTTGATTCATCAAGTGCGATATGTGTAGGCATTTTCAGCGCTACGGCTGTATAAGCCTTATCCTGTGACGCCTGAACGCTTGCTATGTAACTATCATCCATTGCGTGAAGAAGTACAAGATTTGCACCCTCGTCACGAATTGCAACAACCACTTTAACTCCCAAAATCGTCGCCGCTTTTTCAACTGCCTCGGCAAGTTCTTTCGCCATAGCAATAGTCATTTTTTGTGGACTTTCATGTTTGCAATTTCCGCCACACTTACATTGTTTTTTACACTCTTTTTTCACTTCCGGTTTAGGAGCAGAAACAGGTTTTGCGACTTTTTTTTGTTTAACGGTTTGTCCAGAGTTAAAGCGTACTGCCAACTCATCGACAAGTTCATCAATAGTTTTCATGATGTTTCTCCGTTACTTATTTATTAAGTTGTTCCATAACTTTCTTTGTTACTTCTGCAACAAGGCTTTCCATATCCTTATTTGATGATGAAGGAGTCGGGCAAACCTGTGAAGGAAGCGGTTGGAAACCATGATAAGCGGCTGATGATTCTACGCCGTACTTTTCATTAGCCTCTGTCGGTGACATTGAGCAAGTATCGTCACCTTCATAACAACCCGGACAAAGCTTTTCCATAGGGTGCTTACCCGGAACGCCGAATTGCTTTCTAAGTTCAACAAGTTTCTTAACTTCACCGCAAGGGATTTCCTTTTCACCGCCAAGCATTCTTGCATAGAAAAGTAGCTTTGCGTAAAATTCTGTTGATTCCATTCTGAAGAATGCTGTGTTTAGGTCACAACCGAATGAAAGTGCACCGTGGTTTGCAAGTAGAATTGCATCATAATCTTGAAGATATGGTTCAAGTGATTCAGGAATTTCCATTGTTGACGGTGTACCGTATTGTGCGATTGGCACTGCACCAAGAAAGATGATAGCTTCCGGCATAATTAGCTTGTCAAGCGGAATACCTGCGATAGCAAATGAAGTTGCAATCGGAGGATGAGCGTGAACAACGGCATTTACGTCCGGTCTTTGCTGATAAACCTTCAAGTGCATTTTGAATTCTGATGAAGGTTTCCAAGGGCCGTTAGCCTCTTTTAGATTACCTTGTCCATCAACTTTACAAATCATTTCAGGAGTCATGAAACCCTTACTTACGCCTGTCGGTGTAACATAGTAAGTGTTGTCATCAATTTTGACTGAGAAGTTACCGTCATTTGCGGCAACAAAACCGTCATTATAAATTCTCCTTCCGATTTCGCATAATTCTTTCTTAATTTCAAAGTCAGACTTATACATTTGTTTTCCCTCTTTTCTTTGTTTTTTTTGGTTTTATTTTGTTTTGTCTTTATTATACACCATATAAGTCTTGTTGTAAAGACTTTTTTCTGTGTTTTTGTGCTGTTTACCGCACAGACAAATTGTAAATTAATATCTTTAACTGTACATTATTATTTTATCACAAAACACCTATACTTTGCAAGTCTTTTGCGTAACATTTTGCACAATAAAACTTATTATTTTTTCCGCTTTATCAATAATATACAATCGTAATAAGTGAATTTTGTGAAATGTAATCAAAATGTAATATTGTTGTATTATAATTGCAATCTTATATTTTATTTCGCCATAAAAATAACGGACGCATGCGCGTCCGTTATTGTATTATTATGTTCAGAAATTAGTTTACAAATCTGTAAATAACGATTTCTTGTAGAGCACCCTTATCACAGAATCTTGCTATTGCATAATCACCTGTTTTTGTTTCAGAATCATATGGCTCAAGATCTGAAATCTCACTACCGTCTGTATCAATAGAAGCCTTACCGGTCTTTATATTGATTTCAATAGTATCCATAAGCTTTGATGAGTCGAATTGAAGAGTATTCAATGCACTTGCATCAATTTCAACCTTAGCCTCATCATCAAGATCTGATGAAAGCACTGCACCATATACCATCATATTACGAGCAATAAATTGGTTATATGCACCAAACGGTAGAGCATCGGCTACAGTCTTACCTTCATATACTTGTTTATACACATCATCTGCGTCAAGTACCAAGACAATTCTATCTCCACCATCATAAAGAATATAATCGCCCTCTGATAAGCAATCAGTCAATTTAGCACCAGATTGTGCATTCCAAATATCTGTTGTTGAATAGAACTTGCTACCACCCTGGTCTGCAATAATGCCGTTATTCTTACCCTTGTTATTCAACTTACCTAAAACAGCATTCTTTGTTGTTGTAAGAGATACTTCTGCACCATTAAAGTAACCATTGATTGTGTAAACTGTGTTGTCATCATCATCAACACCAGTTTCAATTTCATTAACGACCATTGTCGGATTGTTAGCAGCCGTATCAATATCCTTTACTGCTGCAAGAGCATCCGCACTTGAAGTAAAGTTGATAAGAATTGTAGGAACATTTGTATTTTCAAATTGACCAACAACGAAATCACGACTTGAACCGTTTTCTCTTACCACATAAGAACCTGAATTTACTGTACCAACCTTATAGTTGTCTGCATTTTTCATATCTGCTGCAGTCTTTGGAACTGACATTTCAACAATACCGTCACCAATCTTATATCCGCCAACAAGACCAGATACAACCGCAGTACTCTTTAAGTTTGTTGGATTAATTCTAAGAGCCTTGTCATCAGAAACTGTTTTAGCATTAACTGCACAATATAATCTTGTAATATTGTCACTTGAATTAACTTTATACTTTACAAGTCTAATTGCAACATTTGCATCTGATGAAAGTTTCATAAATGAATTTGCACTTACAAGAGCTGAAATTGTTGACTTAGCCTCTTCTTTTGAAGAAAGTGTTGTAGCAGCTGTTGCTGTAGGAGCCCAGTAATCAACACTTGAACCAAGCTTATATTCAGCTGACTTACCGTCTTGAGTCATCATTTCAATAATGTAACCGCTACCGTCTTCTGCGTCATAGCCGTTCATAATCCAACCATACTTTTCACCTGATTGAAGAACACTTCCGCCTGCTGATTCAATATAAGCTATACGACCGAACATATCTGTATAGAATGTTGATTGTGTACCGCTTACAAGATCGCCAACTGCAACGTTTGCAACATCGTACTTTGTACCGTTGATTGTAGCATAGCTCTTGTCAACCTTCTTTGAAATACCTGACGCCGAACCTGTAAAGCTTTCGCCTGTTACAACAACGTCAACAACTGTATCGTCAAGACTTCTTCTGATTGTTGCTACATCGTTCTTCTTTAGGTTTCTAAGTCTGATCTCGTTACCTGCTTTTGTAACAGAGATTATTCTGTCTTCTGAATCGTCAAGTTTGATTGTTAGCGCCTTTGTATCGCCGAAGTTATCGTCATCTGCTACTTTACCTACGATTCTTTCGTCTGTTGCACTTGAAACTACCATTGTTTCATATGAATCTACGAATACAACATCAAATACATCGTCCTTGTCACTGTCTACAAGTCTGATACTGCCTTTTTCAGGAAGTAGTAAATCATTGATTGATTCGCCCAATTCAGCAAGTTGGCTGTTTGATATAATCTTACCGTTGTATACGATTGACGCACCGGCACAGTCCTTCTTCTTGCTTACGCCTTCGATTTTGAATTTACCTGCATCTGTATCAAAGCCTTCAACTGTTTGAATATCATCAGCATCAGCCTTGAATGTTGTTGTCTTTGATGCGTCATATGTTACTGCAAGAACTTTTGGTGTAAGACCGCTGTTTTCCTTGTAGTAATATGTAATCTTTTGAGCAAGGTAATCTTCAAGACCTGTTAGGTCACAGTCAAATAGCTTAGCTTCATCGTCTTCATCTGAAACGATTTCGATTTGACCGTCTTGAACGTCTGTTGAAGATACGCTTGTCTTTGATGTAGCTGTAAGAACACCCTTCTTATCGATAACGTCAAACTTAGCCTTTGCCAATGTTCCGTTAGCTTTGTAAGTAGGAGCGCCGTTCTCATAGCCGTTGATTTCCTTGTATTGACCAAGAAGTGCATTATACACCATCTTGATAACTACGCCACGGTCTGAGGCAACGTCTGCCGCACCCGGTGCGTTCTTTGTGATTTCAAGGTCTGACATACCTGCAACCTTGATATAACCGTTAGGATATCCGCCGTAATATTCAGCGTCATCCTGATAATTCATAGCATTTACAAGCATTACACATACTTGAGCATATGTAACTTCGCCGTCAGGAACAAATGTTCCGTCGCCCATACCGCTGATGATATTAGCCTCTAAAGCTGTTTGAATTTGATCAGCAGCCCAGTGTGATGATGTTACATCTGTAAAACCGTTCTGATATGTAGATGTTGATGTTAAATCAAGCATTCTTAGAACGATTGATGCCATTTCCGCTCTTGTTACCTTTGAATCAGGCTTTACACTACCATCTTCATAACCTGTGATAATACCAAGTGCACTACATAGTGAAAGTGCCTTGTCATAATAACTGTCGCTATCATAGCTGCTACCAGATGTAGTAGGAGCAACTGTAGCTACAGGAGCCTCTGTTACAGCAGGAGCCTCTGTTGCCTCTGCACCGGCAGGAGCCTCTGTTGCCTCTGCACTGGCAGGAGCCTCTGTTGCCTCTGCATCGGCAGGTTTTTCTGTTGCTTCTGCAGAAGTTGTTACAACTGTTTCAGCGTTTGTATCTTCATCTGCAAAGCCGACAACGCCGACTGAGCCTACAAGCATTGCTGATGCCAAAAGCGCACAGATTAGTTTTTTCATCTTGTTACCCATTTGAATACCTCCATAAAATTTAAAAATATAATACAAATTGGATTGTCCCAATTTCTATTAACGAAAATCACAGACAATTATATAGCATTATCAATACAATTAACAGTTAAAAATCAGTTATAATTGTCTAATTTAAAGACTATTTTCGGTTGTTTTTATAAATTCAACCTGCTTCATTTTTTTCTCTTGCCAACCTTGCAAATTCCCTGTACTCCAGCGGAGAAACTCCGGTATATTTTTTAAATACCTGACTGAAATATTGTGAATTTGAGCCGTAACCGACTTTTTCGGCAACTTCGTAAATTCTGTCCTTTTTACCCTCAATTATGAGGTCTTTCGCCATTTCCATACGTTTTTCCATAACATAATGAGAAAAATTCTTGCCTGTTTCTTTCTTAAACAGCTTTCCAAGATAATCGACATTCGTATATAATATCGTTCCGGCAAGCCATCGCAGCGAAAGATTTTCATTTTCGATATTCTCATCAATTATGTTAATCGTATCACGAATTAGCGAACTGTATATTTTGTTAGATTCCGGTGCATTGGCTTTTGCGATTTCAAAACCGTTCTGTTCAATGAAAGATTTAATATCACTAAGCTTTTTAGCCGCTTGAACAGAAACAATTCCTTTCATATACTTTTCGATTTTTTCAACACTGCAACAACGAATTATGCAGACATAAAGCTCTAAACAATACGTTTTTGCAACCGCCGGAGTCGGCATTGCCTTTTCAAGTGTTTTAAAAAATCCGCTCAAAAGCATTTTCAGCTTTTCCATATCACCGGTTTTTACGGCGTGTTCAATAGCGCCGTATTCAGCTTGTACACTAACAGCATTTTCGTTGATTTTAATATCGTTTTCATACAAAATCTCGCAGCTGTCAGAATAAAACGAATATCCCATACATCTTTTCAGACGTTCGTATGATGCAGGTGCATCAGCTATTGACGCAATCTTGCTGTATACCGCCATAACATCATATCCATAGCACGTTTTCATAGTATTATGAATTTTCTCAAGTACCGATGTAATCTCTTGCTGTTCCAATAATGTTGTTATAAGAAACAAATGATTTTTTATTGTTGTGCTTAATAATAATCTATCTTCACCGATGTACTGCTCAGAAGTGTTTTTCAAGAAGAATATATCTTCATCTTCATTTTGCTGTGCGGGCTTTATAATTATCATTCTTGTTTCAAGCATACGGTCTACGCCAAACGTCTTACAATATATATTGAATATTTCATATGTATCGCCCGTACCAAGAATATATTCTCTAAGGAATTGTTCTTTGATAATAGGCTTAACTCTGTCCGCCTCGGAAATAACCATTTTTTCAAAATTACCCTTGCCGTCAGAATTATGTATATCATTCAACTTATACATAGACACCTCTCCCTTATAGGCACTCTCTCGCACTATACATTTTATATTATATACTGTTTTTCTTATAATTTCAAGTAAAAAATTTTAACAGAAAGTTCTTTGATTGTTCATAATAGATTATTTTGTATTTTTACCAATTTCAAGCACTATATCTTGTCTTTGTTTGAAAAAATTTTTATAAAAAAACCGACATCCCAACTGTTAGATTTTGGTCTGACTTTTGGGTGTCGGTTCAATATATTTCCGTTTTTTAATAAGTAATCATTCCAACCATTCAACTTCCAAACCAAGTGCCTCTGCGACGAAACGCACAGGGATAAATGTTCGGTCGTCTTTTATTATTGCGGTTGTATCCATTTGTGATGATTTGTTGTTTACTGTCAAAACATCACTTCCGAGTGTCACTTTTACAACATCGCCGTTTTCTTTTGTAATGGTTGCTGTCTTTGATGTATCGTCCCAATCAACCTTGCAGTCAAGCATTTCAGACACTGCACGAATCGGCACTTGTGTTCGTCCGTTTTCATCAACAAACGGCTGTGCGTCGGGGAATACTACGTCTGTGCTGTCTACTTTTACCGTAACGGCATTGCCTGTTTCAACCGTAAGCTTTTTCGGTTTTGCAGTTGGTGCTGTTGTTTCGCTCGGTTTAACCGTAGCAGTCGGCTCTTTGGTTGGCACTGTTGTTGGTAGTGCTGTTGCAGTTGGAACGGTAACAGTAGGTTTTGTTGTACTTTCCGTTGTTTCGGTTGGCTCAACTTCTTCAACTTTGTTCCAACCGATTAACTCTCTGTTTGAATTTATCAATTCATAAAATGCAGGCAATTCATATTCTGAAATTCCGAAAGAAAGAATACGATTTTTAATATCTGAATTATTGACTTCAATCTTATTTTCACTAAGTCTATCAGAAACTAAAATTGCGTTTGAACCTATTTGCGTATTTCCGTTGATTGTTACTTTTTCTAAAAATGGACACCAATCAAAAGCATCATCTTCTATTTTTTTGACGTTTTTAGGAATTGTAATATCTTTTAATGTCGACAAATAAAATGCTGCCTCTCCTATTTGGGTTAAGGAATTTGGTAATTCGACCGTATCAATATCACAATATGTAAATGCACGTTTACCTATTACGGTTATTCCATCGGGAACTATTGGATTTTTGTCTGTTCCGATATATCTAAGTATGGTATTTTCGGCTGTTGCAAATCCTTTATAGTTACCCATACTTTTATCTGTTTTGCCTTTTAAATATTTTAAATCACACCAATTAGAATCTTGAACTTTATTGTATATATTAACCGTCATATCTGAATTGAATGTTATTTCATCTCCGTGAAAATAACAGTTAGTACAATTAAGCATAGTATCGGGAATGTTTATTTCTTTTATATCTGTCTGCGGAAACCAATAACAATATTTTTTGTCTTTTTCGCATTCGATGTTGTTTGACATATGAACCTTGTCAAGATTGCCACAATCAGTGAAAGCCGTAACGTCCATATGCGTTACAGTGTCAGGAATATTTAAATTACCCGAAAGAGTTGTTTCAGAAAAAGCATATCTGCCGATTGATTGAAGACCATCATTTAAATCTAATGTTGATAATTTGCTACATTCACTAAAAGCCTCATCATCTATAATTTCTATCGTTGACGGTAATGTAATTTTTTCAAGATTATTGCAGCCTTTTAAAAATTGATAAGGAATTTCGGTTACTCCTTCTTTTATTTCAACTTCTTTTAGCTTATTTAAATTTACAAGTTCTCCGGAGATAATCATATTGATATCTACATTATCATTAATGATTAGTTTAGTTATAGGTGCCGCATCTTTTGCCCATGACGGAGTTAAACCTTTTAGAGTTGTATTCTCGGGTATCTCACATATGCCTGTTGTTCCTACATATGCAAGAATATTATTTGTGCCTTTTTTGTAAGCAAATTGACCGTCTGTAATTGTTGTATCATCTGAATAATCAGCAAGCACAAACTGTGTTGCTGATAATATTATTGCAAATATACTTATTATTGAAACAATTTTTTTCATAATTCTACCTCTTTCCTAATCATTCCAACCATTCAACTTCCAAACCAAGTGCCTCTGCGACGAAACGCACAGGGATAAATGTTCGGTCGTCTTTTATTATTGCGGTTGTATCCATTTGTGATGATTTGTTGTTTACTGTCAAAACATCACTTCCGAGTGTCACTTTTACAACATCGCCGTTTTCTTTTGTAATGGTTGCTGTCTTTGATGTATCGTCCCAATCAACCTTGCAGTCAAGCATTTCAGACACTGCACGAATCGGCACTTGTGTTCGTCCGTTTTCATCAACAAACGGCTGTGCGTCGGGGAATACTACGTCTGTGCTGTCTACTTTTACCGTAACGGCATTGCCTGTTTCAACCGTAAGCTTTTTCGGTTTTGCAGCCGGTGCTGTTGTTTCGCTCGGTTTAACCGTAGCAGTCGGCTCTTGTGTCGGAGTTACAGATGATGTTGGCTTTAATGTTTCTTTTGCGGTGGATACAGATTCATCTTTTTTATTGACTTTAGGTAAATCTATACCTGTATGTTCCTTAAATAACACATAAAATCCATCTAAAACATATTCATCAGAATTACTGTAAAAATTCTCCGGCAGCTTTATATTTGGATCTTTAAATATTACATTTTCTTTGTGGTCATAATTTATATAATAACCATCTAACGGATATTCTTCAATATTTTTCGGTGCTCCCTCAAAAGTCACTTTTTCCATATACGGACACATATAAAATGCCCAACTTTCGATTGTATCAACATTTTTAGGAATAGTAATTTCTTTTAATGTTGTACAGGTAAAAGCACGTTTTTCTATTTTTTCAAGGCTTTGCGGTAAAGTAACCGTGTCTATATCGCAAAATGAAAAACCATCTTGAGTAATACTTTTGACACCTTCCGGCACTTTTGGATTTTTGTCATTTCCGGTATATCTCAACAAGGTATTTTCGACAATTACAAAATCTTTATCATTGCCGATTGTTTTATTTGTTTTGCCTTTTAGATACTTATCTTCACACCAAGCTGAACCACGAACCATATTGTATATATTGACTGTCATATCCGAATTAAACGTGATATTATCCCCATCAAAATAACAACTGACTTTGTCAAGCATTTTATCAGGTATATTTATTTCTTTTATATTTGTACCGTCAAACCAACAAGCTGTTTCTTGATTTTTATTTTCAGGTGTATAAGTTAAATTATTTGATAAATGAACTTTATCTAAATCACCGCAATCTGAAAATGCTTTATATCCCATATGTGTAACAGTATTAGGAATTAAAATATCACCCGTCAATGAATTTAAACCGCTGAATACATATTCGCCTATATACTCAAGATTGTTCGGTAAGTCAATATTCTCTATTTTAGGGCATTTAGAAAAAGAATTATTTCCTATTTTCTTTAGTGTTGACGGAAATACTATTTTATTGAGAGAATCGCATTCCTGCATTATACCGTCAGGTATTTCTGTGATTCCATCTTTAAAATCAATTTCTTCCAAACTGCTTGATGAATTAAGAATCGAAAAGTTTACATTTTTATTTATAATTAGTTTTTTTATTGCCGTATGTGTTTGCTTGATATGATTTAAACCAAGCAAATTTGAATTTTCAGGTATTTCACAAATATCTGATGTACCCACATACGCAAGAATATTATTTGTACCCTTTTCGTAAATGAAATCTCCTCGTATTTCCTCGTCTTCAGCTAAATCATTTGCAAATGATGTTACACATAATGACATCATTATTGCAAATATACTTATTATTGAAACAATTTTTTTCATAAAAATACACTCCTATAAATTTGATTTAATTGTTACCCATGTATCGTGTAAGAGCTAGTTGATATTTCTCTCCACCTCCACTATAGAATTTTTGCTCATAAATAGAAATTATATTTGCTCCTGTTCTTGATACTTGATTATATACAGAACAATCAACACCTTTTTCAACAGCATAAATAGCGTAGTCGGAAGTACTAACCATGTTTCCTCTATCTGTTAATGTTTGCAATACAAGATATTTAGCACGCGAACCTTTTATTATTGAATCAAAGTTTCCTGATTCTAATTCTTCCTGATCTTTCAAGCTACGATTTCTAAGTTCTATTTTATATGTGCAATTTTTTGTGCCAGGATAATCAATATAAAAAGTATCAACATCCCATGAATCGGTCATTGTGAATTCGGTATTTGGCATTGATGTGTAACTGCTTGCTCCGTTATATGCTTCATATGCAGAACCTGTAACATCGTCTCCATAACCTGACACATCCTCAAAACTTACAGATACATATCCGCTTACTTCATCCGTTAAGTAAACCATAACATAAAAGTATATACTTTTTTTTGCATTATATAAAGATTCTAGAGGATATGATATTGTGTTTGTATTATTATTTGATGTACGCGAAACAACCGAGTTTAAAGTACCGTTATCAGCAGAATACCATATTTTTGCAGTCACTTTACTTTGACCTTTAACTACTACTCGAAAAACAGGCGGATTTTTTTCATTTAAAAAAGAATCTGGCATTGCTACTTTGAAAATTTTACATTTTGAATTATTTGAAGTTTCTGATAAT
>OLOC01001572.1_pt1 | contig 12879 bp, 8 predicted proteins | sample 1643111 | NCBI WGS metagenome assembly OLOC01 (sample SAMEA3136633, study PRJEB25190) | human gut metagenome
CCTACACAGGAGAGGCGCTTGACCAGAAAACACCGCTTCTTCGTTCCATGGAAGCAATCAATACACAGGCACTTCGACTTCTCCGCCTTTTCGGAAATACAACTTCCAAAAAAGTAACGCCTTCCGTTGGAGCTGAGCAGGAATATTTCCTGGTTGACAAACAGAAATGGCTCCAGAGAAAAGACCTGATCTACACAGGAAGAACACTTTTCGGTGCCATGCCTCCGAAAGGACAGGAGATGGATGACCATTATTTCGGAACCATCCGTCAGAGAGTTTCCGCATATATGAAAGAAGTAAATGAAGAGTGCTGGAAGCTGGGAGTTACAGCCAAGACCCAGCACAATGAGGTTGCACCGGCACAGCATGAGCTTGCGCCGATCTATGCACCTGTTAATATTGCAGCAGATCACAACCAGATCATGATGCGTATCCTGAAAAAGGTGGCAAGCCGTCACGGCATGCGCTGTCTGCTTCACGAGAAACCTTTTGCAGGCTTGAATGGTTCCGGTAAGCACAATAACTGGTCCCTGACTACTGATGACGGAATTAATCTTCTGGAGCCGGGTAAGACACCACATGAGAACATTCAGTTCCTTCTGGTTCTGACCTGTATCCTGAAAGCAGTTGACAAGCATGCAGATCTTCTTCGTGAGTCCGCTGCAGATGTTGGAAATGACCAGCGCCTTGGCGGTCATGAGGCTCCGCCAGCTGTTATTTCGGTTTTCCTTGGAGAGCAGCTTGAGGATGTGCTGGAGCAGCTGATCAGCACTGGTACTGCTACAAGAAGTAAGACCGGGGAGAAAATGGATACAGGCGTTAAGACGCTTCCGGATTTCATGAAGGATGCTACAGACCGTAACCGTACTTCACCCTTTGCTTTTACCGGCAATAAATTCGAGTTCCGTATGGTTGGTTCCAAGGATTCCATTTCCGCATGCAATGTGGTGCTGAATACCATTACTGCTGAGGCGTTTAAGGAAGCCTGCGATGTTCTGGAGAGCGCAGAAGACTTTGATCTGGCAGTCCATGATCTGATCAAGGAATATGCTACCCAGCATCAGAGAATCGTATTTAACGGCAATGGCTATGCTCCTGAATGGGAAAAAGAGGCACGCCGCCGCGGACTTCCTGTTCTGCCATCTATGGTAGATGCCATTCCGGCACTTACTACAGATAAGGCTGTAGAACTGTTCGGAGAATTTGGAGTATTTACAAAGACTGAGCTGGAGTCCAGAGCGGAGATCCAGTATGAGATTTATGCGAAAGCAATTAACATCGAAGCGAAAACCATGGTGGACATGGCAACCAAGCAGATTATTCCGGCGGTTATCAAGTATACAACTGTACTGGCAGAGTCCATCAATCAGGTGAAGGCAGTTGGACCAATTGACGTGAGCGTTCAGATGGATCTTCTGAAGAAAGCAAGCAAGCTTCTGAAAGAAGTGAACAGTACCATGAATAAGCTGAGCAAGCTGGTAGATCAGATCGAGACGCATCCGGAAGGACGTGACAGGGCAGTGTTCTGCAGAGAGAAACTGGTTCCGGCAATGGAGAAATTAAGAGAGCCGGTTGACGAACTGGAAATGTTAGTGGATAAAGATATGTGGCCGATGCCATCTTATGGAGATCTGGTGTTTGAGCCGTAAAGTGATCAGGAGGACTGTAGCCGCAGTCCTCTTTTCTATTAAAGAGGTAAAGTGAAAGCAGGAAAAAGATGAGTGAATTTGATTTTTTAGAGGAACAGGGTGTCAGTGCGGCGCTTATTAAGGCGGCGGAAGAGTTTCGACAGGAATATGGTGTTTCAGAGGAAGCGAAGCACAGACGGATAAAGCCGGCGCTGCCATTTTATGGGAAGGAAACATTGGAGATGGCCATGGCAGCGGTGCTGGAGCAGGAGAATCTGCTTCTGGCAGGACCGAAGGCTACGGGAAAGAATGTGCTGGCAGAGAATCTGGCATATATTTTCGGGAGACCGGTGTATAACGTGTCCTTTCATGTGAATACAAACAGCGGTGACCTGATTGGAACAGATACTTTCGTGGATAATCAGGTGAAGCTGCGTAAGGGAAGCATTTACCAGTGTGCTGAGGAAGGCGGATTCGGTATTCTGGATGAGATCAATATGGCGAAGAATGATGCGGTTTCTGTACTTCACGCCACATTGGATTACCGCCGTTCTATTGATGTGCCAGGATATGACAAAATAGACCTTCACCCGGCGGCAAGATTTATTGGAACCATGAATTACGGGTATGCCGGAACCAAGGAACTGAATGAGGCTCTGGTTTCCCGTTTCCTGGTGATTGACATGCCGGCGCAGAATGAGGAAACACTTGGATTTATTTTCAACAGGATGTTCCCGGATGCAAAGAAAGAGGCTGTGGAGCAGTTTATGGGAGTATTTCTGGATCTGCAGCAGAAATCCATGAACAGTGAAATTTCCACAAAGCCGCTGGATCTTCGCGGCCTGCTTGCTGCCATGAAGATCGTGCGTACCGGGCTTTCCCCATGGCAGGCGGTACGCATGGGCATTGTGAATAAAACATTTGATGTGTTTGAGAAGGAAATCGTGGAGGATGTGGTGCGAACCAGAATTCCACAGAGCTGGACACGGGAAGATGTTTATGGAGAATAAGGAAAACGAATCTTTAGGGATTTCTGCCAAATTAGTTGATCTTGAAGATGCAGAGGAATTTTTTAAGAAATCAGCTATTGGGAAAGAAAAAATTAAAATTGCAGTTGGTAATAAGAAATCAGAAAAATTTTCAGTGGAAGTACATGCATCGGAGGAGAACGAAAGATTTCCGGTAAGAGAGGATAACTGTGAAGAACTGAATATCCAGGATTATCAATTAGAGCTGGAAAACCGTATCCGAAATCTGCTCTGGACCATCAGCGGGGACTACACCCAGCAGATGAAGCCGGATGTTTCCCTGTTCCTCAGGTCAAAGGATATTGCATTGTATGATGGAATTAAGCAGGGCGCATTGGCGAAATTCTTCGATAAAGATTTTCTGGGAATGTATCTGGTGAAAAAAATCTTCATGGGCGCGGATGAAGCTGCGCTTACCTTTGTTTCGCAGCTCTGTATTGAAGAAGCCATCGGAGAACGGATCTGTGAACAGCGCCCTGGGATCTGGGAGATGCAGAGGAAAGCCTGCGAGGACATACTGGATCAGGAATATGAGACTATGCCGTCGGCAGCAGATAAGCTGGGCTATCTGAGAGTGAATCTGCTGAGAAGGCGGATTGACAGAGGGGAAAATGCGGATGCATCAAACAAAACTATAACAAATATAACGGAAAAAGAACAAAAAGATAGAAAATACAAAGGAATCTATCACTATATTAACCTGATTTCCGGCGCAGCAGAGACTGCGGATACAATGTCTTTAATCCGCATCATAGATACGGTATACAATGAAGTTGCTGACCCCGATTTTTCCAAAAAGGCAACCCTTGAGCAGGTGCTTGCTGTCACTATGGAGGATCTGACGGAGTTTGACTGGCACGACTATCTTTCCGAAGAAATGTATGAGGACGCACTGGAAAGCTATATGGAGCAGCTTACCTCCAATGTGGCGGGTATGGAGAATGTGGATGTCACCCGGGAGATGGAAGAGGAAAGGCAGTCGAAACAGAAAATTACAGTTTTGCCTCCGGAGGCGTTGGAAAAAGCCCACACCTATGTGGAACTGAATTTTGGAAAAACTTATTTGAGCGAGCTGGAAGAGAAGCGGATAAACCAGCTGATGTGCCGTGACATCCACAGCGACTGCAGCCTGTATTTTACTGAGGGAATTCTGAAAAGTCCGGTAAAACGAAATTACCAGTATGAATATGCAAAAAGGTTGAAAAATAAGAATATCTGGCTTTATCATGACAAACACCGCATTGTGAAGCGGAATATCTCCCTTCTCACAGAAATGCTGAAAAAGTCACTGGTCATCAAAAGTGAAAATCAGGAGATTCTTTCAGACAGAGGAATGATTGTTCCATCAAGGCTGTGGCGGCTTGGAAGAAGCAGTGATGCACAGGTTTTTAGGCGGGAATTGAAGGGGGATTCTTCTGATTTTGTGGTGGATGTGCTGATCGATGCCAGTGGTTCCCAGATGAGCCGCCAGGGCGAGGTAGCGCTGCAGGCCTACATTATCAGCGAGGCACTTAGCAATGCAGAGCTGCCCCACAGAGTGATGAGCTACTGCACCTTCTGGGACTATACCATTCTCCACCGCTTCAGAGAATATGACGACCAAAGAAGTGCAAATGAAAATATATTTAACTATGTAACATCATCCAACAACCGTGACGGACTTGCCATCCGGGCAGCAGGATACGGCCTTCTGAACCGGGAGGAAGAGAAAAAGATTCTGATCATTCTCAGTGATGGACGTCCTTACGATGTTATTGTCAATCGTCCCAATGCGAAGAATCCGGCACCGTATCATGGGAAGTATGCAATTACCGACACTGCAGCCCAGATCCGTAAGCTGCGCAGCCAGGGAGTGAGCGTGCTGGGTGTTTTCGCCGGGGAAGAGAAAGATCTGGCGACGGAGAAGAAGATTTTTGGAAAGGATTTTGCATATATCCGGAATATTACCGGATTTTCCAAAATCGTTGGAAGATATCTTACAAAGCAATTGGAGGATGATGAATAAGAAAGCAGAATACGGAGGTAACGCCATGTTTCAAAATAACAAAAAAGCTGCCTTCCTGGATTATCTGATGATCATTGTTGGTACAGCCCTTATGGCAACTGCCATAAACAGTGTTTTCGATATGTCCGGTATGGTAACCGGAGGCTTTTCAGGTATTGCGATCCTGGTAAAAGAGTGGACAGAGGGAGTCGTGCCGGGAGGCATCCCACTGTGGATCACGAACTTAAGTCTGAATATCCCGCTGTTTCTGATTGGAATGAAGCTTAGTGGATTCCAGTTTGTGAAAAGGGCACTGGTGGGAGAAATCTGCCTGTCATTCTGGCTGGCGGTTCTTCCGGCATTTGACATTGCAGGAAATGATCTTTTGCTGGCAGCCGTTTATGGTGGTGTGATCCAGGGAATTGGAATCGGACTTGTGTTTCTTGGAAGAGGAACTACCGGGGGCACAGACATGATGGCGGCACTGCTTCAGCGGAAGCTCCGCCATTACTCCATTGCCCAGATTATGCAGTTTATTGACGGAGCCATTGTACTTGTAGGTATGTATGTGTTCGGTGTGCAGAAAGCACTTTATGCCATCATCGCCGTTTACCTTGTGACAAAGGTATCTGACAGCATGATCGAAGGTTTGAAATTTTCCAAACAGGCGTATATCATTACCAGCAAGCCTGACGAGATTTCCAGAGAAATTATGGACAAACTGGATCGCGGCGTGACCGGAATCCACGGAAAGGGAATGTACTCCGGCCAGGACAAGCTGCTTCTTTACTGCGTTGTGGGACGCAAGGAGATCGTGGCATTGAAAGAGCTGGTGGACCATATTGACCCAGATGCTTTTGTGATCGTGTCTGACGTGCGTGAAGTCCATGGTGAGGGATTTATTGAACGTAAGTAAAAAGGAAAACTTTACCAAAGCCTTTTGCGCACCGCAAAAAAAGGGGAAAATAGGGCTTGAAATTGGAGTGATATAGAAAAAGTTAAAAAAATATGCTGGAAATTTGTAAATTTTTTCTACTTTCCTCTTCCTTTTTTGGTGATTTTGTATTAAAATAGGTTCATGAATTTTTGGAATCAGTAGATTTTCCTAAGACTGTCTGAGGTTTTGTGCAATATTACAGATTTGAGACCGCGAATTTTGGCACTAATGGACAGCGATTCATGCCGGGTATACCGGCGAACATATAATGTTACTGCTCTCTTTGACAATGTTTTCACTATCCTGGAATACATTGACAGCTGTGAGACCAGTAGCCCTATAATTTACAAGAAGGGACGGAAGGGTAATGATATCAAATCAGGTACTGCAGAATACACTTGAGGGGCTCAGGGAGATATCCAGGACGGAGTTTTGCATTATTGACACAGATGGCAAGACACTGGCGTCCACCTACAGTGAATTTGAGATTCAGCCACAGGATATTCAGGCATTTGTGGAATCCCAGGCTGCCAGCCAGCTTGTGAAAGGTTATCAGTATTTCAAGGTCTGTGATGATTACCAGCTGGAATACATTCTGGTCGCCCACGGAGAAGATGAAGATACTTATATGGTAGGAAAGCTTGCCGCTTTCCAGATCCAGAGCCTGATCGTTGCATATAAGGAGCGTTTTGACAAGGACAGCTTCATTAAGAACCTGCTTCTTGATAACCTGCTTCTGGTAGATATTTATAATCGTGCGAAGAAGCTTCATATTGATGCTGACGTTCGACGGGTGGTTATGATCCTGGAGCTTGAGCAGGAGAGAGAGCACAGCTCCATGGAGAGCGTGAAGAGTCTGTTCGGCGGCAAGAGCAAGGACTTTATCACAGCTGTTGATGAGAAGAGCATTATCATTGTCAAGGAACTTGAGGAGAACGAAGGATACGAGGAGATGGACAAGCTTGCCCAGACCATCCTTGATACCTTAGGACTTGAGAAAGAGAATACTACACATATTGCATACGGAACTATCGTAAGCGAGCTGAAGGAAGTTTCCCGTTCCTACAAGGAAGCCAGAATGGCTCTTGATGTAGGCAAGATTTTCTCACCTGAGAAGGACGTTATTGCTTACAGCTCTCTTGGAATAGGCCGTCTGATCTATCAGCTTCCGATCCCGCTGTGCAAGATGTTCATTAAGGAGATCTTCGGCGGCAAGTCCCCGGATGATTTCGACGAGGAGACTCTGGTTACCATCGACAAGTTCTTTGAGAACAGCCTGAATGTATCCGAGACCTCCAGACAGCTTTACATTCACCGTAATACTCTGGTTTATCGTCTGGACAAGCTCCAGAAGAGCACCGGACTTGACCTTCGTGTATTCGAGGATGCGATCACATTCAAGATCGCGCTGATGGTTGTAAGATACATGAAGTATATGGAGACTCTGGAGTATTAATTTTCATATCTGTAATTTCTGTGCCTGCTGCATTTGTTTGTGGCAGGCATATTTTATTTCTTGTGATTTACTAGAGCGTGTTTGAAAAATCATTCCCGCAATCTGCTTTGTGTTTCCTTTGTGAAATCTATTGCGTTCTTGGTTTTCTCTGTTATAATAAAGTACTGCAAAAATAAGGTTGCATTTTCACCAGACATATATTACAATAATGTTACATAAAAATTAAGCAAACTGCTGAATTGAATTTTTATATGAAAAATTTAGGAGGATATCATGATTGATCTGATAGATGTGAGCAAGTCCTATGGACCGGGACTGCCGGCCGTGAATCACGCCAATCTCCATGTAGATAAAGGTGAATTCGTATTTATAGTAGGAAACAGCGGTTCTGGTAAATCCACGCTGATCAAGCTGCTTTTGAAGGAACTGGATTCCACATCCGGTACGATTATCGTAAGCGGAGAGAAGCTTGAGGGGATGAAGCACCGCCGTGTGGCCAAATACCGCCGTAAGCTTGGTGTTGTATTCCAGGACTTCCGTCTTCTGAAGGACAGGGATGTGTATGAGAATGTAGCTTTTGCCCAGCGTGTTGTGAACCGTCCTACCAGAGTTATCCGCAAGAGAGTTCCGGAGGTACTTCAGGAAGTTGGACTTGCAGGGAAATACAAGGCGTACCCGGACGAGCTGTCAGGTGGAGAGCAGCAGAGAGTTGCCCTTGCCAGGGCGATTGTAAACCGTCCGGACATCCTTCTTGCAGACGAGCCAACTGGTAATCTTGACCCGAAGACATCCGAGGAGATTATGAAGCTCCTTGAGGAGATCAACCAGCGTGGAACCACCGTTCTGGTAGTAACTCACAATAAAGAGATTGTCAATTCCATGAAGAAGCGTGTACTGACCATGCATAATGGAGTGATCATCAGCGACGAGAAAGAGGGAGAATATTATGAGGCCTAGTACCATCTGGTATACTCTGAAGCAGGGTATCAAGAACATCAAGAGAAATTTCATGTTTTCCATTGCTTCTATTATTACGATGGCAGCATGTATTTTTCTTTTCGGAATTTTCTTTTCCATTGTAAATAATGTGAATACGCTGGCGCATAAGGTTGAGGAAGATGTGCCGATCACAGTGCTTTTTAATGAAGGAACCACACAGGAGCAGATGGATGCAGTTGGAGAACTGATCAGGCAGCGCCCGGAGGTTTCCAAGATTGAATTTGAGTCCGGTGATGAAGCCTGGGAGAAGATGAAGCAGGAATATTTCGGTGATGACTCTGAGGCAGCAGACGGTTTCAAGGATGATAACCCGCTGGCAAATTCATCCAACTACCGTGTGTACATGAACAACATTGAGAAACAGTCTGAGCTGGTTGCCTACATCAAGACACTGGATAATGTACGAGAGGTCAATCAGTCTGAACAGGCTGCCAAGACTCTTGGTTCCATTAACCGTATTGTTTCCTATGTATCTGTGGCTGTGATCGTGATCCTGCTGCTGATCGCTATTTTCCTGATCAGTAATACCATTTCCGTTGGTATTACAGTTCGTAAGGACGAAATCGGAATTATGAAATATATTGGTGCTACCGATAGTTTTGTACGTGCACCGTTCCTTCTGGAGGGTATGATCCTGGGACTGATCGGTGCAGGAATCCCACTAATCATTTTGTATTTCTGTTACAATAATGTGGTAACCTATGTATATACCAAGTTCAGCGTACTTCTGGGTGTTGTAGATTTCATTCCGGTTGGACAGATCTACCAGACCCTGGTTCCGGTGGCGCTGGCTCTGGGAATTGGAATTGGTCTTGTGGGAAGCTTTATTACTACAAGAAAACACTTGAAGGTGTGAGAGTTCTGTTTTACAATAAGGGCGGTTGTTCGCATTCCGCCAGAATATGAGAAGAGGATATGGGGGCTGCTGGAGAGATCTGGCAGTCCTTTTGTATAAAAACAAGTAAGGTGTTTCAAGGCGGACGCATTGGGGCAAATGATATTCCACGCAAGTCGGTGCAACGCTCCGGTGAGCTAGCTGGAAACTGGATGAAACTTGTATGGTGAGGAGTGATAATATATGGCAGATAAACAATTTATGAAGGGGGCTGTAACTGGTGTGCTTTGCGCATCCCTGGTGCTGGGCGGGGGATATGTGGGTCTTCAGAAAGCGGGACGTGCGGGAAGTAATGTACTGTCGGATGTGGTGGTTACCCAGAAGATTAAGTATCTGGAAGATATTATAGATCAGAATTATCTGGAAGATGTGGATGAGGATTCGCTGAAGGAGGGGATTTATACCGGGCTTCTGTATGGGCTGGGGGATCCGTATTCCAGATATTATACGGAGGAAGAATACGAGGAGGAGATGAGAGATACGGAGGGCTCTTACTCTGGAATCGGTGTGAGCATTACCCAGAATACGGAGGGTGGTATTCTGGTGGTGGATTGTTATGAGGGCAGTCCGGCAGATGAGGCCGGGCTGAAGGCGAATGATGTGATCACGGCCGTGAACGGAACGGATGTAACGGAAATGACGCCAGCTGAGGTCTCAAAGATGATCCGGGAAAAGGAGGACGGTACTTCTATCCTGACCGTCTATCACCAGGAGGCAGATGAACCGGAAGAAATTACAGTGACTTTGAGCGATGTGGAGCTGCCCACTGTTTCTTATGAAATGCTGGAGGATTCTATAGGATATTTGCGAATTACAGAGTTTACCATGGTAACACCCCAGCAGTTTGAGGATGCTTACAAAGATCTTCAGGCAAAAGGCATGGAGAAGCTGATCGTGGATCTTCGTGACAATCCAGGTGGGGTGCTTTCTTCTGTGTGCGATGTGCTGCGCCAGATTTTGCCCGAAGGACTGATCGTGTATACAGAGGATAAATATGGGGAAAAACAGGAGATGAAGTGTGACGGCGACACTCCGATCGACATTCCGCTGGCAGTGCTGGTAAATGAGAACAGCGCCAGTGCATCAGAGATTTTTGCCGGGGCAGTGAAGGATTATGAGATTGGAACGATTGTGGGAACCACCACTTATGGAAAGGGAATCGTTCAGAGCATCCGCCAGCTCTCTGATGGAAGTGCGGTGAAGCTGACTACGGCGAAATATTTTACCCCCAAGGGCAATGATATCCACAAGGTGGGAATCACGCCGGATGTGGAGGTAAAACTGGATGCCAGCCTTTTGAATCGGACGGATTATACCCATGACGAGGATAATCAGCTTCAGGCCGCAATAGAGGCGGTTTCTCGTTGACAAAACCACTATGTTGGATTAGAATGGTAAAAGGATTTTTGCAAAATAACGCGCCTGATCTGCGCGATAAACAGGCGAATCAGCCGACAGTTATTTTGTTGACAGGCAATAGCTGTGAAGGCATTGAACAGCTATGACAGGCACAATAAATGTGGAGGAACCATCAATGAAACACAATTTTAAGAAAATCGAGCCGAAATGGCAGAAAAAGTGGGAAGAGCAGCAGGCATTTAAAGCTGTTGACGGAAGTGATAAACCGAAATTCTACGGCCTTGTAGAGTTCCCATACCCAAGTGGTGCGGGAATGCACGTTGGACATATTAAGGCATATTCCAGTATCGAGGTACTTTCCAGAAAGAGAAGAATGCAGGGATACAATGTACTGTTCCCCATCGGATTCGATGCATTCGGACTTCCTACTGAGAATTATGCGATTAAGACGAATACACATCCTCGTGAGATCACAGACCAGAACATTGAGAAATTCACCAATCAGCTGAAGAGTGTTGGATTCTCCTTTGACTGGAGCCGTGTGATCGATACCACACAGGAAGATTTCTATAAATGGACTCAGTGGATTTTCCTGAAAATGTTTGAGAACGGACTTGTTTTCCGTGATAAGACATTAGTTAACTATTGTCCATCCTGTAAGGTTGTTCTTTCCAATGAGGACAGTCAGGGAGGAAAATGCGATATCTGCCACAGCGACGTTATCCAGAAGTCCAAGGATGTCTGGTATTTAAGAATCACCCAGTATGCAGACAAGCTTCTTGAGGGACTGGAGGATGTGGACTATCCGGCGAACATCAAGCAGCAGCAGGTAAACTGGATCGGTAAATCCACAGGTGCTTTCGTAAACTTCGCAGTTGACGGAATTGATGAGACACTGCAGATTTACACCACCAGACCAGATACCCTGTTCGGTGTAACCTTCATGGTTATCGCACCGGAGCATCCGCTGATCGACAAATATGCTGACCGCATTACCAACATGGATGCGATCAAGGCTTACCGTGAAGAGTGTGCGAAGAAGACTGAGTTCGAGAGAACCCAGCTTGTAAAAGAGAAAACAGGTGTATGCATCCAGGGACTTGAGGGCGTAAATCCTGTAAATGGCAAGAAGATCCCGATCTACATTGCAGACTATGTAATGATGGGATATGGTACCGGCGCGATCATGGCGGTACCGGCACATGACCAGAGAGACTATGATTTCGCCAAGAAATTTGGTATTGACATTATCCAGGTTATCAAGGGCGGCGACATTGAGAAAGAAGCCTACACAGGTGACGGTGAGATGATCAACTCCGATTTCCTGAATGGCTATACAAATAAGAAGGATTCCATCAAGCGCATGCTGGAAGAGCTTGAGAAGAAGGGCATTGGTAAAGCTGGCGTTCAGTATAAGATGAAAGACTGGGCATTTAACCGTCAGAGATACTGGGGCGAGCCAATCCCGATCGTTCATTGTCCGAAATGTGGTGATGTAGCAGTTCCATATGAGGAGCTTCCGCTTCGTCTGCCGAAGATCAAAGACTTCCAGCCAGGTGAGGACGGACAGTCTCCACTTGCAAAGATCGATTCCTTCGTAAACTGCAAATGCCCGAAATGCGGCGGCGATGCCAAGAGAGAGACTGATACCATGCCACAGTGGGCTGGATCTTCCTGGTATTTCCTTCGTTATGTGGATCCACACAATACAGAAGCTCTTGCAGACCGCAAGAAGATGGAATACTGGATGCCGGTTGACTGGTACAACGGCGGTATGGAGCATGTAACCAGACATATGATCTACTCCAGATTCTGGCATCATTTCCTGTATGACATGGGAATTGTCAATACTCCGGAGCCATATGCGAAACGTTCTGCACAGGGTATGATCCTTGGTTCAGACGGCGACAAGATGAGTAAATCCAAGGGCAACGTTGTTGACCCGCTTGACATTGTAAATGAGTATGGTGCAGATGCACTTCGTACCTACGTTCTCTTCATGGGTGACTACGGCGCAGCTGCTCCGTGGAACGACAGCTCCGTAAGAGGCTGCAAGCGTTTCCTTGAGAGAGTTGCAGGACTGACCGATATCATGACAGAGGAGCCGGCAGCCAAGGATATGGAGGTTAAGATCCATAAGGCAATCAAGAAGGTATCCTCCGATATCGAGGCTATGAAGTTCAACACTGCAATTGCCTGCCTGATGACTCTTATCAACGAGATTTATGCAGTTGGCAAGATCAGCAAGGATGACCTTGTAATCTTCATCAAGCTCCTTTGCCCGTTTGCACCTCATCTTTGCGAGGAAATCTGGGAGACCATCGGCGGAGAAGGCTTACTTTCCCTTTCCCAGTGGCCGGAATATGAAGAGAGCAAGACTGTAGAGGACTCCATAGAAATCGGTGTCCAGGTCAACGGTAAGGTTCGTGGAACCATCGTAATCCCGAACGGCTGTGCGAAAGAGGAAGCTCTTGAGCTGGCGAAGAAGGACGAGAGAGTAGCTTCCTTCCTGGAAGGCAAGACTCTTGTAAAAGAGATTTATGTACCGAACAAGATCGTAAACTTTGTTGCGAAATAAAGATTACTGGAATAG
>OLOC01001581.1_pt1 | contig 12825 bp, 8 predicted proteins | sample 1643111 | NCBI WGS metagenome assembly OLOC01 (sample SAMEA3136633, study PRJEB25190) | human gut metagenome
GCCATGTTGCGCTTCATGCTGTTGTACTGCATGAGCCACAGGCAGAAGCACATCAACGCCACGAAGATGCCGATGATGATCTTGCCGTGGATGTCGGCGGTGGTGAAGTTCTCGGCCACGTTCACGCCGAACACGTTGGTGGAGGTGAACTGCTTGGCGGTGGCGATGTCGAAGGCGCCGAGGCCGGAACCGTTCCTGAACTTGCCACGGGCGATGTATGGAATGGCCGACAGGGTGTAGAACATGCACATGAACACAGGACCCTGCACGAACATAGGCAGCATCGACGTGCAGCCGCCCATCGGGTTCGCGTCGTTGTCCTGGTAGAGCTTCATCATCTCGCGTTGCAAAGCCTCTTTGCTGGCGGGATCGTTCTTGCCCTTGTACTTGTTTTGGATGCGCTGCATCTTGGGCTGCAAAACGGCCATCTGGGCCTGCATCTTGCGCATGCCCTTCATGGACTTGTAGAACAGCGGGAACACGCACGCCTGGACCACAATCACCAGGAACACGATGGACATGACCCACGAGAAACCGATCTCGTTCATGCCCAGCATCACCATGAATCGGTGGAATCCGTCCATAATCTGCGTCATGAGCCACTCGACGGGGTACAGGAGCTTGTACAGCCAGCCCCAGAAACCACTATCGAGGAGGAATTGATCTTGATTCATTACAGGCCATTCTCCTTATCGCCTATAGGTTCATCTACATCCAGAGGCGTGAGACGAGGCTCCTCGTGTGCCTTCGACCACGAACATCTGTAAAACAAGGAATAGAGCTGTGGAACGTCGTCGATTCCTCCACGGTTCCACTGGTTGCAACGAAGAAGGCGTAATAACGCAAGAAGGCCACCTTTAAGGCAGCCAAATCGTTCAATCGCCTGAATCGCATAATTGGAGCAGCTGGGATAATACCGGCACCGAGGTGCGGTATGGGCGGAAATATGTTTCTGATACCAGCGGATAAGCCGCACCATCCAATTGCGATGATGCCCCTTGCTCATTGCCGGGAAGCGGTTTTACGTTTCACCGCTTCGAAACACGATGCCATCTGCTGCTCAAGCGACAGGAAATCGGCACGTGCGGCACTTGGCTTGGCACGCAACACGATATCGCAGGATTCAGGTAATAGTGATTCGTACTTTCGTGCAAGCACACGGAAACGCCTTTTCACGGCGTTGCGCGTGACCGCGTTGCCAACAGCTTTGGAAACGGCCAAGCCGACACGGCGGCCTTGCACCGTCGCTGTATCACCCGTTACGACATCGTCGTGCATCAGATAATGCACGACGATGTCTTCTCGCGATACCCTACGACGGCGTTTGAGCACCGCAACAAAATCGCGATGGCTTTTCAGCCGTTCCACCGCTCTATGCCACTAAAAAATCAGGCAGCGAGGGACTTGCGGCCCTTGGCGCGGCGACGGTTGATCAGAGCGCGGCCTGCGCGGGTGCGCATGCGCTGACGGAAACCGTGCTTCATGTGGCGACGGCGGTTGTTCGGCTGGAATGTCCTCTTCATAATTAATGCTCCCGGTGTTTTTAGCCATGCCAAGGCACGGCTCCTCATGAGTCAAGCTCTACTAAATTACTCTGACCCCTGAACAGATTGTCGCGTCGTCCATTTTTCTTCACATTTTCATGGGGATTCCCCGCATAAAACAATCCACATAATCGTTGCGATTCCGCCGAATTCCCCACAAAAGTTATCCACAAACTACAACAATGTTATTCACATTTCAATCTTTTCAACACGCACGCCGGTGGATAACTCGGGAAAAAGAGAGTACAAATATACAGTTGCACATCAGTGGTACGTCTGTCGAGAAAGGATTATCCGTGGCTGATAACACGACAACAGATCCTCTCGAGCAGGCTCGTGGGGTGTGGTCCGACGCTTTGGCCCTGCTGCACCAGAATCCGTCGCTGTCCGTACGTGACAAAAGCTGGCTGGAGAACGTCTATCCCGAAGGCATGTGGGGTCCGACCATCATGCTGTGCGTGCCCAGTGAGGCGGCTCAGCAGGCTTTGCAGACCGAATTGAACAAGCCGTTGATGGAGGCGTTGCGCGAATCCGCCGAACAGGACATCTTCCCCGCCTTCAAAATCGTTGAAATGAAGCCGAAAACGGAGGAACAGCCGGAGGAAACCTATCCGCGCTTCTCCCCCGCGAAATCGCCGGCGAAGTCCCCTGCGAACGAGACGATGCAGGGCCAGTTGCCGATTCCCGCGACGATGCCGCCGGAACAGGACCATTTCCAGAGCGGCCAGAACAGGCCGCTGCTCGACCCCGAAACGCATTTGAACAAGAACGCCACCTTCGACACCTTTGTGCCCGGCGATTCCAACCGTTTCGCACGTACCGTGGCGCTGGCCGTGGCGGAGGGTTCCGGCCATGATTTCAATCCGTTGTGTATCTACGGAGGCTCCGGCCTGGGCAAAACCCATTTGCTGAACGCCATCGGCAACTACGCGCTGGTCAAGGACCCCAATCTGAAGGTCCGCTACGTCACCAGTGAGGAATTCACCAACGAATTCATCGAGGCTCTGGCCGATACGAACCAAAGTTCCGGCCAGATCAAGGAATTCAACCGCCGCTACCGCGAGGTCGACGTGCTGCTCATCGACGATATCCAGTTCCTGAGCGGCAAGGACGCGACCCTTGAGCAGTTCTTCCACACGTTCAACACCCTGCATCAGGCCAACAAGCGCATCGTGATCGCCTCCGATGTGCCGCCGAAGGACCTGCAGGGCTTCAACGAACGTCTGATCTCCCGCTTCGAATCGGGCCTGACCGTGGACGTCAAACCGCCGGATCTGGAGACGCGAATCGCCATTCTGCGCATGATCGCCACCATGAACGGCTCCAATATTCCCAACGACGTGTTCAACCTGATCGCGGAACGGTTCACCGAGAACATCCGCGAGCTGGAAGGCGCGCTGAACCGTGTGACCGCCATGGCGTCGCTGAGCAACCAGCCGGTCACCAAAGCCCTTGCGGAGCAGACTTTGCAGGACTTCTTCACCACCGACGTGGAAATCAAGCCCGCGGACATCATCACGCAGGTGGCCAAGTACTTCTATTTGACGTTCGACGACATCGTCGGCCGTTCGCGTACCAAGAAGATCGCGCTGGCACGCCAGATCGCCATGTATCTGGTACGCGAGCTGACCAGCATGAGCCTCAACGACATCGGCCTGGTCTTCGGTGGCAAGGACCACACCACCGTGATGCACGCGTATACGCGCATCAACGACGAGATGCAGGAGAAGCAGGAGATCTACAACTACGTGACCGAGTTGACTCTGCAGCTCAAGCAGCGTTCCAACGACAAGTAACGGAAGCAACCACAACAAACGGCGTATTTCCAACGGTTTTCCTTAGGCTGGTAAATTATTTACCAGCTTTTTTACTATCCGCGTGACACGCCCGGACATAATTTCTTGTACATCGAGTTTTCCACATACATATCCACATTTCGGGGAAAGGTCTGTGGAAAAGCCGTTGGAAACACGGAAAACGGCAGTGGATGGCTCGTGGATTATTCACAGTGAATTGTGGATAAGTTTTGCGCGGCCATGAGCCTGTGGATAACCCATGCTCTTATCCACATTCGACTCAGAAGTTATCCACAGATGTCGCCTCGTACTGAGACGTTGCTGCGCTTGGGCTGAACGAGCTTATCCACACTATCCACAGGGCTTATTATTACGAAAGTACGTTTTTCTTACTTTCATCGTCATTCTCGTAATGCGGGGAATTCCCCACGCTTTCGTCGTCGCTGCTCTTATCGCTAGAATGGCATGTGGATCGAACGAAACGAGGAATACCCCATGAAAGTCGAAGTCAATTCCCAAGCTCTTGCCGATGCCGTGGCATGGACCACACGTGTCATCGACGCACGTCCCGCAACCCCGATTCTGGCGGGCATCCGTCTGGAAGCCATTGACGGCACACTCCAGCTTTCCGCCTTCAACTACGCCATTTCCGCACGCCACCACATCGAAGCCGGCGTGGATGAGGCCGGTAGCGTTCTGGTGCTGGGCAAACTGCTTGCCGACATCACCAAGTCGCTGCCCGCTGCGAAAACCTATCTTTCCACTGATGGTTCCACGATGACCATCACGTCGGGCAAGTCGACCTTCACCATGCAGCTCATGCCGGAAAGCGAATATCCGGATCTGCCCGTGGTGCCGACGAAACTGGGTCAGGTGGACTCCCCCACCTTCGCTCAGGCCGTCAACCAGGCGTCCGTCGCGGTCTCCCGTGAGGAGAACCGTCCGGTGCTCACCGGCATCCGCGTCCAGTTCCAGGGCGACAAGGTCATCATGAGCTCCACCGACCGTTTCCGTCTGGCCCGTTCCAGCTTCACCTGGACGCCGGAGGATGCGACCATCAGCACCACCGCTTTGGTCCGTGGCTCGCTGCTGCGCGACATGGCACGTTCGCTGGACGAGCATCAGAACGTCACCATCGATTTCGATGCGGACAACCCGTCCCTGCTGGGCTTCGAGAACGCCGGCCGCGTGTCCACCTCCCAGCTCATCGACGGCGAATTCCCGGCCGTTGACCGCCTGTATGCCGATGAATACCCGATTCATGCCGTCATCAACAAGCAGGCCCTCATCGACGCCATCAAGCGCGTTTCGCTGGTCGCCGAACGCAACGCCCCGATCCGCATGGTCTTCTCCGGCCAGGAGCTGACGCTGTCGGCCGGCACCGCCGACGAAGCACAGGCGAAGGAGATTCTCGACATCGACATGGACGGCGAGGACATCACCGTGGCGTTCAACCCCTCCTATCTGGTCGACGGCCTGAGCGCCATCAGCGAGCCGTTCGTGCGCATGAAGATGACCACCGCGGTCAAGCCCGTGGAATTCAACGGCCAGCAGGAAGCGGATTCCGACGAATCCATGGACTACCGTTACCTGCTCGTTCCGATGCGCTTCAACAACTGATTTCGTTCCACCTGTGGCCCGGACGGCAAGTTCTCGTCCGGGCCACCATGCCATCACCTTCAAGGAATTCCGGTTTTCATGCATATCTCCCGTCTCGCGCTCGACCATTACCGGTCATGGGACCATTGCGTGCTTGATTTCGAACCGGGAATCAACATTCTCCAAGGCTCGAACGGCCTAGGGAAAACCAATATCGTGGAAGCCGTGGAAGTGCTGTCCACCGGCTCCAGCCACCGCACCTCGTCATCGCTGCCGCTGGTCGAAAAAGGCCACCCTTCCGCCACTGTCCGGGCCAACGTCGAAGATGCGGGCGAACAGCGCACATATGAGATCACCATCGCCGCGCGAGGCGCCAACAGGGCGCGCGTGGACGGCGGAAAATCGCAATATATGAGGGATATCGTGGGTTTGGTCCCCTCCGTGTCCTTTACCCCCGAAGACCAGCGGTTGGTGTCTGGCGATCCGGCCACCCGACGGAACTTCCTCAACCAGGCGGCTTCACTGCTGTTGCCCCGTTATGCGCAGTCGTTGCAACAGTTCACGCACGTTGTCAAACAGCGTGCCGCATTGCTCAAACAGCTGTCTGACGGCTCCGGCATCGATCCCGAATACGGGCGTCAGGCCGTGCTGAGCGGTCTGGAAGTGTGGACCGGCCAATTCATCGCCCTCGGCGTGCAATTGACCAAGGACCGGAACGATGTGATCGGACTGCTGCGCGAGCCGTTCACCCGCATCTATGCTTCGTTGGCGGGCGAAGAGGAACAGGTCGACCTGGTGTATGAGCCGTCCTTCGACGAGGTGCTTCTGTTCGACGAGCCGGCCGCGGAAATCAGCCGTCATTTCCAACGCATCTACCCCGGCGAAGTGGCCCGTGGGCAGAATCTGATCGGACCGCAGCGCGATGATCTGACATTGCGGCTCAACGACATGCCAGCCCGCGAATTCGCTTCGAACGGCGAGATGTGGACAATGGCGTTGGCCTTGAAAATGGCGCTGTACGAAGTGGTTTCGGCGCAGCGCGACGTCAAGCCGATTGTGATACTCGACGATGTGTTCGCCCAGCTCGACGAGTCCCGTCGCGGGCAGATCCTCGACTTCGCGCGACGGCAGGACCAGGTGCTGATCACCGTCGCCGCGGCAAGCGATATTCCGCAAGGCGAGGCGCATGTCATCGACGTTGCCGCGCTGCGTGCGCAATCGCAGGAGACGGACGGCGATATCGCGGCGATGGCGGCCATGCTTGCCGCCGGACGTGGCGCGCAATCGCAAGGAATCGAGGCCGAATCCTAATGCCGAAACCACCAATCTGCGAACTGCTGAACCTCGACCAACGCAAACTGCCGGCCAAAGTGTTCGACCGCATCAGCGACCGTGCCGGGCGGCTCAAGGAACGCGAGGAACGCGCGCGCAAGGCGTGGGAAAGCTTCGGCAAACCCGGACGCGATCCGGAAACCGTCGGCAGCCTGTTCAATCTGCTGGCATCGAACGGCGCATGGATACCCCACCTCAAAATGGCGCAGATGCGCGACCATTGGGACCAGGTGGTGGGCGTGGAGAACGCGAAGCACTCCTACCCCGCCAGCCTGCGAGACGGCGTGCTGACGATACGTTGCGACAGCCCGGCCTGGACCACCACCCTGTCGTATATGACGCCGTTGCTGACGGACACCATCCGCAGGAAACTCGAAGGTCTGACCATCAATGAGGTGAGGGTCACCGGCCCGCAGAGCCAAGGGTTCAGCCGTGGGCGTATCTCAAGGAAGATTCGCTACTGAGGGCTATTGCGAAGTCGACTTACAATCGACCTCTCTGACAGGAGAGATCGATTGTGGCGCGCGTGAAACAGGCCGTTGCGACGGGGTTTACGGAGGTTTTCCGGCTCGTCGGACGCGTTCGGAACCATGCCGAAGCCGTTGGAAACCGTTGAATTCCAAGGATAAATGTCTATAGCGCGCTGTCCCCCTCCATGAGTAGAATATCCAGCAGTGTATGTAAACGCCTAGAAGGGGCCTTTATTTGCGTTCTAGGTGGTATCACCTGCGGAAATGACCCTTGATGGCGGGAAAAATGCAGGAAGGAATCTCTGTGGCAGACCTTGATGCGGATTCGCTGAACGAATCAGCTGAAAACACGCAGGAAGATCAGATTCAGGATCAGATCCAGAACGACCAGCTCGAAGATGCGCAACTTGACGATTCGCTGTCTCCGGAACACTACGACGCGTCCGATCTGAGGGTGCTGGAAGGCCTTGAGGCGGTGCGTATCCGCCCGGGCATGTATATCGGCTCCACCGGCCCTCGCGGCCTGCACCATCTGGTGTATGAGATCGTCGACAACTCCGTCGACGAGGCGCTTGCCGGCTACGCGTCGCACATCGAAGTGACGATTCTGCCGGACGGCGGCGTGCGCGTGGTGGACGACGGCCGAGGCATCCCGGTCGACGAAGTGCCGGGTGAAGGCATCTCCGGTGTCGAAACCGTGATGACCAAGCTGCACGCGGGCGGCAAGTTCGGTGGCGGCGGCTACGCGGTCTCCGGCGGCCTGCACGGCGTGGGCATCTCCGTGGTGAACGCGCTGTCCACCCGCGTGGACATCGAAGTGCGCCGTCAGGGCTTCCACTGGACCCAGACCTACATCGACCAGAAGCCGACCGCGCGTCTGCTCAAGGGCAAGCCGATGGAGGAAGGCGAATCCACCGGCACTTCCGTGACCTTCTGGGCCGACGGCAAGATCTTCGAAACCACCACCTACGATTTCGAGATCCTGCGCAACCGCTTCCAGCAGATGGCGTTCCTGAACAAGGGCCTGAAGATCTCCCTGACCGACCTGCGCGAGCCCGACCAGGCCGGCGACGAGGTTTCCGGCGAGGAATCCGAAACCGAAGACAAGTTCCAGACCGTCACCTACCAGTACAACGACGGCATCAAGGACTACGTCGACTACCTGGTGAAGTCCCGCAAGGCCACCCCGGTCGAACCGGACGTCATCGACTTCGAGGCCGAGGACCTGAAGATCGGCATCTCCGCGGAAATCGCCATGCAGTGGACCACCGCGTATTCCGAAGCCGTACACACCTTCGCCAACACCATCTCCACCACCGAAGGCGGCACCCATGAGGAAGGCTTCCGCGCCGCGCTGACCTCGCTGGTCAACCGTTACGCCCGCGAGAAGAACATCCTCAAGGACAAGGACGAGAACCTGTCCGGCGACGACGTGCGCGAAGGCCTGACCGCCGTCGTGTCCGTCAAGCTCACCAACCCGCAGTTCGAAGGCCAGACCAAGACCAAGCTCGGCAACTCCGAAGCGAAGACCTTCGTGCAGCGCGTCATGACCGACAAGCTCGGCGACTGGTTCGACGCCCACCCGAACGAGGCCAAGAACATCATCCAGAAGGCCATCGAGGCCTCCCGTGCGCGTCTGGCCGCCAAGAAGGCACGTGAGAACACCCGCCGCAAGTCGATCTTCGAATCGGCCGGCATGCCGGACAAGCTCAAGGACTGCCAGTCCAACAACCCCGAAGAATGCGAGCTGTTCATCGTGGAGGGTGATTCCGCAGGCGGCTCCGCCATCCAGGGACGCAACCCGATCACGCAGGCCATCCTGCCTCTGCGAGGCAAGATCCTTAACACCGAGCGCGCAAGCCTGGACCGCATGATGAAGTCGGACACCATCGAATCGCTGATCACCGCCGTCGGCGGCGGCTACGGCGAGGACTTCGACCTCAACAAGGTGCGCTACCACAAGGTCATCATCATGGCCGATGCAGATGTGGACGGCGCGCATATCGCAACCCTGAACCTGACGCTGTTCTTCCGCTACATGCGTCCGATGATCACCGCCGGCTACGTGTACGTGGCCATGCCGCCGCTGTACCGCCTCAAGTGGACCAAGGGCCCGCACGACTTCGTGTACACCGACGCCGAACGCGACCGCGTGCTCGCCGAAGGCAAGGCCGCGGGCCGCCAGCTGCCGAAGGGCGAAGGCATCCAGCGCTACAAGGGTCTGGGCGAGATGAGCTACCAGGAACTGTGGGAGACCACCATGGATCCTGACCATCGCATTCTGAAGCAGGTGCAGATCGAAGACGCGGCCGCGGCCGACGAGACCTTCTCCATGCTCATGGGCGACGAAGTCGAACCACGTCGTCTGTTCATCCAGCGCAACGCACGCAACGTCAGCTGGATCGACGCGTAAACGCGTAGGGTTTCGCAGGACTTCAAAGCAAGGATTAGAAATTGGCAGACGAAAACAACAGCAACGAAGACGGCCAGTTCGTGCCTGACGGCTCCATGGAACCGTTGAGCCCGCAGGAGGCCGACAACACCGATTACGGCCTGATGGTCGGCGAACGCGTCCAGAAGAAGGATCTGCAGCAGGAAATGCGCGAATCCTATCTGGCGTACGCCATGTCCGTCATCGTCGATCGTGCCCTTCCGGACGTGCGAGACGGCATGAAGCCGGTGCACCGCCGCGTGATCTACGCGATGTACGACGGCGGCTACCGCCCCGATCGCGGCTACTCCAAGTGCGCACGCGTCGTCGGCGAAGTCATGGGCAAGTACCATCCGCACGGCGATTCCGCCATCTACGGCACGTTGGTGCGTATGGCGCAGTCGTGGTCGATGCGATACACGCTCGTCGACGGCCAGGGCAACTTCGGCTCCCCCGGCGACGACCCGGCAGCCGCAATGCGTTACACGGAATGCCGTATGGCGCCGCTCGCCATGGAAATGGTGCGTGATATCGACAAGGACACCGTCGATTTCCTGCCGAACTACGATGGCAAGACGCAGGAGCCGACCGTGCTGCCGGCTCGCTTCCCGAACCTGCTGTGCAACGGCTCGTCCGGCATCGCCGTCGGCATGGCGACCAACATTCCTCCGCACAACATGCGCGAGGTGGCAGAAGGCGTGCATTGGGCGCTCGACCATCCGGACGCGAGCCGTGAGGAACTGCTCGACAACCTGATCCGCATCATCAAGGGACCGGACTTCCCTACCGGCGCCACGATTCTCGGCCATAAGGGCATCGAACAGGCGTACCGTACCGGCCGTGGCCTCATCACCATGCGAGCCGTGGTGAACACCGAGGAGATCAAGGGCCGCATGTGCCTCGTGATCACCGAACTGCCGTACCAGGTCAACCCGGATCGTCTGGTCGTGTCCATCCGCGAAGCGGTGCGCGACGGCAAGATCCAAGGCATCGCCGACATGCGCGACGAAACCTCCGGCCGTACTGGCCAGCGCCTCGTGCTCGTGCTCAAGCGCGACGCCGTGCCGAAGGTCGTGCTCAACAACCTGTACAAGCATTCCCAGCTGCAGCAGACCTTCGGCGCGAACATGCTGGCACTGGTCGACGGTGTGCCGCGCACGCTGTCCCTGGATGCGTTCATCCGTCATTGGGTAAACCACCAGCTCGAAGTCATCGCACGCCGTACCGCCTACCTCAAGCGCGAGGCCGAGGAACGCGACCACATCCTGCAGGGCTATCTGAAGGCCCTTGACATGATCGATGAGGTCATCGCCCTCATCCGTGCCTCCGAGTCCGCGGAGACCGCCCGCACGGGCCTTATGGACCTGCTTGACGTGGACGAGGTGCAGGCCGACGCCATCCTCGCCATGCAGCTGCGCCGACTGGCCGCCCTGGAACGTCAGAAGATCCTCGACGAGCACAACGAGCTCATGCGCAAGATCGCCGACTACAACGACATCCTCGCCAAGCCGGAACGCCAGCGCAAGATCGTCGGCGACGAGCTGGACGAAATCGTCGCCAAGTATGGCGACGAACGCCGTACCAAGATTCTGCCGTACTCCGGCGAGATGAACGTCGAAGACCTGATCGCCGAAGAAAACGTGGTCGTCACCGTGACCCACTCCGGTTTCATCAAGCGCACCAAGGCCGACGAATACCGCGCGCAGCACCGCGGCGGCAAGGGCATCAAGGGCGCCAAGCTGCGCGAGGACGACGTGGTGGACCACTTCTTCCTGACCAGCACGCACAACTGGCTGCTGTTCTTCACCAACAAGGGCCGCGTGTACCGTCTGAAGGCATACGAGCTGCCGGAAGGCTCCCGCGATTCCAAGGGACAGCACGTGGCGAACCTGCTGCAGTTCGGCCCGGACGAGACGATCCAGACCGTGCTGTCGATTCCGAACTACGACGTGGCCAAGTACTTGGTGCTCGCCACCCGTTCCGGCAAGGTCAAGAAGACCGCGCTCGCCGAATACGACTCCCCGCGTCAGGGTGGTCTGATCGCGGTACGACTCATGACCGACGAGAACGGCGAGAACGCCGACGAGCTGATCGGTGCCGCGCTGTGCAACGCCGACGACGACATCATCCTCGTCTCCAAGCAGGGCATGAGCCTGAAGTTCGAAGCCAACGACGAGCAGCTGCGCCCGATGGGCCGCCAGACCGCCGGTGTGCAGGGCATGAAGTTCCGCGACGGCGACGAGCTTTTGGCCATGGATGTGGTGCAGGGCGATTCCGACAGGGATCTGCTCGTGGTCACCAACGAGGGCTTCGCCAAGCGCACCGCCATCAGCGAATACCGTCTGCAGGGCCGTAACGGCTACGGCGTCAAGGCCGTGCAGCTCGCCGAAGGCCGTGGCTCCCTGGTGGGTGCCGTGATCGTGGAGGAATCCGACCAGATCATGGCCATCATGAAGTCCGGCAAGGTCATCCGCTCCAACGTCGCCGAAGTCAAGCGCACCGGACGTACCACCCAGGGTGTGACGCTCGCCAAGCCTGACAAGAACGACGAAATCATCTCCATAGCACGTAACGAGGAGACCGACGAGGATGACGCCGAGCAGGCCGCCGCGGAAAACGGAGCAGTCCAGAACGACGCAGCCGCGCAATCGCAAGCCGAAACCACTACTGAAAACTCCGCTGAAACCGGTACGGAAGCCACTTCCGATGCCGGCGATGGCGAGAATGTAGAGGCCTGAGACACAGGCGGGGAATCGTCTGCGAAAACTGGTAGCCTCGGCTAGAAGTAGGCAAGATTCTGCAAGGAGCAACGATGAGCGAGAACAATGAAAGCCATCAGGCGCAGGCAGGGGCGCAGGCCCCACGCGTGGCCCGTTCCGCATCCAGCCAGCCGTTGAGCGGTACGGAACAGTCTCAGGCGCATGAGAACATGGCCGCCGCGTCCGGCGGTGTGAAGGTTCGTGAAAAAGCGCGTCGTGGCGCGCCTCGCGCCCGCCGCATGAGCCTGTCCCTGACCCGCATCGACGCATGGTCCGCGGCCAAGGTGGCGTTCATGCTTTCCATCGCGGGAGGCATCATCCAGATCGTCGCGGTGACGCTGCTGTGGCTGCTGCTGAACGTGGTCGGCGTGTTCGATCAGGTGACGCAGATCGTGTCCTCCACCGGTCTTGACGCCGGCGGATTCGACCTTGCCAACGTGCTTTCGCTGAGCACCGTGCTGAGCGCGGTCACCATCTTCTCCATCATCGAAGTGGTGCTGTTCACCGTGCTGGTGGTGATTCTCACGCTGCTGTACAACGTGGTGAGCACGCTGGTCGGCGGCATCCACGTGACGCTCGGCGACGACTGATCGATTCGTCATACGGCGTTCGTACGGCGCTTGCGCAACGTAAGCCGTTCGTGCAACATAAGAAGACGGCGCTTCCCTACTTCGGGAGGCGCCGTCTTTTCTTATGTAATCGCGATTATGCGGTCGCTTTTATGCAATCGTCATACTGCGTTGCGCGTTATGCCGTAACGCATATGAAAACGGTCCGTGCGAACGAATCGCACGGACCGTTGAAACGGATTGTGAAAGACGATCAGAGCACGCCCTGGGCGACCATGGCGTTGGCGACCTTGACGAAGCCGGCGGCGTTGGCGCCGAGCATCAG
>OLOC01001620.1_pt1 | contig 12530 bp, 6 predicted proteins | sample 1643111 | NCBI WGS metagenome assembly OLOC01 (sample SAMEA3136633, study PRJEB25190) | human gut metagenome
CTGCCGCACCTCGCTCGCCGTATCGGCACTTAGAATTATGCGGTATTGCCTTTACAATTAAAAAGATCTATACTATAATGGAACAACAGTAAGTTGTATAAGACGAACTTAAGTTGTAAATGAACGACCAACAGCAGGGGAGGTCCGCTATGCCGGAGCAACAGGAAAATCAAACCGAGGTGTTCCACCTCAAAGCACCGTTCAAACCGACTGGCGACCAGCCCCAGGCTATTGAAGCGCTGGTGCAGGGCCTGAAAGCAGGGGATAAAGGTCAAACTTTGCTGGGCGTTACCGGCTCCGGCAAAACCTTTACGATGGCCAATATCATTGCACAGTGCAACCGCCCCACACTGATTCTGGAACCAAACAAAACCCTGGCCAGTCAGATCTGCACCGAGATGCGCGGATTTTTCCCCGATGATGCGGTGGAATATTTTGTGAGCTATTACGACTATTACCAGCCGGAAGCCTACATCCCCTCCACCGATACCTATATTGAAAAAGACAGCGCCATCAATGATGAGATCGACCGCCTGCGCCATTCGGCCACGGCGGCACTGTCGGAGCGGCGCAATGTTATCATTGTGGCGTCGGTTTCCTGCATTTATTCCTTGGGCGACCCTATCGATTACCGCAGCATGGTCATCAGCCTGCGCCCCGGTATGCAGATGGAGCGGGACGAGCTCTGCCGCCGCCTGGTCAAGCTGCAATATGAACGCAACGATATGAACTTTATCCGCAATAAGTTCCGCGTTCACGGCGATATTGTGGATATCCACCTTGCTTATAATGATGAATACGCCATCCGCGTCGAATTCTTCGGCGATGAAATCGACCGCATTTCCGAGTTTGATCCCCTGACCGGCGAGCGCAAAAATATTGTGCGCCATGTGGCCATTTTCCCCGCCAGCCACTATATCGTCGGCCCTGAAAAAATGAAAGAAGGTCTCGCCAAGATCCAGACCGAGATGGAACAGCAGGTGCAGGCCTTTACTGCAGAGGGCAAACTGCTGGAAGCCCAGCGCATCCAGCAGCGCACCCAGTACGATATGGAGATGCTACAGGAAGTTGGCATGTGCAAGGGCATCGAGAACTACTCTGCCGTGCTGTCCGGCCGTGCCCCCGGCTCCACCCCCACCACGCTGCTGGACTACTTCCCCAAAGATTTTATCCTGATGGTGGATGAAAGCCATGTGATGCTGCCGCAGGTCCGCGGCATGTTCGGCGGGGACTACAGCCGCAAAAAAACGCTGGTGGAATATGGCTTCCGCCTGCCCTCGGCGTTTGACAACCGCCCGCTGAAATTTGAGGAATTTGAATCCAAGGTCGGCCAGACGATCTTTGTCAGCGCTACCCCCGGCCCCTATGAACGGGAACATTCCAGCCGCGTGGCCGAGCAGGTCATCCGCCCCACCGGTTTGCTGGACCCCGTCATCATGGTGCGCCCAGTGGAAGGCCAGATCGAGAATCTGCTGGGCGAAATTTTGCAGCGCATCGACCGCGGCGAGCGTGCCCTAGTTACCACCCTGACTGTCAAAATGGCCGAGGACCTGACCGACTACCTGGAAGAACACGGCGTGCACACCAAGTATATGCACCACGAGGTGGATACCTTTGAGCGCATGGAGATCATCAAGGACCTGCGCACCGGTGCCATTGATGTGATTGTCGGCATCAACCTTCTGCGCGAGGGCCTGGACCTGCCGGAAGTTTCGCTGATCGCCATTCTGGATGCCGACAAAGAGGGCTTCCTGCGCAGCGAAACCAGCCTGATTCAGACCATTGGCCGCGCGGCCCGCAACGCAAACGGCGTGGTGCTGATGTACGCCGATGAAGTAACCCCCAGCATGGAGCGCGCCATCATGGAAACCGAGCGCCGCCGTGCCATCCAGGATGCCTACAACAAAGAACACGGCATTACACCAAAAACTATCGTGAAAGCCATCGGCGGCGGGCTGGAAATCAGCATGAGCGAAGAAAACAAAAAGATGCGCCAGCACCGTATGAGCCGCGCTGAACGCGAACAGACCATTACCCGCCTGACCCGCGAGATGAAAGAAGCCGCCCGCCTGCTGCAGTTTGAGCACGCCGCATTCCTGCGTGATGAGATTGAAAAACTGCAGCGCGGGGAGGACCCTACCGCCGATACCAGCACCCGCCGCGCCGCTGAAAAACAGCGCAAAACGGGCAAGGGGAGAAGGAGCTATAAAAAGTGAGCAACATTCAAATTGATGCCAACAACCGCATTACGATCAAGGGCGCGCGGGAGCATAACCTGAAAAACGTCAACCTGGTTCTGCCGCGCAACAAGCTGATTGTTATGACGGGCCTTTCCGGCTCCGGCAAGTCCAGCCTGGCCTTTGATACCATCTTTGCGGACGGCCAGCGCCGCTATATGGAAAGCCTTTCCAGCTATGCCCGCATGTTCCTGGGCCAGATGGAAAAGCCCGATGTGGACGAAATCACCGGTCTTTCCCCGGCGGTTTCCATTGACCAGAAAACCACCAGCCACAACCCGCGTTCCACCGTGGGCACCGTGACGGAAATTTATGATTATCTCCGTTTGATGTATGCCCGCATCGGCGTTCCGCACTGCCCGGTCTGCGGACGCGTCATCAGCCAGCAAACGGTGGACGAGATGGTAGACGAGGTGCTTAAACTGCCGGAACGCACCCGCTTCCAGGTGCTGGCCCCTGTTGTGCGGGGCCGCAAAGGCACCCAGGCCAAGGAGCTGGACGCTGCCCGCCGCGGCGGTTACGCCCGCGTGCGCATTGACGGCAACATGTATGATCTGGACGAAGAGATCAAGCTGGAAAAGAATATCAAGCATACCGTTGAAATCGTCGTGGACCGCCTGTCCATCAATGATACGGTGCGCGGCCGCCTGGCCGATTCTATTGAGACTGCCGTTGCCCTGACCGGCGGCCTTGTCATCATTGATGTTATCGGCGGCGAACCGATGGAGTTCAGCCAGAACTATGCTTGCCCGGAGCACGGTGTTTCCATTGACGAACTTTCCCCCCGCATGTTCAGCTTTAACAATCCCTTTGGCGCCTGTGAAACCTGCACCGGCCTGGGCACCTTTATGAAGGTGGACCCGGCCCGCGTGATTCCGGATCCGCACAAGTCCATCCGCGAAAGTGCCATCAAGGCCAGCGGCTGGTATTATGCGGAGGGATCCATCTCTGAAATGTATTACAAAGCGCTGGGCAAGCGCTATGGCTTTACGCTGGATACCCCCATCAAGGAGATGAGCAAAGAAGCCGTGCACGCCATCCTGTATGGCACCGGAACTGAAAAAATCGAGATGCAGCGCGAGAATATGTTTGGCTCCGGCACCTATATGAACACGTTTGAGGGCATTATCCCAAACCTGGAGCGCCGCTTCCGTGAAACAGGCAGCGAGTGGGTCAAGGAGGAAATCGCCCTTGTCATGTCCAGCGAGGAGTGCCCCACCTGCCACGGCCAACGCCTGAAGCCCACCAGCCTCGCCGTCACGGTGGGCGGCATCAACATTGCCCAGTTCTGCGATATGAGCGTGAACGAGGAGCTGGAATTTATTCAGACGGCAAAAGTGTCCGAGCGGGATGAAGTCATCGCTGCCTCCATCTTCAAAGAGGTCAAAGAGCGTCTGGGCTTTTTGAAGAGCGTGGGTCTGGGGTACTTGACCCTGTCTCGCGGCGCATCGTCCCTTTCCGGCGGCGAAAGCCAGCGCATCCGCCTGGCGACCCAGATCGGCAGCGCACTGACCGGCGTGCTGTATGTGCTGGATGAACCCAGCATCGGCCTGCACCAGCGCGATAACGATAAGCTGATTGCCACCATGAAGCGCCTGCGCGACCTGGGCAACACCCTGATTGTAGTAGAGCACGACGAGGACACCATGCGCCAGGCGGACTATATTGTGGATGTCGGCCCCGGTGCCGGTGTGCATGGCGGCGAGATTGTGGCCGCCGGCAGTGTGGAGGACATCTGCAATGCCCCGCGCAGTGTGACCGGCGAGTACCTTTCCGGCCGCAAATTTGTGGAAGTTCCCACCGCCCACCGCTCCGGTAACGGTAAAATACTCACGGTGGTCAAAGCGCGGGAAAACAACCTGCAAAACATTACCGTGGATTTTCCCCTTGGCAAAATGATCTGCGTGACCGGTGTTTCCGGTTCCGGCAAGTCCACGCTGGTCAATGAAATTTTGTATAAGTCGCTGGCCGCAGCGCTCAACGGCGCCCGCAGCCGCCCCGGCCAGTGTGACGAAGTTCAGGGTATGGAATGGATCGATAAGGTCATTGGCATTGACCAGTCGCCCATTGGCCGCACCCCGCGCTCCAACCCGGCCACCTACACCGGTGTGTTCGGCGATATCCGCACCCTCTTCTCCAACACCCAGGATGCCAAACAGCGCGGTTACGGCCCCGGCCGGTTCAGCTTCAACGTCAAGGGCGGCCGCTGCGAAGCCTGCGAGGGCGGCGGCATTGTGCAGATCGAAATGCACTTTCTGCCGGATATTTACGTCCCCTGCGATGTCTGCAAGGGCAAGCGCTATAACCGCGAAACGCTGGAAGTAAAATATAAAGACAAAAACATCTCCGATGTGCTGGATATGACGGTGGAGGAAGCCTGCAATTTCTTTGCCAACCAGCCCAAAATTGCGCGCAAACTGCAAACCCTGCAGGAAGTCGGCCTTGGCTATGTGCAGCTGGGCCAGTCGGCCACCACACTTTCCGGCGGCGAAGCCCAGCGTGTCAAGCTGGCCAACGAGCTTGCCCGCCGCGATACCGGCAAAACCGTCTATATTCTGGACGAGCCTACCACCGGCCTGCACATTGCCGATGTGCACCGCCTGGTCAAGGTGCTGGATAAGCTGGCCGATGCGGGCAACACCGTGATCGTGATCGAGCATAACCTGGATGTGATCAAGCGTGCCGACTATATCATCGACCTGGGGCCGGAGGGCGGCAGCGGCGGCGGTACCATTGTGGCAACCGGTACGCCGGAACAGGTGGCCCAGAACCCGAACTCCTTCACCGGCCAGTACCTGAAACCCGTGCTGGAGCGCGCCTGGAAACTGCAGGGCACAGCTCCGGCCCCCGTGCCGGAAGAGCCGGGACGCCCGGCACCCGCAGAGGAAAAAGCCTCCGCCCAGCCGCCGCGCAAACGCAAAAAAGCAGACAAAAAATAACCACAACAGGGAACTTTGTGCAGCAAAAACGCAAAATTGGATTTGACAATTCCTGTCAACCTGTGGTTTAATTATCTTTACGCGCCTGAAAAAGCAAAATTCTGCGCGCACAGGGGTACGCAGCAGCGTGATTCCCTGCATCCAAAACGGGAGGGAACTGCCGAATGGCAAAAAAGAAGGAAGAATACGGCAACGAAAGCATCAAGAGCTTAAAAGGTGCAGACCGTGTGCGCAAGCGCCCGGCCGTTATCTTTGGCTCTGACGGTGTGGAAGGCTGTGCCCATTCCATTTTTGAGATCGTATCCAACTCCATCGACGAAGCGCGTGACGGCCACGGCAACAAAATCAACGTTACCCTTTACCCGGATCACTCTGTGGAAGTAGAGGACTTTGGCCGCGGTATCCCCGTCGATTACAATAAAGCTGAAGAACGCTGGAACTGGGATCTTGTGTTCTGCGAACTGTATGCGGGAGGCAAATATGGCGAGGGTAGCGGCAACTATGACTTTTCCCTTGGCCTGAACGGCCTTGGCCTTTGCGCCACCCAGTATTCCAGCGAATGGATGACTGCGGATATTTACCGCGATGGCATGCACTATCACCTGGATTTCAAAAAAGGTGAGAATGTCGGCGGGCTGAAAAAAGAGCCGTTCACCGGCCGCCGCACCGGCTCCGTCATCCGCTGGAAACCGGACACCGATGTGTTTACCGACATCAATGTTCCGGCGGATACCTTCAAGGATATGCTGCGCCGCCAGGCCGTTGTCAATGACGGTGTGACTCTCGTGTTCAACGACCGCACGGGCGAACGTGCCGAAAAAATCGAATATTTCTATGAGCATGGCATTCAGGACTATGCCAATGAGATCGCCGGTGAGGGAACCCTGACCCCGGTGCATTTCTGCTCCGGTTCCGCAATCGGCCGCGACCGTGATGATCAGCCGGAATATCAGGTCAAAATGAACGTGGCGTTCTGCTTTTCCAACGCGGTGCAAACGCTGGAATACTATCACAACTCTTCGTGGCTGGAGCACGGCGGCAGCCCGGACCGCGCTGTCCGCCTGGCCTTTGTCAACCAGATCAACAACTGGCTGAAAAATAAAGGTCTGTACAAGAAAAACGAAAGCTCCATCACCTTCAACGATGTGCAGGACTGCCTGATTCTGGTTTCCTCCAGCTTCTCCACCCGCACCAGCTACGAGAACCAGACCAAAAAGGCCATCACCAACAAGTTTGTGGCCCAGGCCATGACGGAGTTCCTCAAGCACCAGCTGGAAGTTTACTTTGTGGAGCACCCGGACGAAGCCGAAAAAGCCTGCAAGCAGGTGCTAATCAATAAGCAAAGCCGCGAGCACGCCGAAAAAGCGCGTGTGTCCATCAAAAAAACAATGACCCAGCAGATGGACCTGGCCAACCGCGTGCAGAAATTTGTGGACTGCCGCACCAAGGATGCCACCCGCCGCGAACTGTACATCGTGGAGGGCGATTCCGCTATGGGCGCGGTCAAACAGAGCCGCGATTCGGAGTTCCAGGCTATCATGCCCATTCGCGGCAAGATCCTGAACTGCCTGAAGGCCGATTACGCCCGCATTTTCAAGTCTGACATTATCACAGACTTGATCCGCGTGATGGGCTGCGGCGTGGAGCTGGGCGGCAGCCACAATAAGGACCTGGCTACCTTTAATCTGGACAACCTGCGCTTTAACAAGATCGTCATCTGTACCGATGCTGATGTGGACGGTTATCAGATCCGCACCTTGGTGCTGACGATGCTCTACCGCCTGACCCCCACCCTCATCAATCAGGGGTATGTGTATATCGCGGAATCCCCGCTGTATGAGATCAACACCAAAAATAAGACCTACTTTGCCTATACCGAGCCGGAAAAGGCCGATATCATGAAGCGGATCGACGGCCAGAAGTTTACGATCCAGCGATCCAAAGGTCTGGGCGAAAACGACCCCGAAATGATGTGGCTGACCACCATGAGCCCCGAAAGCCGCCGCTTAATTAAAGTTTTGCCCACCGATGTTCAGCGCACGGCGGAGGTGTTTGACCTGCTCCTGGGCGATAATCTGCAGGGCCGTAAGGAGCACATTGCGGAGCACGGCGCTGAATATCTGGACGATCTGGATGTATCTTAATCAGGGGAGGAGAGAGCAAAATGGCAAAAAAAGCAACCAAAAAGAAAGCCGCCCCTGCCCGCCCGCAGCTGGGCGATAACGTCGAGATCCTCTCTGCCGGTGAGGTCATTGAAAGCCCCATTACCGATACGCTGGAAACAAACTACATGCCTTACGCCATGAGCGTTATTGTTTCCCGCGCGCTGCCGGAAATTGACGGCTTCAAGCCCGCCCACCGCAAACTGCTGTATACCATGTACGGCATGGGCCTGCTGAAAGGCGCCCGCACCAAAAGCGCCAACATCGTGGGCAGCACCATGCACCTGAACCCCCACGGCGATGCCGCCATTTACGACACCATGGTGCGTATGGGCCGTTCCAACGAAAGCCTGCTGGTGCCCTTTGTGGACTCCAAGGGTAACTTTGGCAAGGCGTACAGCCGCGATATGGCTTACGCCGCCGCTCGTTACACCGAGGCAAAGCTGGAACCCGTGTGTGAAGAGCTGTTCCGCGATATCGACAAGGATACCGTGGATTTTGTGCCCAACTATGACGGCACCACCACCGAACCGACGATGCTGCCGGTCACCTTCCCGACCATTCTGGCCAACAACACACTGGGCATTGCGGTCGGTATGGCGTCCAACATCTGTTCCTTCAACCTGGTGGAGCTCTGCAATGCAACCATCGCCCTGATGAAAGACGACCAGGCGGACCTGGCCCAGCTGATGCCCGCGCCGGATTTTGTCGGCGGCGGTTCCATCCTGTATGATGCCGCCGAGATGCAGAATGTGCTGGAAAAAGGCCGCGGCAGCATCCGCGTGCGCGCCCAGTGGGCTTACGATAAAGAGAACAACTGCATTGACATCACCCGCATTCCGCCGACCACAACGGTGGAAGCCATCATGGATAAGATCACCGAGCTGGTCAAACTGGGCAAGATCCGTGAGATCAGCGATATGCGTGATGAAACCGACCTGAACGGCTTGAAGCTGACCATCGACCTCAAGCGCGGCCAGGACCCGGACAAGCTGATGGCGCGTCTGTTCAAGGCAACCCCGCTGGAGGACAGTTTTGCCTGCAACTTCAATGTGCTGATCGGCGGCCAGCCCCGCGTGTTGGGCGTGCGCCAGATTTTGTTGGAGTGGATCGCATTCCGCTCCGAATGCGTGCGCCGCCGCACCTACTATGATCTGCAGGGCAAGCAAAAGCGTCTGCACCTGCTGCGCGGCCTGGAAGCTATCCTGCTGGATATTGATAAGGCAATTGAAATTGTGCGCAACACTGCGGAAGAATCCGAGGTTGTGCCCAACTTGATGATCGGTTTTGGCATTGACGAAGTGCAGGCTGAGTATGTGGCGGAAATCAAGCTGCGCCACCTCAACCGTGAGTATATCCTCAAACGCACCGAGGAAATTGAGGAACTGGAAAAGGCGATCGCAGACTTGGAAGATGTTCTCAAACGCCCCGCCCGCATCCGCAAGATCATTATGACCGAGCTGGGCGATGTTGCCAAAAAGTATGGCAGCCCCCGCAAAACGGAAATTTTGTACGACCTGCCGGACGATTCTGCTGCCGATGAGCAGAACGAGATCCCGGATTACCCGGTCACGGTGTTCTTTACGCGGGAAGGCTACTTCAAAAAAATTACCCCGCAGAGCCTGCGCATGTCTGGCGAGCAGAAGCTGAAAGACGGCGACGAGGTGGTTTATACCAAAGAGACCACCAACAGCGCCGAGCTGCTCTTCTTTACCAACCATGCCCAGGTGTACAAATCCCGCGCATCGGAATTTGCCGATACCAAGGCCAGCGTGCTGGGTGATTATGTCGCTTCCAAGCTGGAAATGGAAGAGGGCGAAGTGCCGCTGTTCATGACGGTCACAGTCGATTACCGTGGTTACATGCTGTTCTTCTACCAGAACGGCAAGTGTGCAAAGATCCCGCTGGCCAGCTATATGACCAAGCAGAACCGCCGCAAGCTGCTGAAAGCCTATAGCGATAAGGAAGAACTTGCCGCAATGCTGCACATTGAGGAAGAAACCGAGCTGGCCGTCTTCACCAGCGGCGGCACCGGTGGCCCACGCTTGATCCTGGTCGGCAGTGCGCTGATTCCCGAAAAGGCTACCCGCGATACCGCCGGTATCAACATGGTAACGCTGAAAAAGAACGCCCGAATCGCCAAAGTGCGCCCGGCGGCGGGGCTGGAACTGAAAGATCCGCACCGCTACCGCGTGCGCACCCTGCCCGCAGCCGGCGCGCTGCTCCGCCAGGAGGACACGACCGAGCAGATGAGTCTGTAAGGAGCAAAAAAGGGCAATGCAATCTTTTTCTGCACAAGGCAGGGTAAAGTTCTTGCATTTTGCTTTTTGGTATGTTATATTATAACCTGTATGAGAGTTAGGGCAGGCCGAAACATCCGTTTTGGCTGTGGCCTGAAAAGGAGTTGCTGTTAATCCATGACCGCTTATGAAATCGCGTTCGGCGTTGTGCTGATCATTGTTTCGGTTCTGATTGTTGTGTTCACTTTGTCCCAGACCCAGAAAGGGCAGGGCCTGTCTGCTGCCATTATGGGTGATAGCAGCTTTATGGCTGCCGGCCGCGAGCGTGGCCTGGATGCCAAGCTGGCCAAAGTGACCAAAATCTGCGGCGCTGTTTTCTTTGTAGCTACGCTGCTGGTTGGTGTGCTGAGCGCCCGCTTGTAATTGAATGAAAGGAGAACGGTCTGGCCAATTTTGTTGGCGTTCCGCTTTCCCTTATTCAGGAACCGTCAACGACCCGCCCAATACCGCGGGTCGTTTTTTATGGGAAAAATAAAAAGGTCACAATGGTGCAGGTGCTGCCGCGAAACCAAAGGCCACGCCTGCTATGGAAGGACTCTGCCGGGTGGCAGGGTGACGTAAACGAGGAGTAAAAACAAAGGCATGGGCCGCTGCCTGTGCCCAACCCAAAGGAGAAAACATGACACCATTACAGAAAAATATTCTTGCGGCGTGCAAGCACCGCCCCCAGACCCTGCGTGAACTGCAGAATGCTTTGCAGGTGGATAATTCCCGCCTGCGCAACACCGTAACCGGCATGGTAGCTACCGGTATGCTGTCCGCCCGCAACGGTACCTATGTTCCGGGCTTTGCCGTGATGGAAAATACCGATGCCCCCGCTGGCATTCCCTGCACACTGGTCAAGCTGGCGGCCCGCTTCGGCTTTGCGTCCCGCGATGACGGCACCGGCGATATCTTTATTCCGGGCCGCGCCCTGCATGGTGCTATGCCGCAGGATAAAATCATCATCAAACTGTTCGACCACCCCCGTGTGGAGGGCAGCGCCGAGGGTGAAGTGGTGGAGGTGACCACCCCGCACAACACCTTTGCCGGTACCATTGTGCTGACTGAGGACGGCCGCCTTGCCGTGGAGCCGGACGGCTGCCGTGATGTGCGCATTGTGCTAGATAAAAAAGGCGTCAACGGCGCACAGCTGGGGGATAAGGTCGGTGCTATCCTGACCAACCGCGGCCAGCGCCATATGGACCACCGCTGCGCTGTTGCCGAGCGCTTCGGCACTTCCGACCGCGCAGCAGAGTGCGCCAAGGCTGTGCTGTATGGCCGTGATGTCCGCCAGGAATTCCCGGAGGAGGTATTGGCCGAAGCTCACGCATATGATAACGCTCTCATCGACCCCGTCGAAGCTGCCCACCGCGCCGACCTGCGCGGTCTGCCGATCTTTACCATCGACTCTGCCGAGACCAAGGATATCGACGACGCCATCAGCCTGATGAAGACCCAGAACGGCGGCTATGAGCTGGGCGTTCATATTGCGGATGTCAGCCACTATGTCCGCCCGGACACCGCGCTGGATAAGGAAGCTTATGAGCGCGCAACTTCCATCTATTACGCGGATAAAGTCATCCCCATGCTGCCCACCCAGCTTTCCAACGGCATCTGCAGCCTCAATGAAGGGGAGGAGCGCCTGGCGTTCTCCTGCCTGATGCAGCTGGATGAAAGCGGCAATATCCATAGCTATCAGTTCGTCAAGAGCGTCATCCGCAGCCGTGTCAAGGGCGTTTATAAAGAAATTAACGCTCTGTTGGACGGCTCCAATGACCCGGCTCTGGTGACGAAATATAAAGACGTTATGGCTCAGCTGCCCGCGATGACCGAGCTGTACGAAAAGCGCCTGGCTCTGCGCAAAGCACGCGGCGCGATGGACATCGAATCCGACGAAGCCAAGTTGGTCATGGACGAGGAAGGCCGCTGCGTGGATATCGTCAAGCGCACCCGCGGTGTGTCGGAGTGCATGATCGAAGAGTTCATGCTGCTGGCCAACCAGTGCGCTGCCAATGCGGGCCGTACCCATCATGTGCCGTTTGTGTACCGTATCCATGAAGCCCCCGATGCCGAGCGCATGGAAAAGCTGAGCAACACCCTGAAAGCCTGCGGCCTGAACGTCCACTTTGCCGGGGAAGTGCCCACCCAGCTGGAGCTTTCTGCCATTCTGGACGAAACCCGCGGCCAGCCCATCCAGATCCCGGTCCACACCGGTATCCTGCGCAGCATGCAGAAAGCTCGCTACTCTCCGGAGCCGAAAGGCCATTACGGCCTGGTGCTGGCAGACTATGCCCACTTTACCAGCCCCATTCGCCGTTACCCGGACCTTGCCATCCATCGCATCCTGACGGATATGCTGGTGGGCAAGCCGGAGCAGGAGCTCATCAAGGATTATACCGGTTTTGCCACCCACGCCAGCGAGCAGTCCAGCCGCCAGGAAGTTTCCGCCGTGCGCATTGAGCGCGATGTGGAGGACCTGTACAAGGCCGAGTATATGCACAACCACCTGGGCGAAGTCTACACCGGCACCGTGGCAGGTGTAACACCGCGCGGCATTTTTGTGGCGCTGGAAAACACCGTAGAGGGCTTTGTGCCTGCCGCACAGCTCTGCAAGGGTGAAGCCACTGTGGTGGAGGGCGTCAGCATTCTGGACCCGCTGACCGGAAAACGCTGGATGCTGGGCGACCCCGTCAAAGTGCAGGTGGCCGGTGCCAACGTTGCCCTTGGCCGCATTGATTTTGACTATATGCCGCTGTAATCATAGTTTTTTATAAAAAGAGCAAACCAATAAAAGCAAAGCTGCCGTCCCGTACTGATATGTACCCGGTTTTCTGGACACGGGTAAAAATCGAATAATTAAGGCAATACCGCACAATTCCCGCCTAACGGCTCAAGCACCGCTCCGGCGGC
>OLOC01001625.1_pt1 | contig 12475 bp, 8 predicted proteins | sample 1643111 | NCBI WGS metagenome assembly OLOC01 (sample SAMEA3136633, study PRJEB25190) | human gut metagenome
GGGACCAGCACACACCAGACTGCCGCCAGCCCGGCCCAGGCCAGTGCCGCGATGCCTGCCGCCCGCAGGCGGCGGTTCTGTTCTGACATCTTCCCCGTCCCCTCTCCGTTTGGGGGTGCGCTGTTCCGCTGCTTCGGGCGCACAGCGCACCGCCCCGCAATGCCTGATGCCCATTGTATCATGTTCCGGCCCGTTTGTGCAAGAAAACGGAGCGGAATTGCGAAAATACGAAGAAATATTGATTCAAACAATTGACATTTCCCGTCGTCTCTGGTATATTCCTATACGACTTTTTGATTGATTTGGTCGGGTTATCCGTTCTTGGCCCCGTTGGAGGTATTACTATGATCCGCATTCTTACCGATTCCGCATCCGACATCCTGCCCGCTGAAGCCGAGCAGCTGGGCGTGACCGTCATCCCCCTGAACGTCACCCTGGAGGACGGCACCGTGCTCCGGGACGGAGTGGACATGACCCCCACCGTGTATTACGGCGTGATGGCCCGCTGCCACAAGCTGCCCACCACCAGCCAGCCCAGCCCCGAGCTGTTCCAGCGCTTCTTCCTTGAGGCGGCTGCCGCCGGGGACGAGGTGGTGGGCATCTTCCTCTCCCATGAGCTGTCCGGCACCTGCCAGTGCGCCCGGCTGGCCGCAGACATGGCCAATGTGGACAACGTCCTCTTTGTGGATTCCGAGAACGTCTGCCTGGGCGAGAGCCTGCTGGTGCGGCTGGCTGTTCAGCTGCGGGATGCCGGAAAGACTGCCGGGCAGATCGCCGCCACCCTTGAGCACGCCAAGGAGCACCTGCATCTGGTGGCTGTCATCGACGACCTGAAATATCTGCGCAAGGGCGGCCGCCTGCCCGCCGCCGTGGCCGTGGCCGGTGGGATGCTGGGCATCAAGCCCCTCATCACCATCAAGGAGGGCAAGGTCGTTATGGCGGGCAAGGCCCGGGGCCTGCCCGGCGCTTACGTTGCCCTGTTCAAGAAGATCGAGGAGCTGGGCGGCATCAGCACCTGCACCGACGCGCTGGCCGGTTACACCCTCGCCCCCCGCGAGGTGCAGCCCATCCAGACCTACCTGCAGGAGAATCTGGGCCGGAGCGAGGCCCTTGTGCGCCAGATCGGCTGTGTCATCGGCACCCACGCCGGCCCCGGCGCGTTCGGCCTGGCCTTCCTCGATGAAGGCTTCACCTTCTGATCTTACCCAATCAAAAAGAGGAACTGCTTTCCCGGCAGTTCCTCTTTTTTGTTGGTTCACAGCACCGCGTCCGAGACGATCTTGCCCAGCAGGAGCACCAGCACCACAAGCATCATGGGGCGGATGAACTTTGCGCCGTTCTTGAGGGCGAAGTGGGAGCCCAGCAGGTTGCCCACAATGCCGCTGACAGCACAGGGGATGCCGATGGAGAACACCACCAGCCCGCTGGAAAGATACGTTACCAGGCTGGCGTAGTTGCTGGCAAGGTTGAGCACCTTGGCGTTGCCGCCCGCCGTGCGCAGGTCAAAGCCCATCAGGGTGGTAAAGGCGATGATGGCAAAGGTGCCGGTGCCCGGGCCAAAGATGCCGTCGTACAGGCCGATGCCCAGCCCGATGGCAAGGGCCAGCACCGCCTTTTTGGCGTTCAGGGTGCCGTCGTCCCGGTTCTCGTCGGGCAGGTCCCGCCGCCAGAGGATGAGCACCGCCGCCACCGGCAGGATGATGAGCATCATGGTGCGCAGCACCTGATCGCTGAGCAGGAGCACGATGTGGGAGCCCAGTGCGCTGCCCACAAAGCTGCCCACAGCCGCCAGCAGGCCGACCCGGATGTTCATGGCTCCCTTCTGGAAGAACTGCGCCGTGGCAAAGGTGGTACCGCAGGCCGCGCTGAATTTATTGGTGCCGTAGGTGTAATGCACCGGCAGGCCCGCAAACAGGTAGGCGGGCAGGCTGATCAGACCGCCGCCGCCCGCCGCCGAGTCCACAAAGCCCGCAAACCCGGTCATCAGCATCAAAAACAGCAGCATTGGCAATGATAATGTAATTTCCATTCGTTCTACTTTCCCACTCTTTCGTTTACTTCAGATACAGCTTTCCCTCGCAGGCCAGGATCTGATCCAGGATCATCCGGGACACCCGGGCACCATAGACCATGGCGGGGTGGTCGTTGTACTCGATGATGTCATGGAACTCCTTGTTCATCAGAACGATCACATACTCGCCGTAGGGGGTGTGGATGATGCCGCCGTCGTTGCGGCAGGCGTTCATGCTGCCGCTCTTGCTGGCCACCCAGATAAGCTCTGGCTCACCGGTCTCCTCGCAGTCCAGATAGAACTGGGGGAAATCGTGGGTCAGCATGGTGTTGTAGTGCTGCTGGCGGAAGATGCCCAGCATGGCGGCGCTGGCTTCTTTGCTGACCAGCGTGCCCTTTGCCACCTGCGCAAACAGGGCGGCGTAGTCCCGGGGCGTGGTGGTGCCCAGCTTGTCGTAGCGGTCAAAGTGGAGGGGGTTGTGCAGGACGGTGTGCCCAAAGCCCAATTCCCGGATGCAGGCATTGATGGTGTCCAGCCCCAGGTAATCGATGATCATATTGGTAGCGATGTTGTCCGAGCAGATGATCATCATGGTGGCGGTGTCCTTCACCTTGAGCTTTGCCCCCACGCCCAGGGCCCGGAGCATCCCGGAGCCGTCCACGAACTGGCTGGCCTCGTAGGTGATCTCCTCCTCCAGGTCAGCCCTGCCCCGGCTGGCCTGCAGATACAGCACCGCCAGAATGAACGCCTTGATGGTGGAGGCCGTCTCGAACTCCTCGTCGGCACCGATCTCCACCGTGCTGTCGCGCAGGTCATCCACAAAAACGCTCATCCTGCCCTGATAGGAATAGAGCTCTGCGGCAATGCGCTTTTCCAATGTCATATTCTGATCCATCTGGAATCCCTCAACTTTTCTATACTTTCCGTTATACTTTATCCTTACCGTTAAGACATTATTATCGTTGATATCGTTGTTATCGTTGCTAACTTTTCTTTTTCACCAACGTTATCAACGATTGCAACGATGATTTTGATACCAACGGTGATTACAGGTTGTTTTCAAAGAAACGCTGTGCGTTGCGGAAGAAGATGGCTTCCACCTCATCCTCGGTGAAGCCCTCTTTCCGCAGGGCATCGGCCAGCAGGGGCATTTTGGAGCAGTCGCTCAGTTCCAGCTTGCCGCCGATGCCGTCAAAGTCACTGCCCAGACCGATGATCTCAATGCCGCCCACCTGCTTGAAATGGGCGGCGTGTTTGGCCATCAGGGCCGTGGTGCTGCGGCACAGGTCGGGGCTGGGCTGGTCATCCAGAAAGCCCGCACAGTAGTTCAGGCCCACCAGACCGCCTTTTTCCGCCATGACCCGGATCATCTCATCGGTCAGGTTGCGGCAGTGGGGGGCCAGGGCGCGGCAGTTGGAGTGGCTGGCCGCAAAGGGGCGGGTGCTGTGCTCCGCAATGTCCCAGAAGCCTTTATCGGACAGGTGGCTCACATCGGCAATGATGTGCAGGCGCTCCATCTCGGCCAGGAACTCGAAGCCCTTCTCCTTCAGGCCGGTCTCGGTGTTGGGCATACAGGGCCAGATGGGGCCGTTGCCGGGCACCACGTTGGGGCTGGCCAGCTCGTTTTCGTGGTTCCAGGTCAGGGTCATCATCCGCACGCCCAGCTCGTACATCCGGCGCAGCACGCCCAGACTGCCCTTGCAGCATCCTGCTTCCTCAATGGTCAGCATTCCGCTGATCTTGCCCGCCTCGGCGTTTTTGCGGATATCCTCGGGGCGGTAGACAGGGGCGATCCTGTCGGAATACCGCTCCATCATCCGCTTGAACACGTCGATTTCTTCCAGCGCCGTCACCAGCGGGTCCGCGCCCGGGGTGGGGTCGGCCAGATTCACAAAGGCGGCAAAGCACTGGAGCATGTAGTCGCCCTTCTCCAGCTTTTCCAGATCGATGTGGCCGTTGTTGTGGGCAAAGGTCTGCCCATCGCCCCGCATCTCCGCACGCCGCAGCTCGCTCAGGGTGTCACAATGTAGATCAAAGACTTTCATGGATTGTTCTTCCTCCTATAACATCCTCGCCCTCTCAGTCAAAGCCTGACGGCTTTGACTGAGAGGGTGAGTTACTTTATCAGAACACACTCCCCACCGCATACAGACTCTTGACCAGATCTTCCCGGTACAGCGGGTCGGCGGGGTCAAGGCTGTTGATGACCACGCCGCCGCTGGCGGATGCGCCGGTGGAGTGGATGTAGCGGCCCTCGCCGAGGTAAAGGGCGATATGGCCGGGGAAATAGAGGGCATCGCCCCGCTTTTTGTCTGCAAAGGGGATCTGGTGCATGGGCCAGCCCTCCACGATCCTGGCATCCCGGTAGATGAGCACGCCGCACTGCATATAGGCGCTGCTGACAAGGCCGGAACAATCAATGCCCCGGCCCGATTTGCCGCCCCAGCGGTACTCGGTGCCCAGATACTTTTTCGCCTGCGCGCAGACGGCATCCCGGAACGCTTCCTCGCTGCCGTCGTACCACGCCTGCAGTGCCTGCGGCACCAGCTCCCCGGCGGTAATCTTCCGGGCCTCGGCCAGCGCGTCATCAAAGGCCAGCCCCTCCCGCTGGGAGAATACGGCGGTCATCTCAAACCGCACCGGCTCCAGCGCCACGTCCCGGACATAGCCGGTGCGGCCATCCAGCAGGGCCACCCTGGCCCAGCCGGTGTGGGCCAGGGCTTCCTCGGGCGGTTCGGGCAGGCGGCAGAGCAGGCAGCCCCGTTCCAGCTCCAGCATCCGCACCCCCTGCACCTTGGGCAGGCTGAGCACATCGGTGGCACGGCCCACCAGCACCAGCGGCTGGGGCAGGTAGGCCCGCAGCGCATCCTCGCTGACAAATTTCAGCGCATCCCGCCGGACAAAGCCGTGGTAGCCGTAAAAGGTGACCACCTCGGCCACCTCCGGGGAGAGGGGCACTCCCTCGGCGGTCACGCCGCCGGGGGCGGTGCGCACCTGACAGGCCTGACCGTACAGGCCCTCGTCCCCGATGGTGGAAACAAGGCCCGCCTCGCTCTGTTTGGTGGTCTGGGGCAGGTCGTAAATGGTCACGACAGGCCGGGCAAATAGGGCGTATTGCATCATTCGGTTCCCTCCAACAAATTCAGCAGCTCCTCCGGCTTCATGCGCAGGATGGCACCATCCGCGCTGCCGGTGACGGTCTCGGCCAGATCCTGCTTGGCCTGCTGCAGCTCCACGATCTTTTCCTCAATGGTGTCCTGGGCGATGAGCTTGTACACCTGCACCGGGTTCTGCTGGCCGATGCGGTAAGCACGGTCGGTGGCCTGATTCTGGGCTGCCACGTTCCACCACGGGTCGTAGTGGATGACGATATCGGCGGCGGTCAGGTTCAGGCCGGTGCCGCCTGCCCGCAGGGAGATCAGGAACACGCTGGCTTCGCCGCCGTTGAAGCGGCGCACCAGCTCGGCACGCACCGGCTTGGGGGTGGAGCCCTGCAGGGTGAAGTGGCTCACGCCCTCCGCGTCCAGCCGCTTGGCCAGCAGCTCAAGCATGGAGGTGAACTGGCTGAACAGCAGGATGCGGTGCCCGCCCTCCACGGCACTGGTGACCAGCTCGATGCAGGCATCCAGCTTGGCGCTGCCGCCTGTCCAGTTGTCGGCAATGAGCCGGGGGTCGCAGCAGATCTCCCGCAGCCGCATGAGGACGGCGAACACCGCCATCTTGTCCTCGGGCTTGGCGGCCCGCAGCTTCTCCCGGGCATCCACCACGGCGGCAAGGTAGAGCTTGCGCTGCTCCTCCTCCAGCTCGATGCGGTAGACGTTCTCTGTTTTGGGGGGCAGCTCCTTCAGAACCTCGGACTTCATCCGGCGCAGGATGAACGGCCCGGTGAGCTGGTTCAGCCGCCGCACCGCCGCCGGGTCGTTTTCCTGCGTGATGGGCTTTTCAAACCGGCTGCAGAAGCTCTTATAGGGCGGCAGGTAGCCCGGCATCAGGAAGGAGAAGATGCTCCACAGCTCACCCAGGCGGTTCTCCACGGGGGTTCCGGTCAGCGCAAAGCGGACACGGCTGTTCACCCCGCACACCGCCTTGTATTTCTGGGTGGTGTGGTTCTTGATGGCCTGGGCCTCGTCCAGGATGCAGGCGTAGAATTTCTGGTTCTCGTACAGGGTCTCGTCGCGGCGGAGCAGGTCGTAGCTGGTCACCACCACGTCGGCCCCGTCCCACTGCTCGGCCAGCTGGGCCCGGTGGGCGGCATCCCCGTCCACCACAACGCAGTTCAGCTCCGGTGTGAACTTCTGGCATTCCTCGGCCCAGTTCAGCACCAGCGAGGCCGGGCAGACGATGAGGCTGGGCAGGGGGTTCCCGCCCTGCTCCCGGAGGGCCAGCAGGTAGCTGAGCACCTGCACCGTCTTGCCCAGACCCATATCATCCGCAAGGATGCCGCCCATGCCGTAGCCATCCAGCGTGCGGAGCCAGCGGTAGCCGTCCCGCTGGTATTTGCGCAAAACTTTTTGTAGAGATACAGGCGGTGTATACTCGCTGTCCTTCACCGCGTGGAAGCTCCGGCTGAGCTGGCGGAAGGCATCGTCCCGGTTGAAGCGGATGCCGTTCTGCCCCGAAAGCGCCCAGTCCAGACTGGGGGCCCGGTACAGGGGCAGCCGGGCGTGGGCCTGGCCCAGTTTGGCCCCGGAAAGCTCCAGTGTCTCGTTCAGCTCGTCCAGCACCTCCATGGAATCGTCCAGCCGGAGCAGACGGCCATCGCGCAGGCGGTGGTAGCGCTTTTTCTGGTGGAGCGATTTCAGCAGGGCTTTCAGCTCCCCCACCGGGAACTCCCCCGTGTCCACCTCCAGGTCGAGCACGCTGCCGTGCACCGACACCCCCACCGAGATCTTCGGCGGTGCGGCCTGCATACTGCGGAAGGCATCGGTCAGGTAGACCTCGCCCTCAGCCAGCAGGGCCGGGATGCCCTCATCGAGGAAGCGGTAGACTTCATCCTCCTCATAGGCATCGTAGTGGGCGGCAAGGCCGTTGCCCATGGTGTCCGGCCCCGGCTCCAGATACCGCCCCAGCAGCCGCCCGGCCCGCTGTTCGGCGCGGGCATCCCGCAGCAGACCGGCAGGCCCCGGTTCCTCCGGTGTGACGCGGTCCTCGCCGTACAGAAATTCAAGGTGCGCCCGCACCGTTTCCCGCGTGGGCGCGTCAAGGTAAAACTGCACCACCGGCTCCAGCGGGATCTGATTCAGCAGCAGGCGTTCGGGGTCCTCAATGGTCACCCTGCTGCCCAGCTCCGGCAGGACGTAACTGCAAAAGGCGGTGGCATCCCCGGTGGTAAAGAACAGGCTCTTGCCGCACAGTGCCTCAAGGGCGGGCCGCATCCGGGCGCTTTCGGCCCGGTCCAGCTGCCAAATTGTATCCTCACTGTATAAATAGTCGTTGTCTAAACCCGTTTTCCACCCCAACGCGGGGGTCACGGACACCTCCACGCCGCCCCGGCGCTTTTCCACCCGCATGGTCAGGGCCGGGATGCCGGTCTTGAGGGTGTAGCCGCCCAGATCGCCGGTGGGGGCATAGAGGGCCACCAGACCGTCAAAGATCTCGCCGTTCAGCGGGATGCCCCCGGCAGGCCCGTTGCGGGGCGCATTGCCGTAGCTGCGCAGGGCCGCCTCGGCTCCTTCCTTTGCGCTGAGCTGCCGCCGCAGCAGGCGGAGCAGCTGCTGTGCCTCCGGGGCAAAGGCCTCCCAGCTGTGCTGGAATTCCAGCGCCTTGCCGTAACTGATAAAGCCGTGCTTCTCCACGGCCCGCAGCAGGTCCGGGATGCTCTTTACCACATACTGCCGCCCGCCGTCTGCCGAGATGCGCAGCCGCAGCCAGGGCAGCTCCCCGGGCAGCAGGGTCAGCTCCGGCTCCAGCTCTGCGGCGTGGGGGCGCAGCTCCGCGTGGCCGGTCACGCCGTCCACCTCGGCCAGTGCTCCCTCCTGATAGGCCCGGAGCAGCCGCCGTGCCTCGTAGTCAGATTCCGGTTCCTCGCCCCGCCATTTCTTGCCGAACAGCATTTCCAGGCTGGAGGCATAGCTGTCCCTGCGGGGCGGCTCCTCAGGCTGGGGCGTTTGCAGGTTGGCCGTGCCCCGCACCACGCCCGGGATGCTCTCCGGGCTCTCCGAGGGCTTTTGCGGCGCTCTGCCGGAAAGGCCCTGACTCTCGCTGTCCCACATCAGCAGCGCACCGATGTGCTTACAGCAGGGCCCCTCGCCGTTTTCGTTGTAAGGGCAGGAGCAGCTGGCGCTGACAAAGCTGCCGTTTTCCCGCAGCCAGACCTGGGTCTGGTACAGGCTCCGCCCGCCGCCGCGCACGTCGGCGCTCAGGTGGCGCACGCCGTTCCCGGCCACTTCGCAGTTCAGATCCTGTATCCGGTCCGTGTAGGCCTTGGCCCGCGCGAATACCGTGCCGCCCAACAGGTAGCGGATCTCTTCCATGTCCATCCGGGGTCTCCCTCCCTCTGCAATGCTCTATTGGTTAAGCATACCGCACCGGCGGGCGGGATGCAAGGGGTGCCGGGAAAAAAAGTTCCGGAAAGCACAGAAGCGCCTCATCCGGGAGAGGATGAAGCGCTTCTGTACTTTGGGAATTTTGGAACACTCAGCCCGCATTGCGGTTTACAGGCCAAGTGGGGGTTGGTTTAGGGCTGCTCAGGCATTCTGCTTGAGCTCCTGTGCTTTCTGCCACGCTTTCAGCACATCGATCTTGCTTACGGCGTTGTCGGGATAGAATTTCATCTCTTCCGGAGCCGTGCCCTCATCGTTCAGGTCAGGGATAAGCTCGTTTTCCATGGCCCAGCGGGCGGCGTGCTGCAGGTCCATATCCCGCTCTTCCTGCCCTACATCGGGGTAGAGCAGTTCGGATTCGGGCATGGGCTTGCCTGCATCCTCCCACAGCATCATGGCAAGGGCGCTGCGGTTGCTGGGGAAGTAGGGCAGAGCCATCAGCTTGCCTGCAAATTCAGCGCCCAGAGAATAGGCCTGATAACCCAGCACTGCACCGCCGACAACAACAGTAGTGCCGATCACGATGGGGCCAACGATATCGGGCTCGTCATCTTCAATGGATGCATCCTGTGTCATGGCTTTCAGGGTCACGGCCTTTGCAGGCATCACAAAGGCAAAGCTTTCCTTATCCTGATAAGCGTTCGGATCATCCAGACCAGTGATATCCCAGTGGCCAAATTTCAGACCGCTATCTGCAAAAGCATCCTTATCAAATGCAACACTCACCGTTGCACCCTCGGGGACATGAAAGGAACCGTCCTCGTTGGCATTCTTTTTAACGATTTCGGTGATATCCTCGGGGTCAGCACCATTCTTGCCGGGCACTGTTACGCTGGTGATAAAGCCGTCCTTCAAGGTCAGGATGGGCATTTCAGACACAACAAAGTCCTTTTCGTCCCTTGCCAGCTCATTCTCACCCTGCTTGACAGCAGCGGTCAGGGTCTGCTTGCCGGTCTCCTTGGGAGTAATGCGGAACTTGCGCTCAACCTCACCGTCACCCAGACCGATTTTCAGGCCGCCTTCCGGCATGGGCTGATACTTATCGTTTTCGTCCTTATACTCGATCTCGCTGTTCTTGTCGCCAAAGTCGATGAATGCCTCCCCCAGCTTGGCATCGTCGTTGGGGGTAACCTTTACGGTAAAGTCCTCGCTCTCGCCCTCTTTGATGACGGCATTCTCCAGGCCCTCAATGGTCACAGTGGCGGCATCACGGTACTGTGCGGCAATATCCACACCACTGCTCATGGTAAAGGTGATGGTCTCTGCCTTGTAGTCCTGACCTGTGAGCAGGGAGAGATTGCCGGTGGTAGACCAACCGTCAAACACCTTGCCCTTAGGGATCAGGGCCTTGTCCAGCGTCACGGTCACTTCTGCGCCGTCCGGTACAGAGTAGGTCTTTTTGCCGGTGGCCTCGTCAGGAGTAACAGTCAAGGTATTGGTCACATCGCTGTCGTCGTATTTCACAGTAACAGTGCCGCCGGTCACGGTCAGCGGGTGGCAGACCAGAGCATCGGGGTCGAACTTCCAACCGGCATAGAGCTTGGTGCCCTTGATGTTTGTAAACAGCTGTGCATCCGGATATCGGATCTTGCAGTCTGCATCGGTATACCAACCTGTAAAGGTGTAACCCGGTTTGATAGGTTTGTCTTTGTCAAGTGCCGTAATGTCTGCGCCGTAGTCAATTTTTTTCGGCGTGATCGTGTCACCATCTACGAGAGTCACATCAACGGTGGTAATAAAGCCTTCGTTCCCGTCGAAGTGCCGTAGTAGACGCTCTAATCTAGGTTCGCAATAAACATTTGTATTACAACTAGGCTGAAAAACTCCGTTACTGCCTTCGAAAGTCTCCTCTAATTGACTTGGGGCTTCAATTGTAATGTAAGGCAAGTGCCAACAATTATAAACGATATCACGCCCCAGTTTCTTCACGCTTTTGGGAATATTCAACGATTTTAGATTCGTACGCTTAAAGGCTTCATTGCCGATCTCACCTATTCCTTCTGACAGGGTAACACTTTCCAAGTTGTAACATTCCTCAAAAGCACCACTACGGATTGTTTTGACACTCGAAGGGATAGTGATTTCTGTCAGTCCACTGCAGCCGTAGAACGAACTATAACCAACTTCTTCCAGCTGTGGCGGAAGTTCAATCTTTGTCAGTCCAGTGCATCTCGAAAATGCACTGTCCTTAATTTTTGTTACGGTGCTTGGAATTTTAACCTCGGTCAGCTCAGGGCTGTCGCAGAATGCGCTTGCGCCGATGCAGGACAATCCTTCCGGAAGTTTTACTTTACGCAGATTCGGATGAAAAGAGTGAAACTTACTGTTGCTATCAGAATAGCTGTAATAAAGAATATTATCGCCCAGCGTCGTTACGCCACCCTCAACGATAAGCTGTGTGATATTCTGTATTTTCTCATACCACGGAGCGTATGAATCATTAGATGAAGTTATATATCTGTCATAATTTGCCATGGGACCATTGCCCGTAATCGTCAAGGTATAGGTCTCTTCTCCCTCTTCTCCATCGCTGTTCGGGCTCAATGTCGCTGTGACAGTACCCGGCGTTTCTCCGCAGTCATACGGACCCAAATTTCCCTCCGCAAATGCCGACACTGCCCCAGCAGGCAGGAATGTCAGCATCATACTGAACGCCAGTAAGAGGCTGATGAGCCGTTTTTTCATAAAAATCCTCCTTTGTCAGTCATCAATACTCCCAGTTTCTCTATGAAAAGCACCCAGACAAAAAGAAAAAAGCGCCGCACCAGCCAAATGGCTGGTACAACGCTTTGCGTTTTGTACTTTAGGGCGTGCTTGCCCTCTCTATCTATGCTTTAGTCTGCCGCTTCTCAAGGGCAAGGTGATTGTGGTTCCCGGAAAAGCTACTCCCATACACTTCTCCATAACCCCGCACCGACTGCCCCTTGGGGGGCGCTGGCACATTTCCGCATGGAGGGAGGCGACTACGACGCGCTCTGCGAGCGGTGCGAGCGCGCCGGCCTCAGCAAGTCAGAGTACCTGCGCTACCTCGTTCGCATACCGCTGTCGACGGAGGCCAACGCTGGAGACGAGCACCGCATACTCGTGGACCGCAGGGCCCTTTGGTCGATGTCTCGGGAGCTCACGAAGTGGGGCTACCACTACAACCAGGCAGTGCACGCGATGAACCTCATCAACTTCCACGCCCGCCACGGGCACGTCGACCGGGACCTCGTCGCGGAGAGCATCCCGACGATCGAGCGAGAGCTCGCCGACGTGAACGGCGCGGCCCGCGAGATGGCGGCGGAGCTCGGTCGCATCGGTGCCGACTCGCTCGTGGAGGGCTCGCCATGCCGATCCTGAAGCCGATAAGCGGCCACGGCTCGACGGGTGGCATCCGCCGCTACCTCGAGAAGGGAGGCCGCGCCCTGGCGCGCGACCTGTTCAACCTGAGCTACGACGAGCGCGATGCCGGCGCACTGGGAAACGAGGCCAAGGAGGCCTGCGCCTGGGACGCCGAGATGGACGCCACGCGCGCCGCCTTCGGCACGGACGCCCCCTGGAGGGGAAAGCCCGCGCGGACGTTCAAGCACTTCGTGCTCTCGCCGGACCCCGGCGACGATATCGACCTGGCGGCGCTGCGCGAGCTCGCGTGCTCGTGGGCTCTCAAGCACTTCGGCGACCACGAGATCGCCATCGTGTACCACGACGACAACGCCCGCGGCATACCGCACGCGCACATCGTCGTGAATAACGCCAACCTCCGCACCGGCTACCGCATGCAGACCCAGCACCCCGAGGACCTCAACCGAGACCTGCAGGACATGGCGCGCGAGCGCGGGCTGTCGGGGCTCTCCAACGACCGAGCTCCCGAATCGCCGTCGAAGGCGCGCGGGCGGGCAGGTGCGGGCGGGCCCAGGAGCCGCAGGAGCGTCTACCTGGG
>OLOC01001643.1_pt1 | contig 12349 bp, 9 predicted proteins | sample 1643111 | NCBI WGS metagenome assembly OLOC01 (sample SAMEA3136633, study PRJEB25190) | human gut metagenome
TGCCGCACCTCGCTCGCCGTATCGGCACTTAGAATTATGCGGTATTGCCCTAAAAGTAAAGAATAAAAATAAAAAAGCCCCGCCTGCCGGACAGAACATTCTGCATCCGGCAGGTGGGGCTTTTGGTTGTTGCAAATAGATAAATGAAAATTTACCGCCTTTTCTGCATCCGCAGCAGGCTGTACGGCATCAAGGGCGTGGCACAGGGAATGGTATACTGCATCATCGGGTGCGGGGTGGCATCCACCGCTTCCCCTTCCGCGTTTTTGATCCATTCAGGGGTTACGGGCACGACCGAACCATCTGGCTGCAAAATTTCCAGCGAATCTCCCAGGCAGAACTTGCTGCGCTGGGTGCAATGGGCAACGCCGTCTTCCCACGAATCCACAGTGCCGATGAAATCCCAATCTCGCACATAAGTATGGCTGGGCGTCTGCAGGGCTTTCTCTTTGCCAAAATAGAAACCGGGTGAATAATGGCGGTGGCTGGTACGGTTCAGCTCATCCAGCACGGAATCCGGTAAATCAAACGTATCACTGGCGGGGTTTGCCAGGTACTGGTCCAGCGCTTTGCGGTAAGCGGCGGTAACGGACGCAACGTAATAGAACGTTTTGGCGCGCCCCTCAATTTTCAGAGAATCCACACCAGCCTTGCAGATCAGGTCCAAAAACGGTGCGGTGCATAGGTCGTTAGCGTTCAGGATGTAGCTGCCGTCCTCATTTTCGCCAATGGGCATATACTGGCCGGGGCGGTTTTCTTCTACAAGATAGTATTTCCAGCGGCAGGGCTGGGCACATTCGCCGCGGTTGCCGCTGCGCCCGGTCATATAGCTGGAAAGCAGGCACCGACCAGAAACGCTCATGCACATGGCGCCGTGCACAAAGGCTTCCAGTTCCAGCTCCGGCGGGGTGTTATCGCGGATCTGGGCAATATCGGTCAGGGTCAGTTCGCGCGCCAGCACCACACGCTTGGCGCCCAGGTTGTAGGCCATGGTTGCAGCAGCATAATTGGTGATGCCTGCCTGGGTGGAAAAATGCACATCCACATCCGGAGCATACTGTTTGGCAAGGCTCAGTACGCCAAGGTCCGCAATGATAAAGGCATCCACCCCGGCTTCGGCCGCGTCCTTGATATACTGCGGCAGCTCGGAAAGCTCATCGTTGGTGGGCAGGTTGTTCAGGGTTAGGTATACTTTTTTGCCGCGAGCATGGGCAAAAATGCAGCCATCATGAAGCTCGCCAATGGTCAGGTTGACCGGTGCGGCGCGCATACCAAAGCGCGGCAGTGCGCAGTATACGGCATCGGCACCATACATGACGGCATATTTCAGGGCTTCAAGGCTGCCGGCAGGCGACAGCAGTTCCGGACAGGACAACATAAGATAACGGCTCCTTTGTTCAGTGAAGTTCAGCTTTTATCAGCCCCAACCGGCGATGATGCAGTTCTGATGGTGTTCGTCTGCCGTTTTGGCATAGAAATATTCGCCAGGGTGGTCGCCGTTCGGGTTGCCGGTAACAAAGAAATAATAGCCTTCGTCCAGATATTCCTGGTCGGGATTCAGCGCGGCGGCAATGGCATCAATACCGGGATTGGTGATGGCACCGGCGGGCAGGCCGCTGATGCGGTAGGTGTCGTAATGAGCAAGCACATCATCCGGAACAGCACCTTGTTCCGGCCAGCCGTAATAAGCGGCGGTGGGCGAATTCCACAGGTAGTTATTGTCGCTATCGTTCATGATATAGCTGCTGGCATTGGATTCCAGCTTATGCTCTGCCCACTGCGGGTCATCGGATTCCAAACGATTGTGGAAGCAGGCGGAAACCTTGGCGTCTTCTGCGGGCATACCGGCTTCTTCCTGAATAAAGCTGGCCAGAATGACAACATCATTCATTGTGGTGCCCTTTTCGTTGATGGTATCCCACAGGTCGGAAGTTTTGGCGTCGAATTCCTTATAGAAGGTGTTGACGTAATTATAGACCGAGTCATCGGTGAAGAACTCGTAAGTGTCCGGGAACAGGTAGCCCTCGCACTTCATCAGGCGGCCTTCGGTATCCGGGATGGCATTCCAGAAATCATACTGGCTGAAATCGGAACCATCCTCGCCGTTGGCGCAGGCAAGGAAATCATCCACCGAGCACAAGCCATTTTCTTCCATCTTCTGGGCAATAGCAACGGCTGTGTAGCCTTCGGGGAATGTGATGGTAATGGTCTTGCGCTTGACCTGCTGCACGCTGAGGGTTTTCAGGATCGTGTTATAATCCATGCCGGAGCGCAGGGTGAAATCGCCATACTGCAAACCGGAAGCGCGGCCGCTGTATTTGGCATACAGCTTGAACAGCCAGTCATACTGGATGACGCCATCCTCTTTCAAAACGTTTGTGATGTCTGCAACAGTGGAACCCTGTTCAATGGTAACGGTCTGCTCCGGGCCGAGTTCGCCGTTGCCGGCAACTTCGCCGTAGAACTGGAACACTTTCCAGCCGCCGATGCCGACGATAGCCAAAATGACAACAAGAACCACAAGCCCAATGGGAAAACGGTGGCGGACGGGTTCATCATCGTCATCCTCTGCGTACTCGTCTGGACCTTCGGCGTCTTCGTACAGGTCCTGCGGGTCAGGATCAGGCTGTACCGGGCGCTTTGGTGCGGGGGCTGGCGCAGCATGATAAGCCTGGCGCGACTGCGAGCCCTTGTCCTGGGAATCACCACGATTGATTTTCATTCCAAATCTCCTTTACCAGGCAGCAGAACTGCCCTGTTTCACGTATGCACGGTCTTACAGCAACAGGCGGAAATAAACGTCCGTAACGGGGAACGGCTGCCCAAGGTAACAAATCATGCCGTAACCACAGCGCTTACCCTCGCCCAGGTACAAAAACTGATTTTCCGCCAGCAGCAGCCGTGCTTTGGTCAGACCGGTATGTTCCCGTGCGGCCTGCAGCAGAATATCAGCCGAATGGTCGTTATCGGCCTGCAGCTCCATAAAAAGCAGCTCGTCCTTTTCCTGGCAATAGAGGCCGTAACCGCGCTGGTTGGAAACAATGGTCATACCGCGGCGATAGAGCCGGGTGATCATGGTGTTCATGCTGCTTTCCGGCAGGGCGATGCAGGCGGGCTGGTAGCGCATGCGGGTGTCGATCAATTTGCGGACTGTCAGGTTATCAAACTCTGCTCGTGCCCACAAATTGTGTTCAATGGGCTTGCGGATGATGCGCAGCGGGAAGCGCCCCTGAAAATTCAGCTGGGAAAACGCTTTTGCGGCCCGCGTGCTTTGCGGTGCCGCCACAGCGAAATCACACCCTTTGGCGGAAAAGGCGCGCAGGCAGGTTGCCAGCAGTTTGGGCATCAGCCCGCGCCCCTGCAGGGACGGGTCCGTTGCCATGCAGCAGAGCCATACGCCATGGTGGTGCCCGCATTCCACAGGAACCGCACCAATCATGGCGGCCGGGATGGGCTTTGCACCGGGGGCCGGGTCCCGGGCAAGGATCAGGATATTATCCAACCCCACAATTCCACAAAGCCAGTCCAAAGCATCCTGGCGGGTTCCGCCATACGTTTTGCGGCGGAACGCAACCATCTGCTCCAAATCAGCTTCCGTTGCTTTGCAAAGCATGTTCTATCCCCCTCCTTGCCGTATTCAACGTGTGGGCTTTTGCTGCCAACGGTTTTAGCTCAAAATCCGCTCCAGGTATGCCATCACTTCGGACTGAATATCCTCCGGCGTGCGGATGGTTTTCTGGCCGTCTACCGTTGTGGTACACTCAATGCGGTGCCAGCCCAGCTTGCGTGCGCAGTATTCAGCGGCGGCGCGGGAACGGGCCAGGTATTCGGTATCGCGTTCCTGAATATCTTTTTTGCTTTCATCGCCGTGGTAGCGCTGCGCAATCAGGCGCTGGCTGACATCGGGATCAACCGCAAGGTATACAACCGCATCCGGCGCAGGCAGGCCGAGCTTTTTGTACTCGAACTCAAACAGCCACTCCAGAAAACCATCCCAGTGCATCGGCGGCAGTTTGGAACATTGGTGAACAGCGTTGGAGGTGGTGTAACGGTCAGAGATGATTAGCCCATTCTGGCGGTAGACATTGCCCCACCTGGTTTTGTAGCTGGCAAAGCGGTCAACAGCATAAAACGTTGAAGCTGCATAAGCGTTCACGTCATCCGGGCGCTGGCCGAACTCGCCGGAAAGATACATCTTGACCAGTGCGGAGGACGGACTGTCATAATCTGGGAAGCTGATTTTCAGCGGGTCATACCCTTTGCTATGCAAATTCTGGCAGGCAAGTTCTGTCTGTGTGCCCTTGCCGGAACCATCCAGGCCTTCAAAAATAATCAGTTTACCCATGGTTTTCAGCCTCCTGTTTCAGTGTTGCATATCTATCACGCACGGCGTTCTGCTTGCCGCAGCACATACCGCCCTCCGGGCAGGGACCCGCCAGGCAGCGGGGACCAGCTGCGGCAAAAACATGCGGCGCAAGCGGGTATACAAGGCGCAGCATTTCATCGGCAACGGCGCGGATCTCCCACTGGGCACGGTTGCAGCAGCGCAGGTTGAAAAAGTTGTTCAGGCTGCGGCAGTTCATGGTCATTACCATTTTTGTCTCGCAGGCGTTGGGCAATACAAAGCGGGCGTCCTCGTTTGCCATTTTGCTGGCTTTGGCGCGGGCGGTCTTTTCCGGCATGCCCTGTTCCATCAAGGTGTGGGTATGCTTTTCTTCCAGTGCTTTGACCAGCTCCAGGTAGTGTTTGGCATCGGCGTTCATTGCATCAATAAAAGCCGCTTTGGCCGCAGGGTCAGCCTCAATTTCCGGGGGAATCACATAACGGAAATCTTCCAGCCGCACATAGCGCTGGCTCTGCACACTGAAACTTGCAATGCGGTGGCGGGTGACCTGTGCCAGAAAGGTGCGGGAAACGCCCTCAATGCCAAAGGTAAAGCTGGCATGTTCAATGGGGCTGGTGTGGCCGAAGTCATTCAGCTTTTGCAAAAAGGCTGCGGTCTTTTCCGGTGTTAGGCCATCCAGCAGGGTTTCGATATGTGCATCAGAATAGCACAGCTTGGCGGCTGCGGCAATGGTCTTTTCGGGGTCATTGGTGTGGGCGATCAATGTTACAAGCATGGGCCCGTTCCCTCTTTTCCTTTTTTATCAGTGGTTTATTCTTCGCTGGTCAGCTTGGTCAGCGGGGCGTAATTGGCCATTGTTTTTTTGATGCCAACGCGGTCAAACTGGATTTCTACAATACAGTCCCCCGCAACCGGCGTTACTTTCAGCACCTTGCCGCGGCCAAACACCTTGTGGTCCACAAGGTCCCCGGCTGCAAAGTTGGAGGCCTTTTTGCGTGCGGGTGCGGCGGGCGCAGTGGTAACGCCACCGCCCGCCGGAGCAACCGGAGCACCGGAATGATGGTTGACGCGGCTACTGCCATACCCGGCGCCAAAGCTACTGCTTTGGACCGTGTGGCGGCCGCCGGGGTAGTTCGGGCTTTCGTGCCCGCCGGAAGCAAACCCACTTTGGAAGCCGCCGGCATACTTGCTGCCAAAGCCGCCGCGGTTGTATTCACTGTTCAGATACCCGCGGGAAGCCCCGGAGTATCCGCTGCGCCCGCCGGGAACATTGGTGCTGTAGCTGCCGTACCCGGCGCCAAAACCGCCGCTGTAAGCAAGCTCTGGGCTTTCGGTTTCGTCCATCACATTGGGGTCAATCTCATCCAAAAAGCAGGAAGGCGGGTTGCGGCGCGTCTGGCCGAAAATCATACGGCTGCGGGAGGAAGAAAGATACAGCTCTTTCTTGGCGCGGGTAATACCGACATAGCACAGGCGGCGCTCCTCTTCCATTTCTTCCTCGCTGTAGCGAGCAAGGTCACCGGGGAAAACGCCATCCTCCATACCAATGATAAACACATACGGGAATTCAAGGCCCTTGGCGCTGTGCATCGTCATCAGGGTAACGGAATCAGCATCTTCATCATAGGAATCAAGGTCTGCAATCAGGGCAACTTCTTCCAAGAAACCGGAAAGGGTTGCGTCTTCCCCGTTCTGTTCCGCATAAGTCTTTACGGAAGAAATCAACTGGCCCAAGTTTTCCAGCCGGGTCTCGCCCTCTTCTTTCTGCGCTTTCAGCATGGCTTCGTATCCGGTCTTGCGGATCACTTCACCGGCAAATTCATCCAGCGGAAGGGTGACGGAAAGATCACACAGTTCACGGTACATGGAGTAAAACGCGTTCAGCGCGCTGGCGGCACGGCCCAGTGCGGGATAAGAAGAAGCCTCCCGGATGATCTCCATCATCGGCACGCCGTTGGCGGCGGCCAGTTCCCCGATCTTATCAATGGTGGTGGCACCAATCTTTCGTGCAGGTTCATTGATGATGCGGCGCAGGCGCACGTCGTCCCGCGGGTTGACCACAACGGCCATGTAAGAGTTGATATCCTTGACTTCCTTGCGGTCAAAGAAGCGTTGGCCACCCACAATGCGGTACGGGATACCGGCACGGGCAAAATAAGTTTCGATGGGGTTGGACTGCGCATTCATGCGGTACAAAACGGCATGGTCTTTTAAGGAAGCACCATTTTTCAGGTTCTGGCCAATAACCTCGGCCACATGGCTGGCCTCATCCTGTTCCGAAGCAGCCGTATAATGGTGAACTTTGTCACCATCGCCGTTCTGGGTCCACAGGGTCTTGCCCTTGCGGCCGTTGTTGTTCTTGATGACGCTATTGGCCGCATTCAGAATGTTGGAGGTGGAACGGTAGTTCTGCTCCAGGCGGATGGTTTTGGCCCCGGCAAAAACTTTTTCAAAGTTCAGGATATTTTCAATGGTAGCACCGCGGAACTTATAAATGCTCTGATCGTCATCGCCAACAACGCATACATTGTTGGAACCACCGGCCAGCAGGCGCACCAGGTGGAACTGGGCCACGCTGGTATCCTGGTATTCGTCCACCACGACATAGCGGAACTTCTGCTGGTAGTATTCCCGCACTTCGGCATCGGTTTTCAGCATCTGCACGGTATGGAAAATCAGATCGTCAAAGTCCATGGCACCAGCCGTGCGCAGCCGGTTGGAATAGGCGGTATAGATTTTGGAAATCAAAGCAGCCTTGGTATCGCGCGGCGCTTCGGCGGCGACATCTTTGGCGGAAAGAAGTTTATCTTTGTAACCGCTGATCTGGGAGATGGCTGATTTGACCGGTAGGAACTTGTCATCAATCATCAGTTCTTTGTAGATCTGCTTGATGACACGCTGCTGGTCGTCGGAATCGTAAATCGTAAAGCTTTTGGGGAAGCCAATGCGTTCGGCATCGCGGCGCAGGATCCGTACACAGGCAGAGTGGAAAGTGGAGGCAAATACATCCCCGCCCATGGTATCGCCCAGCATGGCTTTCAGGCGTTCTTTCAGCTCTCCGGCGGCTTTATTGGTAAAGGTAATGGCCAGCACATTCCACGGGCGGGCCGGGGAAACGCTCATCAGCGGCATCAGGGACTGCGGAACCGGCTGGCCGCACATGATGGCGGTGCGCAGCTGCTCCAGATCACTCTGCGCAACCGGGCGGCTGACCTCTTTGGAGCCATAGGCGCGGCCAAAACGGATGATATTGGCAATGCGGTTGACCAGAACGGTGGTTTTGCCGGAGCCTGCACCTGCCAGGATCAGCAGCGGGCCTTCGGTGGTAAACACAGCCTGCTGCTGCACCGGGTTCAGCTTAGTAAAGCAGGAAGCGATATAGCGGTCCCGCAGGGCCAGAAATTCAGTGGTAATGGTATCGGGCATAATGAACCTGTCCTTATATTATATGGCAGAACCAGCCCGGAACCATGCAGGGCTGGGAATTTTGGCAAACGCTGTATAGTATAGCACACTTTTGCCGGATAGAAAAGTAGGCTGGCGGAGGTATCCGCAGAAAATCATACTTTTTACAACCTGCACAAAAGCTGCGCTTTAATTGGAAAAACCTTCTGGGGATTGCAGTCGGTTATGCCACGCTCTGGGGGTGGCATCGCGGAAACCAGCTGTCAGGTATTGGCCCAGCGTTAAGCTGGCTGCGGTTCCGCGTGCCACACAGTTGATGGGGTCTGGTGCGATGGCAACATCCACATGCAGCTCCCCGGCAATATAACCAGCCAGGCCACGCAGCATGGAGCCGCCGCCAGTCAGCAGAATGCCGTTCTTGGCAACATCAGCGGCCAGTTCCGGCGGGGTGCTTTCCAATACATTGCGGGCAGTGGCGGCAATGCGGGCGGCCAGTTCCTGCACGGGCAGGTACAGGTCCCGCGTATAGACAAGGCGGCGGGCGGGCAGGTTGGTCTCCCAGGAATGACCACGGATCTCCATTACGCCCTCAAACTCGCTTTTGGTGCAGCAGGCAACCTGCTTTTTCAACGCTTCGGCGGTTAGAGGGCCGATGGCAATGTTGAATTTTTCCTGAACATACTGGGCAATGCACTGGTCAAAAGCGTTGCCGGCGACCGGCAGGCTGGCGGCGCGCACCCGCCCACCCATGCTGATCACGGCGATATCCGTGGAGCCGCCGCCGATATCAATCACCATGCAGCCCATGGGTTTGCGGATATCCAGCCCTGCGCCAAGGGCGGCGGCGACAGGCTCATCCACAAGGAAAACCTGCCGTGCCCCGGCTGCCATGACGGCTTCTACCACGGCGTCAGCTTCAATGCCGGTAATGGCTGCCGGAACGCAGACCGATACGCGCGGCTTGATGATGCGCGAACGGCATACCTCATTGATAAACCGCACGATTAGTTCGTTTGTCATGCGGTGGTCCTGAATAATACCGTCCCGCAAAGGGCGGATGATATCAATATAAGAAGGCACACGCCCCACCATGCGCAGGGCTTTGTCCCCCACTGCCAGAATGGTGCTGCTGCGGGTATCAACAGCACCAATGCTGGGCTGATGGAACACAACTCCCTGCTCCTGTGTGGCAATGATAATGGAAGTTGTGCCAAGATCAAGGCCGATATCATATTGCTTCATGTTTATCTGGTACTCCTTGCTGCCAGAAGCAGCACTTTGTTATCTATTGTGAATTGCCATCAACCATCCGGCAGATAAAAGTTATTTGCTTTCTTTTGGTGTTCCGGCGGCACCGTGGCTTTTGGGCATCAGTTCCGTCGCTGCAACACACACGCCGTCCACACTCACAGCGCCACCCTCCAATAGCGCTTTGGCGCAGGCAGAGATGGTGGCACCAGTGGTGATCACATCATCCAGCAACAGCAGCCGCATTCCGGAAAGGTCAACCCCAGTACGGCAGGCGTAAGCATCCTTGACATTGGCAAAGCGCTTTTGCTGGTCCAGCGATTTTTGCGGTAAAACCTGCCGGGTCAGGCACAGCGGCTGGATGACCGGAATGTGCAGGATGTGCCCAAGGCGCTGCGCTAGCAAAAGGGGCATATTTTCCGCGCGGTTCTTCTTTACGCGCGGCGGCACCGGAACAATGGCGCTGTACAGCGAAATGCCGGATAGATTCTCGTATACCGGGCGGTACCCTGGGGTACGGGCGGGCTGTGCGCCAAAAATCAGCACAGCCATCAAATCCGCCAGTTCTCGCGCATACCAGGGGTTGCCGTTCTCCTTGCAAAGCAGGATAGCATGGCGCACACTGTCTGCATAGTAAAAGGCAGCTGCGCAGGTGTTGACAGCGTAAAAGGCGTGCTCCGTTACAGGCAGACGCGGTGGAAGATGCCGCAGACGCTCGGCTTCCGGTATACAGGAACGGCACACGGCGGCTTTCCAGGCGCTTTGCTCAAGTACCGTGCCGCACAGTGGGCAGTGCCGCGGATAGGCAAGGGCCAGCAGCGGTTCCAGAGCCGTTCGCCCGCGGTCCAGCCAATCCGGAGATATGCGTTTTCTCTGTTTCATCTGCGTTTTTCAGCCGGAGTGACTGCCTCGCGCAGCAGGTAGCGCAGCCCGCTGTAACGCATGTTCTGGCGCACATTATCCACCATGGCCTGCTCGGTGCGCCGGGTTCCCGCCAGAATGCACAGGCGGCGTGCGCGGGTAACCCCGGTGTACAACAAGTTGCGGTAACAAAGGCGCGCGGGTACATCTGCCACAGGCATAATGACGGCCGGAAATTCAGAACCCTGGCTTTTGTGCACTGTTACAGCGTAAGCGGGTTCCAGCTCGGCAAGCTGGTCAGCACCGTAAATATACTTTCGGTCATCCATCTGTACCGTCACAGCACGACTTTCGGGGTCAACGGCAGTAATAATACCCATATCCCCGTTATAGGCACCCACACCGGCTTCGGCACCGTCCCGCTCATAGGGAATGTCATAATCGTTTTTGATCTGCATTACCTTGTCGCCACAGCGCAGCACACGGCCGCTTTGCTCCCAAATGATCTGCGGCTTATCCGGTGCAGGCGGGTTCAAAATGGCCTGCAGGCGGCGGTTCAGTTCTACGCTCCCGGTGGGGCCAACCTTGGTGGGGCAAAGCACCTGGATGTCCCGCACGGGGTCATAGCCATAACTTTTGGGCAGCCGGGTACTGACCAGGTCGCAGATCAGCCTCTGGCAGGCAAGACCGGTGGATTCGATCATGAAAAAGTCATCATCCCGCCCGCCTTTTATGGGCATCTGCCCTTCCACAATGCGGTGGGCGTTTTGTACAATCATGCTTTTCTGCGCCTGGCGGAAGATCTCATTCAGCCGTACGGTGGGCAGAACGTCTGCCTGCAAGATCTCCCCCAGCACACTGCCGGGGCCAACGCTGGGCAGCTGGTCGGCATCACCTACCATAATAATGCGGCAGTGGTAACGCGCGGCGGCCAACAACGCCTGGAACAGCTTGGCATCTACCATACTCATCTCATCCAGAATGATAACGTCAAACGGGAGAAGATTCTTTTCATTATGAATAAAACGCACGCTGCCGGTAGAATAGTCCACTTCCAGCAATCGGTGGATGGTGGAAGCGCTGTGGCCGGTCAGCTCGGTCAGCCGCTTGGCGGCGCGGCCGGTGGGGGCACACAGGGCAACCCGGTCATAAATACCTTCATACAAATTCAGAATCGCTTTGACCGTTGTGGTTTTGCCGGTACCGGGACCGCCGGTCAAAACCATTACGCGGGAAGAGAGTGCTAAGCGGATTGCTTCCCGCTGCAAAGGGGCATATTCAAAACCTTGGGTCAATTCCAAAACGCGGATATCGCTTTCCAGCGTTTTGGGGCTTTCTGTCGGGAATGTGGCAAGCTCCCCCAGCCGCGCAGCAATATCCTGCTCTGCGCTGAGCAGATCTGGCAGGTAAATATATTTCGTTCCGTCAAAGGTGCAGGCGCGCATTTCGTCATGCTCCAACAGGCTTTGCAGCCCGGCCTTTACGGCATCCGGCTCCACCCGAATAAAGCGCGCAGTGCTTTCGATCAGCTTATCTGCGGGCAGGCAGGTGTGGCCGTTGTTGGCGTTGTGGCGCAAAGCGTACAAAAGCCCGGCGGCAATGCGCAGGTCGCTGCCCTGCCCTACCTGCAGCTGGGCGGCGATACCATCGACCTGGCTGAATTTCAGGTTCAGCGGCTCCCCGCACAGCATGTAGGGGTTCTTTTTCAGTGCTTCTACCGTGGCGGGGCCAAACGCGCGGTAGGCTGTAACAGCCATCTGGGCGGAAAGCCCAAACTTGGCCATCCAGGCAACCACTTCCCGCACACCGTACATACGTCGGAACTCGTTAGAGATGGCGGCGGCCTTTTGCGGGGTGATACCTTTTAGCTCACAGAGTTTGTCCGGCGTTTCGGAGATGACGTTCAATGTATGCGCCCCAAATTTTGCCACAATCTTTTTTGCTGTGGAAGGCCCGATATAGGGCAATACCCCACTGGAAAGGTAGCTCAGCAAAGCCGCGGTATCCTGCGGCAGGCTGGCCTCACAGGTTTCGGCACGGAACTGTTCGCCATAGCTGGGGTGGTTGACCATATAGCCATACGCCGTAATGGACATACCGTTATCCACGCTGCCCACGTTGCCTGCCACCACAATATCGGTGCCACCGGCATCCACTTCAAACACGGCATAACCGGTATCCGGGTTTTCGTATATCACATGCTCAACAACGCCCTCTAATTTGAGCATCTCAGCAGTTTGTGTTGTACTATTTGTCTGTAAAGTATCCGTGCTTGCCACCTCCTTCCGGGTGCAAATGGGGTAAAAACCGTTCAATACACAATTTTTTATTTTATATTATAGCCTATTTGTATCTCTTTGGCAATTTTTTTGATAGGATCGTTGAACCTGGTATTTGTGCGCTGGATTTTGTGAAACAGACGAAGCCACAAACAGACTAGGGCAATACCGCATAATTCTAAGTGCCGATACGGCGAGCGAGGTGCGGCAG
>OLOC01001658.1_pt1 | contig 12244 bp, 13 predicted proteins | sample 1643111 | NCBI WGS metagenome assembly OLOC01 (sample SAMEA3136633, study PRJEB25190) | human gut metagenome
AAGAGCCAGCTTTGCTTTTGAATCTCTATCTATCAATTGGTAATTTTAGCATGTTTAAGCAAAAAATTCCTTTGACCACACTATTTATCTCTTCTTATATTCAAGATAAATACCCACTTTTACGTATTCTGACAATCAAAATCGAAGGGTTTTGGAAAAAAATCGCACAACGAAAAAACTATACATGGCTGAAATCATGTGTAAGTGAATTAGCCTTTCTACAAGCTAGTTTACTTTATCCGTATTATTCAGAAATCGATGAAAACTATATATTAAAAGTTGGGTTTGTTAACGTCTCTGAACATCTGATTTCCGCAGAAATCTTGAATTTAGGTAAGAAGATCCCCTTTGTAGAGATCGAGCGACTCACACTTCCCATCACTGAAGAATATGACTTTTTCATCTTTGGTTCACCTTTACTGATCCCTGCTGGTCTTGATTCTTCTAAGTATACAGTTCTTGATTTTTGTCATTACAGCGATTTTGAAACTGATCTGTATCAACGTCTTCTAGAAGTTCATCATCTTAAATTACAAAATTTGTTTTCTAATTAGCTGATTTATATAAAAAAAGTGGCTATGACATAAGACTCTAAAAAAAGCTGAACCCTCATCTATCAAGGGTTCAGCCATGAAGTTAAGTTCATTGACAATAAATGAACTCCTCACCACTTAGCTGTTCCTACGGTTCTTGTTTATTTGATCTAAGCCAAGTTCATAGAATGTAGTCTTAGACCTTCGGTCAGAATATTGATACTAAAGTTGATATCTCGATCATGATGAGTATGACAAATAGGGCAAGTCCGTTCTCGAATGTCGAGCGATTTCTTGCCGTCTTTACATCCGCATTTCGAACAAATTTAACTAGATGGAAACCACTAATCCACTTGGATGATTCTCCGTCCGTACCACTCTGTTTTGTATCGTAATTTAGTCACAAAATGAGACCAATAAACATTAGAAATACTTTTTTGCTAATTTATGATTACGCAACAACCCTTTTGTATTTAAGATTTCCATACAGATAATATCGTGTTTTTTGATCATTTTTATATTCAATTTATTCAGAAAATCAGTACGTTGATTCATTGCTTTTTCATGTAATTGAGCTATATCTAATTCCATATTATATCAGTTCGTTTTTTATATAAATCATTATATAATGGGGCAAAATATAAATGCGATAGGCCTTATGTGTTGATCTTTGAGTGACTAACGGTCCCTTCTCATACCGAGCGGTATTCATCACCCAACAATAGAGGATGGGCGACTTCTGTCTAATTATGTTAAATTACAAATCATAATTTGGCACAGGAAAGCATTACTCATAAAATAAAAAATGAACAGAAAGAACTTTTTTCTTTCTGCTCACCAATATCATTTAACAAAGAGCCCATAGATGCCTCTATCAGTTTGATTTAATAAAATTTTGCAATTTTATCAATTAAACTATTACACCCCTCAAACATAGTGGGTTTATCTTCTTGATCTACATTTGCCATATCCCAATTTTGAATTGATACGTATGTTAAACTATTACAATTTTTAAACATTGAAGCCATATTAGTCACATTTGTTGTGTTCCAATTGCTAACATCTAAATTAGCTAAGCTTTTACAATCTTCAAACATTGCATACATGTCTATAGCATGAGAAGTATCCCATTGACTCACATTTAAATTGACCAAGCTTTTACAATTTTTAAATATTGAAGCCATATTAGTCACATTTACTGTGTTCCAATTGCTGACATCTAAATTAGCTAAGTTTTCACAACCTTCAAACATCGAAGCCATACTAGTCACATTTGCTGTGTTCCAATTGCTAACATCTAAATTAGCTAAGCTTTTACAAGCATCAAATACACCATACATATTTGTAACATTAGAGATATCCCATTGACTCACGTCTAAATTAGCTAAATTGTAACACCCTAAAAACATCCATTCCATGTTTATCATACTAGAAGTATCCCAATTACTCACGTCTAAATTAGTTAAATTATTACACATTTTAAACATACTAGCCACATTCGTCACATTTGACGTGTCCCAATTATTGACATCTAGATTCGTCAAATTTTTACAATTCCGAAACATCCCTTGTAAATTTGTAACATGACTTACATCTAAATTAGTTAAATTTACTATTTCTAATTCGTAATCATTATCTTCTTCATAAAAACAATTACTCAAATCTTCTGTACTAACTATAATTTTATCACCATTATCTGATGTTCGAATACTCGTTTTACCTTTTGCAATAGCATGTAATACTTCTTTACTAATTGAAACTTGATAATCTTCGTAGCCTAAATCCTCAGCAGTTGGAATAATTACTTCAGTTCCTTGTCCCACATATTCTGTTAGAGTAATTATTTTTGTACTATCATTTTTTTCATAGTTCCAATTTACTGATGGAACAGCATCTAGCCAATCTTGTTGATTATTATTTTACTCCTCTTCATCTACATTGTCTATAATTACCCAATCATTTGGAGCTGCATCAACTGGGATATCAGCTAATGCTCCACTACTAAGCAGCAAAGCTCCTGTTAGCAATAAACTTGACCATTTTTTCATTACTACATAACCTTCCTTTTTTATTATTTTCCTTATTCCCTTATGCATAATTTTATGCTCATTAAAATTAGCACATTTTTTGAAGTTATGTGTATTTAATCTTAAAAAAATATATAAATAAATTGAGAATTAGTATAAACAACAAACATTATATTTGATATTTGAATTTCTCATGGATTTAGTCATGATAGGTTTAAAAATATCCGAATGGGCATAATGAATTTATGAAATAGCTATCATAAAAAGGCAAAGACAAGCCATTATCTGTTATTCATAATGTACAAGAACATGGACTGCTACTAGAAAATGAATGTGTTTTGGAAATACGTAAGGAATTTGAGGAGGAGAATAAAAATATCAACAATTAAATTTGATGATTATTTAGAAAAAAGATCGAAAAAATCTAAATTTAAACCAAGTTTTGAAGCAGAGGATGCTAAATTAAATATTGCTCTTTCTTTGATAAAAGCTAGAGAAACTGCTAGTTTAATAATACTAGTTTAATAATATATATTTAATGCATGTACTGGCTGATTGATCTAACTAAAACTATACCTCAACCGAATCAGCATCCATCTATAGAGGAGTGACTACTAAGATAGATGAGCTTGGTTTTTGGCTGCATGATTGGTAAGGTTTTTAAATAGGAACCATTAACGTAGTCACTCCCTGATCTAAGAATAATATAATCAAATAGCATTTTTTTTAATTATTTTTATTAAAAAAAAAAATAATTAGGACTCATTTTCTTCGCATTACATTTTTCTACTACAAATATTTCCTCAGCTAACGTAAAAGGTATGAATATTTTTTCATCAGCTGATTTCGATAATCTTTAGGACTTAAATAAAATTCTACTTTCTTTTCTGCCCCATCAAAAAAAACAGTAGACCGTTTTCTAAACACGTTATGTTGAGGTTCAACTAAATGAAAAGACACTTCTGTCCACCTCAAGGATTTTACGAGTGGCTTCTGTGCAATTAAAAAATTTAATTGTTCTAAAGAAAAACGTGGATGCAAAAATTCATAAATTTTTTTCAAAAAAACTTGCTCTCCATAGGGATAATTTAAAAAGAGAGTCAAAAAATCCTGATAACCTAGCGCTTGTTCATAAATAAAAAAAAGAGAATTGAGACCACCACTATGAAATTGTTTAAAAGATTGAAATAACGTTGCTGGGCAATCGAATAACACTATTTCTGGAGAGTACTTCTTAACAACTCGATGAAACCAATAATTTATTTCAAAAAGTGTTTGAGGAAGTCTCCTTAGTGAAGAGTCAGAAATGATGGGTAATAACTCACCAAACCAAAAAGCATAGTTTTTATCTTGTGTAACTAGTAATACTCGATACCCTTCATTTTTTAAAGATTGAAATACTTCAAACACCATTGGTGTAATTGAAAACGAAGGAAATAGACTACCAAATATAGATACAGGTACATTAAGAGGACGTACAGATCGATAAAAATCTTGTATAATATCTTCTTTTTCTATTTCTACAATACGAAAATTTTTTTCTAATTTCCTTCTTTCTTCATTTGTTACTGCCAGAGAGAGAATCACTTTTTTCACAAAAGAAGGATTAATATATATAAGTTCAGTAAGTAAACGTTCTTTCTCCTGCCGTGTTTCTTCAATATCTGGAATCCATAAATAATCAAAATAATCAGATAATTGAAAAAAGTTAACGAATTTCTTATTCTTAATTTGCAAAGAAGAAAATAATTGGAGATCACTTTCTTTTTTTACAAAATAACAATCATTTTTTTCACCAATAGTTTCTATTAAAGGTATTAAAGAATGGTCGAAACGATAAATTAAAATTTTCATATTTACCCTCACTAAATAAGTTATAAACTTTTTTATTATTATGAACTTAAACTATACAGGATGGCTACTTCTGCCTATATCAAGTTAAAGTAACACATTCTTCATAAATATAAATTTCTTCATTGTTGATGGTCTATTAAATAAGCTAATATTTTTTTATTTAATCCATTGATATTTTGTTGGTTAAACGGCATTTCGATAAAAAAAACATTTTCAGGATGGTTAGAAAATTGATTTGTATTTTTTACACTCGTTACAATAATTCTAGTTTTTGTATCAAGAATCGTTAATTGAGTAAGACTATAAATCCAAATATCTACAATTTCGATATCAACCTTTAAATTATTTCTTAAAAAATAATAAATATCTAAATACTCCATATACGAGTCACTATAAATATTAATTTTCATTTTAGAAATTAAATAAAAAATTTCTTCTAATTTTAGACAAAAAAAGTGTACCACATTTTCATCCAAAAAATGTTCCGGATTTTCGAGCCATTTTTCTACAATCTTTAGTACTTTACTTAAAATTTCTGGCTGGCATTCTCTATTATATTTTTCTTCAACTAAAAACTCATAGCACCCCGTTTGATCAATTTTCAAGCAATCTAATAATAGATAATAAAAAAGTTTTGAATCTGTTAATGTACTACCAAACTCTTTTTTAAATTCCATCAATAATTGAATGAGTTCGATATCTAATTGTAGTATTTTTTTATCTTGTACAACAAATGCACTGGTCGTAAATAATCGGAAGAAAAAGAAGAGATTATGACGTTTCATTTCTACCTCTGATTTTTGATAGATTTTTTTAGTAAAATCTACAATACTCTTATTTACACTCTCAGGAATACTAAATAGCTCATTGAATTTAATTGAATATATAAAATCAAAATAATCATCTGTACAAATTAATTGATATATAACACTCTCAAACATTTTTGCATTATAACTACTTAAATAAGGTGTAGTACATTTTTCTAATAATGCATCTACACTTTCTTTATAAGCATTATAAATATATTCTGGAACTACTTTTATTCCAAAAATCGTCTCAAATTTCGCTTTTAATAACACAGTTTTTAGTGGATCACCTATTAAATTATTGTGTATCCCAATTTCCAACCCATTTTTTGATAAATAATCAATTACCTGTTTTCTCACCGTATAAGCTTTTGCTCTAGACAAAAAATTTTTTTGAATAAATTTTTTGAAGTTTTTATTGGATTGTTCTTCTAAGAAAAAAGAAAAAATTTTCAAAAAACTAGAAGACTGATAAAGTTTATGTAAATCTGCTTCATAATCCCCTAATTCTTCCAGAAACACATAATTATTCTTAACGTTGATTTCTTTTTCTAGAAGGTATGACATCTCGGAAACATAATTATAAATTGTAGGTTTTGTCACATCTAATAAATCTACCAAATAATTAATTTTGCATTCTTCGCTTGAATATAATTTTTTTAAAATATGAATTTCATTTCTTACTCTTAATTCTAAATACTGATAAATCATCTATATCACCTTTTTCGCACAATTCATTTGAATAAAAATTCTCATTCTAATTTTGTTCAAGTATAATAGATGGACCCTTAAATTATAATAACACGTATATTTTTTTATAAAATTCTTAAAATTCAAAATTTATTATTAAAACTAGATAGAGATCACTTACAGAATAGTATCTCACCATCCTCTTTTTCCGATGAAAACAGATGAGAGATTAAAATGCAACTGATAAAATGTATTATTTTTTTATTTTACTTCATGTTATTTACCACCTATAAAAATTAGATGAATATAACATAAATTTTGAGACAAATAATCATTCACTTTCATTTTTAAAGTTGCTTATCTAAGATACAATAATGATTCGAAAAAGCATATTTATGATAAACTTTATAGAAGTTAGCATAAATATGCTATTCTTAATTTACATAATTATTTAATATAACAATAAATTAAGGAGGCATTATTTCTAATGATTACTATGTTTACTGGAATAGGTAAATACCCAGGTAATAGAATTATTATTAAAAATGAAGTAGAGCAGATTTTGGGTTTTTCTGTTGTTTCTTACGATTGTACTTATGAAATAAATCTTACACATTTTCTACCTGATTCTTTATTATATATTATGGAATTTGATAAAAATAATCATTTAATTCATTCATCTTGTATCAAAATAAAAATTAATAATTTTTAACTGATTTTTTCTATTGAGGAAATATTAATATTTTCTTCAATAGAAAAATTATATTGATATCCAGACGTACACACGTTAAAAACGTTTCCAATTATAAATAGAAAAACTTTATAGAAAAATTTAGAGTAAGAATTGTCAATTCATATATTTTTTATACTTAAATATTGATAAAAAATTGCAAGTAAGTGATGGCTATATATAATGGGAAACCATATTCATATATTAGAAAAAATTCTATCAACTATCAATGTTTCCAGTTTTTAATAGGATAGTAAATAGTATACGCTTAACTCTTATTAAACAATTTAATTTTAACATATATTTTTTTTAATATCCATTTAATTATCTATATTTTCAAATAACTAATTATTACAGTATGTTATTTTATTTTTATAATATTATTGATTAAGAATAACTATAATCATTTTTTATAAAAAACATTTTGTTCCTCTACAGCTAAATATCTTTATCTAGAAACTCAAAAATAAAGTAAGTTAAATAACAGCAAATTACCTCTTTAAGTTGTGGTTTTTATTGATTAAAAAATATGTTCAATAATTTACTCAATTTTAACATATTTAGGCATTCATCATCCTCTATAAGTGGGCGATGAATGCCATTCAGTATGAAGGTTACCGTTAATCATTCGAAGACCGAAACATAAGACTTTTTGTCTACAGTTTGCATTTAAATTATCAAGTTTATTAATTTATTTTTTTACTTTAATATTTTTTTCTTGTTTTATTACTACAGGGATTGTCAATAAGCTAGCTAGAATAAGTACTGCAAACATAACAGTAAAAGTTGCATTCCATCCATGTAAAAGATAACCAAATAGATGAACACCTTCTTTTTTTGGATCAGCAATATATCCTAATAAAACCTTTGCAATAGAATCTCCAAAAAGATAAGCAAATGTACCAGTTAATCCATTTGTTACAGCTAAAGCATTTTTAGGAACAAACTCAACTACTGAAATACCAATTAACAATTGTGGGCCAAAAACTAAAAAACCAAGTATAAACAAAACAACGTACATACTTGTAACATTTTGTACTTGAGAATAAGCAATTAACATAAAGAATTCAATTATGAGCGCAATTAATGAACAAAACATTCTTCGCCCTTTTAAAATATCAGATAGCCATCCCCATGATAAAGAACCTAATAAAGCACCTAGTTCAAACATAGAAATTGTATAAATAGCATCGTTCATTTCCCAATTTAATGCTTGCACGCAATAAACAGGTACCCAATTATCAATTCCTATTCGAACAATATAAACAAATACATTAATAATACAAAGTATCCATACCCAAGGATTGTTCAAAACAAATTTACGTACAATTTGAAATTTTTTTAAATCTGAAGTTGTAGTATCAAATGTTTCTTTTGTTTCACCAAAAATTTCTGGAGCAGAATTCCATCCTAATTCTTCAGGTTCATCGTATCCAAATGAAAAACTCATAATAGCAATAACAATAGCAATAATTGCTGGAATAATAAACATACCTGCAACGTTACCATTGAAAAAAGTTGTCGCTCCCCATAAGGCAATAATTCCAGCTAATGCTCCACCTATATTGTGGGAAGTATTCCAAAATCCTAACCATTTTCCACGTTTGTTTTTTGGTGTCCACCGTGTAATTGTTGAATAAGAAGCAGGACCTCCTGGTGATTGAACAAAACCATTTGCCCCCCATAAAACTAGAAGAACACCCGTAAACGCTTTATCCATCAATAATAAACATCCGATAATTATAGAGATAATAGCTGATAATCCTAACAGAAAACTCATTATTTTTTTTGCATTTTTTCCATCTATAATATATCCTAATATAGTTTTTCCTAATCCATAAGTAATCGAAAATCCCAAGCCAATTAATCCTAATTCGGTTGTGCTAAAACCGTCCTGTTCAATTAAAAGTGTTTGTGCTGCTTTAAAGTTATTACGTAAGAGATAGATAGCAAAATAACAACTAAAAACAGCAAAAAATGCAATAATAAATTGTTTAAGCCATTGTTTCCTTTGTTCTTCTAGCGAAATATGATTTTTCCCTTTTTTTAATGAAAATATAGACAATTTTTTCAATCCTTTCCTAATTCTTTTATATCGCTGAATGTCTAAATAATATTTCCCCTTTTATGTTTCCTCGCGATAAAAACAATTTAACAAATTTAAAAAGAATTTGTTCTTTTTTTTTTTTTTTAGGCACACTTAATAAAAGTACTAAATAAATGTAATATTCCTCATCGTTTATCTAAACATCACTCGCATTACTCGAATCTCATCTTGATTCATTATCATTAGAATATAGGCGATGAGTGCCTTAAGTACGTTAAATTTTTTGATACTATACTATTTAACTGTTTAGCCTGTTCCTTTTACTGTTTCAGATATTAATAATGCAGCTATTCGATCAGAATAGTAAGAATTATTAAGATGGTAGCCATCATTGACAACAATTGAAAACTTTTTATGTTGAGTCATTGCTTCTTGAACCATTCTGAAAATTAAATGATCTGATAAATTACCATCGAGAATTAATTTTGTTTCTATTCCTTTTTTATTTTCCAAAAGATTTTTAATGGAACCATCAATATCTCGATAAAAATCCTTAAAAGTAATAAAATAAACAATTTTTTCTGGAGGATATCCTAGTAAAAGTTCTTTTTCAAAAATAAAGGACTTTGAATTTGTCATTTTTTTTAAATACTCAAAAATCATTATTATAATATTACCTACTTTCAAATTTTTATTATTTTACTAGTCAAAGAGATATATTATTTCATGATGTTAATGTTTAAACTTTCAAAGTTTTTCTTTATTTTTTTATACTAAAAACAAAATAAAGAAAAAGCATGCATTAAAATCAAACATATAATTCAATCAATCTCTACAAAAAAGAGAAATTTAAAAGTTAAATATGGAAACTAGAAAGGTAAAAGAAAAAATGAATACAGATAATAAGAATTTTCAACTAGTTCTACAATCTATTTTTTTATCATTAATTATTATTCAGACTATAATACCTTGGTTAGGCTTCATTCCTCTAGGAGTTATTAGTTTGACGATTATTCATATCACTGTTATTATAGCTGCCGTTGTTTTAGGAACTAAATATGGAATGATTGTTGGAGGATTTTGGGGTATTTCTACTATTATCAAAGCTTATACAATGCCAATAACTCCTTTTGATACTTTAGTATTCACAAATCCAATAATTTCAGTTGTACCTCGTATATTAGTAGGATTTACGGCGGGTATAGTTTTTCATCTTATTTATAGTCATTACAAGTCAATTATTATTGGATCAATTTTAGCTGGAGTTTTAGGCTCTTTAACGAATACCATTCTTGTATTGGGAGGGATGGGAATCTTCTATTCGCAACCAACTGCAGAAATATATGGTGTGACTTCTGCAGTACTTTTAAAAACTTTGATGGGGATAGCAATAACAAATGGTATACCTGAGGCAATTGCTGCAGGTATTATTACGCCAATTATTGCAAAAACATTATTTGTTGCTACTTCTATAAAACCCAGTTAAACCTTACATAATAAGGAGTGAAGAAATGGTTCTCTCTAAAACTTTAATAGTATTTACTTTTATTATCCTGATTATTTTAGTATTGTTTATTAGTTTTGTTGCAAAGTATCAGAATGATAAAACATATGAAACATTTAAAGAAACTCGTATCAAAAAAGCAGAGGCAGAAAAAAATCCGAAAACAACTGAATTACACATACAAGTAGAGATTACCGAAGCTTTACAAGAGAAAGAAATAAAACTTACTTCTTACAAACAAGAACAAGATATATCAAAAGAAGATCAAGCTTACAATACAGAAAATGCTAACAATCCCAAGTCATTTAATAATAAGTAAAAGTAAAAATTGTTGAAAGACAAGAAACAGATTGAATATTCCAAGAACAAAACTAGAAATAATCAGTATAACAATTAAATTGAAAAACTTATTTTTCTCAATCTGATCAAAAAATATATTCAATTATTTGATCAATTTTAGCCGTATCTTTTAAAGATAAATTCTCAATTAAAATCATTAGATTTCAAAGAAAACTAATGATTTTAATTGAGAAATAAGTACTTGACCGTTGGTATCCAAGTCTTCAGGCAGAGTATATCGAGTGAGTAATTTTTTTATAGTGGAAGCAATTGGACAAATAACTGCAAACATTGTTTTACGATTAAATTCATTACGAGAAACAACTAGTCCTAGTATCCTCTTCTGAATTTCTTTTTCTGCAGCAAGATCAAAATCAATCCAAACAATATCTCCTTTTTTAGGAATATAGTTTCTTTCTTCTGACATTATAAGATTTCTCTCCCTTCAAAGAATCAAGAATAAACAACAATATATTCTTGATTCTCTGAAGGTTTTTTGCCGTTATCAGACGGTAGTGTGATTACTACAGAACTTCCTTATAATCTAGATTTTGTGATAAGCATATAAACACTCCTTTTTGTTTACGTTACTATACAACACTAAATAACGTAAAGTTTTACATAATGTGCATTTGTAAATATTTAGTGTCCATAAAATGTCCCATTTCTGGACACTTTATTTTTTTGCTTTATTTTTCAAAAAATCAATTCATTTTATGTTCATAAACCCATAACAAAATCTATGTCCAGTTAAACCATGTGTATAAAGTTATGTTACAATAGATTTTAGTTAGGAGTGATTTTTTTGAAAATAGGATACGCACGGGTATCAACTGGATTACAAAATTTAGATTTACAAGAAGATAGTTTAAATAAATTTGGCTGTGAGAAAATTTTTACCGATCACATGAGTGGAGCAAAAAGTAATCGACCAGGATTAGAAATGGCCATCGATTTTGTTCGTTCTGGAGATACACTTGTCGTTTGGCGTTTAGATCGATTAGGAAGGAATATGGAAGATTTGATTTCAATTGTTAATCGTTTGAATGAACGAGGTGTCAGTTTTCATAGTCTTCAAGAAAATATCACGATGGATAAATCTAGCTCTACTGGTCAACTTATGTTTCATCTATTCGCAGCGTTCGCAGAATTTGAACGTAATCTTATACTAGAACGTTCAGCGGCTGGACGAGCTGCCGCACGCGCAAGAGGAAGATTTGGTGGTCGTCCTGAAAAGTTAACTTCTCAGGATTTGGAATTACTGAAAACTTTAGTGGATAGCGGTACGCCTATTAAGACGATTGCCGAACGTTGGCATGTTTCAAGAACAACCATTTATAGATACCTAGACAAAATAGAAAAAACTAAAGAAACAACTTCCAGTTAGATCGATAAAAATTAAAAAATTTTAGACTTTTTTCAGCTCAAATAGTGTATTCTAGTTAGTGGGTAATAAACTCTTCTTGTTCAAAGAGTTTATTACCCAGCCACCGATTTTCTAATGTCTCCGGTGGTTTTATTTTTTACATGAGAAATCAAATAATAAAAAAGTATCAGATAAATGATTAAATTAGCTGTTAAAAATGATTATGATTTATCCCCAAAAAAGTAAAAAGTGTGAAATGTGATTGCTCTCCTATTTGTTATATTTGTGATTGTAAAGTCTAATGGTAATAAGTCAAGATGAAAATTGAGCTACTTTTTATTGAGTAAC
>OLOC01001662.1_pt1 | contig 12218 bp, 10 predicted proteins | sample 1643111 | NCBI WGS metagenome assembly OLOC01 (sample SAMEA3136633, study PRJEB25190) | human gut metagenome
GCTGCCGGAGCGGTGCTTAAGCCGCAAGGCGGGAATTGTGCGGTGTTGCCATAGATTGTTATGAAAATCTATTTGGATATCCGCATCAGAATCGTACGCTCAATTTCGGCTGCAACACCCTCCAAATTGAGAAGAACGTCCCGGTTGGAAAACCGCAGAACAAAAATACCAAACGCCTGCAAATAAGCAGTTCGGGCAGCATCCTGCTGCTGCCCCTGCGGTTCGTAATGCTGCGAACCGTCAATTTCAACTGCCAACTGAGCAGAAGCACAATAAAAATCAAGGATATAGGGCCCAACGCTCTTTTGGCGTGTGAATTTGTAGGGGCAGGGACGCAGATATTCATACCATAATTTGCGCTCCGCATCGGTCATATTTTTGCGCAGAGAACGAACATAGGCAAGATTGTTGGAATTATGCGGCAGGCGCATAGAATGGTACGTCCCCTTCCGGCTTATCATTTAGGCGGCAGTAAGGGAGCCACCCCTCCGACCTCGCTTGCGCTCGGCCACCTCCCCTCAAAGGGGAGGCATTACCCCTGCACCAACTTTTCTGCCTCTTCCAGCCCCACAAACACCTTTTCTTCCGCGGCGGTAAAGCCGCGCAGGACCCAGCTTTGCACGGTGACGGCGCGCTGGAATTTGAAGGGCAGGCAGAAATTGAGAACCTCGCTTGGCATGGTGCGGGGCAGGATAACAGCAGTAGGGAACAGCTTGGAATAATCCGTGGTATCCCGCGGGTGGGTTTTGATAAACAGCGGTTCTGTGCAGTATTTCTTGGCAACAGCCGCAAACATGGCGTCCTGGGTGGGCTGATCCATCAGGCCGTCCAGCACAAAGCTGCGGGGCAAAAGCAGGCAGGCACCCTGCACATGCTCCGGCAGGGGAACGGCCAAAAACACCCGGCGGATGATGGCTTTTTCTTCCTCCATCAGGCTTTCCAGTAGCTGCGCTTTGGATACCGTTACCAGCTTGTCTACGCCAAAAATGCTGCACCGCGCGGCGTCTTCGCTTTCCACCGTGCGGCAGCAGGGGCTGTCGCCCCAGTAGCGGTAGGGGCCGCGGGGGTTGGTGCGCTGCTCGTCCAGCAGGTGCTGGTCAGGGTCCAACGTGCCGCCAAAGGTATCTTCGCACAGGGTATAAACCCGGCGCTCCCGCTGCAGGTAGCGCCCTAAAGCGCTCCAGTCATTGCTGATGTACACATGCCCCTTGGGCAGCGTAAAATACGGCTTGCGGAACGGGTGGCGCAGGCGGTAAAAGTCGCTTTCGCTGTTTTGTGCGTCCAGCTTTTCCTCGTCCACGACCAAAACAGCGTCCCACAGATCCGGCGCGGCGTCCAGCAATTTAGCGCGCAGGGTTTCGGCTTCCGGCACACAGGTGCTCAGCACAAGGGTGGACTTGCCGGGGCGGCTGCGCAGCGCGCGCACCAGCGCGATTAACACATGATACAGCGTGTGGCAGATGAAAATATCACCCATCGTATCCATTCTCCAACACTTTGACCGGCGGGAAGTGGATGCGGCCCCAGCCCGGTGCCCATTCCGGCATGGTCAAATCGCCGGAGGTTACCTCAAACGCAAACTCGGTCACTGGCTTGTCCAGGCAGACAGCCTGGGTCAGCACGCCGTCAAACACATCCACATAGAAGAAATACTGGCCTTCGCCCAGCAGGCTGGGGTCAAACTCAAACTCGGTGGCATACAGCTTGCCGGGCACGGCGGCACCCAGGTTGACCGGGTGGGTAATGCCCACGGGGGTCGAATCCCGGAAATGCAGGTTCAGCTTTAAGTGTACCCCGGTAAACGGCTCCGAAACACGCCAGGTAATGCGCACCCGAATTTTTTCGGTGTCCGCAAACACACTGGATTCCTTGCCCACAAAGTCCAGCGTTTCCAGCCGCATCCGCTTGCCTGCGCTGGCGTTCATGCGGGAAACATCCAGCAGGTCATAGTGGACCACGTTCACATCGGTGGTTTCCATATACACGGCAATGGCCTGTTCTACATCGCCGTCAAAGATCACGCGGCCCTGGTCCAGCACCACGCAGCGGGTGCACAGCTGGCGGATGGTGCTCATGTTGTGGCTGACGTACAGGACGGTGCGGCCCTCCTGCCCGGCAACATCGCTCATTTTGCCCAGGCATTTCTGCTGGAACTTCATATCGCCCACGGCCAGCACTTCGTCCATTACCATGATCTCGCTGTCCAGGTGGGCGGCAACGGAAAACGCCAGCTTGACGAACATGCCGCTGGAATACCGCTTGACGGGGGTATCAATAAAATCTCCGCACTCCGAAAATTCAATGATCTGGTCGATCTTGGAATCAACCTCGGCGCGGGTCATGCCCAGAATAGCGCCGTTCATGTAGATGTTCTCGCGGCCGGTCATCTCGTTGTTAAAGCCGGTGCCCACTTCCAGCATGGAAGCCACCCGCCCGCGCAGCCGGATCTCGCCCTCGGTGGGGGCGGTAATGCGGGACAAAATTTTGAGCAGGGTGGATTTGCCTGCGCCGTTGCGGCCGATAATGCCCAGCGCTTCGCCTTTGTACACGGTCAGGTCCACACCGTTCAGCGCCATAAAGGTTTTGCCAAACAGGCGGGCGTCCGTGCCGATCACGGTGTTGGGATCCTCTTTGCCGCGCACACGGGCCCACCAGCTTTGCAGGTCATGCGTCAAAGTGCCGCCGCCAATCTGGCCCAGTTTGTATTGCTTTTTCAAGCCCGATACCTGAATGACGGGTACGCGCTGGTTTTGTACATGTGTCTGGTTTTCCATCTGCGCCCCTCCTTACACGGTATCCATAAAGGTTTTTTCAATGCGGCTGAACAGCACCACGCCCAGCACAAGGGCGGCTGCGGTAACAATCAGGCTGTAGATCAGGCTGCCCACTTCCACGGTGCCGGTGCCAAGGGTGCCCATGCGGAACACCTCGATCGGTGCAGTCATCGGGTTCAAGCGCATCAGCATCTGCAGCCGGGGGGATTCCTCCAAGCTGGAAAGGGGATAGACCACAGGAGAAATGTACATCCACAGCTGCACGCCAAAGCTCACAGCAATGGCAAGGTCACGGTACTTGGTGGTCAGGGCGGAAACGATAATGCCCACGCCCAGGCCCAGCAGCATGACTTCCAGCACCACCAGCGGCACGGCAAACGCCCAGGCCGTCAGGTGTACACCGGACCCGGTCACGGCAAAGTAGACCCAGAACAGAATGTACATGACAAACTGGATAAAGAAGTTGATCAGGCTGGTCAATACCTGGCTGATGGGGGTGGTAAGCCGTGGGAAATACACCTTGCCGAACACCTGGCTGTTGGCCACAAAGGTGTTGGCCGTGCCGTTGATGCAGGAGGCAAAAAAGGTCCACACCGTATTGCCTGCCATGTAGAACAAAAAGCTCGGCGTACCGTCCGTAGAAAGCCCGGCAATGCCGCCGAACACCACGTTGAACAGCACCGTGGTGATAAGCGGGTTCAGGATGATCCACAGCGGCCCCAGGATGGTCTGCTTGTACATGACGGTAAAGTTGCGCTTGACGAACATGACAATCAGGTCACGGTAGCGCCACAGCTCTTCCAGGTCCACATCAAACCAGCCGGTGCGCGGCCGAATGATGGTGGTCCATTGCGTGTTATCCCCGGCAGGGGTCTGGTTGCGTTGCTCTGCCATAAAAAGCCCTTTCAAAAATAGATATTTCAGGGGAATCCCCGATACATACTTATAGACAATTCATTGTACCATAATCCGCGGTAAAAAACAATGTTTGCACTGTGGCAGAAAGCGCTGCCAAAACAAAAACCGCCCTGCAGGCCCGGAACAGGGGATGCAGAACGGTTCAAAAAGTTTATTTTGCGGTCAGCCTGCGCCAGCCGGTGCGCAGCAATGTCCAGCAGCCAAGCAGCAGCAGGGAAAGCAGGATGTCCCACCCGATGCGGCAGGGCAGCGTGAACAGAAGGCGGTCTTTTTGCCAGATGGCACTGGTAAACACATCCATATGGTGCACAAAGAACAGCCACAGGCTGTGCCGCCCCAAAAAGCTGAGCGCCGGCCGCAAAGCGTTATTGGCGTTCAGTTCACGGCACAGATGGCAGAAGATCCAGATGCCGCATACACTGATTGAAGCGCACAAAATGTAATTGGAGTATGTGCGGGAAGCAAGTTCAATATAAATGCCCTGCTGGCAGCACCATGCCCAGGGAATCAGCATGGCAAGGAAAAGCGGGACCCGGTAACGGTCCAACAGTGCCTGATGCTGGCGGAACAGCTGCCCCAATGTGAGGTACATGACAACGACCATTGCAACATCCAGACATTGGGGAAGATACTGTACCTGCCCGATGTATGCCCCGAACAGCATGACAATGAAACTGACGGCAAAATCCCCTTTGGGGAACAAAAGCCCCAGCAGCTCCCAGATCAGCTTGCCCCAGAACAGTGCAAACAAAAACCATGGCATGCCGCAGCTGGGAATGCCGTCGGCAGGGTTACCGCTGGCCCAGAACAGGGTGATGGCATTGTAGTGGGCAATATCCCACAGGTTGGTCAGGCTTCTGTCATCAGAAAGGAAAAAGTTCAGCAAAACGTTGAACACCTGCACCACACCCAGCACGGGAACGATCAGTGCAACAAAGTCCTTCCTGACCCGGCGGGCAAAACCCTGCCAGGTATCCGGGCGGCGGGCCGTATAGCCGGTCAGAAAGAAAAAGGCCGGCATGTGGAACGAAAAAATGAAATTGCGCATCAGGTTGCCGTAGGGCAGGGTGTGCCCCACAATCACCAGAATCATGCACAGACCTTTGGCGGTATCAATCCAGTCAATGCGCTGACGCACGGCAGGGTGCGGAGCGGCGGATTGTTGAACAGCAGTCATACGGCGGTCTCCTTCGGTCCTGGACATCACTGCTGCTTGGGCGGGTTCTTTTTCTGTTTGTCATTGCAGTGTTCCTGGCAGCTGGCGCAGTTGCCGGTGCAGCCGCCGTGCCAGCCCTTTTCGCTGTTGGCAATAAAACCGATGGCAACGCCGAGCAGAACAAAAATAATAACCAGAACAAGGATACTTTGAAGTGACATGGAAAAAACCTCCCTATGGGTTAAGCGAAAACAAAGCGACAGGTGAATACGCTGCCCTTATGCCAACCCCAGCAAAACCCCTACACAGTGCACGGCAAACGCCACAACCCAGGCAATGCCGCACTGCATCAGTACCACACCCAGTGCAGCCCGGCCACCGCCCAGTTCGCGCTTGACAGCGGCAATGGCTGCAACACAGGGGGTATACAACAGCGTAAAGATCAGGAAAACCAGCGCAGTAAACGGGGTGAACAGCATGTTCAGCGCGCCGGTATCGCCGCCCAGCAGGACGGTCAGGGTGGAAACAACGCTTTCCTTGGCGGTAAAGCCGGTGATCAACGCAGTGGAAATGCGCCAGTCGCCAAAGCCAAGGGGCTTGAAGATGGGGGTGATCAGGCTGCCAACCAAAGCCAGAAGGCTGGAATCCGGGGTGGCAGCAACATTCAGGCGGGTGTCGAACGTCTGCAGGAACCAGATCACGACGGTTGCAACAAAGATAATTGTAAAGGCACGCTGAATAAAATCACGGGCCTTTTCCCAAATCAGCTGGCCGACGCTTTTGGGCGAAGGCAGGCGGTAGTTGGGCAGCTCCATCACAAAGGGTACCGGTTCACCGCGGAAACAGGTCTGCTTGAGGATCAGCGAATACAGTATACCACACAAAATGCCGAAAAGATAGAGGAAAATCATGACCGGTGCACGCCATACCCGCGGGAAAAACGCGGCGGTGAACAGCGCATAAATGGGCAGCTTGGCGGAACAGCTCATGAACGGGGTCAGCAAAATCGTCATGCGGCGGTCACGCTCACTGGAAAGGGTGCGGGTTGCCATAATGGCGGGAACCGAGCAGCCGAAGCCCACCAGCATGGGCACAAAGCTGCGGCCCGAAAGCCCAATGCGGCGCAGCAGTTTGTCCATAACAAAGGCCACGCGGGCCATATAACCGGTATCTTCCAGGATGGACAAAAAGAAGAACAGGATAACGATCGTGGGCAAAAAGCTCAGCACGCTGCCCACACCGGCAAAAATGCCGTCGATCACAAGGCTGTGCACCACCGGGTTGATCTGATACGCCGTCAGGGCGCGGTCCACAACGCCGGTAAACCAGTCGATGCCAAGGGTCATCCAGTCCGAAAGGGTGGAGCCCACTACGCCAAAGGTCAGCCAGAAAACAAGCGCCATAATGCCCGCAAAACAGGGCAAGGCAGTGTATTTTCCGGTCAGGATCTTATCAATGGCAACGCTGCGCTTATGCTCCAGGCTTTCGCCCGGCTTCACCACCGTGGCGGAGCATAGCTTTTCAATAAAGGTAAAGCGCATGTCCGCAAGGGCAGCTTCGCGGTCCAGCCCGGTCACGGTTTCCATTTCAGCAATGGCGTGGCCCAGTATATCTGTTTCGTTGGGGTTCAGCTGCAGGGCTTTTTCAATCAGGGTGTCCCCCTCCACCAGCTTGGTGGCGGCAAAGCGCAGCGGCAGCCCGGCGGCAGCGGCATGGTCCTCAATCAAATGTGCGACAGAATGGATGCAGCGATGCACCGCGCCCCTGGGGTCTGCTGGGTCACTGCCTGCCGTGCAGAAGTCGATGCGGCCCGGCAGCTCCCGGTAGCGCGCCACATGGATGGCATGTTCGATCAGCTCGTCAATGCCCTCATTTTTGGCGGCAGAAATGGGAACAACCGGAATGCCCAGCATTTCTTCCAGCTGGTTTACCATGATGGTGCCGCCGTTGGCGCGCACTTCGTCCATCATGTTCAGCGCCAGCACCATGGGGGTATCCAGCTCCATCAGCTGCATGGTCAGGTACAGGTTGCGCTCAATGTTGGAAGCATCCACAATGTTGATAATGCCGGACGGGTGCTCGCTCAGGATAAAATCCCGCGTGACAATCTCCTCGTTGGAGTAAGGGGACAGGGAATAAATGCCCGGCAGGTCCGTTACGGTGGCTTCCTTGTGGTTGCGGATCACGCCGTCCTTGCGGTCCACCGTAACGCCGGGAAAGTTGCCCACATGCTGGTTGGAGCCGGTCAGCTGGTTGAACAGCGTGGTTTTGCCGCAGTTCTGATTGCCGGCCAGGGCAAAGGTCAGCGGTGCACCGGCGGCAATGGGGGCGCCGGCTTTGCGCTCGTGGTAGCTGGCGGCTTTGTCCAGCTCGCCAACGCCGGGGTGGGCTACCACCTTGTGGCGCTCTTCGCTGGGGGCGGCGCGGTCCGTTGCGTGCACGCTGTCAATTTCAATTTTCTGCGCATCGGCCAGGCGCAGGGTCAGCTCATAACCACGCAGCTCCACTTCAATGGGGTCCCCCATGGGGGCCGTTTTGCGCAGCGTTACCTCGGTGCCGGGGGTCAGCCCCATATCCAGCAGGTGGTGGCGCAGCTCGCCCTCACCGCCTACCACGCGGATGATTGCATCCTGCCCAATGTGCAGGTCACCTAATGTCAGCATATTGATTCCTCTTTTTTGTACGGCAAGGTAATGCAAGCCGGTTTATTTCGACTGAAAGGCATGAATTTCGCTCATGAACGCGTAAAGTTTACCACGTTTAACTTGCGGCGTCAATATATCAGGAAAAACTGTGAAATGCAGGCTTGAAAAATGCACAATTTCTGGTGGGGCGGGCAGCCATCTTGCCGCAAAATGCTGAATTCGATATTTATACATTGACTTTGAATATTTATGTATTATACTAGAATTTATCCTGATGCAGCTCCGGAAAGAGGGAAAGTTCCGCCGCTGCGCTAGGGTGTATCTGAAAAGTCGAAAGTATCGTCTATTTCTACAAACGCAGCCGGATTTTGCGTTAAAAAGCCTTGGGCAATACCGCATAATTCTAAGTGCCGATACGGCGAGCGAGGTGCGGCAGCTGCTAAGCCAAAAGCGCAGATAATACTGGATGCTGCAAAGGTGAGCGCCGCCAGTGGCGGAAACAGCGAACCGAAGCAGGGGCAGCGGTCGCAGAGTGCGAGGGGCTTTTGCCCCCGAAGCACGATGCGAGTACCGCAACCCGACATTATCGAGCATTTTGGCAACGCAGATGCTGTGCCGCAGCCGCCGAAGCGGTGCTTAAGCCGTAAGGCAGGAATTGTGCGGTGTTGCCCTTGGTTTTTTATACAAACAGGCAAGCGTTTCGTACCCCGTGCCCTGACCTCATTGTTCCGTGGAGAACTTTCGCTTAATTTTAAAAGAACAAACAGAAAAATCCGTATCCTCCTGCCCTGCTTGGCATTCGGGATACGGATTTTTGTTATATTGCTGATTTCATGCACTGGGCATGTTATTTCTGTGCAAAAAAGTCTTTGACCACCTGCACCACGGCTGCGCGGTCGGCTTCGGTCAGACCATAGTACAGCGGCAGGCGGGTCAAGCGGTTGCTTTCCTTTGTGGTGTATTCATCCACACCGGCAAAGCGGCCGTATTGGATGCCCGCCGGGGCGCTGTGCAGCGGAACATAATGGAAAGACGATGCCACACCGTGGGCTTTCAAATAAGCAATGAACTCGGTGCGCTGTTCCAGGTCCCGCAGCTTGACATAGAACAAATGCCCGTTATGCACACAGCCTTCCGGCACGGTGGGCAGCTCCAATAGGCCTGCTTCAGCCAGCGGTGCCAGCTCCTGTGCGTAATAATCCCAGCTGTGGGTACGGTCTGTATTGATGGTATCGGCCTGTTCCAGCTGTGCCCACAGGTAAGCGGCATTCAGATCACTGGGCAGGTAGCTGGAGCCATAAGAAACCCAGGTATATTTATCTACCTGGCCGCGCAGAAAACTGGCGCGGTTGGTACCCTTTTCCCGCAGGATTTCGGCCTTGGTCACGGTTTCGGGGTCATTGATGACCAGCGCGCCCCCCTCCCCCATTGAGAAGTTCTTCGTCTCATGGAAAGAGTAGCAGCCAAAATCGCCGATGGTGCCCAGTGCCCTGCCCTTATAGCTGGCCATCACTCCTTGGGCGGCATCTTCCACCACCTTCAGGTTATGGCGGCGCGCAATCTGCATGATGGTATCCATATCGCAGGCCACACCGGCATAGTGCATCACGCAGATGACTTTGGTTTTTTCGGTAATGGCGGGTTCAATTTTTGCTTCATCAATGTTCATGGTGTCCGGGCGGATATCCACAAACACCAGCTTGGCCCCAGCTAAAACAAAGGCCGTTGCCGTGGAAGAAAATGTGTAGCTGGGCAGGATCACCTCATCACCGGGCTGGATGCCGCACAGCAGGGCAGCCATTTCCAGCGCGGTGGTGCCGCTGGTGGTCAGCAGCACCTTGCCCGCATGGAACCGCTGTTCCATCCATTCATCACAGCGGTGGGTAAAAGGGCCATCACCGCAGATCTTATTGTTGGCCATGGCCTGGCGCATATAGTCCAGCTCTGTACCAACCTGCGGGGGAATATTAAAAGGAATCATTGTTTTACTGTCAACTCGCAATCTATTATAACCACTCGGTCTTACTGGGCGCGGGTAGTATCACTTTCCGGCGTTTCGGATTCAAAATTCAGCCGCTTTTCTTCCACCACCAGGGGGCGGTCCATAATACGGGCGTTCATTGCCATGATGTACTCGCCCAAAAATCCCAGAAAGGTCAGCTGCACACCACCCACAAAGAACACAGCAATAATCATTGGGGCATAACCCGCAGCAAAGGTATTCCAGTGGATCAGCTTTGCCACCAGGAACACAAGCCCCAGGATAAAGCTGACCGCCGCGCAGAAAAAGCCGAAGAACTCCGCCATCCGCATCCCAATCTTGGTGTAGCTGGTAAAGCTGAGCATGGCGGCATCAAACAGGCTGTACCAGTTGTTGTGGGTCTTGCCTGCCCGGCGCTTGGGCTGGGTGTATTCAATCTCCTTGCGCTCGGGGCCAAGCTCCGCCACAATCCCGCGCAAAAACGGGGTGGGGTCGTGCAAATCACGCAGGGTCTGGATAAAGCTTTTATCGTACAGGCCAAACCCGGTAAACTGCTCGATCATTTCCACATTGCTCATCTTTTTGATGGTTTTGTAGTAACAGTCCCGCAAAAAGTACATGACAGGGTTTTCCTGGCTGGTGGTCTTTTTGCCGATTACAATTTTGTAGCCTTTTTCCCATTCAGCCACAAACTTTGGAATCATCTCCACCGGGTCCTGGAAGTCCGCGCAGATGGTAATGGTGCAGTCCCCTGTGGTATGGATCATACCGTAATAGGGGCTGTTGAACTGACCAAAGTTCTTGCTGTTAAAAATGGCTTTGACCTTGGGGTCCTGCGCGCAGATGTCCGTAATGATCCGGCGGGTACGATCCTGGCTTTTATTATCTATAAAAAGGATCTCATAGTCATAATCCGGGCAGTCCTTCCGAATCTCATCACGCACCGCCTCATAGATGGGGCGGGCGTTCTCCTCCTCGTTATAGGTAGGGATCATAACAGAGATGACTTTTTTCTTCTCGCTCATGCAGGTTTCATTCCTTTAAGTTTAGTCTTTGGCCCACTGCCGCAATAGCCGGGCAGACCCTTATCACTATACACTATTTTGCAAAATAGGTAAAGAACAATTTATTTTCGCAGTTTTGCGTTTCAAAGTTCAGGCTTACAGGGCGGTCCGCCAGGGTGTAGGGCTCCTCGTTTTCCAGGCAGAAAGTCCCCTCTTTGGCAATGTGGCAGATGCCGCGGTAAATTTCCATGGCCGGGGTGCAGGCACCGATCAGCAGCGTTGCCGCCAGCAGAATGGTCACGGCATGCTGTGCAAGCGTACCGTCCCGCCATTTGGTGCCCACCAAGGCGATAAAGTACCGGGCACAGAGGGTCATCAGGATAAAGATAGCCGGGATGGACACCCGCATGCAGAAATCGCACCCCTGTCCCACCTTAAAGAACGGAATGATGAAGAGCGACACGGCGCAGGTATAAAACAGCCAGCTGCGGCGGTTCTGCCGCCAGAGCAGCAGCAGATAGATGCCGGCATCCAGCAGGTAAAATACCAGCATGCCTTTTTGCAGGCTGGTCAGAACGTTTTGGCCAAAAGTCTGCTGCACTGCCTGGTTCCCGGCGACAGTTTCGCCCAGAACGCTGTAGCCAAAGGCGTTATTGGCCAAAAAATAACTGGCCGTAATGCTGAGCACCACAACCAGCACCAGCACATTGGCCGGGGAGAACGCCGATTGCAGCACGCCTTTTTGACGCTGTGCCAGCAGAACAATGCCGCGCACCACCATAAAAATAACCAGCCCCACAAATGGGAAGGGGCCGCACATCAGGCAGGCCGTGCCCAGCAGCAGGTAGTTGCGGCAGTCTTTCTCCTGCAAAAAGCAGACGGTTGCCAGCCATGCCCCCACTGTCTGGTTGAACACCCAGAACAGGCAGGTCGTCAGGGAGCTGAACTGGAAATCATTCGTCCACCATTCCAGGTGCATAGCGTCATAGGCCAGCAGGTCCGGCAGTCGGCTGCTGTACAGCGCGCCCAGAATATCCATGCCGCTGAAGAAAATCAAAAACAGCAGGCCGATCCCCTGCTTTTTGCCGGTATCGGCACGCAGGTAGACCAACAAATTCAGCGCCGCCAGATAGGTGCCCAGCGCCGTCCAGCCCCAAAGGGCCATACGGGCGAACATCCAGGCGGCATCCAGCCCAAACAGGGCGTATACCGGTTTGGTCAGCGCCGCCGGGACCAGCCAGTGCCCGATATAATACACCAGCGCCGTATCCTTTTGCGGGTAATACACCGGCCAGCTGTTTATGATCAGATCCCGGTAAATGGCGTTGCGGTAACCCCAGTCCGAGTTCTGGTAAAAAAAGCCCGTCTGACCGCCCAGGTAGCCCCACAACAGCATCAGGGCAAACAGCAGCACCAGCTTTGGCACCGAAAGCGTAATGCCCTGCTCTTCTTGTCCCACTTGCTTAACCTGCGGCGTTTTGCACACGGCATACCACCAGGCAAAGGCCAGCACGGCCAGGCCCGCAACGGCAAACGGCGCGCGGAGATACCCCGCAAAAAACACCGCCAGCGGCGCGGTGAGATAGGATAAGGCAAACGGCTTTAACTTTTGGTAGGTCAACTGCATAAATACTGTCTGGCTCCTGTTCATCCATACGGGTCCTGCCCGCACGGACGGGGTTATTCCTTAGGCAACACCGCACAATTCCCGCCTTGCGGCTTAAGCACCGCTCCGGCAGC
>OLOC01001664.1_pt1 | contig 12200 bp, 10 predicted proteins | sample 1643111 | NCBI WGS metagenome assembly OLOC01 (sample SAMEA3136633, study PRJEB25190) | human gut metagenome
TGGATCCTTTCCATACATCCATTGTACTCTGAGAAATCACACAATATCGAAACAAGTTCCGTTAGGAATATGTTATTCAATAAATTTTATGGTCCAGAAATAACTTGATTAAAAAGTATTAGACAAAAACTATTTTACGAGGGAGGGATCAATATGAAGAAAGTTAAGATAATGGGAATTGTGAATGTTACGCCAGATTCATTTTCGGATGGAGGTCAATTTTATCAACCTCAGTTAGCAATTAATCACGCTTATAAATTGCTAGAAGAAGGCGCAGACATTATAGATATTGGTGGGCAATCGACGCGACCAGGCTTTAAAGAAGTATCTCCTGAGGAAGAAATAAGGAGAATCAGACCTGTCCTTGAATTTTTATGTAAAGAAAATATTCTTCTTTCAATTGATACCTATTTTCCAAAAGTTGCAGATTATGCTTTATCAATGGGGGTATCAATATTAAATGATATAAGGGGACTCGATCATAAAGGTATGCTAGATATTGCTTGCAAATATCCTCATACCAAGTTAATTATTACTCATTCCAGAAATAGAAAAGAAAAATTGACACTTGAAAAAGATATTCAATCTTTTTACAGAGAAAAATATCATCTTTGTTTATCATATGGAATCAATAAAAAACAGCTTTATTTTGATCCAGGAATTGGTTTTAACAAAAATTTTAGTGAAAATATAGAAATAATTAAAAACTTAGATATGTTTCGGTATGATGAAATTCCTTTAGTATTAGGAATTTCTAGAAAAAGAGTTGTGGGTCAATTGATAAATGAAGAAAATCCTTTGAAAAGAGATCAAATTTCTGCGCTTCTTTCATTAATTTCTGCCATAAAAGGTGTAAATATCATTAGAACACATAATGTAAAAAATTTCAAACAATTCTATGATATATATGAATCATTTACCTGTCCTACCTAGTTAATTTCAAGATAATTAGGCAAAAGTCTCTCATTTTCTATAGGTAGGTGATGAATGTTGTTCGGTATGATGGTTACCGTTGTCAAGTCTCATACCAACATATAAGACTTATTGTCTTTTTATTTTGAATTGGTTTATAAAAAAAGAGTCAATCAATATAATATGGAACTAGATACGAATAATCATTTAGTATTCCTACTCTATTATCATCTTGTACTGGTAACTAAATATCGCAGACAAGTAATTGATGTTGAAATATCTGAATTTGCTAAAAATTCTTTCGAAAGAATGTCAGAATCGTATCGTGTTACTTTAGTTGAATGGAGTTTTGAGAAAGATAATGTTCATATTATGTTCAAAGCTCACTCTAAAACAGAACTGACAACATTCATCAATGCTTCTAAGAGATCCAGTTCACGATTGATTAAACGTGATTTTCCAAGAGTCAAACAGTTTCTTTGGAAAGAAAGGTTTTGGCTTTTGAAAATTGGTGGTTAACTATTGAAATCATCAAAAAATAGTTTCAAAATCCAGAAAATAGAGATTTTTAACCCGTGGTGCTAGTTAATTTTTCCTAATGGAAAATGTCTTAAGGTGTTGGTAAATCAACAAAAAACGCTTATTTTTATGGTCTTAAAATTCATATTATCGTCACTAAAACAGGCTTTCCAGTTACTTATTCAATCACGGATCCTAGTGTTCATGACGTGAAAGTTTTAGAGACTTTATCGGAAGAAGCAAACCTTCCAAATATCCTTGAAGATAAAGGCTATATCAGCCATAAAATCCATGAACAGCTTGTCCTCAAGGGCATTACAGTCTTAGTTCCGTCACAAAAAAACATGGATAAACTAGGGAAGATAGACCATCGATTACTTACTAGACAAAGAAAAGCAGTAAAAACTGTTTTTTCTTCTCTCGAAAGACTAGGTTGTCAAAATTTCAAATCACGTTCTATTCAAGGGCTAGAAAGTAAGTTTGAAAGCATATTATTATCGTACAGTATTCTTTTAAGCCGAGCACAGCAACATTTTGAAGGGACTTTGAGATGTTCTTTAGGGTATTAAAATTAACTAGCACGATGGGTATTTTTATTTTGTTTATCCAAATATAGAAAAAATTAAATACATATAATTTCAAAAAATGTGTTAGTTTGAACGAGCATAAAATTATGCATAAGGAAATAAGGAAAATAAAAAATGGAAGGTCATGTAGTAATGAAAAAATGGTCAAGTTTATTGTTAACAGGAGCTTTGTTGTTTAGTAGTGGAGCGTTAGCTGATATCCCAGTTGATGCAGATCCAAATGATTGGGTAATTATAAATAATGCGTTTGTTGCAGACTGGAATTTTACAGTAGATAACATCGCGCAAACAATTACTTTATCTAATTATATAGGTGCTGGAACAGATGTAACTATTCCTACAGCAGCAGATTTGGGATATGAGAATTACACAATTTCCATTAGTAGAGAAGGACTACAATCTGCAGCTAAAGGAAAAACAAGTCTCAGAACTTCTAATAATGGTCCGAAAATTCTTCTTAATGCCATTGATTTAAGTGGCTGTTTTTATAATTATAATACGTTAGTTTCAGTGGATTTAACAAACTTAGATGTGAGTCAGGTAACAGATATGGGACTTATGTTTGAAGATTGTAGTAATCTTACAAACTTAAATCTCAATGACTGGGATACAAGCCATGTAATTACTATGGGTGAAATGTTTAAAAATTGTATTAAACTTAGTAATTTAAATGTGGGAAATTGGAACACAAGCTCTGTAGAGGAAATGGGTTGCATGTTTATGAATTGTCAGAGCCTTACAAAACTAAATTTATCTAATTGGAATATAAATCACATGACAAATATGAACTATATGTTTTCTAATTGTGAAAATTTAGAGTCTTTAGGTACTAATAATTGGAATATATATCATCCGATTAATGCAGATGATATATTTGATAACGCTAATAAATTAGTTAGTAAAGATAAAATAAAAATTCTAAATTTTGATGATTTTGACGAGATTCTTATTTTTAATCTAGAAAATAATTAAGAAATATTTTTAAATCCAGACTGTAGACAAATTCTTAAATTTAGAGTATTGCAACTCTGTGTCAATAAGGACTGATGTACAAAAAAATCTGAAACAGAATGAATTTCATTCTGTTTCAGATTTTTTTGTTATTTCACTTTAATTGATCGATCAATCAAAACTAATTTTCAAGTTCTCAAAATATTTAAATTTGTAGAATACTCATTTTATTGTCTTGATATGAATATTTTTCCATTAAAGTAAATATATTGCATTGGCGATGCCTTATTCATAGTTCAGAAGATTTTAAAGCTTTTTGTTTCTAAAGGCTTCAACTAAATTATAAGAAAGAGGTACTTCTTCTTAAGAGTCTTGGAAAAAACTAAGCAGTCAATTGATCATCATCTCTTAGGTGAGAAAGGGATATTTATGTGTTTGATAATATGAAATCGTTCAATCACTAGCATTTGGCAGAACCTGTTTATGGAAGTAGGTGGTGTTTGGAGCTATGATTAAAAATTCTACTTCTTCCAGATTGGTACAGTCTAAGAAATAATTTGTTAATTGAGACAAATTACGCGTATATAAGATCAATTAACTTTTCTGTTTCTCCATCTGAGCGAATAAAGCTCTTTTTGTCTTATATGGAATCGTACATCAAAAAATCTTGGCTCGACGAACAGAAATCTGATATGAAAGTTAGATAAGTGGATAAGGCTCCAATACAAATTAAAGTCAGAAAGAAAAATTTCTTTTGTTAAGTGAAAGTAGGAGGAAACGTGTTTATCGTAATAAATAGCAAGCGGTGTGGATTGACTTACTGTGGAGGAGTTAAAATCCTATTTTCAGGAAAACAAAGAAGAACTTCGTTCTCAAATACGTCAACTAGGTATTTCAACTGTTTGCGATAGAGTTATCCAACAGGCAATATTATTACACCTATATTTGAAAAACAATTCAGTGAGTATAGTTATGAGTTTCGAACAGACCGCAGTTGTGAAATGGCAATTATTCAAACAGTAGATTATATGAATAACGAATATAATTGGCTAATTTTAGTTGGGAATACCAGAGGAAGAAGCCAAAGGCTTAACCTACTGTCGAAAAGGTTATCGATTTATTGGATTATCGAAAGTGATTCCCAGAGCCCTATCCAATGAACGACTAAAGCAAAGAGGGATTCCCTTTGTTTTAGATTACTATCTAAAAGTGCATACTGTAATATAAGTTGAACCGCCATATTCCGAATGGTTTGTATGGTGGATGAGAGGGGTACGAATCTATGCGTTTGGACCTCTAATCGATTCATGTTCAAGCCATATCGCCTTGCCACTTTTGCACACCTTTAAAAGCGTGATATCATGTTTTTCTTGAAAATATTTTCTTATGGTTTCTTCATTCAATCCTACTGTACTTACATAATACTCTTCTACCCCAAAATGTCGATTTCCAAACTTATATTTTAAATCTGCATGCTTATCGAAAATTATTAGTGCACTTTTTACTTTTAGATATCCCATAAAACTAGATACACTCATTTTAAGGGGAATACTCAATAATGAACGTGATTTGACATTATGCGTCCCTCTAATATTTCTACTCCTTTATATTTACATAATCGTTTAATAATCTCTTGAATACTTGCTCGATATTGATTATAAATGATTTTCCTTCTATACTTTGGTGTGAATACAATGTGATATTTGCATAGCCACTTTGTATGGTCTAAACTATTTGCTTTAGTAGCCATTGCTAATCCCTTCCAATCATATTTTAACGATTGGAAGTTTTTTTGTAGAACCTTTTATTCTCCATACTCATAGCAGGTGGTTTTATGTTTCACTCGCTTTGCTAGTTCGACTATAAAAACAATAATAAAAATTAAATTTTTTTTAAATATAGGTCAAATTTAACGATTATGAATTAAAAGAGCTTTTTTAAGATTTTTATATTTAACACTTTCTTTTTTATGCTAAATTAATTATTGTAAATATCATCATTTTTATTGACTTTTCCCTTTAATTTTTATTCGTAATGTTGTTCTTAATGTAATAAACAATCCTTTGTTATTGATTGGTGATATTTACCCTTTTTTTATTTCCTTATATTTCTTTCAATAAGCTGAATGCCATGAAAGAGTGACTAAAAAATTAGTTACTCTTTTGTGGCATTCAGAAAAAAGTAGAGAATATTTGCAACTATGAAAGGGCAAATTAATTTGGCAATGGGAATTGATTTAGATACAATCAAAAACAGCAGGAAATATGGAGATATCTTGGTCAAGAAGAGACACCGCTGTTAGTTAAGATGAATTTGAGTTTTTGTTGAGGAATTTCCTTGTGATTAAGACAAATATTTGTATTAATTACATCTAACTTAATTCATTGAATGATCCAACAGCGTTAAACATTCATACGTTATGTTTTTCAGAGAGTATTGTATGAGTCAACTGTTTAATGAGTTGATAGCAAGTGTATTAAATATTTAAGTATTATTAAATTAATTACCTATTGAACAAAGAACTATGCTTAGAACTTAGTAGTATTAGTTATTTTAAAAGAAATTCTATTATAGGAAATACTAGTCTACAGCATATATATTGAGTATAAAATAACTCAACAAAAAGTGGGAGATACTCACAACTAATAATAAAATAAAAGGAGGAAATAAAATGGAAAGAGGGACGAAAAAATTGTCTTTGATTAGCTTTTTTGCGATAACTGCTTCAATGGTTATGACAGTTTATGAATATCCGACATTTGCTACATCAAAGATGAATCTAGTCTTTTATTTACTGGTGGGGGGATTTCTTTGGTTTATTCCTGTGGCACTTTGTTCTGCAGAGATGGCAACTATAGAAGGATGGGAAAAAGGTGGACTTTATACATGGGTTTCAAAAACTTTAGGTAGAAAATGGGGATTTGCTGCTATTTTCTTTCAGTGGTTTCAAATTACAGTAGGATTTATCACAATGATTTACTTCATTGTGGGCGCTCTATCTTATGCATTGAATTGGCCTGATCTAAATACAAATGTTTGGTTGAAATTGATAGGGACATTATTAATTTTTTGGTTGATTACAATCTCGCAATTTGGCGGAACAAAAAATACTGTTAAAATTGCAAAAATAGGTTTTTTTGTTGGGATATTAGCAACTGGAGTTCTTCTTTTTGCTTTAAGTATTATCTATATTGTACAAGGAAATCCAATAAAAGTTTCTTTTGGGAAAGATGCTTGGATTCCAGATTTTACTAAAATAAATACATTAGTGGTCTTTGTTTCATTTATATTAGCATATGCAGGCGTTGAATCTTCTGCTAGCCATGTAAAAGATATGGAAAATCCTGGAAAAGATTATCCTATGGCTATTTTAATGTTAGTGATTTCAACAATTATTTTAGATACATTAGGTGGTGCTACAGTTGCTGCGACAATTCCACAAGACCAGCTATCATTAGATACAGGAGTAGTTCAAGCGTATTCCTATTTAATTCATCAATTTGGTGGAGAAGAGTGGATTGTTCGTATTATTTCAATTGTCATTTGTTTAGGTGTTATTGCTGAAATTGCCACATGGGTGATTGGGCCATCGACTGCTATGCTTGAAGCAGCAAAAAATGGATTGTTACCAAAACAAATGACAAAAGTGAATAAACATAATGTACCTATCAATATCGTATTGATTCAAGGAATCATTGTATCTATTTGGGCAGTGGTACTAACATTAGGGGGAGGTGGAGCTAATCTATCGTTTTTTGTAGCAATGGCTTTGACTGTTTGTATCTATCTAGTAGCTTATGTTCTTTTATTCCTTTCTTATATTAAATTAGTGAGAAAAAATGATAATTTAAAAAGAGCATATCACATTCCTGGTGGTAAAAAAGTGAAAATTAGTGTAGCAATTATAGGTTTGTTTGTTTCAATCTTTGCCTTTTTTATATCGTTCTTTCCGCCTAATGATATCGGTTATGGTAAAGGAGGAACTTATTTAACCATTTTGATTATTAGCTGGTTAATTATTTTATCTATTCCATTTTTGATTTATAAAATATTTGATGAAAATGGAAATAATAAATAAAAAATTAGTGCATATAATATTTTAATGGTGATAAGTCAGGATGATCTTTAAGATTCTTTTTATTTAGTAATCTATTTTGAAATGCACGAAACTAGACTCTACCAAAATCAAATTTTTTTGAGTTGATTATCTATCATGCTCTTTTGCAGGGTATAGAATTAGCAGCTTTAACTAGGTAATAGTGAAAATAACAATTCTTTTTTTGTCAGAGGTGCATCTTGCAACTGATAGTTTCTAGATTGGTTCACTTATCAACTTAATCCAGCATACTTTGTCAATTTTATCTGATCTTCAAATCTTTTGATTTGAGCAATTTCAGTGATTAAATCGACAGTGTAGACTTTACCAACGCCTGTTATACTGGTCAAGTATTGATATTTTGGAATTATCACAACTATTTGTGTGATGTTTTTATCTAATTCTTTTCTATTTTTTTCAAGTTCTCGTAAGAACGTTTAGAATAACATTAATTGATTCTTGTGTAATAGTATTTAAGCGATAATTCATGGTAATTGCACGTTGAATTGCTTTAGTAATGTTTTCTGATTGCTTGAACTAGTCATTTTCTTTTTCCTAGAGTAATCACAGAAAGCTTCTCAAGGAAACTCGGTAAATTCATCCAATGTGAAATCTTCCTTCATAAATTAAATGATGGTTGTATTAAAAAGACTTGTCAATTCGTCTCTCATTTCTCGAGCAAGTGTATTACATTTGTATATTAGATTTTCAATGTTGTTTCGTACGAGTCAATAAGCGGGAGCTACCCGCAATTAATAATATAAGGAGGAAAAATAAATGTTATTCAGTAAAAAAAATAAACAAGAAGCACAATATTTAGAACCTATTTTTGGAAATGAAGCAATGGATGAAGCAATTCCTATGTATAAACTTCCTAAAAAATCATTAATTCCTCGTGATGCTTATGAATTGGTGAAAGATCAATTAATTGATGAAGGCGTATCAAGACAAAACCTCGCTACATTTTGTCAAACTTATATGGAACCAGAAGCTGTAAAAATCATGAGTGAGACCCTTGACAAAAATGCAATTGATAAAACGGAATATCCACGTACAACAGAAATTGAAAATCGTTGTGTTAATATTATCGCTGATTTATGGAATATACCAGATGAATCAGATTTTATAGGTACCTCGACTGTGGGTTCCAGTGAAGCTTGTATGTTAGGAGGACTAGCATTAAAATTTGCATGGCGTAACCGTGCAAAAAAGCTTGGTTTAGATATCAATAAACAAAAACCTAATTTAGTAATTTCTTCTGCTTATCAAGTAGTTTGGGAAAAATTCTGTGTTTATTGGGATGTCGAAATGCGAACAGTCCCGCTTGATGAAGAACACGGGAGTATCAACATAGAAACTGTAACAGATTATTTTGATGAATATACGATTGGTGTAGTAGGGATCTTAGGAATCACTTATACTGGAAAATATGATAATATCAAAGCATTAAATAAAAAATTAGAAGAATATAACAAACAAACTGAATATAAGGTATATATTCATGTAGATGCTGCTAGTGGCGGATTATTTGTACCATTTATGGAACCAAAACTTGAATGGGATTTCCGTTTAAAAAACGTGCGTTCAATTAGTACTTCTGGACATAAATATGGTCTAGTATATCCTGGTGTTGGTTGGATTATTTGGAAAGAAAAAGACTTTTTACCTGAAGAATTAATCTTCAAAGTTAGTTATCTTGGAGGTGAAATGCCAACTATGGCAATTAATTTCTCAAGAAGTGCAAGTCAGATTATCGGACAATATTATACATTTATCCGCAATGGATTTGAAGGTTATCAATCAATTCATAAAAAGACAAGTAATGTGGCAAAATATTTAGCACAAGAAATTGAAAACATGGGTTATTTTGATATTTATAATGACGGTTCACAATTACCGATTGTTTGTTATAAATTGAAAAAAGAGATTTCTATTCCATGGAATTTGTACGATTTGACCGATGAATTTGCAATGAAGGGCTGGCAAGTTCCGACTTATCCGTTACCTGAAAAACTATCAAATATTAATATTCAACGCTTTGTTTGTCGAGCAGATTTAAGTATGCAGATGGCGATAGATTTAATTCAAGATATGAAAGCTGGAATTGAACATTTGAATCAAAGACCAGTGCGTAAAGAATCTTCTGGTATTACTTATGGATTTTCTCACTAAGTCATCTATATAAATTGGTTTTCGCAAATCCAACTAACTATATAGAAAATTTACGTTTTCTATATAGTTGGGTTTTATATTTGAAGTAAACTTCAAATAATCAATAAAATACGGGGAAAATGAAGTTTATCTCAAAATGATTCATTAGGAGAATTTTTTTTATTGAGTTACATCCATTTTTACCATATCTTTGGCACACAAATATTTTATAATTATTTGTTTCTAAGCTCTCTAAAGGTAGTGTCATAATCTGTTAGTGCCTGGAATGTTGCTATATTTATTTCATCGGATATAGTTATTTTTTTTTAATTGCAGCATGAAGTTTTTCTTCATCTAAGAAAACCGTGTCTCCGGGACGCAGTTCATTTTCTTTAAGAAACTCTTTCGAAATAGTTAAAACTACTGAGTTTCCTACTTCTCTAAGTTTTATTTCTTTGATCGACATAATATTTTCCTCCTTTAGTTATGTATGTACTGTATATCTATTTGCTGGGTTTAAGGCAATTCCTTAATTATGTAATTATCATAAAATACATCTACTCTATGAACTCCTGTTTGAGACTCAATAATAATTATTGCATAATTAATGAGCTTGTTTTTTGATTTTGTTTTTGCAATTGCGACAGAGGTAGTAGCCCACTACATCTGCAAATGGCTTGATTGTAAAATTGCCAAAAAAGACAGTAAGCCTACCCGTTAATCTGAAAAGAACGTAAAAGAAAACCACTAGCCAGCCCGCTAGTGGTTTTCGGTCGTAATATGAACCTGTTTTTGATAATTTTATTATAGCATATATACTATTAATAGCAATCAGCAGACAACATTTCATATTTGATTGTAAACTTACAAAAAAGATGGTGAGAATATCTGCTAATCTAAATAGGTACATAAAAAACTATTTAGATGTGTTCTTTAGAAATGGTTACTTCTCCCCCTTTTATACACATAATTAGTTACATTGTTTTATTTTCGCTTATTTAATTATATAGAAAGATTGTTCTTTCTATATAATTAGACAATTTAAAAAATTTAGATTGTCTCCTTCTGTTTCCTTTCCTATTCATGTATACCATTTATTTTAAATTATTAAATGTATACCTGTTTATCTGTTTTTTTGAAATAAATTAATAAATTTCAGAGTATACCAATTGACAAAACACTCTATAATTGGTATAGTCCAATTAGAGATATACTCCTCTCCCCTACTTATTGAAAGGATGAACAATATGAAAAATACAGAAATATATCAAAAAATAGATACAATCATACTTCATATGCCTGATTATATAAAAGATTTTGTTCAAGATCGTGAGGATAAAGATCAATCACCTCGAACTACTTTAGAATATCTAAAAAATTATAAGCTCTTTTATGAATGGCTTCTGAGTGAGTCTATCGTTCCTGATACTTCTATCACCTCGATAAGACAGTTAACTGCCTATGACCTAAACTTGTACAAATCTCATTTGAAACGTCGCGCAAAAGAAAATGTCAAAAAAGATACAACAAAAGCTAAGCTCGAAGATAATAATAACTTAGGTCTATCTACTTCTACTATCAATAGAAATATCACAGCATTAAAGGTTCTATTTAAATATCTTTCGAAAAGTTCCAATAATCCTTTAGGAAAACCATACTTAGACAATAATCCTATGGATCAAGTAGCAACTATCACAGATAAAACTACGTTAGCTGCCCGTGCAAATGCAATCGAGAAAAAATTATTTCTAGACGAAGATACACAAAATTATCTAGATTATATTGCCAATGAGTATAAAAAAACTTTGAGCAAACGAGCTTTGATCTATTATCAACGAGATGTAGAAAGAGACCTGGCGATCAATGCATTGATTTTAGGATCTGGATTAAGACTCTCCGAGGTTGTAAATATTAATTTAGATGACCTATCTTTAGACAAGAATAATGTGGTAGTAACTAGAAAAGGAAATAAGAGAGACGCAGTCAATATAGCAGCATTTGCAATGGAATATTTAGCTAATTATCTAGCTATTCGAAAAGAACGATACAAAGTAACAGAAAACGAAAAAGCTTTATTTCTAGCAATTTATCAAGGAGAAGCCAAGCGAATATCCGGTATTGCAATCGAACGGATGGTAGCAAAATATTCAAAAGGATTCAGAGTCCAAGTCAGTCCACATAAACTGCGTCATACATTGGCTACTAGACTCTACCAACAGACAAATTCTTTGGTATTGACTGCCCAACAATTGGGACATTCAAGTACAAATACAACAACTTTATATACCCATATAGATAATGCAGCTACTATTGATGCTTTGAATGCTTTGTAAGTAAAACGAAGTTTTTCCTTCGTTTTAAGTATAGTTTATTAGATGAAGATTATATAACTTACCTTTCCATTGTGGATACTGCTAATCTATTCATATTATTCGCATTATTCGCAACAGTTTGTATACGGCACACACTTAGATATTGAAATTTATAGAAAAGTTAACTATTTTAGAATTTGCATATAATTATTTTTCATGATGTGAATGAAGACGAACCTTTTCTTCAAAAATCGCTCTTTCTCAAATTTTTGAATTAAAACCTGAATTATGTTATTAATATATAGTTTTATTCAAAAATTTGAAGCTAACTCGCTGAGATATTCTTTGGAACAATTCTAGATTTAACTAGCATTTCGGGTTTATTATTATAAACGACTTTATCTTAATTTAACAGGAATTTCTATATAACTCATTAAAAGTTATCACTAAATATCTAATGTTTAACGTTCACTTAATCCATCTAAACATCTTTCAAATTAATTTTTTCACCACTTCTTTTACGTGAGCCTAGTTCCCCTATTGCAGTAAATAACAGATCACTTGACGAATTTAAGGCGGTTTCCATTGAATCCTGGATAACACTAATAATAAATCCGATACCGACGATTTGCATCGCGACATCATTAGAGATACCAAACAAACTACATGCTA
>OLOC01001665.1_pt1 | contig 12176 bp, 12 predicted proteins | sample 1643111 | NCBI WGS metagenome assembly OLOC01 (sample SAMEA3136633, study PRJEB25190) | human gut metagenome
GCTGCGCACTGGCAGGCGCTGCCGGAAAAGACCGCACCGAAGCCGCCGCCGCACTGAGCAAAGCCCGGCAGGAGCTCACCGCCCTGCTGGCCGCCAGCGGCCGCCCTGCGGATGCGCTGGAACCCAAATTCACCTGCAAGCTGTGCCAGGATACCGGCAGCGTGCAGGGCCGCACCTGCACCTGCGTTCACAAGCTGATGCAGGGTCTGCGGCGGGAGGAGATCGAGGCGCTGTCCAGCCTGTCCATTTCCAGTTTTGACACCATGGAGCTGCGGTACTACCCCAACACCATGGACGAGAAGCTGGGTGAGCCTGTCCGCACCTACATGGGCGGCCTGCTGGAGGATCTGCGCAGCTACGCTGAGGAATTCGACCACAACAGCGAGAGCCTGATGCTTTTTGGCAACGCGGGGCTGGGCAAGACCCACGCCGCCCTCGCCATTGCGGGCATCGTGCTGCAAAAGGATTTTGATGTGATCTACGTTTCCAGTCCGGACTTCTTCGGCAAGCTGGAAAACGCCCGCTTCGACTCCTCCGAGGATGCCGAGACCCTGCTGCGCACCGCCTCTGCTGCCGACCTGCTGATCCTGGACGATCTGGGCACCGAGTTCGTCACCCCCTACTTCATCACCACTTTTTACAGCCTGCTGAACAACCGCCTGGGAGCCGGTCTGCCCACCATCGTCACCACCAACATTGCGGATGGTTCCCTGCTGGAAAAGCGATACACCGAAAAGATCTCCAGCCGCCTTTCCTCCTTTGTCCCCTGCCTGTTTGCGGGCGAGGACATCCGGGGCCTGAAAGCGGCGGAGTAAGACAAGGAGGTTTCCCCCATGAGCTTTGAGCGCACTACGTCCTGCGGCGTGATCTCCGGCACGGCCTGCCAGTGGCCGGGCGTTGCCGCTTACAAGGGCATCCGCTACGCCACCGCCGGGCGGTGGGAGTTCCCCGTCCCCGTCACCCACTGGGACGGTGTCTACGATGCCACCCGGTACGGTGCCTGCTGTTACCAGCCCCGCGCCTTCTATGACGAAGCCGCCGCACCCGGAAAAGCCTTCTACTACAACGAGTTCCGCAAGGGCGAGACTTACACTTATAGCGAGGACTGCCTGTTCCTGAACATCTGGGCTCCTGCCGATACAGCTCCCGGGGACAGACTGCCGGTCATCTTCTACATTCACGGCGGCGGCTTTACCGGCGGCTGCGGCCACGAGAAGCACTTCGGCGGCCCCGTCTGGCCCACCAAAGGCTGCGTGGCTGTGACCATCAACTACCGGCTCGGCCCCATGGGCTTTGTCTGCCTGCCCGCGCTGGCTGATGAGGCCGGATCCACCGGCAACTATGCCCTTCTGGATCAGCTGGCGGCCCTGCAGTGGGTGCGCGCCAACATCGCTGCCTTTGGCGGTGATGCCAACAACATCACCATCATGGGCCAGAGCGCCGGTGCCATGAGCGTCCAGCAGCTCGTCCTCTCCCCCATCACCAGGGGGCTGTTCTCCAAGGCTGTGATGAGCAGCGGCGGCGGCGTGAGCCAGATGCTGACGGCCAAGCCCGCTGAGGCCCACTACCCGTTCTGGAAGCAGGTCATGGAGACCGCCGGGTGCAGCACGCTGGCTGAGTTCCGTGCCCTCGCCCCCGCCAGACTGTTTGCAGCCTGGGATGCCGTCCGCACCCAGCCCCAGTTCAAGGGTCTGGGCTGCGAGCCTGTGGTGGATGGCCGTTTCCAGGTCAAGACCGGCCCCGAGACGCTGGCTGCTGATGAGCAGCACCATATTCCTTACCTCATTGGCTTTACCAGCGAGGATATCGTTCCGCCCTACCTCTACCAGATGGCCCAGGACTGGTGCGCCCGGAACGCCGACAGCTACGGCTGGTTCTTCGACCGCCAGCTCCCCGGTGATGACCGCGGTGCCTGGCATTCCAGCGACCTGTGGTACTGGTTCGGCACGCTGGCTCACTGCTGGCGGCCCTTCACTGAGAAGGACACCGCCCTCAGCGCTCAGATGGTGGATTACCTGACCAACTTTGCCAAGACCGGCGACCCCAACGGCGCAGACCTGCCCCAGTGGCAGACTGTTACCGCCCAGCAGACCGATTTTCTCCGTCTGGGTGAGGAGCCCACCCACATGGGCAGCGTAGATGTCCAGAAGCTCCTCTGGACGATGCAGAACGTCCCCGCCGTGGGGGAATAAGCCCCATCCGGATCATCTCAAGCTCCAACAGAAAGACATATCCCCCGCTGCAGACGTGCCAAAACACGCTTTGCAGCGGGGGATATTTCCTTATTTGAGTTATGCGCCATGGGCGTTTACGCTCCGGGGCGGGTTGACACGCCGGAACTTCAATGCACGTTCCGGAGTCGTTTCCGGGCAATCCTCATCAAAAGTAATGGGCATTTTCTTAGCCTGTTCCAGCTCTGCCAGCTCTTCTTTTGTGAAAGCCAGCTCTTTCTGCATCTCTGCGGACAATTTATTCACATTTACCATAATAGAGCCCCCTCTCAAAATTCGTTGCCAGTCTTGCTGAGATCAGCCGTGTCACATCCGTTTTTTCTCCGTTTTCTTCTACACGGATGCGCTCTGTATACACCACAAACAGGATCTCGTTTACCTTGCCGATCAGTGTATTTCCCTCCGTACAGTAAACTTTACCTGCGGAAGTATCACCGATCGTATCATAACGCGGCTCCTCATCGCTGTGTGTGTCATCATAAAACTCAATGCGGTCATAGTCAAAGAACACACGAGCCGCACTTTTAAAGGAAAGACCATGCTTGCGGATATTGATCTGGTTCTTTTGTTCGTCATACTCAAAGGCCATTCCACCCATCGTAAAACTCACCAGTCGGTTTTCCAATATCGTGCACGCTCTCTTTCCATGGTGTTCTTTTCTTTATCTTACCATAGCTTCGTCATTTTTGCAAGCACTCTTCTTCAAATAATACCCAATGCCGATGGCATCTGCCAGTGCCCAGCCGATGGGCACACTGAGCCAGATGCCGGTAACGCCCAGCGGCAGGGCAAACAGCAGGATATTCTTTGTAATGGGTCCTTGGGTCAGACTGTACTGCATGGGGATTATTTTCTCCTATTCCTATCTCAGATATTTCAGCAGAATTTTGCGCGGTATTCCTTGGGTGTGCAGTGCTTGATCTCCCGGAAGGTTTTGATGAAGTAGCTGCCATCTGCAAAGCCGCACTCCATCCCGATCTCGCCCGTCTTGAGCCGGGTGGAACGGAGCAGCTCGGCGGCCTTTTCCACCCGGAACTGCTTGACATACTGGATGGGCGTGATGCCCAGCATCTGACGGAAGCTGCGCAGGCAGGCGCTCTCGCTCAGGGCCACGCTGGCCGCGATGCGCTCCACGGTCAGCTCCTCGGCATAGTGCTCCTCCACAAAGCGGAGCATCTGCTTCATCCGCTCGGCGGCGATCTGCTCCTGCTGGGAGACCTTGGTCCTGCCGCCCACGCACTGGGTGCTCAGCAGCCGCAGCGCCGCAGAGAGATAATACCGCACCCGGTTCTCGTAGTCAAAGGGCTCCACGGCAACCGCCTGCCAGGCTTCCCGCAGGCAGGCAAGCACCTGCTCCTGCCAGGGCACAGCCCCATCCAGCAGAAAAAACGCCGGGGCATCCGGCTGGAGCATGGGTCGGATGAGCTTCTGCCAGAAGATGGTGTCCATTCCGCCCACCAGCCGGGGATGGAACACACCCGAGTGAAGCAGGGCCTCCCCTTTTTCCGCATGCTCCACCGCGTGGAGGATGCCGGAGTTCAGGAACACGCCCTGATTCGTCTGCAGGGTCACCCGGGTCTTGTTCACATCCACCGTCAGGGGGCCTTTCATGGCCAGTATGTACTCAAACTCCTCGTGCCAGTGCCAGGCCACCGAATAGCTTTTCAGGTTCTCTGCGTAGCAGGCAATGGGGAACAGGGCGCTACCATGCTGGACCATTTCCCGCCCCTCGGCATCGGCCACAACATCCTGCTGGAAGGTCAACCCGGTAACGATATTGGCAGCAGAGACACAGCTTGTCTGAAACGCCATATTGAACAATTCCTTTCCGCAATACTTTGAATATTTTTTGTCAATGCCGATTTTGTTGTACAAATCGGGTGTTTTTGTTCTATCTATCGTGCCGGTTTCGTGGTATTATTTCATCATAACCAGCAAGCACAGTATAACACCGCAGGGGGCGGAAAACAACCCCCGGCGCGGCTTGATCCGGTTCCCGAGAAGCGTTCTCCACGGGCAGCCTGGCCCGGGGGACTCTTCCAGAATAAAACATTTCTTTGTGGGAGGTATTTTTATGCTTCGCATCCAGTATCTTGATAAAGACCGTTTCATGCAGCAGGTAGCCGCCAGCCGCGGCAGTGTGCTCCTGCACCTGGACAATGGCGAGACCTGCGACCTGAAAAAGGACAACGCCGCCACCGAGCTGTTCCAGATGATGGACGCTCCCTCCAAGGGCTTTGACATCTCTGTCACCGACCCCGCTGATGTCACCGGCTTCCTGCACTACATGCTCGAGGCCGGCCGCAGAGAGCGCGCCGCCTGCTGACCCTTCGACATTCTCCTTTTTTCGCATATTACAGCAATGTAAAACGCCCGCTCCGGGGTCAGAAGCCGGAACGGGCGTTTTACGTTTGTTCTGTTACAGGATGCACCGGCTGATGGCCCGTGCCACCGCCAGCAGCTCATCCTGCCCGATGAAGCCGAACTTTGCCTCGTGCTCATCCGCAAAGCAGACCGTCAGCTCCGAGGTCTGCAGCGGGTCACCGAAGCCTGCCGTCTTGATGCCGTAATGCAGGATCTTGCGGTAGGGCAGCACAAAGATCTCCTGCCGGGTACCGGTCATCCCCTGCATATCCACCATAAAAATGCGGTGGGTGGTGAACACGGCCTGATCGCGCACGGTCTTGTAAGCGCCCACGATCTGCTCACCGTCCAGCAGCAGTTCCTGCACATTTTTGCAGATCTCCTTTTCCTTGATGCGGATGAGGTTCTGCATCGGCTTGTCCCGAAATTCCATAACACACTCCCCTTTCGGCTTGTCCGGATGTTTGGTCAGCCCCATTGTAGCATCTCAGGCGGCGGTTGACAAGCCTTTGCGCTCCCTCTCGCCTTTTTGTTCCGGATGTGCTATACTGGGCAGGAACATCACAATCACCCGGGAAATGAGGTTTTGACCCATGGAGATCATCATCCATCAGGCAATTTTGCATGTGCTGGACACCACGCTGGACGCGCCGGTGCTCAGCGGCGGCGGCATGGAGCTGACTGCCGAAAAGACCGCCTACTTACAGAATCATATCGAAAAGCTGCTGGCCAGCGATGAGATCCGCCAGTGCCGCCCCCTGCCGGATTCGGCTTTCCGGAACGAGCTGGAGCACAATCAGGATTTCATTGATCTGTCCTGCCGCATTGCGGGGGTGCTGTTCGATTACATGCACGCCCACACCACCATCCCCGGGGCGGACCTGGCCGTGGTGGATTTCACCCGGGACGGCGCGCCCTGGCTGGGCATCCTCAAGTTGAACTATAAAAACGGCTACACCCACTACACCGAGACCGTGGAAGGTGCCCCGGTCAACTCCATCATCCAGCAACGGGCCTGCCTGCCCACCCAGAGCGGCAAGGTGGAGGAGGGTGCGCTCGTCAACCTGACGGACTACTCCATGCGCCTGCTGGAAAAGAAATACGACATCGACGGCCACAAGGAGTTCTACCTCTCCTCTGTTGTGTTCCAGTACACCCAGGCCGAGCCCGAGAAAAAGAAGCTGCAGGCCATTCAGGAGGCCGCCGCACAGGCTGTGAAGGATGCCTATGAGGACGAGCCCCATGCCGACGCGCAGGTAGCCATGCTCATTGCCAACCAGGCCGCCGACAACGACAATCAGGTATCGGTGGAACAGGTGCGCCAGCAGCTGGCCGAGGAATACCCGCTGGCCGCTGTGCCCTTTGATGACTATGTGGAGAAGAGCGAGGTGCTGGAAGAGGCAGCCGCCCCTGTCACCGTGACCCCCGCCCGCATCCGCCGGATGGAGAGCCGGAGCATCCGCACCGCCAACGGCATCGAGGTCAAGATCCCCACTGAGCTGCTGAACTCCGATTCCGAGCTGGAGTTCCTCCATGATCCGGACGGCAGCGTTTCCCTGCTCATCAAAAATGTGATTCTGTAAGCCGCCGCAGATGGCGTTTTTTCTCTCTGCCCTTTCCGGGCAGAGATTTTTTTGTTTTCCTCTTGCAATGGCAGGACAATTATGTTATACCTTTGTTGTATTCAAGCATATATTTTTCACGCCGTGATGGAGGGAGCACATTATGGAGCTTGCATGGATCTGTGCGCAGCAGGTAGCTGTGCTGTTTTTACTGATCGGAGCCGGTGCGCTGGGAGTAAAGATGGGCTGGCTCAAGGCCGAGGGGCGGCAGATGCTTTCCTCGCTGCTGGTCAATCTGGTGGTGCCCGCCATGATCGTGAACTCCTACAGGATGGAGTTCAGCATGGAGATCCTGCGCAACCTGCTGGCGGCCTTTGGGCTCAGTGTGCTGGCGATCCTCATGGGCACGGCGCTCACCCTGCTTCTGACCGCCCGCCAAAAGGACAGCCGCACCCCCATCTTCCGGTTTGCCTGTGTCTTTTCCAATGCGGCGTACATGGGCTTCCCGCTCATCTCAGCCCTGTTTGGTGCCGAGGGCCTGCTCTACGCCAGCGCCTACGTCACGGTGTTCAATATCCTGCTCTGGACCATGGGCTACGGCATGGTCAGCGGCAGCAACAGCCCAAAGGCCATTGCCCGCAGCCTGCTGCACACACCGGTGCTCTATGCCATGGTGGTGGGTCTTTCCATCTACCTGCTGCAGATCCCGGTGCCTTCCCTCATCGCTCAGCCGCTGGAGCTGCTGGGCGGCATGAACACGCCCCTGTCCATGCTCATCACCGGCATCCTGATCGCGTCCGGTGACCTGGGCAGCATCCTGCGCGACAAGCACATCTGGAAGCTGGCCGGGGTGCGGATGCTGCTCATCCCCGCCGTCTGTCTGGCTGCCTTTGCTGTTCTGGGCCTGCTCCGGTTCGGGATGTCGGCCCAGGTGGTGCTCCTGCTGGAGTGCTGCCCCGCCGCTGCCATCACCTCGGTATTTGCGGTGCAGTTTGGCCACGATGAGCATTTTGCCGCCGGGTCTGTGGTGCTGACCACCCTGCTCAGCATCCTCATCCTGCCGCTCTGCGCGCTGGTGCTCACCGCCCTGATGTAACAGATCACCAAAACAGCCTCAGCCCTTGGAGATCGGGCTGAGGCTGTTTTTTCGTCCGTATGATCAGCGGTTTTTGCGCTTGTTCCGGTACATATCCCGGTCGGCAGCATGGTAGACTGCGACATAATCAAAGGGGCCTTCTGTCACGGTGTGGTATCCAAAGGCAACATCCAGCTTGAGACGGTCGTCGCTCTGGCGGGCCAGCTCCCCGTGCAGTCTCTCGATCAGCTGTTCGGCCTCTTCTGCAGAAAAATGGCTGCAGGCAATGAGGAATTCATCGCCGCCCATCCGCAGGGCCACGCTCTCCGGCGGCAGGTTTTCCCGGATCACCCGGCCCACCCGCTTGAGCAGCAGGTCGCCGTACTCGTGGCCGTAGGCATCATTCACACGCTTCAGATAGTTACAGTCGCCCATAATGATCGTGATGGGCATAATGGCTCCCTTCAACCGCTCTGCACCCTTTACCTTCAGGTAGTTGCGGTTATACAGACCAGTCAGGTCATCGTGGATGGCCCAGTTCTCGGCCTGTTTTTCCAGCCGCACCCGTTCGGTGATGTCACCAATAAGCCCCACGATGCCGATGATCTTTCCCTCCAGCACAACGGGGTTCTTTTTGATCTGATAGTATGCCGTCCCATCCTCCCGGGGCACCTCGGTGATAAAGCTGGTTCCCTTGCCGGTGGCAAGCACCTTCTGGTCCTGCTCATAATAAAAGCGTGCCTGTTCCTCGCTGCTCCAGATCTCCAGATCTGTCTTGCCCAGCACATCCTCTTCCTGCCCTTCTCCGTAGGGGAAGAAAGTCCTAACGTCAGAAATAAAAAGATAACGGCATTCCGTATCCTTGAAAAAGAGGTTCGCCGGTGTACTGCGCAGAAAGGTCATCACTTCTTCATAGCCGAGCGCATCAATTCCCTGCATCCTGTGGCCCCTCCTTTCCATTTCTCTTTTTTATTATTTTACCATATTCTATTATACGAGCGATGCACCTGTTTTGCAAGTGTTAATTGTGCTCCCTCGACGATCCGGAAGAGGACGACTCCACCCCCGGTGCAGACGGAAAAGGCCGCTGACCCATCTCAGGTCAGCGGCCTTTCTGTCTGTGCTTATTCGGCTGCGTTCAGCTGCGCCTTGTGGTATTGCAGGGTGTACAGCTGGTAGTAGCGGCCATGCCGGGCCAGCAGCTGCTGGTGGGTGCCCTGCTCCAGAATTTTACCGTGGGACAGCACGATGATGTTGTCCGCATGCTGGATGGTGGACAGCCGGTGGGCCACAATGAGCATGGTGCCCACGGTGCGCATCTTTTCCAGCGAATCCTGAATCAGCAGCTCCGTCTCGGTGTCGATGTTAGCGGTAGCCTCGTCCAGGATCATCACGCTGGGCTTGTGGATGATGGTGCGGGCAAAGCTGAGCAGCTGCCGCTGTCCGGCGGAGAAGTTGTTGCCGCGCTCACGCACCTCTTCGTCCAGCCCGTGGTCCAGCTTGTTGATGAACTTGTCGGCGTTGACGTAGCGGCAGACCTCCATGATCTCGCTGTCGGGGATGCCCTCCTCCCGCAGGACGATATTAGAACGGATGGTGCCCGAGAACAGGAACACATCCTGCAGCATCTGGCCGAAGTGCCTGCGCAGGGAGGAGATCTTGATCTTGCGGATGTCGATGCCGTCGATCAGGATCTGGCCCTTCTGGAACTCGTAGTTCCGGCAGATCAGGGAGAGGATGGTGCTCTTGCCGGAACCGGTGGAGCCCACAAAAGCCACCGTCTGGCGGGCATCCACATGGAAGGAAACGCCCTGCAGCACCCACTCGCCGGGAACGTAGCTGAACCACACGTCCCGGAACTCGATCTCGCCCTTCACCTCGTCCAGCTCAATGGCATCGGGGGCATCCTGCATCTTGGGCTGGATGTCCATGATGGAGAACACCTTTTCTGCCGATGCCAACGCCGACTGCAGCCAGTTGAACTGCTCGGCCAGGTTCTGGATGGGGGTGAAGAACTTGGAGATGTACATATAAAAGGTGACGATGGTGCCGCTGGAAATGGTCTGCCCCAGAAAGCTGACATTGTTCAGGTAACCCATGCCGCCCAGATAGAACAGGCACAGGATCGAGCTGACATAGAGCATATACACCAGCGGACGGAACACGCTGAACACGAAGATCTGCTCCTGATTGGCCCGGGCCAGCTTCTGGCTCTTCTGGCGGAAGTCCTCCATCTTCTCGTCCTCCCGGCCAAAGATCTGGGTGACCTTGATACCGGACAGGTTTTCGGACAGATAGGTATTGATATCGGTGGTCGCGTTCTTGAGCTTGCGGTTGGCGCGGCGGGAGAACTTGCGGAAGATGACCGTGAAGATCACGATGAAGGGCACAAAGCAGAGCACCATCAGGGTCAGCTCGTAGTTCAGGCAGAGCATGGCCACCAGAATGCCCAGAATGACAAAGCTGTTCTTGGTCAGCTGGACCAAGAGGTTTGTGAACATCATGGAGATGGCGTTGGTATCGTTGGTCACACGGGTGACCAGCTTGCCCACCGGGATCTCGTTGAGCTGCTCGTGTGCCAAAGATTCAATGTGGCTGAACAGGTCCTCGCGCAGATCGGAGATGATGCGCTGGCCCACCCGCTGCAAAATCACGGCCTGCAGGTAGGTGCTGCCCATAGAGAACACCAGCACGCCTGCATACACTGACACGCCCAGGAAGAGGGCGCGGAGTTCAAACTCCCCGGCCACCAGCTCCTCGATGCGGCCCACAATGAGGGGCGAAATGATATCGTAGGCAATGGAGAAGAGCATCAGCACGCCCACAATGAGGAATTTGCTCAGGTAGGGCCGGGCATAGCGGGCAAGGCGGCGCATGATCTCGCCGTCCTCCATGTTGCGCTCAAAACCCATGGCGGTCTTTTTGTCCTTGACTGCGGCATAGGCTGCCACCAGCAGGGCGGTGATCACGCCGATGACAGCGCCCACCAGAACCAACGGATTCAGATGCATCATGCGTTTTCGCCTCCCTTCGTCTCATCCTCCAGCCGCTGCAGATCGACCATCCGGCGGTACTCCGGGCAGGAAGCATACAGCTGATCGTGGGGCCCGACGGCTTCCACCCGGCCCTCGTTGAGGAAGATGATCTTATCCAGCCGCTCCACCGTGGAAATGCGGTGGGCAATGAGCAGGGTGGTCTTGCCTGCCCGGCTGTTCTTGAGGTTATCCAGAATGATCTTCTCGGTGCTGGTATCCACCGCCGAGACGGAGTCATCCAGGATCAGGATGGGCGCGTCCTTGAGCAGGGCGCGGGCGATGGAGATGCGCTGCTTCTGGCCGCCGGACACCGTCACGCCACGCTCGCCCAGAACGGTCTCGTAGCCGTCCTTGAAGTCCACGATATTATCCCGCACATCGGCCATGCTTGCCGCCCGCTCGATGTCCTCGGGGGTGGCATCGTCCACACCAAAGGCAATGTTGTGGGCGATGGTGTCCGAGAACAGGAAATTATCCTGCGGAACGTAGGCACAGGCATTGCGCACCGAGTGGATGGAAAGGCTGTTCACATCCCTGCCGTCCACGAACAGGGTTCCGTCCGGCACATTATAGGTGCGCAGCAGCAGGTCCACCAGCGCGGTCTTGCCCGCACCGGTCTTGCCCACGATGCCCACGCTCTCGCCGGGCGCAATGGTAAAGGAGATATCCCGCAGCACATCGTACTCGCCGTCCGGGTAGCGGAAGTTCAGGTGGCGGAACTCGATTCCGCCTTTGGGGTCGGTCAGGTCGGCCACGCCGGGGCGGTCGGCCACGTCGATGGGGGCATCCAGCAGCTCGGTGATGCGGTTCAGGGAGGCCCTGCCGCGGCTGGTCTTTTCGATCAGCATGGACACAGCCATGATGGGCCAGACGATGGCCTCAAAGTAGCCGATGTACTCCACCAGCTGGCCGGCGTTGAATCGCCCCTGATAGACCAGATAACCGCCGTAACCCAGAATGATGCAGACCACGGACTCCACGAACAGGGTCACCAGCACTTCCAGCAGGGTGGCGATCTTCGTGTAGGTCACGTTGATCTCCTCGTTTTCCTTGTTCAGCTTCCGGAAGGCCTGCAGTTCCTTGTATTCCTTGACAAAGGCCTTGATGACCGCAATGCCGGAAAAGTTCTCCTGCGCGAAATCGGAAAGGCCGGAGAAGGCCTCCTGCCGCTCCTCCCAGCGCCGGGTCATCACCTTGCTCATCTGGGTGCCGGTGGCAAACATGATCAGGGCCGGGATCAGGGCCAGCAGGGTCAGCCGCACGTCCATGGTCCACATCTTATAAAGAGCCAGCAGACCCAGGGTCAGCGCGTCGAAGAACATCAGCACGCCGTCACCAAAGCACTCCTGAATGGTGTCCAGATCGTTGGTGTACAGGCTCATCAGGTTGCCGACCTTGTTCACCTGATAGTACTGCTGGGACAGCCTGCGGCTGTGGTCGAACATCCGCTCCCGCAGGTCTGCCGCGACCCTCACCGCCGAGCCGAAGAAACAGATGCGCCACAAAAAGCGCCCAATGACCATCAGCACCACGATCCAAATCATGGGCAGGCAGATGTGCTGCAGCAGCACCTCTTTGGTAAAAAACAGCGTCTCACCGTTCACCACCACCTGACCAAGGTTCACCCCGTTGATGACCAGCCGGTAGAGCTGCGGGATCAAAAGCTGGATGTAATCCACCGTCAGCAGGGCGGCAAGGCCCAGCAGCAGTACGGGAGCATGCTTGAGGTAATACCGGTTGATGTACTTGCCGAATATCACTGCGTTTTTCCCTCCTTTTCCAATTCCAAAAAAGCTTTCAATGTACAAAAAAGCCGCTGCATCACACGACGAATCATGTTTTGCAGTGGCTTGTTTTGTCTGGAGCGGCCGACGAGGCTCGAACTCGCTACCTCCACCTTGGCAAGGTG
>OLOC01001671.1_pt1 | contig 12163 bp, 10 predicted proteins | sample 1643111 | NCBI WGS metagenome assembly OLOC01 (sample SAMEA3136633, study PRJEB25190) | human gut metagenome
ATACCGCAAATTGGGGCGTGCAGGTTGCAGGAATGATTTTTCAAACACGCTCTAGTATTTCTATAAACAGAAAACTCTAAACATCTTATCTTGGCAGATGCGGCTTCGGAGCAAGTGCTGGATGCGAGCGCAAAAGCAAACATTCAACACGCAGCGACTATAAAGCAGCTGTCAAAATAGGATGTTTAGAGTTTTCGTCTGTTTATACAAAATGCTGCTTGATTATCGGATTTAATCTCTTTGTTAATATCCCGCTTAAGATTCCGATTAAGATTCCGGCTACGAGTCCAGAAAGGATTAAAATTGGGAGATAGTAGGCTAATGCCTTTGTTTCCAATACAATCATGGCAACGATAATCTGTCCTACGTTGTGGAATATGCCGCCTGCTACGCTTACTCCTACAGAAGAAAACTTCTTTGTTTTCTTTAAGAGTGCCATAACTAGCATACTCATTGCCGCTCCTGCTGCACTGTAGACCATTGCGAATCCGCTTCCAAAGAGGAATCCTGATAATAGGATTCTAAGTACGGAAATCAGGCAGGCTGCAGGGACTCCTACTATATAAAGAAGAAGCATTGTAACAATGTTTGCAAGTCCAAGCTTTACTCCGGGTATTCCAAGATTAATCGGTATAAGCTGTTCAATATATCCTGCTACTAAAGCAAGCGCAAGAAACATTCCATAAAAAGCTGTCTTTTTAGCACTCATATGCTATCTCCCATCTATTTCTTTTCCCATCGTCCGGAAGCACCGCATGGAAGAACAAGTCCATTTGCACTGACAGGAAGACCAACCTCATCTGCACTGACTTTTCCACCATGTTTTTTCGCAACTGCTGTTCCTAACATATAGGAAAGAACGGCAGGCTGTAATCCTGTTGTATAGGAATTAATTAAGAAGAACAGCGGGTCTTTGGAAAGAAGCTTTTCACAAAGACATACTAAAGAATAAATCTTCTCCTCAATCTTCCAAATCTCTCCCTTTGGCCCACGTCCATAAGATGGTGGATCCATAATAATTCCATCGTAATGATTGCCACGGCGGATTTCTCTTTCTACGAACTTCACACAGTCATCTACAAGCCAGCGAATCGGTGCATCACCAAGACCAGAAGCAACCGCATTCTCCTTTGCCCAGGTAACCATTCCTTTTGAGGCATCTACATGAGTTACAGATGCTCCCGCAGCTGCGGCTGCAAGTGTTGCTCCACCAGTATAGGCAAATAAGTTCAATACTTTTACTGGGCGGCCTGCCTTCTTAATCTTATCAGAAAACCAGTCCCAGTTGACTGCCTGTTCTGGGAAAAGCCCTGTATGTTTAAAACTGAATGGTTTTAAATGGAAGGTAAGACTTCTATAATGAATATCCCACTGCTTTGGAAGATCAAAAAACTCCCACTCTCCGCCACCTTTTTTGCTTCTGTGATAATGTGCATTTAAATGTTTCCAGTGTTTATCTTCTTTTTTTGTATTCCAGATTACCTGAGGGTCTGGACGAAGAAGGGTGTATTTGCCCCAGCGTTCCAGTTTTTCGCCTTCGCTGCAATCTATGACTTGATATTCTTTCCAGTTATCTGCTAACCACATATTTTTTCCTCGCTTAATTTAAATCTAATTATGAAAATATTCTAATCGCTATAGTTTTCCCTGTCAATAGAAACGAAACTTAAAATACCTTTATTTCAGTTTTTCACACTCTTTTTTCAGAAAATGTACTGCAGCTTCTGCTTCTTTTTTAGTGATTCCTTCTGGTGAATACACCGCTTTCTGGCGAATCCTCATGCAAAGGTGTAACTTTTTCGGTTCCACTTCTCTGTCAAAGGTACGAAGTCTTTTTTCAAAGGTTCTTACACGATTATCTTTTATTTTTTCTTTTCCATATATTGTTTTACACAATATATCATACCAGAACATAACTGCCTGACTATACTTTTGCTGTTTTAAAAGTTTATCTGTTTTATAATTTCGGTATACTTTTTGCAGTCGTTTTCTAAATACAAAAAGCAAAAGACCTGCTATGAAAATAAAGAAACATAGAATATACAGGATTTTATGAACCGTTCTTCCACCTTTGCTTTGCTTTGAGCGATTCTGCGGAATCTGCTGCGGTGTTTCTACTGTTTTCTTTTCTGATTTCTTTTCTGTTGTCTGTTCTTTTTCCTGCTTTTTTTGTTCCTGCTGTTTTTCTTGTTTCTTCTTATCGTCATTTTCTAAAGATTGATCTGACGAACTTGAATTACTTACCGCAGTTTCCTGTGTCTCATAATACGGTGTTCCCATAATGTTTTCATATTTTGGAGTAACTTCTATCGGAATCCATCCCATTCCATCCAGATAAATTTCGGGCCATGCATGCGCGTATTTTTGTGAAACAGTCACCGTCTCTGTCGTTCCTGCCTCTTTTACCGTTTCCGGTGTAAGGAGGTATCCTTCCACATAACGGGATGGAATTCCATAATAACGAAACATCATTACTGCTGCCGCTGCATACTGCACATCGTATCCTGTTTTTTTCTCTTCAAAAAACCATTGGGAAAAGTCTTCATCTTCCGGGATACTTCCCGGATTTTCATTATAGGTAATCGATGTCTTCATGAAGCCTTTTACCCTGTTTATAATTGCTAATACCGACAGATTACTTTGAAGATTTCCTTCTGTTGCAGAAGAAATCAATGTTTTTGTTTCTTTATTTAAGAAAAGACATGTTGCATTTACATATTCTTTGTAGCTTTCCGTCATTTTTTTTGAGGAAAGATTCTTATCCTCCGTCTTAATATTGGTAGACGATTTCAACTTTCCAGCCATTGTTTCCATTGCTTTAAAAGAATATTCTCCTGCTCCTTTTATTCCAGAAGCGAATATATTCTCTGTTTTATTAATCGCTGCCGTCCCTTCTTCTTCATATATTGTTGGTAAAACAGCACTCTCATAAGGAAGATAAAGATACTTTCGATTCGCCCCTACATTTTTTACAGATAAACTATAAAGAGACGGATCTGTTTTCCCTTCCGAAAGCTTTTTCTGCCTTACAAAATGATACATTACTGTGTTTCCGTAAAATTCTTTATTATGAAGCCATAATAAAGATTCGTATGCCTCCCGGTCAGAAGCTGCAAGCATACTCCTGTCTGAGCCAAAAATATTCCAGTTATTTGTACTTGCTTTCCAACAATTATTCTCATAAGTTGTTCCAACAAATCCTTTCAGATAATAACTATTTTTCTTATAAATATTTACTTTAAGAGCTTCCTCATCTGTCCGCTTCATCTTCTTTGCCTTTGTAAGCTGACCTTCCGGAAGAACAGATACATCCTCTTTATATCGTTCTTTATTCCACTTCTTTTGAATTGCCGACATCTGTCCGGTATTTGTCATTCCTGAGAAAGTTCCTAAAAGAAGTAAAATAATAAGAATTGAAGTTCCAAGTACTCCTCCCCAAAAAGACGGAGCAAAGAAAAAGAAACAAAAAATGAGAAAGCTTAACACTGCAAACAATTCTGGCCGAACTCCCCATACAAAAAATGGAAAAGCAAAGCAGATCGCTACGGTAAAAAATAAAATACAAGGCTGGACTTTCCACAACAATGCCATAAAAAGAATAAGCCACAAAGTTATCCCCAATATTCCGACAACAAATGGAAAAAACTCCACATTTCCTGTCTGCATATCTACCGATGTATTTTGAAGTATACGATGAAAAATATTTTTGCTCTGTCCATAATCTGCCAGATAATCAAAGACTGTTCGGGAGAAAATCAATAAAGCTCTTCGAATATTCTCCATAGAAAGAATGAAAAATGGAACAAAAAAATACAAACCGCTTATAAAAACCGTAAAACCTTTTCCAACAGATATCCCAACGAAATACAATAATATAAAAAAGGCTGCCCCGATAAAAAGAGCAACACCTGCTGTATCCATTTCAAAACGATCGGCAGCATACCAGATAAAACATAACAGCGCAGCAAGCCACACATACCCGGCCCGCATCATTTCTGCCCAGCCAAATCCACTCTGATGATTCAATTTTTTAATGTGAAATGAGTTTTTATGCTCCATAATCTACACTCCTGTACGCTGTCAAAATCCGATCAATATCCTCTCCCATGGTTTCTGCCGAAAAAATATACGGTACTAACGCTTCCCCTTCTTCTTTTCTTGCTTCCCGTCGTTCTAATAATAAAGTCAGGTTCCAGTCATCGAAAACTGCCTGTTTCTCGTTCCAATACTCTGTAATATAAATCACTTCTGAAAACTGTTCTTTTCTTTCTTTTTCAAAAGAATCTATCGTTGCATTCCCCTGAGAAAAAAACATACTTTGAAATACATGGGCATACACTTCTTCCAACTGCATTGCATTTGCCACATTGTAAAAATTCCATCCATCGGTCTTTTTATCCCACCAACAAAGACAATGCTTCTGTCCTTCCTGTGCCATATGCTGTGAAATAGAAAAAAATGCTTCTAACAACCCGTCAATCATAGCAGCATCCAGCTTTTCTACCCTTGTTTCGAGAAAAATAAGTGGCATCCGCATCATAGGAACTTCCACTTCTTTTACCATATATTCATCTGTTTTTCCTGTTAGCTTCCAGTGAATTAACTTCATGGAATCTCCATCAACATACGGACGGATTCCAAAATATTCCCCCGGACCATTTCCCTTTTTACCACTTTGTTCCTCATCAAAAAAAGAACAGGCAGCTCCGCTGTTTTGTACTGGAAAATGCAGTTCCGTTGTTTGTGGCAGAATCATTACCACCTTCTCCTGATTTACATATGTTACCTTTTTCATACATCCAAAAAAGCTGTACAGTTCCACCCGCAAAATCGTGATTTCCAAAAATCCCATATATTCCGAATCTATAACAAAAGCAGCCGCACCATTTTTTCGTCCCGCTGCCCTGATATTCATAGAAAATATTTCCTGTTCCCCACTAATCGTCTTCTTTACCTGTAAAAAAACTTTCCCAGATAAAACAGGGAACACTCCTGTATTGCTGATACAAAGTCGTCCGGTAATTTTTTCTTCCTTTTGCGCATAGGCAGGAATAATCAGATGAGTAGAAACTTCTTTTGGAAGATAAAGATTATAAATGACAGCCACCAGCAACATAATTCCTAATGCCATCCCGGCAATCTTCCCTGTTGTTCCAGAAAGAAAAATGACTAACGCAATCCACAGTAACAGACAGACAATCCCGCTAATTCGATTCATCCATAATCTTTTTCGGGTCATCTTCTTCCTCCTGCCGCTCTTCGATCTGGCACATGTACAGTGGCACAAATTTCATCCATAATCTTATCCACATCTTTCCTCGATAACCTTGCTCTTGACTTTAATACCAGACGATGACGGAAAACATCTTTTACAACATCCTGAACATCTTCCGGCACAACATAATCTCTGCCAGCCAAAAATGCACTCGCTTTTGCCATTCTGCACAAGGCCAGAGATCCTCTTGGGCTGACACCCAGCTGAATCATATCATGTCTTCGTGTCGCATCAGAAAGCATTGCAATATACTGATAGATTAAAGAAGAAACCTTAATCTCATTCACTTCCTTTTGCATAGAAAGTAATTCTTCTTTTGAGATAACCTCATTCACATCATCTAATGGATCACTCACCTTTCTCTGACTCATCAGAATCATTTCTTCCTTTATTGTTGGGTATCCCATAGATAAAAGAACCATAAAACGATCCATCTGCGACTCCGGAAGCATCTGCGTACCCGCAGAACCAAGCGGATTTTGCGTTGCAATAACAAAAAATGGTTCCTGTATATTTCTTGTCACACCATCTACCGTTACCTGTCCTTCTTCCATAACCTCCAAAAGTGCTGACTGCGTTCTACTTGAAGTACGGTTAATTTCATCTGCCAGCAGAAGGTTCGTCATAACTGCTCCCTGACGGTATTCAAACTTTCCATTTTCCTTATTATAATAGTAGAAACCGACCACATCCGATGGCATGACGTCCGGTGTAAACTGTATTCTTCGATAAGAAAGTCCCAAAGCCTTTGAAAAAGCCAGCGCCATCGTTGTCTTTCCCACACCAGGTACATCCTCAAGCAAAACATGTCCACCAGAGAGAATCGTCATCCACACCTTACGGATGACCTTTTCTTTACCAATAATTACTTTATTCACTTCTTCTATAATCAAATTCGCTTTATTCAAAAAATACTCCTTTCTTATGAGGGTAGCAATATACAGCAATTACCGTTCATTATAACACGAAAAAGGATTTTTGATATAATAATTTATCCGACAGACAAAATCAGGAAAGTTCTTTAATACAATATTCTAAATATCACGAATAATATCACAGCCTTTCCTACAAGCATTGGTAACCATAGCTTTCCCAAAAAACCATTATGTGTGTTTTGCTTTGGACATTTTCCGATACATTTTCCACAGGAGAAACATTCTCCGGATGCCGCATTATCCCCTTCTTTATCCGATGGTATCTCAAGACTTGCCGGACATACTAAATTACACGCTTTACAGTTTGGAATACAGTTTTCTCTGTTTCGTTTGATTACAGAAAACGGCAGAACCGGCATCAGGGAAAATACTGCTCCCATTGGGCATAAGAAACGGCAGAAAAATCTTGGTTCCAATGCCATTCCTGCTGTAACCAATAAAAAGAGGCCTGTTCCTATAAGACTGTCTGCCATCTTTAACTGATGAAAACGGGAAAATGCACTGAACGGACTATGTATAGCAACGGCACTACTGTAACCTTTTATGCAAAGAAGCAGGACAACAATCAGTACAACATATTTTAAATACCGGAGTATCTTTCCCGCTTTTGAAAAACATTTCAACGGTTTCTTTTTTCTTTTTTTGCGAATCATAGATGAAATAAAATAAACGAAATCACCCCATGTTCCAAATGCACAGGCAAATCCACAGAAAAATCGTCCAAACACAATGGTAAAGACCAGTAATACCACAAGTGTCTGTACAAAGGAATTCCACTGCAGACTTGCACGCTGTGTAATTTGTTCTACAATTAATTTTATTCCGGTAAATGCAGTGGAAAATAAGGCTGGATAGATGATAAAAAATACTGCCCGTATCATCACTTCTATGATTGTCTGCACCGATATTTTTTTCTTTTTCTTCATTATTTAGCTGCTCCTTCTAATGCCTGTCCTACTGCATTCTTTATTCCTGTAGATGAATAGGTTGCTCCGCTTATTGTATCAACCTCTGTCGTCTGCTTATCAAGTATTGTCTTCACAATATCTTTTGCCATTGATAAATAAGCCTCATCTTCCCCACTTGCTTCTATAATATCTATAGCACTGATTTTCTTCCCGGATACCGTTACTTTTACTTTAATTTCTCCGCCAAATCCCTGCGAACTTCCAGTATATGTTCCATCTTTATACGTTCCTGCCTGACCGGCAGATGCACCATCGGTCCCTAGCTTTCCAGAATTTTTTGCTGCTTCAAGAATATCCTCTTTTTCTCCTTGGAGCTGATTTACCTGGCTTTTTAATTCTGCAATTGTGGCTTCTTTATCACGACTGTAAATCACAGCCTGATATCCTGCTAAAAGCCCCAGAACGAGAATAAGATCACATAAACGGATTAAAAAGTTTTTATATTTCATTCGTTGTCCCTTCTAAAATTCTTTCTATTGTCTTTTATAAATTTTCTTACTATTTTAAATATTCAAATAACTTTTTCTTAGATAAACACAAAAGCTTCTCTTTTCAAAATTACTTCTTTGCCGCATTAAATGCCTTCTGGCATGCATCTTTAATTGCTTTAGAAGAACAGGTGGCTCCTGATACAGTATTTACACTATCTGCATTTCCATTTGCTACAATTTTAGAAACCATTCCTTTCTTTGCATCGTTTGTATAGGCTTTATTCGTTGAATTTGTATTCGCGGTAATATTAGAAATTTCTGTAATTTTATCTTTTTTAATTGTGATATCCATGGAAATCGTATACGGATCAAAATCCTCATCTTCATCCGGCTCGCAGCTTACGCTTACTTTGTATGTTCCATTTTTGTAGTTTTTCCCTTCGTCTGGATTTTCTGTTGTTTCTTCTTTTTTCTCTGTAGTCGTTTCCTCTTTCTTTTCTGTCGTTGTCTCTTCCTTTTTTTCTGTGGTTGTTTCCTCTTTCTTTTCTGTTGTCGTCTCTTCCTTCTTCTCCGTTGTTGTCTCTTCTTTCTTTTCCGTAGAAGAACTGTTTTTCTTCGCCTTTGATAAAGCATCATTTACCGCATTAAAAATAGCATGAGAACTGTACGTTGCTCCACTGACAGCATCTACTCCGCTTGTTCCGTTTTTAGAGACAATAAGTGATGGAAGATTCTTAATCTCATCTCTGCTCATAAACTGTTTCAGGTTGGTTCCTTTTGCTGTAGAAGAAATCTCCACTGCAGAAATCTTTCCATTTTTAATCGTTACATTTGCCGTTACACTATATTCCTTAAACTGCTCTCCCGAACATGCCGCACTTCCGGTATAGGTGCCGTCTTCATACCCTTCTGCCGGTGCTGCAATATTATTGTTGTTATTATTGCTGTTAGAACCACTGTTTTTTTCTTATTTTTTTTATTTTTCTTCTTTTTCTTTTTCGTACTGCTTTTTCCTGTTTCTGCCTTTGAAAGAGCATTTCTTACTGCGGTAATAATTCCATTGGAACTATAGGTTGCTCCGGATGCCACATCCACATTTGTAGTCTGTCCGCTAATCATCTTAGGAATAATTCCTTTTGCCTTACTAAAATAGGAAGCAGTTTCTCCTGATGCGCTTGTTACATCGATCGCGCTGATTTTTCCATCTTTTACTGTTACTTTTACAGAAATAGTTCCACCAAATCCTTTGCCCGAACCAGTGTAAGTTCCATCCTTCCATGTACCGGATTCACTTACTTTAGAAACACTCGGAGCCGAACCACCTGCATTACCTGCGTTCGCTGCTGCCGCTGTCGCATTATTAGACTCCGTTCCAAAAAGTGCATTTTTTACTGCACCGATAATTCCATTTGAACTGTATGTTGCTCCGGACACGACATCTACATCTGTACTCTGTGCCGTAAGCATCTCATCAATAACCCCTTTTGCACGCTGAAAGAAAGAATCCGTCTCACCTGGAGCACTGACAACATCAATCGCTGTCATCGTCTTTTTGCTTACAGTAACATTTACTGTAACTTTTCCGCCATATCCGTTTGCAGAACCTTTATACGTTCCATCTTTTACATCAATAGCCCCCTTCTTTCCCTTCTTTGTTGTATTCTTTTTCGTTGTTTCTGCCGTTGCTGCCCTACTTTCCTTCGCAAGCGCTTCCTTAATCTGACTGATGTCTTCTGTCTCTGAAGCTTCATACTTTTTTGCCTGTGGGGTTTTGTATCCGGTAAGTACTGTCACCATAAGAACTGCCAGGCAAACCGCCGGAATTATCGCTGTAATTCCTTTCACACCTGAAACCTTATCACCAAGACTTTTAAATTTTTCAACATATTTTTTCCACTTTTCTCTCATCATATCTCCCTTTCTTTTTGAATGTATTCTTGTATTCCTGTACTCTTGCATTCTTATATTCTCGAAATCTTTTTGTACTTGATTTTATGAGAAATTTTTTGTATCATTATTTTTTTATTATCGTAAAATCAGACTCACTGGTAAAATACTCTGCGAGTCCCTCTGAAACTAGAATGCTTCCGTCATCTTTTACAAGAATCGTGTCAAACTCATCACTGTGTTCTTTCCAGTATTTCTGTGCTTTTTCCGGTCCCATAATGAATAATGATGTGGACAAACCGTCTGCAAGTGTTCCGTCATCTGATACGATCGTAACAGAAGTCAGACCATTATTTGCCGGATATCCATTAGCCGGATCAATAATATGATGATATGTTTTTCCATCCTGCTTAAAATAACGCTCATATCCCCCAGAAGTAATCACTGCCTTATCCTTTATAGAAAGCACTCCAATATAACTTCCCGTATCTGCCGGATTCTCAACTGCCACTCTCCAGTCAGAACCATCTGGCTTTCCGTTTAGTGTCTGCACATTACCGCCAAGACTGATCACTGCACTAGAAATCCCATTTTCTTTAAAAATATCCATTACTTTTGAAGAAGTATATCCTTTCGCAATTCCACCAAGGTCAATCTTCATTCCTTCCTTATTTAAAGTGACCTCCTGTTTTTTCTCATCATATAAAACGTGATCTGCTCCCATCAGTCCCCTTAACTTCTTCAGCTCTTTCTTTCCGGGAACACGATAGTTCTCCGTCGGGAACCCCCACGCCTGCATAATCGGGTAAATCGTAATGTCAAACACTCCATTCGTGCTGTCATAAATCTCTTTTGAGCGCTTAATCAGATATCCTGTTGTTTCTGATACCGAACCTTTTCCATTCTTATTAATCTGCGAAACTTCACTGCTGTCAATCCCCGTAGAAACAAGCTGTTCAATATTGTTAATCTCATCAACCGCCTCGTCCAACGCTTTCTTAGCATTCTTTCCGTAAGCCGTTAAAGTCATATACGTATCCATCGCAAAAATATCTCTTGATTCTGATTTGTCCTCTTCATTTTGAGTCTTACTATTTGTATCCGCTTCTGCCTGTGTTGTCTGCTCCACAGCCTTTCTACTATCATTCTTACTTTTCTCTGTATCTACTGATGTTCCACATCCGGAAAGCATTCCTGCAGTGAACACAGTGGCCAGTAACATCGCAACTGCTTTTTTTCTAAAATTTATCACAACAATCCTCCATTATCTTGAAACTTACTTTCATTAGTTCTTTCTAACTTCATACATTATATAGAAAATATTCTGACAATGCAATTTTTTTATAAGCAAATGAGAACTTTTTTCATTAATACATATACAGTTTGACACACCTAATAATAGTATATTATTATATTTTTCGTTAGAATAAGCTAACTTAAATACCAATTATAATATAAGGAGGAACTTATGAGAAACAAATTACTTGTAGCAGGTACTCTTGCTCTTGCAATGACTTGTACTACTGTATTTTCCAGTATTACTCCAGCAGTTGTAAAAGCAGCAAGTGTATCTACAGTACAGACACAGACAGCAGAAAATAGTGATGACTACGTTTACTGCTATGCAGGCCTGACATGGGCTGAATATTGGAAGGCTGAAGGAGTTATGGCAGCAGGTGATACCACGTCTTCTGATACAGCTGATTCACACGATGAAAAAGATAAAGGTGCCTTTGATGCAGTAACAAGAGCTACCGCTAATCACGGTCTTCATCGTGGAAGTTATCAGTGTACTGCAGTTATTAAAACTGCTGAAGGAGAATATAGTGTTTCCCATTGGAGCAGTGATGGAAAAACTGTCTACTTTACAGATGGTACCAGTGCCGGATGGAACAGAGGTACTCTCGCCTTAACCAATGGCACTACACAGACTATGACAGAATATGATGTTCTTGGATTAAAATATGTTCCTGTCAAAGTAAAATCTTCTGACTATGCCAGCTTTAAAGAAAAGTATTCCGTTGTAGAAAATAACGGTACCTTAATTGGCGGCTATGGAGAAAAAAATCTACAGGCTTATAACAACGTTACTGCATCTGTTGATAAGGATACCAATGGCCTAAAGACTGCCGAAAAGCAGAGTGATGGTTCCTTCACATTTACTCAAAGAAGTAACGGCTCTTCTTCTGGTATTAAAAATCAGACTCTCAAAACTGCTGATTTAAACAATATGGGAGCAACTGTAAAGGATGCAAGCGGTAGCTACGGTGAATTTCTTCGTGTAGATTTCACAAAAAATTACGGCGATCTTGGTGCTAATATGCAGGCTGTAAAATGGACCTACTATGGAAATGACAGCACACGTTCTAAGGCACTTGCCACTTACGGAACAAAGTTTGCTGCTGATAACTGGATGCATAAAAGTATGGGAATCCAGTTAGGTCTTACAAATTCTATTCGCTGCCAGCTTCCAAAAGGATATGACGGAACTGGCTACTGGAGCTTAACCATTTATGCTCTTGGATACGCTGATTCTACATATAACTTTGAAGCTACTGATGCAAACATTGTAAAACCTGACACAAATGCTGGCGATACAACTGAGTTAAACAAACTTGTTTCTTCTGTTGAAGGATTAAACCCATCGGATTATACAGAAAAGAGCTG